>Ga0209062_1000792_pt1 | contig 74751 bp, 79 predicted proteins | sample Coa_R2_2_FD_187158 | JGI IMG/M metagenome (GOLD analysis project Ga0209062, IMG submission 187158) | Surface soil microbial communities from Centralia Pennsylvania, which are recovering from an underground coalmine fire - Coalmine... | ecosystem: Environmental > Terrestrial > Soil > Unclassified... | reverse complement strand
CAAGGCCGCCTTCGTCACCGGCGCCGCCTCCGGCCTCGGCCGCGCCATCGCCCGGCTGTTCGCGGCTGAAGGCGCGCGCGTCGCGCTCGCCGACACCGACAGCGCCGGCGGCCAGGCGCTTGCCGCCGAACTCGGCGAGCGCGCCCTCTTCCTCGCTCACGACGTGAGCGAGGAAGCGGCCTGGATCGCCAATCTAGGCGCCGCGGCCGCCGCCTTCGGCCGGCTCGACATTCTCGTCAACAACGCCGGGATCGGCCCGACCGGGACAATCGAGAAGCTGTCGCTCGAGGATTGGCGGCGCGTCCACCGCGTCAACCTCGACGGCGTCTTCCTCGGCTGCAAGCACGCGCTGCCGCATCTGCGCGCGGCGGGCGGCGGCGCGATCATCAACATGTCCTCGGTGGCGGGCCTCATCGGGACGCCGACCCTCTTCGCCTATGGATCGAGCAAGGCGGCGGTGCGCCAACTGACGAAATCGGTGGCGCTCCACTGCGCCGCCAGGGGCGACGGCATTCGCTGCAACTCGATCCATCCCGCCTTCATCGCGACGCCGATGGTCGACCGCATGGTGGCGACGGCGCGCGCCCCGGCCGAGGCGCGGCAGGCTCTGGCCGATCAGGTGCCGCTCGGCCGACTGGGCGAGGCCGAGGAGGTAGCTCGCCTCGCGCTCTACCTCGCCGGCGACGAGTCGCGCTTCGTCACCGGCGCCGAGTTCGTCATCGATGGCGGGCTGACGGCGCGCTGAGCTGCAGCGGGATGCGACATTTTGCCGTCGTCGGTCTCAAGCGGCACGGATGTTCGGCCCCGGCGCGGCCGAATGACGAGACCGCCGGCGGCGCGGATTGGCGCAGCGCCGAGGACAGCGTCAGCGCATCGTGAATTTGCGCGGCATCGGCCCGCGTGTATACTCCCGGTGGGTATCGCGAGCGAGGCATGCTCGGGCGAGGGGCTGCGGCCGGCGCCGCGGCTCGCGCATGGAATAGCTGCGGACGTCAGCCGTTCACAAAGGGCGGACGGCGACCGGCAAGGGACCTGCCTCTGTGGTGTTCGAGAGGATAGAAAGGTCGTTCGGTGTCAGAGGTGATACAGGCCGAGACATGCCGATGCGCCGCACGCGATCAAGCAAGCACCTGATCTTGCCACAACTTTGCCTGAATGCCGTGTCATAACTGGCATGTAAGACGCTTCTCTTGTCACGCGTTTGCGGAGCATTGAGTGCGTGTTTAAACGAAAAATAACCATTTGAAGCGCATCCTTTATTTCGCAAGACGCGTTTACACCAGAAGTAGCGGCTCTTTCCCATTCGAGGTGCGTGATGCCTTCGGAAGACGGACTTTTCGGTCTTTTTTCAAGACTGTATGAAAGCCAGCGGGAAGTGGAAATGTCCCTGGAGGACTATCTCCGGGGCTGCGCCGATGACCCGAAGATGATGGCGAGCGCGGCCGAGCGCATGCTCGACGCGATCGGCGAGCCGCAGGTGGTGGACACGAGTCTCGATTCGCGACTCGGCCGCATCTTCATGAACCGCACGATCAAGGTGTATCCCGCCTTCGCCGACTTCTTCGGTATGGAGGAGACGATCGAGCGGATCGTCGGTTTCTTCCGTCACGCCGCGCAGGGCCTCGAAGAGCGCAAGCAGGTGCTCTACCTGCTGGGACCGGTCGGCGGCGGCAAGTCCTCGCTCGCCGAGCGTCTGAAGCTGCTGATGGAGAAATGCCCGGTCTATGTGCTGAAGGCGGGCGACACCGTGAGTCCCGTCTTCGAGAGCCCGCTCGGCCTCTTCGATCCGAATGCGATGGGCGAGGCGCTGGAGAAGCGCTACGGCATCCCGATGCGGCGCTTGCCGGGCGTCATGTCGCCCTGGGCGGTGAAACGCCTCCAGGAGTTCGGCGGCGACATCACGAAATTCCGCGTCGCGCGCCTCATGCCCTCGCGCCTCAAGCAGATCTGCATCTCCAAGACCGAGCCCGGCGACGAGAACAACCAGGACGTTTCGAGCCTCGTCGGCAAGGTCGACATCCGCAAGCTCGAATTCTTCAGCCAGAACGATCCCGACGCCTACTCCTATTCGGGCGGCCTCAACCGCACGACGCAGGGCATCCTCGAATTCGTCGAGATGTTCAAGGCGCCGATCAAGATGCTGCATCCGCTGCTCACGGCGACGCAGGAGGGCAACTACGTCGGCACCGAGAATATCGGCGGCCTGCCCTACCAGGGCATCATCCTCGCCCATTCGAACGAGGCGGAGTGGCAGAGCTTCAAGAACAACAAGAACAACGAGGCGTTCATCGACCGCATCAGCGTCATCAAGGTGCCCTACTGCCTGCGCGTCACCGAGGAGCGGAAGATCTACGAGAAGCTGCTGCAGACGAGCGAACTCGCCAATGCGCCCTGCGCGCCGGGCACGCTCGAGATGCTGGCGCGCTTCGCCGTGCTGTCGCGCCTGAAGCCGCACGAGAACTCGAATCTCTACTCGAAGATGCGCGCCTATGACGGCGAGAGCCTCAAGGACACCGACCCGCGCACCAAATCCGTGCAGGAATATCGCGACGCCGCCGGTGTCGACGAGGGCATGGAAGGCATCTCGACGCGCTTTTCCTTCAAGGTGCTGTCGGGCACCTTCAACTTCGACACGCTCGAAGTCGCCGCCGATCCCGTCCACCTCATGTATGTGCTGGAGCAGGCGATCTGGCGCGAGCAGTTTCCCGAGGAGACCGAGAAGAAGTATCTCAACTTCATCAAGAGCGAGCTGGCGCCGCGCTACGCCGAGTTCATCGGCCACGAGATCCAGAAGGCCTATCTCGAATCCTATGCCGATTACGGGCAGAACCTGTTCGACCGCTACGTCGCCTATGCCGATGCCTGGATCGAGGATCAGGACTACAAGGATCCGGATACGGGCCAGCTCATGAACCGCGAGCTGCTGAACCAGGAGCTGTCCAAGATCGAGAAGCCGGCGGGCATCGCCAACCCCAAGGACTTCCGCAACGAGGTGGTGAAGTTCGCGCTGCGCGCCCGCGCCAACAATGCCGGCCGCAACCCCGCCTGGACCTCCTACGAGAAGCTGCGCGAAGTCATCGAGCGGCGTATGTTCAGCCAGGTCGAGGACCTGCTCCCCGTCATCAGCTTCGGCTCGAAGAAGGATTCCGAGACCGAGAAGAAGCACACCGACTTCCTGCAGCGCATGGTCTCGCGCGGCTACACCGAACGGCAGGTCCGCCGTCTCGTCGAGTGGTATATGCGGGTCAACAAGGCCGGGTGAGGCCGCCCAAGGAGGCGCCGAGGTGAACATCGTCGACCGCCGTCCCAACCCGAAGGGCAAGAGTCTCGGCAATCGCCAGCGCTTCATCGCGCGTGCCAAGGCCGAGATCAAAGGGGCGGTGCAGGAGGCGCTGCGCAAGCGCAAGGTCGCCGATGTCGGCAGCGGCGAGAAGGTGGCGATCCCGACCAAGGGCATTAGCGAGCCGACCTTCCGCCATTCGCGCCGCACCGGGCGCAGCGAGTACATCGTCCCCGGCAACAAGGAATATGTCGTCGGCGACGAGATTCCGCGGCCCTCGGGCGGCAGCGGCGGCGGCTCGGAAGGCAGCCCCGACGGCGAGGGCGAGGATGCCTTCGAGTTCACGCTGTCGCGCGAGGAGTTCCTCGACCTCTTCTTCGAGGATCTGGAGCTGCCCGACCTCGTCAAGAAGACGCTCAAGGAATCGACCGCGACCGACCTGTCGCGCGCCGGCTACACCGTGAGCGGCACGCCCGCCAATCTCAGCGTCGCGCGCACCATGCGCAACAGCATGGCCCGCCGCATCTCGCTGCGCCGGCCGAAGCAGGCCGAGGTCGAGGCGCTCGAGCGCGAGCTCGACGAGTTCGAGGAGGCGGGCGACACGGAGGCTGCGGCGCGCGTGAAGCGGGCGCTCGAGGAGCTGTTCCGCCGCACCAAGCTCATCCCCTACATCGACCCGGTCGATGTCCGCTACAAGCGCTTCGAGCGCATTCCGCGCCCCAATACCCAGGCGGTGATGTTCTGCCTCATGGACGTCTCGGGCTCGATGACGGAGGCGATGAAGGATCTGGCGAAGCGCTTCTTCATGCTGCTCCACATCTTCCTGGAGCGGCGCTACCGCACGGTCGACGTCGTCTTCATCCGCCACACGAGCACGGCCGAGGAGGTGGACGAGGAGACGTTCTTCTACAGCCGCGAGACGGGCGGCACGGTCGTTTCGACCGCGCTCGAGAAGATGCTGGAGATCGCCCGCGCCCGCTATCCGCTCGACACCTGGAACATCTACGCGGCGCAGGCCTCGGACGGCGACAATTACGGCGCCGACAGCGGCCATTGCGTCGAGCTGCTCGGCGGCGAGGTGCTGCCGATCTGCCAGTATTTCGCCTATATCGAAGTGGGCGAGGGGGGCGAAGCGATCCTCGGGCGCGAGAGCGACCTCTGGCGCTCCTATGCGCAGGTGGCGCCGACACACCCGCATTTCGCCATGAAGCGCGTCGCCGACCGCACCCAGATCTTCCCGGTGTTCCATGAGCTTTTCGCCAAAGAACGCGCCCGTGCTTGAGCCGAGGGACCGCTCGTCTCCGGCCTTGATCCGCGAGCGCAAGCCGCTCTTCGACGGGCCGAACTGGGACTTTCCGACGCTGCAGCGCGTCCATGCCGCGATCGAGGAGATCGCCTTGGGCGAGCTCGGCCTCGATGTCTATCCCAATCAGATCGAGGTGATCACCTCGGAGCAGATGCTCGACGCCTACGCCTCGGTCGGGCTGCCGCTCATGTACCGGCACTGGAGCTTCGGCAAGCGCTTCGCCCATCACGAGGCGCTCTACCGCAAGGGCCTGCAAGGGCTGGCCTACGAGATCGTCATCAATTCGAGCCCCTGCATCAGCTACATCATGGAGGAGAACTCCATGACGATGCAGACCCTCGTCATCGCGCATGCGGCGTTCGGGCACAACCATTTCTTCAAGAACAACTACCTCTTCCGCCAGTGGACCGACGCTGAAGGCATCCTCGACTACCTCGCCTTCGCCCGGGACTACACGGCGAAATGCGAGGAGCGCTACGGGCTCGACGCGGTCGAGCGGGTCATCGACGCGGCGCATGCGCTGCGCGACCACGGCGTCAACCGCTACGCGCATCGCGGCAAGCCCAATCTCGGCGAGGAGCGGCGGCGCGAGGAAGAGCGGCGCGCCCATGACGAGGCCAATTACAACGACCTCTGGCGCACGGTGCCGAGCGCGGGCGCGCGCGGTGATTCCGCCGACGAGGCGGCGCGCAGCACGGCCGAGCGGCGCGCCAAGCTTGGCCTTCCCGAGGAGAACATCCTCTACTTCATCGAGAAGCGGGCGCCGAAGCTTGAAGGCTGGCAGCGCGAGCTCGTCCGCATCGTGCGCAACGTGTCGCAGTATTTCTATCCGCAGAAGCAGACGCAGCTCATGAACGAGGGCTGCGCCACCTTCTGCCATTACGAGATCATGAACCGCCTGCACGAGACGGGGCTCATCACCGAGGGCTCGATGCTGGAATTCCTCCATTCGCATTCGAGCGTCGTCTTCCAGCCGGCCTTCGACGACCCGCGCTACAGCGGCATCAACCCCTACGCGCTCGGCTTCGCGATGATGGAGGACATCAAGCGGATCTGCGTCGATCCGACCGAGGAGGACCGCGCTTGGTTCCCCGAGATCGCCGGCAATGGCGATCCCTACGGCACGCTCCGCCATGCCTGGGCGAATTTCCGCGACGAAAGCTTCGTGCTGCAGTATCTGAGCCCGCGCCTCATCCGTCAGTTCCGCCTTTTCCAGGTCACCGACGACAGCGAGGAGCCGACGATGCGGGTCGATGCGATCCATGACGAGGTCGGCTATCGCAAGGTCCGCAGCGCCCTGTCGCGGCAATACGACCTGGCGCGGCGCGAGCCCGACATCCAGGTCATCGATGTCGACCTTGCCGGCGACCGCTGCCTCGTCCTGGCGCACACCGTCTACAACGGCGTGCTGCTCGAAGAGAAGACCTGCCAGTCGGTGCTGAGCTACGTGGCGGCCCTCTGGGGCTACAATGTGCGCCTCCTCGAGCGCGATTCGGTGACGGACGAGACGCTGAAGACGCACGAGATGAGCGCGCCGGAGTAGCGGCCCGGCGCGGCGCTTGCCCCGCGCCTCGACTTCCGTCACCTTCAGCGCGGGGACGGGGGCACATCGCGCGGGAGCGACCCATGAGCTCGGGCATCAAGGCCTGCGTCTTCGACGCCTACGGCACTCTCTTCGACGTGCATTCGGCGGTGGCGCGCCATGCCGCCGCCATCGGCCCCGGGGCCGAGGCGATGTCGCGGAGCTGGCGCCTCAAGCAGCTCGAATACACCTGGATCCGCAGCCTCATGCACCGCCACGCCGATTTCTGGGCGGTGACCGGGGAGGCGCTCGATTTCGCTATGGCGAGCGCCGGCCTCGCCGATCCGGCGCTGCGCGAGCGTCTGATGGACGCCTATCTGATGCTCGATGCCTATCCCGAGGTTCCGTCCGTGCTCGACCGGCTGAAAGCCGCCGGCATCCGCAGCGCCATCCTCTCGAACGGCTCGCCGCGCATGCTCGACGCGGCGGTCCGCTCGGCCCGTCTCGAAGATCGGCTGGAGGCCGTCTTCTCAATCGAGGAGGTCGGGATCTACAAGCCCGATCCGCGCGTCTATCGGCTCGCCGTCGACCGGCTCGGCCTGTCGCCCGCCGAGATCTCGTTCCAGTCCTCCAATGTCTGGGACGCCGCCGGCGCCGCCGCCTTCGGCTTCCATGTCGTCTGGATCAACCGGAGCAGGCAGCCGCCCGAATATGGCTGGGTGCTGCGGGCCCGCGAGATCGCGAGCTTGGACGCGCTCCCGGAGATCGTCGCGCCCGCCTGATCTCCCCGCCTATAGCGGGCTCACCTCGTGGAACCGGCTATAATCGACGGCGCGGCGGCCGTCGGGCAGGGTCGAGAGGATGTCGACGAAGCGGCTGTCCCAGCGAAGATCGTCGGCGATGAAGGAGTGGCGCGCATGAATCGTCTGAGCGAAGGTCTCGTCGATGCCGTTCAGCGTCACGATGATCTCGGCTTCGGCGGCGCGCAGGCTGTCCTGCGTCGCCCCGCGCAGCGGCGACTCGCCGTCGATCGGATGCATGATGGTCCAGGTCAGCGCGAAGAGCGGGCTCCGCGACCGTGAAAGCCGCAGATCGTAGAAGCGGCGCATCGCGTGGCCTTCGCGCGTGGTTTCGCTGCGCGCCAGCGTGAGCTGCACCTGCGCCGCGAGGATCTGGTTGCGGCGCTGGTTGGCGGCGCGCAGCATCAGGGTCGGGACGCCGTCATAGGGCATGATGACCGCATGCCGGCTGAACAGCACCCGGGCGGTGGGCCGCGAGACGCGGGCGAAGACGAGCCCGGCGCCGATCGCGACGGCGATCATCCCGAGCAGAGACTCGCCGGTCATGAGGAGGTTCGCATAGAGCGTCTGCGGGTACATGACGCCGTAGCCGATCGTCGCCATGGTCTGGACGCTGAAGAAGAAAGCGTCGGCGAAGGAGCCCGGCCGCGCATTGGCGATGCTCTTCCCGCCGGCGAGATAGAGCAGCGCGAAGACGACATTCGCGCCGATATAGGCCGCCGCCATGCCGCCCAGGAAGGTCGGCCAGCGCATCGTCAGCAAAGCGTGGTAGAGGTCACGCAGATCGCGGGTCTGGCCCAGTCGGACGACGCTCGCGCCCGAGGGGCCGACGAGGCGCGGGGGACCCGATGCTATGCGTCCCCCCCTCTTTTCGCGTAGCACGGCTCGCATGCGGCGCTCCTCGCGGCACTGCCGCCAGCTTAGCCATGGCGGGAAAGGGGTTGGAAGGCCAAAACCGCACCTGCCCCGCGGCTCACGCCGGGGTTGACAAACGGGCAAACTGGCGAAACTTTCAGCTAGTTCGCCAAATGGCGGGGCGGTAATATCCGCCCGCAATTGACCCATACAAACAGGAACGCAAGATGAAATTCAAAATTCTATCGGCAGCGCTGCTCGCCCTCATGCTCAGCGGTTGCAGCGGCAAGTTCGTCGGCTTCACCGAATGCGCCAAGGACGGCTCGCCCGTCTGGTGGGAGTATCCCAACAGCCATGGCAGCTTCGAGGGGATCGACGTCAACGCCGCGAACTGCAAGAAGCACTGACGATCCTCGATGGTGGGCCTGACGGTGACGGGCCCATCATCGCCAGGGACGGCGGTGGCGGGCGGCGCGGCGCCTCCTAGCGGCCGCTCGCCGTCGCCCGGCTGCCGCTGAGGGCGCGGGCCAGCTGGCTGAATGCCTCTTGGTGCCGCTGGTTCTGGATCTCGGCGAAATTCCGGGCCAGTTCGAGCATCATCTGTTCGCGATGGTTGTCGAGCGGCGGCGTGCTGGCCGGCGGCACCTCCACCCCCTCATAGAAGAACCCGATCGGTACTTTGAGCACGTGCGCGATCTCGTAGAGCCGCCCGGCCGAGACGCGGTTGATGCCGCGCTCGTATTTGTGCGCCTGCTGATATGTGACGCCGATGAGATCCGCCAATTGCTGCTGTGTCAGGCCCAGCATCACCCGCCGCTCGCGGATGCGCGTTCCGACGTAGCTGTCGATATTCTGGGTTGTGCTGCTTGACTTCATGAGCGCTCGTCCCTCCCGCAAGGCGATCATCGCCGAAGAGCGGTCACCCGAAATAGGTTCCGCGGGTATGAACAGGCGAGTGCCCGAAATATTCATGCTCGGGACGAATAGGCGAACTGGGCGAGAGAAGTGCGAGGGATACGGGAGCGGAGCGGGCGCGAGAAGCGCCGCATCTTTTTCGCGCCGGCGGCGGGGAGGCGCGCGGCCGCGGGTGCATAGAATGCAAGACGCGCCACGCGTCGCGCCGCCGAAAGGGCCCTCCTCCGATGAGCAAGATCCCGATGGTCAAGCTTCTGTTCTGGTTCGGCGTCGCGACGGTGATCGGCTGGGCCGCCTTCTCGGCCTATGCCTCGATCGCGATGCTCTGAGTACAGCGCCGCGAGCGCCGCCGACCCCGCCTCGAGCGAGATTAGACCAGCACGCCGCCGCCGCGGCGACTGCGCAGAGAGGGGGCATGCAGGTGCCCAACTCGCGCTTGTCACCCCATGAGGCCGCCGGCCCCCACCACCGTGCCGCTCCGTAGCAACAGAGCCACCAGCTCCGCTTGACTATGAGTTTCGGTCTTCTCTTGTGCGCGCTTCAGAAGCGTGCGCGCGGTATGGACCGAAATTCCGGCCCGCGTAGGCGGACAGCGAACGGCCATCGCAAAGCGCGGCGGCAACGCGGCTCTCCGCCCGCGTCAAGCCGAAGAGCCGGGCGAGCTCGAGCGCCCAATCCGTTCGCTCTTTCGACTGGTCATTGACGACGACAAGGCTCAGCGGGAGATGATCGCCATCCGGGTCAGTCCATTCCATGGCGGAGACGAACACGGTTGCCGATGATCAGTCGCTCTCCGGCCCGGCGACGCGCAGCATCCGCCCGGTCTCTCTCTCAGCATGGTCCAGGCTCGCCGCGCAATCGCGGATTGCCGCCCGAAGCGCATCACGAGAGCTCCTGTCGTGCACGACGAGACGGCCGCCGACGGCCGTGAACAGATCGCCATCGCGGAGGAGTTGCTCTGCGGCTGCGGTCATGTGACGGATCGCGCCGGTTCAATCCGTGAGAAAGGCGGCAACGCCCAGCCTCTCGAGCACGACGCTGAAGTCCTTGGTCCTATCTCCGGCGGCACTCATCTTTGCGAGAATGCGGTCGGCGTTGGAGAGGTGGCTGCCAAGACGAATAAGACGCTGTATCGAACCCTTATCGTAGAATCCGACCGTACTGCTCCGCCGCAGCACGAGGGCCTTCTCCTCGACGCGATTCCGACTTAGCGCCAGAAAATGAAATGGTCCGCTTGCAACGGCCGAAAGAGGTCGTTGTAGATTTCCCTCCGCAGATAGGCGTCGTAATCCCTATGTGATCTGTCGGTGAAGACCTTGCCGACCGCAAAGCCGTCCCGGTCGAAGAAGGACCGGGGGCGCAATCGAGCATAATAGGTTTCATAGGCGCGCAGCCGCTCCGACGGCAGGACATCGGATCACCGACCAAGTGGAATCGAAGGCGCGCGTCAGCCGCGTAAGCAGCCTCGACCACGGTTCCTCTTCCAGGACGGAGTCATAGATTACGCGGGTGATTTGCGCGACGGATTGAAGCCTTTCCCGCAGCGGCTTGGAGTCGCTCCTCATCGCTGCGCCCTTGCCTTCAGCGATCACCCCGGCATGCAGCAGGTTGCCATTTTCGCGCCCGCGTACACCATATGGCGCACGCGCGGGTGATGTACGCAAGTTTGTGTCAGGGCTGTGAGAGGGGGTACTCCGCGGATTGCTGACGTCCGCAAGATGGAGCACCCCCAATGCCACAGGCTGCGACGATCAAGAGCTTACCGCATGCGTTCCGGATGATGAAGGCCATGCAAGCCCAGGGCATCGAATGGGGTGAGGACTACCGCCGGGCGGCGGGCGATGCGCTCAAGACGGTTGCCAAGGTCGAGCTGGAGATGGATGGCGCGATAGCCGTTCTTGCCGGGGTCGAGGAAGTCGTCGCTGTCGATGACGCGGCCGGTCCGGCGGAGGCGCTCGATGACTTGGTTCAGCGCCTGCGGCGTGTCGAGCGAGAGGCGGCCGCCTAGCACGTCGGGGATCGTCTGCGCCGGCCGCGCGACGGTTTTCTCTTCGAGCTGGCCGAACTCCTTGACGCGGGACGGGTGGACATGCGCGCCCTCGATGCCGTCGGCGATGCGGTATAGTGCGGCGGTGAGCTGCGGGGCGAGCTCGATCGCCTTCTGGTGGAGGGCCTTCAAATCGGCGCTCCCCTGCATTACCTTTCTGTTGGAGGCTGCATCAATGGAACCCACGGAAAAATCGCTGAAGGTGGTGTCGCTGGTGGCCGGGCCGAGCAAGATCGCCGGCGCCGTGTCGCGCCTCGCCGAGCTCGAGGACGGCTCCGCCCGCGTTGAGACCTGGTCGCCCTCGGCGCGCGCCTGGCTGGAGGGCGGCGCGTTCGTCTCCGAATTCTTCGAGGCGCCGCCGGCGCGGCCGGAGTTCATGCGCTCGCTCGGCATCCCCGAGGAAGACATCCCCTCAGAATGACCCGCCGCGGCGGCCGGAAGGCCGCTGGATGGGCTCTCGCCTTCGCCGGGTAGGGAACCTCTGGCGGGTCGGATGAATGCCGCGATCGATCATCACCTCGCCGCCATGGCGGCGCGTGAGCTGGCCGACCGCCGCAATGGCTCCTATACACGCCATCTCCTGACCGAACTCGGCGACATCGAGCCCGCGGTGGCTTTTCGACGAAGGAGAGCGGCATAAGCGTCGATCCGGGAGATGCCCACGGTTTTGCGCTTCGGTACGATTCTTGCCGCCAGCCGACGCGTCGCTGCGCGCCGTTTTCGCGCTGACCTTTTTCGACAAGACACGTATCATGGGTGTCGGCGGTCCCGGCGCCGACGAGCCGGCCGGCATACTCGATATTGGCGGCTCCGTCGCCCTCTCCGAATCCACGCTCATTGACGTATCAGTGGGCGCCGGCCTCACATCGAGCGCGCCCGACTTCCGCGTTCTTCTCGCGCTCCCATACCGATTTTAGTCTAGGGGCGAGAGGTCGCCAGCGAGGATCCGGCCTGGGCCCGCTCCAATATGGCATCGCCGAGCAGGCGGCCGATGCAACCATAGCTCAGATCGTTCATATGCAGCCCGTCCGGGGCCAGCATCGTCGCCGGGGTGAGCTGGCCAGCCTCGACCCAGTGCTGCATCAGCGCGAACCGGCGAAACACCGGGATTCCCTCCTGCTTGCCGATCTCGGCGAGGCCCTGCTCCATGGCGCGGTAGCGGGCATGCGCCGTCACCATCGGGGCGAATTGCATATCCATGAGCACGACATCCGCGCCGGCCGTTTTCAGCCGCTCGACGCCGCGGCGGATCATGTCCTGGTCGGCCGCGACATCGTGGTCGCGCAGCACCGCGTTCGTCCCGACCTGCCAGATGACGAGATCGGGGCGGAAGGCGAGGACGTCGCGGTCGAAGCGGGCCAGCATCTGCGCCGCCGTCTCGCCGTTGACGCCTTCATTCATCACGGCGATCCGCTCGCCCGGCAGGCGCCGGCGGAGCTCCGCCGCGAGCTGGCTCGGATAGGTGCGGGCCGGGTCGCTTGCCCCGAAGCCGGTGGTCGAGGAGGAGCCGACGGCGACGATGGTGATCGCCTCGTGGCGGGCGAGGCGCAGTGCCGTGCGCGCCAAGCTGCCATGCAGGCGGACCAGCGCCGCCGGCGCGGCGCAGCTCTCGGCCAAGGACGCTGCCATCGCCGGCGCGGCGAGGCAGAGGAGGAGCAGCGCGCCGGCGAGCCCCCGCCTCACGGCAGCGCCTCCGCGATGGCGTCGGCGAGCTGGCGCGCGAGGCAGTCATAGACTTTGGTCGCCAGACTCGGGCGATCGGCCTTCGGCACGGTTTCGAAATCGAAAATGCCGTTGTCGCTCCAGAATTTCATGATCTCGAAGCGGGGGAAGAGATAGGCGTCGTTGAGGTCGGCGACGCGGCGCATGGTGTCGAGATAGGGATCGAAATCGATGACGGCCGCCGTCTTGTGCGAATACTGCATGTTGACGAGGATGGCGTCGATGTGCTGCGCGTACAGCAGCGCGAGCCCCTCATCGAGCGTCGTGGCGAAGCTCTCGACATCCATGCGGCGCACCGCCTCGATCGTCCCGGTCTCCCAAATGGCGAGATCGGGGTTCTCCGCCACGACGTCGCGGGGAAAGCGCGCGAGCACCTGCTGCGCGTCCTCGTGCGGAGCCCCCTTGTTGAGGACGCGTATGGGCACGCCCGGATAGCGCTTCGTCAGCGCCGCCTCGAGGCGCGCGGGATAGGCCTGCGCCGGCGAGGGCACGGCGTTGCCGGCGGTCGACGAGCCGCCGATGGCGACGATCGTCACGGGCTTGCGCTCCTTGAGGTGCTGGGCAAGGCGCGGCAGCTTGGCTTCGCTGGCGAGCAGCTCCGGCGGCGCCTGGCATTGCGTCTCTTCGGCCGTCGCCGCGCCGGCGAAGAGGAGAAGGCCGAGGGCAACCGCGCCGGCGAGGGGAGAGGGGGACGGCCGCGCCATGGCTAACGCGAACCGAGCGGGCCGGCGGCCTGCGCCGGCGGAGGCTCGGGTTTGGCGCTCGCCATCGCGGCCGCTGCCCTCGCCGGCCCGCGGTCCATCTCGCGGTACCAGGTGATGAGCGCCGCCGTCCCGATCATGAGCGCCATTCCGGCGATATTGACGGCGGCCTGCATGGCGAGGCCGTCGCTCCACTCGCTGAGCACGAAATGGCTGAGGACGGAGAGCAGGATGCTGAGGCAGAAGACCTGCAGCGATTGCTGGCCGCAAAGGATGATGGGTCGGGCGAAGCCCTGGCGCAGGAACTTGCTCTCGGCCGGCACGAGATAGGCGACGAGCGCCGCGAGCGCGAGGAAGTGCACGATCCGCACCGGCGCCAGATTGCTTTTGTTGATGGGCCAGATCTGCTTCAGGAAGAGCGCCGGAATGCTGTCGGAAAGCCCGTGCAGGGTCCAGCTCAGCTTGACGACGAAGGAAGCGAGGACGATGGCGGCGGCGACGGCCATGGGCCAGGCGGCGGCGGGCAGAACGGGGCGATCCGTGACGCGGGCGAAGCCGAAGGCGGCGCCGAGGGCAAAGAGGAGCTGCCAGGCGAGCGGGTTGAAGTACCAGACATGATCCTGCGGATAGGCCGAGAGGGCGAGGCCGAAGAGATGGGCCGCGACGTAGAGCGCGAGCGACGGCAACAGCGCCGCCAGCAGGTTCTGGCGGAGCAGGAGCAGGACGATCGGGAAGGTGGCGAGCAGAACGATGTAGAGCGGCAGAATGTCGAGGAAGGTCGGCTGAAATTGCAGAAGCAGGGCCTTGATGATGGCGATATGCGGCTGGGCGAGGAAGTCGCCGACGCGCAGCTCGTCGCTGTACATGGGATTGTTGAAGGTCCACACGGTGTAGGAGACCTCGGCCGTGAAGATCATGAAGAGAAAGATATGGGCGACGTAGAGCTGCCAGACGCGACGATAGATCTGCGCGGCCGCGAACAACGTTCCCTGCCGCAGCATGGTCCGGCCATAGACCATCGCCGCCGTATAGCCCGAGATGAAGATGAAGACTTCGGCGGCATCGGAGAATCCCACGGAGGTCAGGGTGAAATAGCTCAGCGTGTTGTCGGGGATATGATCGATGAAAATGAAGAAAAGTGCTAGTCCCCGGAAGAAATCAAGGCGAAGGTCGCGGCCCCTGCCTGTTTTGCTCGCCGGCGCCTCGGCCTGGACATCGTGCTGCGGCAAGCTCGTTCACCGATCCTGAGGGGCCAAATCCTGCTTGTTGAGGCGGCTCCGACACCTAGCGCGGCGGGCCGCCATCCTCGGCGATTTCGTGCAATTCGACGCGCGCGGCGTTGATGAGGCGCTTGCCGGCGTGCTCGAAATTGACCGTGACGCGGTCTCCGACCACCGATTGCACCTGGCCCGCGCCCCAATCCGGCTCTCCGGGGTGCCGGACGCGCATGCCGGGCACGAGGCGACGTGCCATCCCGTCCTCCTGTCGATTGTACGCGCGCCCGCCGGCGACTATAGATAGCGCTCGCATCGCCACAGGTGAAGCCGTATCGAGAGGACGGGACGCGTCATGGATGTCGCAGTCGATCTGCGGATCGTGGAATTGCTCTCGGCGCGGCTCTGCCACGAGCTGGTGAGCCCGACGGGGGCCATCGCCAATGGCGTCGAGCTCCTCGGCGAGGACGATCCGGAATTCGCCCGCGAGGCGGTGGCGCTCATCGGCGAGAGCGCGCGCAAGGCCGGGCGGAGGCTGCAGTTCTACCGCTTCGCCTACGGCACCCTCTCGGGCGGCGGCACGGCCGGGCCGCCGCCGCGCGATCTCATCGCCGGCTTCCTCGCCGACGGCAAAGCGTCCTGCGTCTGGAGCGAGGCGGCGCTCGGCTTGCCGCTCGATTGGCTGAAGCTCGGCTGCAACATGCTGGTCCTCGCCGCCGAGGCGCTGCCGCGCGGCGGTGAGCTGCGCGTCGCCGTGCCGGAAGCGGGCGGCATCGCCGTGAGCGCGAGCGGCACCATCAACCTGACCGCCGAGGCGCGATCCGCGGTGGCGATGGAGACGCCGGTCGAGGCGCTCACCTCGCGCACCGTCCAGGGATATTTCACCGCTCTCCTGGCGCGCCGGCTCGGCGCCGTCCTCGCGGCGACGAGCGCCGGCGACGAGCTCGTCCTCAGCGCCGCCGCGGGCTGAGCCCGGCTCCGGCGAAGCTGCGCAAACCAATGGGTTGCGCAGCCTTAGCGCTAACTGCTTCTTAATCGGTTCAGCCGCATTTTTCCTGGGTCCAGCGGCATCGTTTCTGCTGGTTGCGCATAACATCGCGGTACCCAGGGTCGGCCATGGACGATCTTCTCAGCGAGTTCCTCACGGAAACGACCGAGAACCTGTCGGTTCTCGATCTCGAACTGGTCAAGCTCGAGCAGAATCCGGACGATCCGGCGCTCCTCGGCAACATCTTCCGCCTGGTCCACACGATCAAGGGCACCTGCGGCTTCCTCGGCCTGCCGCGGCTCGAATCGGTCGCCCACGCGGCCGAGAACGTGCTCGGCAAGATCCGGGACGGCGAGCTCGGCGTCAGCGCCCAGGCGATCAGCCTCATCCTCGAATCGCTCGACCGCGTCAAGACGATCATGGCGGCGCTCGAGGCGACCGAGACGGAGCCGGCGGGCGATGATGCCGATCTGATCGGCCGCCTCAACGATCTCGCGGCCGGCCGCGCCGCCGCCCCGGCCAGCGCGGCGCCGCCCGCGGCGGCGGCCCCCTCGGAAGCCGCGGCGGCCCCTGCCGCCGACATCGCCGCAGCCGCGCCCGCCGCCGAAAGCGTCGAGTCCGAGCTGCCGAACGAGGAGAGCGAGGAGGCGCCGGCAGGAGCCGCCCGCCCATCCGAGGCCGGCAAGGAGCCGTCGGTCGCCGGGCAGACGATCCGCGTCAATGTCGACCTGCTCGAAAATCTCATGACGATGGTGAGCGAGCTCGTGCTCACCCGCAACCAGCTCATGCAGATCCTGCGCTCGCAGAAGGACAGCGAGTTCACGGCGCCGCTGCAGCGCCTCAGCCACGTCACGACCGAGCTGCAGGAGGGCGTCATGAAGACGCGCATGCAGCCGATCGGCAACGCCTGGGCGAAGCTGCCGCGCCTCGTCCGCGACCTCGCCCTCGAGCTCGGCAAGAAGCTCGATTTGCGCATGCTCGGGGCCGAGACCGAGCTCGACCGCCAGGTCCTCGAGATGATCAAGGACCCGCTGACGCATATGGTGCGCAACTCCGCCGATCACGGGATCGAGACGCCGGCCGAGCGCCTCAAGGCGGGCAAGCCCGAGCAGGGGACGATCACCCTCAACGCCTATCACGAGGGCGGCCATATCGTCATCGAGATCTCCGATGACGGGCGCGGCCTCGCCCTCGACAAGATCAGGAAGAAGGCGCTTTCCGCCGGCCTTGCGACGGAAGCCGAGCTGGCGGCCATGACCGACCAGCAGATTCAGCAATTCATCTTCCGCGCCGGCTTCTCGACGGCAAGCCAGGTGACGAGCGTCTCGGGGCGCGGCGTCGGCATGGATGTCGTGCGCACCAACATCGAGAAGATCGGCGGCACGATCGAGCTGAAGAGCGTCGCCGGCAAGGGCTCGTCCTTCATCATCAAGATTCCGCTCACCCTCGCCATCGTCTCGGCGCTCATCGTCGAATGCGCGGGCGAGCGCTTCGCCATCCCGCAGATCAGCGTCGTCGAGCTGGTGCGGGCCGCCGAGAACTCCGAGAACCGGATCGAGCGCCTGCACGACACGCCGGTGCTGCGCCTGCGCAACCGCCTGCTGCCGCTGGTGTCGCTGCAGGACCTCCTGCGCCTCGGCGCGCCCAGGGAGGCGAGCAGCGAGACTTTCATCGTCGTGGCACAGGTCGGCACCTACAGCTTCGGCATCATCGTCGACCGCGTCTTCGACACGGAGGAGATCGTCGTCAAGCCGGTCGCGCCCATCCTGCGCGACATCACCATGTTCTCGGGCAACACCATCCTCGGCGACGGCAGCGTCATCATGATCCTCGACCCGAACGGCATCGCCGCCGCGAGCGGCGAGAAGACGGTGGAGGAGGGCGGCGTCCGCGAGCAGGTGGCGGCGCGCGCCGAGAAGGGCGGCGAGAAGACGAGCCTTCTGCTCTTCCGCGCCGGAGGCGAGGGCCCCAAGGCGGTGCCGCTCGCCCTCGTCGCCCGGCTCGAAGAGGTCGAGCTGCAGAAGATCGAGGAGTCGAACGGCAAGCCGGTCGTGCAGTATCGCGGCAAGCTCATGCCGCTCGTCACCATCGACCCCGGCTATCGGCTCGGCAAGGAGGGCCGCCAGCCGGTTCTCGTTTTCGCCGATGGCGAGCGCAACATGGGCCTCGTCGTCGACGAAATTCTCGACATCGTCGAGGAGCAGCTCACGGTCGAGCTCGCGGCCGAGCGGCAGGGCTATATCGGCAGCGCCATCGTCGCCGGCAAGGCGACCGATGTCATCGATGCCGGCTATTTCCTCACCCTCGCCTTCGAGGATTGGTTCAGCCCCGAGGCGGAAGCCGAGGACGGCGGCAAGCGCGTCCTCGTCGTCGACGACTCGCCGTTCTTCCGCAACCTGCTGGCGCCGCTCCTCTCCGTCGCCGGCTATCGGGTGACAACGGTCGAATCGGCGGACCGCGCGCTCGGGCTCTGCGAGGCGGGCGAGGATTTCGACGTCATCATCAGCGACATCGAGATGCCGGGCATGAACGGCTTCCAATTCGCCGAGACGGTGCGCGGCTCGACGCGCTGGCAGAACACGCCCATCGTCGCCCTGTCCTCGCATACGACGCCGAAGGATCTGCATCGCGGCCGCGAGGCGGGCTTCGCCGACTATGTCGCGAAATTCGATCGCGATGCGCTGCTCAATACGCTCTCCGAGACTCTGAGCCTGCAAAAAGGTGCCGCATGACCCACGATCTCGCCGATCCGCGCCGGACGAAAGCGGCGAATTCGAGCGAGGGAAGCGATTTCGTCTCGATCGTCATCGCCGATCAGCTCTTCGGCATCCCGGTCCTGCAGGTGCAGGACGTGCTGGGACCGCAGCGCATCACCCGCGTGCCGCTGGCGCCGCCCGAGGTGGCGGGCTCGCTCAACCTGCGCGGCCGCATTGTCACCGCGATCGACATCCGCACCCGCCTCGGCCTGCCCGAGCTCGCCGACGGTAAGTCGCGCATGAGCGTCGTCGTCGATCACGGCGGCGAGCTCTACAGCCTCATGGTCGACCAGGTCGGCGAGGTGCTGAGCCTCTCGCCCAGCGCCTTCGAACGCAATCCGGCGACGCTCGACCCGCGCTGGCGCGAGGTGTCGGCCGGCATCTACCGGCTCGACGGCTCGCTGCTCGTCGTCCTCGACGTCGCCCGCCTCCTCCTTCTCACCTCGCGTGCGGAAGCGGCTTGAGGAGCGCGCCGGGCGCAATCAGAGGGAGCCTCGGGTCATGAAATCCTGTCTCATCGTCGACGACTCCCGCGTCGTCCGCAAGGTGGCCCGCCGCATCCTCGAAGATCTCGCCTTCAGCATCGAGGAGGCCGAAGACGGCAAGCTCGCGATGGAGGCGTGCCAGCGCAAGATGCCGGACGCCATCCTGCTCGACTGGAACATGCCGGTGATGAACGGCATCGATTTCCTGCGGGAATTGCGCCGCACGCCCGGCGGCGACGCGCCTGTCGTCGTCTTCTGCACGACCGAGAACGACATCAAGCACATCCAGGAGGCGGTCGGAGCCGGGGCCAACGAGTACATCATGAAGCCCTTCGACATCGACATCATCCAGGCGAAGTTCCAGCAGGTGGGCTTGCTGTGATGGGTCCTTCGGCGCCGGCCGCCCCCGCCGCCTCGGCCGAGGGACGGGCCGGCCAACCCTACCGGGTGATGGTGGTCGACGACAGCGCGGTCATCCGCGGCCTGCTGACGCGCGCCCTCGAGACCGATCCGCAGGTTCAGGTCGTGGCCTCGGTCAGCGACGGGCGCATGGCGCTCAACGCGCTGAAGCGCTACGACATCGAGGTCACGGTCCTCGATATCGAGATGCCGGTCATGGACGGGCTGACGGCGCTGCCGCAGCTCATCGCCGCCAAGCCGGACCTCAAAGTGATCATGGCGTCGACGCTGACGCGCCGCAACGCCGATATCAGCATGCGGGCGCTGGCCGCCGGCGCCGCCGATTACGTGACGAAGCCCGGCTCCTCGGCGCTGACGACGGCCGACGATTTCAAGCGCGAGCTGGTCGGGAAGGTGAAGGCGCTGGGCGAGGCGCGCCGGCGCGCCGCGGGCGGCGCCTTGCCGGCGCGACCCGCGCCCAACACGCCGGCGGCGCGGCCCTCATCGCCGCGCCCGATCACGCTGCGCAGCGATGCGGGCGCGCCCTTCGAGGCGCTCGCCATCGGCTCCTCGACCGGCGGTCCGCAGGCGCTCTTCCGCCTCCTCAGCGGCCTCAAAGGGCGGATCGCGGGGCCGATCTTCATCACCCAGCACATGCCGCCCACCTTCACGACAATCCTCGCCGAGCACATCACGCGCTCGACCGGCTGGCCGGCGGCCGAGGCGGTGGACCATGAGACCGTGCGGCCGGGCCGCGCCTATATCGCGCCCGGCGACTACCACATGGTCGTCGAAGGCACGGCCGGCGGCGACAAAACCGTTCGCCTCAGCAAGGAGCCGCCGGAGAATTTCTGCCGCCCCTCGGTCGATCCGATGCTGCGCAGCCTGGCCCGGCTCTACGGCCGCCGCCTGACCTGCGTCATCCTCACCGGCATGGGGCAGGACGGCCTCAAAGGCGGCCAGGCGGTCGCCGCCGCCGGCGGCACGATGCTGGCGCAGGACGAGGCGACGAGCATCGTCTGGGGCATGCCGGGCGCCGTCGCCCATGCCGGCCTCTGCAGCGCGGTCCTGCCGATCGGCGAGATCGCTCCCTATCTCTGCAAGCTCGCGATGCGGCCCGCGGCATGACCGGCGACGATTTCAACCTCATCAGCGGACTCCTCAAGGAGCGCTCGGGCCTCGTCCTCACGCCCGACAAGGCCTATCTGCTGGAGAGCCGCCTGCTGCCGGTGGCGCGGAAATGGAACCGCAAATCGCTGGCCGAGCTGGCGATGGCGCTGCGCGGCCGGCCTGAGCCGGCGCTGGTGCGCGACATCGTCGAGGCGATGACCACCAACGAATCCTTCTTCTTTCGCGACATCAAGCCGTTCGAGCAGTTCAAGGCCTTCGTCCTGCCGCAGCTCCTGCGCACGCGCGCCGCGACGCGCAGCATCCGCATCTGGAGCGCTGCCTGCTCGAGCGGGCAGGAGCCCTACTCGCTCGCCATGATCCTCGCCGAGCAGCGCGCCCAGCTTCAGGGCTGGCGCGTCGAGATCGTGGCGACGGATCTCTCGACCGAAATCCTCGACAAGGCGCAGACCGGGCTCTATTCGCAATTCGAGGTGCAGCGCGGGCTGCCCATCCAGCTCCTCGTGAAGTACTTCAAGCAGCAGGGCGACCGCTGGCAGATCGACGAGGCGATCCGCGCCATGGTTCAGTTCCGGCCCTTCAACCTGCTCGACGACATGGCGCCGCTCGGCCGCTTCGACGTCGTCTTCTGCCGCAACGTGCTCATCTATTTCGACCAGCGGACGAAGGCGCTCGTGCTCGACCGCTTGAGCCGGCAGATGGCGGCCGACGGCTATCTCTATCTCGGCGGCGCCGAGACCGTGCTCGGCATCACCGACAAGCTGGTGCCGCTGACCGAAAACCGCGGCATCTACGCCCTGGCGAGCGCGATGGCCCCGGCGGCGAAGCTGGCGGTGGGGTGAAGGGACCCCCGAGATTTCTGGAAAGGGAACATCGTCGCTGCGCGCGTAGCGAAGCAGTCCAGGCGTCTCCCTGGTTCGCTTCGCCGGAGCCTGTCCTCGGGCCGGCCTTCGGCCGGACCCGGGGGGCTCGCGATGACGATCTGGTCCCGAAAGAGGCCCTCAGGCCCGCATCGCCTGCTTGCCCTGCGCCATCTCGCCGGGCGCCGGGTCGCGCAGCACGTAGCCGCGGCCCCACACCGTCTCGATGTAGTTCTCGCCATTGGTGGCAACGGCGAGCTTCTTGCGCAGCTTGCAGACGAAGACGTCGATGATCTTGAGCTCGGGCTCGTCCATGCCGCCATAGAGATGGTTGAGGAACATCTCCTTGGTGAGCGTCGTGCCCTTGCGCAGGCTCAGGAGCTCGAGAATGCCGTATTCCTTGCCGGTGAGGTGGAGCGGCTGCCCGTCCACCTCGACGACGCGGCTGTCGAGATTGACCAGCAGCTTGCCGGTGCGGATCACCGATTCCGAATGGCCCTTGGCGCGCCGCACGATGGCCTGGATGCGGGCGATGAGCTCGCGGCGGTCGAAGGGCTTCGTCAGGAAGTCGTCGGCGCCGAAGCCAAGCCCCTTGATCTTGTGGTCGAGCTCGCCGAGACCCGAAAGGATGAGGATCGGCGTCCGGACGCGCGCGGCGCGCAGCCGGCGCAGCACTTCGTAGCCGTCGATATCCGGCAGCATCAAATCGAGAATGATGATGTCGTAATCATAGAGCTTGCCGATCTCGAGCCCGTCCTCGCCGAGATCGGTCGTGTCACAAATGAAACCCTCCGAACGGAGCATCAATTCGATGCTGGCCGCAGTGGCCGAATCATCCTCGACAAGAAGAACACGCATACCGACCTCCGCGTTTTACGGGAAGATCCCCAGCCGATCTTGCCGCGCTTTTAACCAGTGTTACTACGCCTGGTTAACAAGCAGTTAAGTCGGCCGCAGAAGATGCGGCCAATCGCCACGGGTCGCGAGCGCGCCGCTCGAGGCGGGCGCCCGCCGCTCGGGTCGCGGGGCTCCCCGCCAAGGCCTTGGCTTAACCCACCTTTAAGCGCCGCTGCCGATGATGGCGGGGCGTCTCGCGGCTCGCCGCGATGCGCATGACATCTAAGTATCGATCGGCGCAAAGCAAGCGTCAGCACCCCCTCGGAGCCGTCGTTGAGTCTGCCGAACCTTCTGAGCGAGCTGGCGCAGATCCCCGACTGCCGGCGCTACGGCCGCGTCACCGCCGTGCTCGGCATGCTGCTCGAGCTGGGGGGCGCACCCGAGACCCTCGCCGTCGGCGGCCGCTGCGACGTTCTCGCCCGCTACGGCGGCAGGCTCCCTTGCGAAGTGATCGGCTTCCGCAACGGCCGCGCCCTGCTCATGCCCTTCGGCTCGACCGAGGGCGTCGGCCTCGGCTGCAAGGCCGAGGTCGCCAACACCATTCCCGCCGTCTATCCGCATCCGGGCTGGCTCGGCCGCGTCGTCAACGCGCTCGGCGAGCCCATCGACGGCAAGGGGCCGCTGCCGCTGGGCAACGTCGCCTGCCCCCTGCGCAACCAGCCGCCGCCCGCCCACAGGCGCCAGCGCGTCCAGGGCAAGCTCGATCTCGGCGTCCGCGCCATCAACACCTTCCTCACCTGCTGCCGCGGCCAGCGCATGGGCATCTTCGCCGGCTCCGGCGTCGGCAAGTCGGTGCTGCTCTCGATGCTGGCGCGCTACACCGCTTCCGACGTCACGGTCATCGGCCTCATCGGCGAGCGCGGCCGCGAGGTGCAGGAGTTCATCGCCGACGACCTCGGCCCCGAAGGCCTCGCGCGCAGCGTCGTCGTCGTCGCCACCTCGGATGAATCGCCGCTGCTGCGGCGGCAGGCCGCCTATCTGACGCTCACCCTGTCGGAGTTCTTCCGCGACGAGGGGCGCGACGTCCTCTGCCTCATGGACAGCGTCACGCGCTTTGCCATGGCGCAGCGCGAGATCGGCCTCTCGGCCGGGGAGCCGCCGGCGAGCAAGGGCTATACCCCGACGGTCTTCGCCGAGCTGCCGCGCCTTCTCGAACGCGCCGGCCCCGGATGCGGGGCGGGCAGCATCACCGGGCTCTTCACGGTGCTCGTCGAGGGCGACGACCACAACGAGCCGATCGCCGATGCCGTACGCGGCATCCTCGATGGTCACATCGTGCTGGAGCGCGCCATCGCCGAGCGCGGCCGCTACCCGGCGATCAATGTGCTGCGCTCGATCTCGCGCACCATGCCCGGCTGCAACAGCGCCGAGGAGACGGCGCTGGTGACGGCGGCGCGGCGCCACCTCTCGACTTACGAGGACATGGCCGAGCTCATCCGCCTCGGCGCCTATCGCAAGGGCAGCGATGCCCAGGTCGACGAGGCGATCCAGCGCTATCCGGCCCTCGAAGCCTTCCTCGGCCAGCGCAAGGACGAGCGCGCCGAGCTCGCGAGCGGCTATGGCGAGCTCGCGAAAATTCTCGAGGCGTCCTCGTGAGCGCGCTCGACAGCCTCATCCGCGTCAACCGCTGGAAGATCGACGAGCAGCGGCGCCAGCTGAGCGAGCTCGAGCGCCTCGCCGAGCGGCTGCGCGGCGAGGCGACGCGCCTCGAGCAGGAGCTGACGAGCGAGCAGCAGGTGGCCGCCGCCTCGCACGAAGCCGGTTATTCCTATGCCGGCTATGCGCGGGAGCTCATCGAGCGCCGGCGCAAGCTCGCCGATTCCCTGGCCGGGGTCGAAGGACAGATGGCGGCGGCGCGCGAGGCGCTCGCCGAGGCCTTCCGCGATATGAAGCGCTACGAGATCACGGCCGCCAACCGGGCGCGGCGCGAGCGCGGCGCCGCCGAACGGCGGCAGCGCATCGCCCAGGACGAGGTGGCTCTCCAGATCCATCGCCGCCGCGCCGCGCCGCCGGGCGGCTGAGCGCCGCGCCGCCGCTTCAAACCGCTGTAAGATGCGGAGGAGGTTAGGTTGGAAAGTGCTGACAGAGCGGCGCTTTCCGCCCTCCGAGCCGCATTGGCGGCCTCCCTGTCGCAGGCGCGTGACCCCTAAAAGCCCCTTTTGTCAAGTGCAATCGCTGCGGGGGCGCTCCCAGTTTCTGCTTGGGCGGCGGCGTAAAATCGGGTAAGAGTCGAATTCTGTTACAGATCGGCAACAACGACTAACAAGAACGACGCCTGAGCCGATGCGAATCGGTCGGGCAAACGGGGAGGGTGGCCGTCGACACATCGTCCCGGCACTGTCGGGCGCAAGCGTGTGCGAGCCGAGCTCTCCTCGTCATACCCAACCATCGGGAGAGGAGGAGGTTACGTGACGTCCAAGACTGTATCGCTCAGGACCCTGCTCGGCGCGGCTGTCGCCGCAGGCGTTCTCAGCATGGGGGCCATGGCCTCCCATGCGGCCGACAAGACCGTCACCGTCGGCATCACCCTGCCGCTCACGGGCGCCGATGCGCAGTCGGCAACGCTCATCAAGGACGGCGCGCAGCTCGCCATCGACGAGGCGAATGAGAGGGGCGGCGTCGCCGGCTACAAGATCGAGACGATCACGCTCGACAGCGGCACGGCGACGGCGGGTCAGTACGACCCGGCGCAGGCGGCGACCAACACCAAGAAGCTCGCCTCCAATCCCAAGGTGGTCGCCAATATCGGGCCGCAAATGAGCGGCGAGGGCAAGGCGATGTCGCCGATCCTCAGCGCCGCCGATCTCGCGACGATCACGCCGAGCTCGACCAATCCCGACATCACCAGCCCTGATCCCAAATTCGTGTCGCAATTCCGTCCGAACAAGAAGGCGGTCTACTTCCGGACGGTGACGACCGACGCCTATCAGGGCCCCAATATGGCGAACTACTTCCATGACGTCCTGCATGTGAAGAGCGTCTACATCCTGGATGATTCGGGCGCCTATGGCGTCGGCATCGCCGATTCCTTCCAGAAGCAGGCCGAGAAGCTCGGCATGAAGGTGATGGGGCGCGACCAGCTCAATCCCAAGGAGGCCGACTACACGGCCATCCTCACCAAGATCAAGCAGCTCAACCCCGACGCTATCTACTATGGCGGCGTGGCGCAGGCGGGCGTCAAGCTGGTGAAGCAGTCCTATGACATCGTGCCGAAGATGATCAAGGGCGGCGGCGACGGCATGTACGGCCCCGAATATCTGAAGGGCGCCGGCTTCCCCGCGGCCGAGGGCTGGTATGCGACGATCGCCTCGCCGCACCTCATCGACGACAGCGGGGCGAAGGCGATGGTCGAGGCCTTCAAGAAGAAGTACGGCACCTCGCCCGATGACTACGCCATCACCGCCTACGATGCGGCGCAGGTGATCATCGACGCGATCAAGCGGGTCGCCGAAAGCGGCAAGGAGGTCAACCGCTCCAACATCCGCGACGCCATCCAGACCTCGCATGTGAAGACTCTGCAGGGCGAGATCTCGTTCGACGAGAACGGCGACCTCGTCAACAAGGTGATCAGCGTCTTCCAGATCCATAAGGACGACAGTCACCCGCTCGACGATGTCGGGTTCCAGTACAAGTATGTCGGCGTTGCGCCGGCCAGCTCGTAATCGGCCTCGCAACGGTTAGTTGGGATCTGGCAGCATGAGCTTCCAGGACGTCCTGCTGCAGCAGATCATCAACGGTCTGAGCCTCGGCGCGATGTACTCGCTACTCGCGCTGGGGTTCACGATGATCTACGGCATCATCGAGCTGATCAACTTCGCCCACTTCAACGTCTTCATGGTGGGCTCCTTCGTCGCCCTGTGGGTCCTGCAGGCGACCGGGATCGTCGGTCAGCAGACCATTCTGACCGGGCTCCCCCTGGTGGGCGTCCTCGCGCTGGCTTTCCTCGGCACGATGCTCTTCTCGGGGGTGCTCGGCGTCACCATCGAACGCATCGCGCTGCGCCCCTTGCGCAACGTGCGCGGCACCTCGGCGATGATCAGCACCATCGGCGTCTCCTATATTCTCTTCAACCTCATCCTGCTCGGCGTCGGCGCCGACACGCAGAACTACCCGAACCCGATCCCGCGCCATAATTGGGCGATCGGCGGGGCGGTGCTCGAGCTGCGCGAGGTGCTGGTCTGGGGCGTGGCGCTCATCCTCATGGTGGGCCTGCACGTCTTCGTCCGCCGCTCGCGCCTCGGCAAGGCGATGCGGGCGACGGCGCAGGACCAGGAGGCGGCGCGCATGATGGGGGTCGAGGTCGACCGCGTCGTCGTCCTCGCTTTCTTCCTCGGCTCGGCGCTGGCCGGCGCCGGCGGCATGATCTTCGGCCTCTATTACAACTTCACCAGCTTCGTTATCGGCTATTCGGCCGGGCTGCGCGCCTTCACCGCGGCGGTGCTGGGTGGCATCGGCAATATCATGGGCGCCATGGTGGGCGGGGTCGTGATCGGGCTCATCGAGAGCATGAGCGGTCAATTCATTTCGGTGCGGTGGACGGACGTCATCATCTTTTCGATCCTAATCCTGGTGCTCGTCTTCAAACCCACTGGATTGCTCGGGCTGCAAGCCCCGCAGAAATCATAGGCCGGTTCCATGGTTGCTCCCTCCCCGACGGCGCGCGCCTCCCTGTTCGCGCCGATCCAGCGCATCCCGGTGGCGCTGCGCCGCCGCGGCATCGTCGGCATCCTGATGCTGGCGGCGGTGCTGTTCCCCCTCATCGACGGCAATGACGGCGACATCGACGCCGCCGCCAATGCCTGCGCCTTCGCCATCCTGGCGCTCGGCCTCAACATCGTCGTCGGCTTTGCCGGGCTGCTCGATCTCGGCTATGCCGCCTTCTTCGCCATCGGCGCCTATTCCTACGGCATCCTCTCCTCCTATCAGGTGACGCCGGCCTGGAGCTCGTTCTGGGAGCCGTTCCAGTGGCTCGGCCTCGTCGAGCACGTCACGGCGAGCGGCGCCAACTACGTGCATTTCATCTTCTCCTTCTGGCTGATGCTGCCGCTCTCGGCGATCATCGCCGCCTTCTTCGGCATGCTGTTTGGCGCGCCGACCCTGCGCCTCAAAGGCGATTATCTCGCCATCGTGACCCTGGGCTTCGGCGAGATCGTGCCGATCGTCGCCCGCAACACGCCCTACCTCACCAATGGCGCGATGGGGCTCAACGGCGTCTCGCCTCCGGTCTTCTTCGGCTACAAATTCGGCGTCGCCTCGTGGCCCTTCTATTATGTCGGCGTGGCGATGATCTTCTTCCTGATCTTCGTCAGCTACCGCCTGCGCGATTCGCGCATTGGCCGCGCGTGGATGGCGATTCGCGAGGACGAGGTCGCGGCGAGCGCCATGGGCGTCAACCTCGTTAAGCTGAAGCTCCTCGCCTTCGCCATCGGCGCCGGCTTCGCCGGCGCCACCGGCACCTTCTACGTGGCAAAGCTGCAGACGGCGACCCCCGAGATGTTCATGTTCCCGGTTTCGGTCATGGTCCTCGTCATGATCGTGCTGGGCGGCATGGGCAGCGTCGCCGGCGTCGTCGTCGGCGCCCTCATCCTGCAATTGCTGCAATCCTGGTTTCTTCAGGATCTGACGCAATGGGTGCACGCCTTCGGGCGCCTCATCCATGTCGAGTTCTTCCAGCGCATCGAGCTCGTGCAGTCGATCGAGCTCATCTTCGGCATCATCCTCGTGGTGATGATGCTGTTCCGGCGGCAGGGACTCATTCCGGCGACCGGCACCACGGCGGCGCTGACCCATGCGCAGCAGACGGCGGTGCCCTCGCGCGGCGAGATCGAGAAGGCGCTGAGCGGCCTTGCCAAGGAGGTCCATCTGCCGCCGGGCACGCCGATCCTCGAGACGCGCAAGCTGGTGAAGCGCTTCGGCGGCATCACCGCGGTCAAGGAAGTCGATTTCACCATGATGCCGGGCCAGATCGTGGCGATCATCGGTCCCAACGGCTCGGGCAAGTCGACCTTCTTCAACCTCATCACCGGCCTCGACAAGCCCAATAGCGGCGAAATCTATTTCATGGGCGAGAACATCACCGGGCTGCCGCCGCATACGGTGACGGAGCGCGGCATCGCCCGCACCTTCCAGAATCTGCGCATCTTCCCCAACATGACGGTGATGGAGAATGTGCTCGTCGGCGTCCATTCGCGGACGCGGACCAGCGCCGTCGGCGCGGTGGTGCGGACGCCGGGCGTGCGCCACGAGGAGAAGTCGGCGCGCGACTGGGCGCTCGAGATCATCACCATCTTCGGCAACCGGCTGCTGCCGCGCGTCAACCACCAGGCGCACAGCCTCAGCTACGCCAACCGGCGGCGGACGGAGATCTCGCGCGCCATCGCCTCGCGCCCGAAGCTGCTGCTCCTCGACGAGCCGACGGCGGGCATGAACCCGGCCGAGACGCTCGAACTCGCCGCTCAGCTTCGCAGCCTGCGCGAGATGGGGCTGACGATCCTGCTCATCGAGCACAAGCTCAACGTCGTCAATGACATCGCCGACAAGGTCATCGTTCTCGATCACGGCGAGAAGATCGCCGAAGGCAGTGCAGAGGAGGTCCATCAAAACGATGAAGTCATCCGCGCCTATCTCGGACGGACGGCCACTGCTCGAGTTTAAGGACGTCGACACCTATTACGGTGAGCTGCACGTCCTCAAGAAGGTTAATTACGAGATCCGTCCCGGCGAGATCGTCTGCCTCCTCGGCGGCAACGCCTCCGGCAAGTCGACGACGATGAAGACGGTGCTCGGGGTCGTCCGCCCGACGCGCGGCAGCGTCACCTATAATGGCGAGGACATCAGCACCATGCGCACCGCCGAGCGCGTGCGCCGCGGCATCGCGCCGGTGCCGGAGGCAAGGCGCCTCTTCCCGCGCATGACCGTCTACGAGAATCTCGAAATGGGCGCCTTCACGCGCACCGACCCCAAGGGCGTCGAGGAGGATCTGGAGCGCGTCTACGCTCTCTTCCCGCGCGTCAAGGAGCGCCGCTCGCAGCTCGCGGGAACGCTCTCCGGCGGCGAGCAGCAGATGGTGGCGATGGCGCGCGCCTTGATGGCCCGCCCCATTCTCCTCTGCATGGACGAGCCCTCGATGGGCCTCTCGCCGCTCTATGTCGAGCAGGTCTTCGAGATCATCCAGGCGATCAACAAGCAGGGCACCGCCATCTTCGTCGTCGAGCAGAACGCCAATATGGCGCTCTCCATCGCCTCGCGCGGCTACGTGCTGCAAACGGGCGAGGTGGTGCTGTCGGGCGAAGCCAAGGGCCTCTTGCAGAACGAGTGGCTGCGCAGCGCCTATCTCGGCGAGATGAAGACGGCCTAAGCACCGCCTGATTGGCCGAAGGCGCCGTAAGCTCCAAAGCTTACCCCTCCCCCGCATGCGGGAGAGGGCAGGGTGAGGGCATTCCGGCGGCGCGTCACCCCGCCTTGAGCCGCGCCGCCGCGTCCACCGCGAAATAGGTGAGGATGCCGTCGGCGCCGGCGCGCTTGAAAGCGATCAGGCTTTCGAGCATGGCGGCCTCGTCGAGCCAGCCGCGCTCGATCGCGCCTTTCAGCATCGCGTATTCGCCGCTCACCTGATAGGCGAAGGTCGGCACGGCGAAGCGTTCCTTGACGCGGCGCAGGATGTCGAGATAGGGCATCCCCGGCTTCACCATGACCATGTCGGCGCCTTCGGCGAGATCGAGCTCGACCTCGCGCAGCGCCTCGTCGCTGTTGGCGCAATCCATCTGGTAGCCGCGCTTGTCGGATTTCCCGAGCGAGGATTTCGAGCCGAGCGCGTCGCGGAAGGGGCCATAGAAGGCGGAGGCGTATTTCGCCGCATAGGACATGATGCGGACATGGCCGAAGCCGGCGCCGTCGAGGGCGTCGCGAATGGCGCCGACGCGCCCGTCCATCATGTCGGAGGGCGCGATGATGTCGCAGCCGGCGCGGGCCTGGACGAGCGCCTGCCGGCACAGGATCTCGACCGTCTCGTCATTGGCGACGGCGCCGTCGCGCAGCACCCCGTCATGGCCATGCGTCGTGAACGGGTCGAGCGCGACGTCGCAGAGGACGCCCAGATCGGGATGCGCTTGCTTCAGCGCGGCGACGGCGCGGCAGACGGTGTTGTCCGGGCGCAACGCCTCGTCGCCCTCGGCGCTCTTGCGCTCGGGCGGCACCACCGGGAAGACGGCGATGACGGGAATGCCGAGGGCGGCGGCGCGGCCCGCCTCGTCGATGAGGGCGGGGATGGTGAGGCGCGAGGCGCCGGGCATCGAGGGGATGGCTTCCCGGGCCTCGCCGCCCTCCTTGACGAAGACGGGCCAGAGGAGATCGCCTGGCGTCAGCACATGCTCGGCGACGAGCCGGCGCGACCACGCATCGCGCCGGTTGCGGCGCAGGCGGACGCGCGGATAGGCGCCGAGGGAGGAGAAGGGTTTCGCGGCCACGGCAGCACCGAAATGAGAGGCGATGTTCTTCGAGCGCGCAGCATAAGCGGGCGAGGGGTGGGAGACAATGCGGAGGCGGCCTCGTTCCGCGCACGCGACGCCTCGCCTTAATCCTCTCCCCGCTCGAAAGCGGAACGCCTATGATCGGCCGCCATGCACGATCGTTACAGCAGCACCGACGAAATCTTGCTCGAGCGGCGCGGCGGCGTCGCCATCGTCACCCTCAACCGGCCGAAGGCGCTCAACACCCTGACGCTCGCCATGTATCGCCGGCTCGACCCCGACCTCCTCGCCTGGGGGGCCGATCCCGCCGTCGCCGCCGTCATCATCCGCGGCGCCGGTGGCCGCGCCTTCTGCGCCGGCGGCGATGTACGCGCCATCTGGGAGGCGGGGCAGGGGAAGACCTCCGGCCTCACCGCCGACTTCTTCCGCGAGGAATATTGCCTCATCCAGCGCGTCTACCGCTTTCCGAAACCCTATATCGCCCTTTGCGACGGCATCACCATGGGCGGCGGCGTCGGCATGTCGGTGCATGGCTCGCACCGGATCGCGACCGAGCGCTTCCTCTTCGCCATGCCGGAGACGGCGATCGGCCTCTTTCCCGATGTCGGGGCCACCACCTTCCTCAACCGCTGCCCCGGCCGGATCGGGCGCTATCTTGCGCTCACCGGGGCGCGCCTCAAGGCGGCGGATGCGCTCTATTGCGGCCTCGCGACACACTTCGTGCCGAGCGAGCGCCTTCCCGCCTTGACCGAGGCTCTCGCCGGCCTCGCCTGGCGCGGCGGCGATGCGCGCGCCGAAGCCGACCGCGTCATTGTCGGATTCGCGGCGGATGCCGGGCCGGCGCCGCTCGCTGAGCAGCGCGCCGCGATCGAGCGCTGCTTCGCGCCGGACAGCATCGAAGGGATCATCGCCGCGCTCGAAGAGGAGGGCGGGCCATGGGCGGCGGCGGCGTTGGACGCCATCGCCAAGGCCTCGCCCACCAGCCTCAAGATCACGCTGCGGCAATTGACGCTCGGCGCCGGTTTCGACGTCGAGGCGGCGCTGCAGCTCGAATACCGGATGACGCAGCACGTCATGCAGCGGCATGATTTCTTCGAGGGGGTGCGCGCCCTTCTCGTCGACAAGGACCAGGCGCCGCGCTGGCGGCCGCCGCGCCTCGCCGAGGTGACGGAGGAGGAGGTCGCCTTCTACTTCCAGCCGCTCGGCGCGCGCGAGCTGCGTTTCGAGGGCGGCACAGAGGGAGGGCCATGAGATGACCGCGATCGGCTTCGTCGGGCTCGGCAATATGGGCGGGCCGATGGCCGCCAACCTCGTCAAGGCGGGCCACGCCGTCACCGGCTACGACACGAGCGCGGCGGCGCTTGAGCGCTTCGCCGCGGCCGGCGGCAAGGCCGCGTCCAGCACGGCCGAGGCGGCGGCCGCCGGCGAGGTCGTCATCACCATGCTGCCGGCGGGCGCCCATGTCCGCGCCGTCTATACGGGGGAGGGGCGGCTCCTCGAGAGCGCGCGACCCGGCACGCTCCTCATCGACAGCTCGACGATCGATGTCGAGACGGCGCGCGCCGTCGCCAAGGCGGCGGCCGGCCGCGGCTTCGGCATGCTCGATGCGCCGGTTTCGGGCGGCGTCGGCGGCGCCGCCGCCGCGACGCTCACCTTCATGGTGGGGGGCGAGGCCAAGGATTTCGCCCGCGCCCAACCCGTCCTCGCCGCCATGGGCAAGACGATCGTCCATGCCGGCCCCTCGGGCAGCGGGCAGGCCGCCAAGATCTGCAACAACATGATGCTCGGCATCTCGATGATCGGCGTCTGCGAGGCCTTCGCCCTGGCCGAGAAGCTCGGCCTCGATGCCCAGAAGCTCTTCGACATCAGCGCGAAGTCCTCCGGGCAGTGCTGGTCGCTCACGACCTATTGCCCGGTGCCGGGGCCGGTGCCGTCCTCGCCCGCCAACCGCGACTACCAGCCGGGCTTCACCGCCGAGATGATGCTGAAGGATCTGCGCCTCGCGCAGCAGGCGGCGCAGACGGCCGGCGCCGCGACGCCCCTCGGCGCCAATGCCGCCGCGCTCTACGCTCTCATGGTCAATGGCGGCGCCGGCGCCAAGGATTTCTCCGCGATCTTCCGCTTCCTCAGCGGGCAGCGCGGTTGAGGCGCGGCCGCGCGACGTGCAGGCGCGGCGGCGTCGAACGGCCCTCGGCGTATGACCGGGGTCATTGCGAGCGTCAGCGAAGCAATCCACGCCTCGGCGCCGCTCTGGATTGCTTCGCCTGCGGCTCGCAATGACAGTCGAGTACCATACTAAATCTAGAGGAAATGCCGAGGAAATTCTCTGAGTTTTACGCGTACCGAAGCGCGTGAGCTACCAGATCTGGTTGCAGCCTCTGTCTCCGGCTATGCGCGGCCGGCGCGGCGGGTCTAAGCGAAAAATTAACAATCCGCAGCCTAACTTCGCGCTAAAGTTTCAAGCACGGGGCGCGACATGAAGGCCGAATATCTGGAAACGATCGGGCTGATCGAGCGGCTCCATCGCCACTTCCTGGAGATCGTAAAGCTCGAGCTCGACGGGCTCGGCATTCACGACATCAACAACGTCCAGGGCCTCATCCTCTTCAATATCGGCGATGCCGAGATGACGGTGGGCGAGCTGACGCTCCGCGGCTGCTATCTCGGCTCCAACGTCTCCTACAACGTCAAGAAGATGGTCGAGAACGACTACCTCGTGCAGGAGCGCTCCGAGCATGACCGCCGCTCGATCCATGTGCGGCTCTCGGAGAAGGGCAAGGCGCTGCGCGACAAGCTCGGCGTCATGCACGACCGCCATGTGGCGATGCTGGCCCAGACGCCGATCAAGGCTGAGGATCTGCAGGCGGCTTGCGCCGCCATGAAGCGCCTCGAACGCTTCTGGACGCGCGCCAGCGACCTCGCCCAGCGCCCCGCCGCCTTCACCCCGGCGGCGTGATCTCCTCGCAGAGGAGCGGAGAAAGGGTTCACCACAAAGACACAAAGGACACCAAGAGAAGGGTTGAGGCGCGAAGCGCCAGATGAGAGGAACTTTGTGCCCTTCGTGTGTCTTCGTGGTTATTCCCTTCTCGTCTCTGCCACGTCTCCTCCGACAAACGTTGCAGGCACCCTGCCGCTAATAATTTGGGAATGCTTCGGGCGCGAGAGCGGTAAAGGTCCGAACGATCGCGAGGTCCTCGCCGACATGCCGTGCTAAAGAGCCGCGGAGCGTCCGCGTTTTCATCTCGATTTGCAAATACCTTGGGGTTACCCACCGCACCGTGGGCGGTCCCTCCGGATACTGGTCGTCTTCGATCTCCTCGTTTGTAATCCAGGCAACGTGCAATGGAGGGGAAAGAGCATCCACTCGAACTGAATAAGATATGAACTCGTCCCCCCAGAAGGAGGCAATTTATCCTGTCCTGTCTCCTCCGAGCTCAATTGAAGGCGGCGATGCCGGTCTGGGCGCGGCCGAGGATGAGGGCGTGGATGTCGTGCGTGCCCTCATAGGTGTTGACCGCCTCCAGATTCATGACGTGGCGGATGACGTGGTACTCGTCCGAGATGCCGTTGCCGCCATGCATGTCGCGCGCCGTCCGGGCGATCTCCAGTGCCTTGCCGCAGCTGTTGCGCTTCAGGAGCGAGATCATCTCGGGCGCGGCCCGGCCCTCGTCCTTGAGGCGGCCGAGGCGCAGGCACGCATGGAGGCCCAAGGTGATCTCGGCCTGCATGTCGACGAGCTTCTTCTGGATGAGCTGGTTCGCCGCGAGCGGCCGGCCGAACTGCTTCCGCTCCATCGTGTATTGGCGCGCCGCATGCCAGCAGAACTCGGCGGCGCCGAGCGCGCCCCAGGCGATGCCGTAGCGCGCGTTGTTGAGGCAGGAGAAGGGGCCTTTGAGGCCGCTGACGCCGGGCAGCAGGTTCTCTTCCGGCACCTCGACCCCGTCCATGACGATCTCGCCCGTCACCGAGGCGCGGAGCGAGAACTTGCCCTCGATCTTCGGCGCCGACAGGCCCTTCATGCCCTTTTCGAGGAGGAAGCCGCGGATGACGTCGTCCTCGGTCTTGGCCCAGACGACGAAGACGTCGGCGATGGGCGCGTTGGTGATCCACATCTTGGCGCCCGTCAGCACATAGCCGCCGGCGGCCTTGCGCGCCCGCGTCACCATGCCGGCGGGATCGGAGCCGTGGTCTGGCTCGGTCAAGCCGAAGCAGCCGACCCATTCGCCGGTCGCCAGCTTCGGCAGGTATTTCTGGCGCTGCGCCTCGCTGCCGAAGGCGTGGATCGGGTACATGACGAGGCTCGACTGCACGCTCATCGCCGAGCGGTAGCCGCTGTCGACGCGCTCGACCTCGCGCGCGGCAAGCCCGTAGCTCACATAATTGACGCCGGCGCAGCCATAGCCCTCGATGGTCGAGCCGAGGAGCCCCAGCGCCCCCATCTCGGTCATGATCTCGCGGTCGAAGCGCTCGTGCCGGTTGGCCTCCAGAATGCGCGGCATGAGGCGCTCGGCGCAGAACTGGCGCACGCTGTCGCGCAGCAGCCGTTCCTCCTCCGCCAGCGCGTCATCGAGGAGGAGCGGGTCCTGCCAGTCGAAGGCGGGCCGGCTCGCGGCGGGCTTGGCGCTGTGGGCGGCTCTCGGCGCACTCATCTCGTGTCCCCATCCTCGCATCCGTCGACCTTCCTCCGTCATGTAGCACCGAGCGCGCGCGGAATCACCCGGCCGATGGCGCGCCCGAGGCGGTTTCGGCGCTGGCGATGACGAATCCCATTGCACCGACGGGTCGTGTCCGGGTAGTAGACCGTCCCGGCTGCCGCCTCTTTCGGGGGAGATCGCCGGGAATAGGAACGATCGGCCGAGGATCGTTCGGCGGGCTCGCCCGGACAGGCGGCGCCGTCGCGATTTCGGGTGCGCGTCCACGGGGGCGCGGGGTTTGGGGCAAGGACGAAAACGCCGCGCAGCGGGAAAGATGCCGCGGCCGACAGGGAGAAGGTGCAGGGTCCCGATGGCGTATTTCCTGCAGCAGCTCATCAATGGGCTGACGCTCGGCTCGATCTACGGCCTGATCGCGATCGGCTACACGATGGTGTACGGCATCATCGGCATGATCAATTTCGCCCATGGCGAAATCTATATGATCGGCGCCTTCGTCACGATCATCTCGCTGCTGGTGCTGGCCTCCGCCGGGGTCACCTCGATCCCAGTCGCCCTCGTGCTGACGCTGATCGTGACGATGTTCTTCACCTCGGCCTATGGCTGGACGGTGGAGCGCATCGCCTACCGGCCGCTCCGCGCCTCGCACAAGCTGGCGCCGCTCATCTCGGCGATCGGCATGTCGATCTTCCTGCAGAACTACGTCCAGCTCCTGCAGGGGGCGCGCGGCAAGCCGCTGCCGCCGATCGTCACCGGCGGCTTCACGCTGATGGACAGCGGCGGCTTCTCGGTGCATCTCAGCTACCTGCAGCTCTTCATCTTCCTGCTGACGGTCGCCTTGATGGCGGGCTTCTCGACGCTCATCGCCTCGACCCCGCTCGGCCGGGCGCAGCGCGCCTGCGAGCAGGATCTCGGCATGGCCGCGCTGCTCGGCGTCGATGTCGACCGGACGATCTCGCTGACCTTCGTCATGGGCGCGGCGCTCGCCGCCGTCGCCGGGCTGATGGTGACGCTCTACTGGGGGGTGGTCGACTTCTTCATCGGCTTCCTCGCCGGGGTCAAGGCCTTCACCGCGGCCGTGCTGGGCGGCGTCGGCTCGCTGCCCGGCGCCATGCTGGGCGGCCTCCTCATCGGCCTCATCGAAGCCTTCTGGTCGGGCTATTTCTCGGTCCAGTACAAGGATGTGTCGGTCTTCGCCATCCTCGTCCTCGTCCTCATCTTCCGGCCGACCGGGCTGCTCGGCAAACCGGAGGTGGAGAAGGTCTGATGGCCGTCCAAGCGATCGCCGCCGCCCGCCCCGGCGCCGTCCCGTCGGCGCTCAAGGAAGCCGGGCTCGCCGCCCTCGTCGCCTTCGTCCTCGCCCTGCCGCTCGTCGGCCTTCAGACCGTCGATTCCGGCGGCGGCGCGCTCGGCATCGCGACGCATTTCGACCGCGTCGCCTATGGCGTCGCCGCCGTCTTCCTCGGCCGCCTCGCCCTCATCTTCTGGCGCGGCCGCCGGCAGAGCCGGCCGGCCGACGCGCCGAGCGTCATGGCGCGCGTCTCGGAGCTGAGCGCCCGCTTCTCGCTGCCGATCGCAGTGGTGGGGATCGCCCTCGCCATCGGCCTGCCCTTCATGCCCTTCGCCTCGCGCTATGTCGTCGATCTCGGCACGACGGTGCTCATCTACGTAATGCTGGGTTGGGGGCTCAACGTCGTCGTCGGGTTGGCGGGGCTCCTCGATCTCGGTTATGTCGCCTTCTACGCCGTCGGTGCCTACTCCTTCGGCCTCCTCGCCCGCACCTTCGGCTTCGGCTTCTGGGAGGCGCTGCCGCTGGCCGGCGCCTTCGCCGCGAGCTTCGGCATCATCCTCGGATTTCCGGTGCTGCGCCTGCGCGGCGACTATCTCGCCATCGTCACCCTCGGCTTCGGCGAGATCATCCGCATCGTCCTCACCAACTGGTCCAACGTGACGGGCGGGCCGAACGGCATCGGCAACATTCCGCGGCCGACCTTCTTCGGCCTTCCCTTCGAGCGCAACGCGCCGCATGGCGGGCTCACCTTCAGCAAGTTCTTCGGCATCGATTTCACCCCCGACCACCGCGTCTGGGCGCTCTACTTCATCATTCTGATGCTCGCGCTCCTCACCAATTTCTTCACCTTGCGCATCCGCCGCCTGCCGGTCGGGCGCGCCTGGGAGGCGCTGCGCGAGGACGAGGTCGCCTGCCGCGCGCTCGGCATCAACGCCACCAACGTGAAGCTCTCAGCCTTCGCCATCGGCGCCATGTTCGGCGGCTTCGCCGGCTGCTTCTTCGGCGCCCGGCAAGGCTTCATCAGCCCCGAGAGCTTCAACTTCATCCAATCGGCGATCATCCTCGCGATCGTCGTGCTGGGCGGCATGGGCAGCCAGACGGGCGTCGTCCTCGCCGCCCTCGTCCTCGTCTGCATTCCCGAGCTCGGCCGCGACCTCGCCGATTTCCGCATGCTCGCCTTCGGCGCGGCGATGGTCGGCATCATGATCTGGCGGCCGCGCGGATTGCTCGCGCATCGCGCGCCGACGGTGCGCCTCCACCGGCGAGGGGACCCGGTGCCCGCCCCGGCGGGAGCCGCGCCATGACGCTCGCGCAACTCGCGGTCAACGGCAAGCAGCCGCTGCTCGAGATCGAGCATCTCTATATGCGCTTCGGCGGGCTCGTCGCCGTCCAGGATCTCTCGACCGTCGCCTATCGCGACGAGATCACCGCGATCATCGGCCCGAACGGCGCCGGCAAGACCACCGTCTTCAACTGCATCACCGGCTTCTACAAGCCGAGCGCCGGCCGCCTCACCCTGCATCGCGACGGCGGGCGCATGCTGCTCGAGCAGATGGAAGGCTTCCGCATCGCGAAGCTCGCCGGCATCGCCCGCACCTTCCAGAACATCCGCCTTTTCGCGGGCATGACGGCGCTCGAGAATTTGCTCGTCGCCCAGCACAACCCGCTGCAGCGGGCGAGCCGCTTCTCCCTTGCCGGGCTGCTCGGCCTCCCCGGCTACCGCCGGGCCGAGGCGGGCGCGATCGAGCGGGCGCGGCATTGGCTCGACAAGGTCGGGCTGCTCGACCGCGCCGATTGGCAGGCGGGGAACCTGCCCTATGGCGCGCAGCGCCGCCTCGAAATCGCGCGCGCCATGTGCACGGGGCCGACGCTGCTCTGCCTCGACGAGCCCGCCGCGGGCCTCAACCCGCGCGAATCGGCCGAGCTCAACCAGCTCCTGCTCGACATTCGCGCCGAGGAGAAGATCGGCATCATGCTGATCGAGCACGATATGAGCGTCGTCATGGGCATCTCGGATCACATCGTCGTGCTCGATTACGGCCGCAAGATCGCGGACGGCACGCCGGAGGCCGTGCGCAGCGATCCCAACGTCATCAAGGCGTATCTCGGCGAGGCGGAGGAGGAGGAGATGCCCGAGATCGTCGCCAGCGACCTTGGCCTTGCGGGTTAGCGCGTCGATGCTGTCCATCGCCGGCGTTCACACCTTCTATGGCAAGATCGAGGCCCTGAAGGGCGTCGATCTCGAAGTCGGGGCGGGCGAGATCGTGGCGCTCATCGGCGCCAACGGCGCCGGCAAGTCGACTCTCCTCATGACCATCTGCGGACGGCCGCGGGCGGCACGCGGGCGCATCGTCTTCGACGGCCGTGACATCACGCGGATGGAAACCTTCCAGATCGTCCGCCTGGGCCTCGCGCAATCGCCGGAAGGACGCCGCATCTTCCCGCGCATGACCGTGCTCGAGAATTTGCAGATGGGCGCCACCACGGCCGATGAGCGCTACTACGCCGATGACCTCGAAAGGGTGTTCGCGCTCTTCCCGATCCTGAAGCAGCGGCAATCGCAGCGCGGCGGCACGCTGTCGGGCGGCGAGCAGCAGATGCTGGCGATCGGCCGCGCCCTGATGAGCCGCCCGCGCCTCCTGCTCCTCGACGAGCCGTCGCTGGGCTTGGCGCCGCTCGTGGTGAAGCAGATCTTCGAGGTGATCCGCGAGATCAACGAGCAGCAGAAGGTGACCGTCTTCCTCGTCGAGCAGAACGCCTTCCACGCGCTGCGCCTTGCCCATCGCGGCTATGTCATGCAGACGGGGCGCGTCACCTTGAGCGGCAGCGGCAGGGAGCTGCTCGCCAACAAGGAGGTGCGCGCCGCCTATCTCGAAGGAGGGCATTGATGGAGATGCTCCTCGGCACGACGCCCGCCGTCTTCATCGGCCTCACGGTGATTCTGTTCGGCGGCGCCGCCTTCATGACCGGCCAGGCCTTGGCCGAGACCTGGCGCCCGCTCTGGCACGCCCTTCCTTACACCGTGCTTCTCGCGGCCGGCGCCCGCTTCCTTACCTATGCGCTCTTCGAAGGCGCGCTCTTGTCGCTGAGCGGCTACGTCATCACCCTCGTCATCCTGCTCGCCATCTGCCTTGCCGCCTACCGCATGACGCAGGCGCGGCGGATGGTCGTACAATATCCCTGGCTTTACGAAAGAGCCGGGTTGTTCGGCTGGCGGGACAAGTCGTGATCCGTCCCACACCGAATTGCTGTGGCGCTATTCTCGTGATAGCGTCCACGAATGCTGCCGATATGGCCGCAAAAGGGTACCATCCAGCAACAATTTGCGGGGAGCAGAACACCAATGCGTAGATTAACTGGCACGATAGCCGCGGCGGCCGCCCTTCTGGCGCTGACCGCGGGAATGCCCGGGGCGAAGGCAGAGGACATCCTCGTCGGCGTCGCCGGGCCGATCACCGGTCCCGACGCCCAGTTCGGCGAGCAGATGAAGCGCGGCGCGCAGAAGGCGGTCGAGGACATCAATGCGAAGGGCGGCGTCCTCGGCAAGAAGCTGAAGCTCCTCATCGGCGACGATCAGTGCGATGCGACGCAGGCCGTCGCCGTCGCCAACAAGATGGTCTCCGACAAGATCGTCTTCATGGACGGGCATTACTGCTCCTCGACCTCGATCCCGGCCTCGGCCGTCTACAATGACGGCGGCGTCCTGCAGATCACGCCGGCCTCGACCAATCCGGCGCTGACCGACGACGCGGCGGCCAAGGGCTGGAACAACGTCTTCCGCACCGTCGGGCGCGACGACGCGCAGGGCGGCGTCGCCGGCAAGTACATCGCCGAGAAATACAAGGGCAAGAAGGTCGCGATCATTCAGGACAAGACGGCTTACGGCAAGGGCCTCGCCGACGAGACGAAGAAGGCGATGAACGCCGCCGGCCTTAAAGAGGTGATGTATGAATCGATCACCCGCGGCGACAAGGACTTCTCGGCCCTCATCAGCAAGATGAAGCAGGCCGGGGTCGACGTCTTCTATCTCGGCGGCTATCACCCCGAGGCGGGGCTTCTCGTCCGCCAGGCGCGCGACCAGGGCTTCAACGCGCAGTTCATCTCCGGCGACGCGCTCGTCACGGACGAGTTCTGGAAGATCACCGGCAAGGCCGGCGAAGGCGTCCTCATGACCTTCCCGCCGGACCCGCGCAACCTTCCGAGCGCCAAGGCCGTCGTCGACTCCTTCAAGAAGGACGGCTATGACCCCGAGGGCTACACCCTCTACACCTATGCCGCGATGCAGGCCTTCGCGGCGGCCGCCGAGAAGGCGAAGTCGGTGAAGGTCGACGACCTCTCGAAGGCGCTCCACTCGATGACGGTGGACACGGTGATCGGCAAGCTCTCCTGGGACAAGAAGGGCGACATCAACGACGCCAAATACGTCTTCTACGTGTGGAAGGACGGCACCTACAAGGAGATGTAATCGGCATCTCGACGAGGGAGAGGCCCGGCGCGAGCCGGGCCTTTTTCGTCGGCAGCGGAGCGAAGGAGGCGATCATGGCGGCGGGCGGCGGGAACGACCTCGGCACGGTCATCGAGGATACGGTCGTGGCGGCGGGCGGGCACTGGTCGGCGCTCGTCGAGCGCGGCAACATCCTGCGCATCATCGATCTCGAAGGCTGCCAGGCCGTCGATTTCCTCTGCTACAACGCCGCCGATCCCGGCGAGCGCTACAACGCCGCCGATACGATGAAGATCGCCGGCTCGATCTTCATCGGCGAGGGAACGAAGCTCTATTCCGGGCTCGGCAACCCGATCTTCACGGTGGTCCGCGACACCTGCGGCTTCCACGACACGATCGGGGGCTGCTGCAGCAGCGAGAGCAACTTCGTCCGCTACGGCGTCCGCGACACGCCCAATTGCCGCGACAATTTTCTGCGCGGCCTCGCGAAATTCGGCCTCGACCGCCGCGACATCGTCGCCAACGTCAATTTTTTCATGTATGTGCCGGTGACGGCCGAAGGCGGCATGGCGATCGTCGATGGCCGCTCGAAGCCCGGCGACCATGTCGATCTGCGCGCCGAGATGGATGCGCTCGCCGTCCTTTCGAACTGCCCGCAGGTGCACAATCCGGCGAATGCCTACAATCCGACGCCGATCCGCGTCATCGTCGCGCGCCCGGCCGCCGCGCCGGGCTGAGGGCAAGGCCGGCGAAAAAATTCACCGCATCCTCGCGGATGCGGTGATCGCTGCAGTCCAGGTACCGTATCGTTGTTGTTATTTCTTGGCGGCGGCGCGCTTGCCCGTCTGCCGCCCGGTGCCGCGGCCGAGCCCGATCTTCTTGGCGAAGGCCGAGCGCTGCTCCGCATAGTTCGGCGCGACCATCGGATAGTCGGGGCCCAGCCCCCATTTCGCGCGGTATTCGTCGGGCGTCAGATTGTAGGTCGAGCGAAGATGCCGCTTCAGCATCTTCAGCTTCTTGCCGTCCTCGAGGCAGATCAAGTAATCCGGCGTGATCGACTTGCGGATCGGCACCGCCGGCTTCAACGGCTCGGATTTTGCTTCCGGTGGCTTGCTGTCCAGCGCCCGCAGCGACGTAAAGACGGCGTTGATGACCTCGGCCAATTGTGCCGTCGGCAGCGAGTTATTGCTCACATAGGCGGCAACCACGTCCGCCGTCATGCGGAGCAGCTCCTCTTCTGCGACTTTCGCAGATGGTGTCGGCTCGACCATTATTCTGGCGCCTCGGATAAATGCGTTAATTCACGAAAAGCGCGGTGATAATTGCAGAGTGATTTTTTCGTGTCAATCGGAAACCCTTGGTCGAGAGTATTCGACATTCGGGCAGAGTGGCGATGAGGTCAGATCGTCTTGCTCCGGCGGCATTCGATCGGCGCGGATTCAGTGATCGGCAATGATGGATCAATCGATATATACGCAAGGCGAATGAAAGACCCTCGCATCGCAGAAATATACGTCGGGGTCGGGCATGCCTCTTGCGCCGGGAAGGGCGATATTTGCGCGAATAAGCCTTCGGTTCAGAGCGCCGCGCCGCCTCGATCCGTTGTGCCGGACCTGACATCCTCCGCCGATATATGGTATGAATCGGCGTTCCCGCAGGATGGTTGGTGCCGATGCCCGAAACCTCGATCGCCGATACCGTCGCGCTCGCGGCGGATCACGCGGGCTACGAGCTCAAAGCGACGCTGGCCGCCATCCTGCGCGAGCGCGGCCTCACCGTGCTCGACCTCGGCACGACGAGCCGCGAGAGCGTCGACTACCCCGATTTCGCCGCCGCCCTCGCCAAGGCGCTGAAGGCGGGCCGGGCGACGCGCGGTATCCTCGCCTGCGGCAGCGGCATCGGCATGTCGATCGCAGCGAACCGGCATCCCGGAATCCGCGCGGCGCTCTGCCACGACGGCTTGACGGCGCGGCTGGCGCGCCAGCATAACGACGCCAATGTCCTCGTTCTTGGCGGCCGGTTGATCGGTATCGAGACCGCCAGGGACTGTGTCGAGACCTTCCTGACGACGCCGTTCGAAGGCGGCCGCCATGCCCGGCGGGTCGCCAAGCTCGGCTGAAATGCCCGCCAATCCAGCCTCGGAACCGCGCACCGCCATGTCTTCCCGCCCCGACGCTTCTCCCTTTTTCACCGCCGCGCTGTCGGATGGCGATCCCGAGATCGCGGCCGCGATCCGTGCCGAGCTCGGCCGCCAGCGCCACGAGATCGAGCTCATCGCCTCCGAGAACATCGTCTCGCGCGCCGTCCTCGAAGCGCAGGGCTCGGTGCTGACCAACAAATACGCGGAGGGCTATCCCGGCCGCCGCTATTACGGCGGCTGCCAATTCGTCGATGTCGCCGAGACCCTGGCGATCGAGCGCGCGAAGCGCCTCTTCGACTGCGCCTTCGCCAATGTCCAGCCGCATTCGGGGGCGCAGGCGAACCAGGCGGTGTTCCTCGCGCTCCTCAAACCGGGCGACACGGTCATGGGCATGTCGCTCGCCGCCGGCGGCCATCTGACGCACGGCGCCGCGCCCAACCTCTCAGGCAAATGGTTCCGCATCGTCTCCTACGGCGTCCGCCGCGACGACGCGCGCATCGACTTCGAGGAAGTGGAGAGACTGGCGCGCGAAGAGCGGCCGAAGCTCATCATCGCCGGCGGCTCCGCCTATCCGCGGGTCATCGACTTCGCGCGCTTCCGCCGGATCGCCGACGAGATCGGCGCCTATTTCATGGTGGACATGGCGCATTTCGCCGGGCTCGTCGCCGGCGGCGTCTATCCGAGCCCGCTGCCGCACGCCCATGTCGTGACGACGACGACGCACAAGACCTTGCGCGGCCCGCGCGGCGGCATGATCGTCTGCCAGGATCCGGAGATCGGCACCCGCATCAACAGCGCCGTCTTCCCCGGCCTCCAGGGCGGGCCGCTCATGCACGCCATCGCCGCCAAGGCGGTCGCCCTCGGCGAGGCGCTGCAGCCGGCCTTCAAGGACTATGCGCGCGCGGTTCTCGCCAATGCGCGGGCGCTCGCGGCGACGCTCGCCGAGAGCGGCCTCGCCATCGTTTCGGGAGGCACGGATTCGCATCTCATGCTGGTCGATCTGCGGCCGAAGGGGCTGACCGGCAAGCTCGCCGAGGCGGCTCTCGGGCGCGCCGGCATCACCTGCAACAAGAACGGCATCCCCTTCGACCCAGAGAAGCCGACGATCACCTCGGGCATCCGCCTCGGCTCGCCAGCGGCGACGACGCGCGGCTTCGGCGAGAAGGAGTTCCGCGAAATCGGCCGCATGATCGTCGAGGTGCTCGAGGCCTCGATGGCGGGGCGCAATGACGGCGAAGCGACGGAGCGGCGCATCCGCGACCAGGTCCACGCCCTCTGCGCCCGCTTTCCCATCTATCCCGATCTGCCATGACACGAGGAACGCCGGCCGCCGCCCTGCCTCTTCGCGCCTTGCGCGCGGGTTCCGCGCGGGCGCGAGGCTGAGCGCCGCGGCGCCTCTGGGAGGGGACGATGCGCTGTCCATTTTGCGGTTTCGACGATACGCAGGTGAAGGATTCGCGTCCGACCGATGATCGCGCCGCCATCCGCCGCCGCCGCTTCTGCCCGAACTGCGCGGCGCGCTTCACGACCTTCGAGCGCGTCCAGCTGCGCGAGCTGACCGTCGTCAAGAAGGGCGGGCAGCGCGAGCCTTTCGACCGCGACAAGCTCGCCCGCTCGATCCATGTCGCGCTGCGCAAGCGCCCGGTCGAGCCGGAACGGGTGGAGCGCGTCATCAACTCTATGGTGCGCCAGCTCGAAAGCTCCGGGGAAAGCGAGATTCCGAGCGATGTCATCGGCGGCCTCGTCATGGAGGCGCTGTCCAGCCTCGACCAGGTCGCCTATGTCCGCTTCGCCTCGGTCTACCGCAACTTCCGCGAGGCCAAGGATTTCGGCGAGTTCGTCGGCCGCATCAGCGCCGACAGCGATTGAGCATGGACGACGCCTCGTATATGCGGGCGGCGATCGCCCTGGCGCGGCGCGGCCTCGGCGAGGTGTGGCCCAACCCTGCGGTCGGCTGCGTCATCGTCGGCGATGGCCGCGTCCTCGGCCGCGGTTGGACGCAGCCCGGCGGCCGGCCCCATGGCGAGACGGAGGCGCTGGCGCGCGCCGGCGCCGCGGCGCGCGGCGCCACCGCCTATGTCAGCCTCGAACCCTGCTGCCACTGGGGAAAGACGCCGCCCTGCACCGACGCGCTCATCGCCGCCGGCCTCACCCGCATCGTCGTTCCGATCGAGGATCCCGACCCGCGCGTCTCAGGCCAGGGCATCGCCCGGCTGCGCGCCGCCGGGATTGCCGTCGAGACCGGGCTTTGCGCCGCCGAGGCGGCCGAGCTCAATGCCGGCTTCCTCATGCGGATGCGCGAGGGCCGCCCGCTCGTCACCTTGAAGCTCGCGACGAGCCTCGACGGCTGCATCGCGACAAGCGACGGAGAGAGCCGCTGGATCACGGGAGAGCCGGCGCGCGACCGCGGCCATCTCTTGCGCGCCGGGCATGACGCGATCCTGGTCGGCAGCGGCACGGTGCTGGCCGACGATCCGCATCTCACCTGCCGCTTGCCCGGTCTCGTCGGGCGCTCGCCGGTGCGTCTCGTCCTCGACAGCCGCCTGCGTCTGCCGCCGTCGGCGCATGTCGCCGCCGAGGCGCGACAGGTCCCGAGCTGGGTCCTGACGCTGCCGGGCGGCGACCCCGCGCGCCGCGCGGATCTCCAAGCCTGCGGCGTCGACATCATCGAAGTCGCGGCGGGCGAGGGCGGCGGCGTCGATCTCCGCGAGGCGCTGCGGGCGCTCGGCGCGCGCGGCCTCACCCGCATCCTCGTCGAAGGCGGCTCCCGCCTCGCCGCCGCGCTGCTGCGCGAGGGGCTCGTCGATCGCATCGCCTGGTTCCGCGCCGCGCGCGTCATCGGCGGCGACGGCGTCCCGGCCGTCGCGCCCTTCGGCCTCGCGCGGCTCGACGCTGCGCCCGGCTTCACCCGGATCGCCGTCGAGACGGTCGGCGACGACATCCTCGAAACCTACCGCCGCGCCGCATGACGACGCTCGCGCCCTTGCCCGAAGCGGCGCTGCCGCCCGGCATACGGGCGCGCTTCGTCGAGGGCGTCAACGGGCTGCGCCTCCACATCCTCGAAGCCGGCTTCGCGGAGGAAGGGCGGCCGTGCCTCCTTCTCCTCCACGGCTTTCCGGAGCTCGCCTACAGTTGGCGCAAGGTGATGCTGCCGCTCGCCGCGGCGGGGTTCCATGTGGTGGCGCCCGACCAGCGCGGCTATGGGCGGACCACCGGATGGGACGGCGACTACGACGGCGATCTCGGCTCCTTCGGCCTCCTCAACCTGGTCCGCGACGCGCTGGCGCTCGTCTTCGCTCTCGGCCACCGCCATGTCGCGGCGGTCGTCGGCCACGATTTCGGCTCGCCCGTCGCCGCCTATTGCGCGCTCGCGCGCCCCGATGTCTTCCGCGCCGTCGCTCTCATGAGCGCGCCTTTCGGCGGCCCGCCGGCGCTTTCCGCCGGTGCCGCGGCCGGAGGCGAGGACGACATCCACGCGGCGCTGGCGGCGCTGCCGCGGCCGCGGAAGCACTACCAATGGTATTATTCGACGCGCGCCGCCGATGCCGAGATGCGCAACGCGCCGCAAGGCATCCATGCGTTCCTGCGCGCCTATTACCATCACAAGAGCGCCGACTGGCCGGGCAACAAGCCGCATCGGCTCGCCGCCTGGAGCGCGGCGGAGCTGGCGAAGCTGCCGACCTATTACGTCATGGATCTGGCAAAGAGCATGCCCGAGACCGTGGCGCCCGAGATGCCTTCGCCGGAGGCGATCGCGCGCTGCCGCTGGCTCAGCGAGGACGAGCTTGCCGTCTATAGCGGCGAATTCGCCCGCACCGGCTTCCAGGGCGGCCTCCAATGGTATCGCTGCCGGACGATCCCCCGCTATGCCGGCGAGCTCGCGCTCTTCGCCGGCCGGACCATCGACGTCCCCTCCTGCTTCATCGCCGGCGCGAGCGACTGGGGCGTCTACCAGAAGCCCGGCGACTTCGAGCGGATGCAGGAGCGCGCCTTGACGAAGATGCTGTTCTGCCGCCTCGTCGACGGCGCCGGCCACTGGGTCCAGCAGGAGCAGCCCGAGGCGGTCAGCGGCTTGCTGACGGAGTTTCTGCGGAAGGCGGCGTAGCGGAGCGCCTGACGCGCCCTCTCGCGCAAGGGGGGAGAGGAATCGATGTGATTCTGGAAACCCGGCGCGCGCCCGCATAGTCTCGTCCCATGTTCAGCGGCATCATCACCGATCTCGGCACCGTCCGGCGGGTCGATCCGGGGCGCGACGCGCGGCTCGTCATCGCCACGCATTTCCCGATGGCGGAGGTCGCGATCGGCGCCTCGATCGCCTGCTCTGGGGTCTGCCTCACCGTCATCGAGAAGGGGGCGGACTGGTTCGCCGCCACCGCCTCCGCCGAGACCATGGCGAGGACGACGATCGGCGCCTGGCGCCCCGGCATGCAGGTCAACCTCGAACGCGCCCTGAGGCTCGGCGACGAGTTCGGCGGCCATATCGTGCTGGGCCATGTCGACGGGACGGCCGAGATCGTCGAGCGCCGCCCGGAAGGCGATTCCGTCCGCTTCCGCTTCCGCGCGCCAGCGCCGCTCGCGCGCTCGATCGCGCCCAAGGGCTCGGTCGCCCTCGACGGCGTGTCGCTGACCGTCAACGAGGTCGAGGGCGCCGTCTTCGGCGTCAACATCATCCCGCACACCCAGAGCTGCACCAGCTTCGGGACGGCGCGGCCGGGCGACCGCGTCAATCTCGAGATCGACGTGCTGGCGCGCTATGTCGCCCGCCTTCTCGAGAGCCCGAGCCCATAAGCCTGGGGCGGCGCGCTTGCGCCGCGCGCCAGGAAAGCGGTAGTCAAGGCGCGGCGGGGCGGCGGCGAGCGAGGACGCGAATGGTCGGAGCGGGGGCGCAGTCATGAGCTTCATGGAAGTGACGTCGCCCATCGAGGAGGTCATCGAGGACGCGCGCAACGGGCGCATGTTCATCCTCGTCGACGACGAGGATCGCGAGGATGAGGGCGACCTCGTCATACCCGCGCAAATGGCGACGCCGCAGGCCATCAACTTCATGGCGAAGCACGGGCGCGGCCTCATCTGCCTCGCCCTGACGCGCGAGCGCGTCGAGCAGCTCCGCCTGCCGCTGATGCCGCAGCAGAACGCCTCGCGTCTGCGCACCGCCTTCACCGTCTCGATCGAGGCGCGCGAGGGCGTGACGACCGGCATCTCGGCGCCCGACCGCGCCCGCACCATCGCGACGGCGATCGATCCGACGAAGGGGCCGGACGACCTCGTGACGCCGGGCCACATCTTCCCGCTGATGGCGCGCGACGGCGGCGTCCTCGTGCGCAGCGGCCATACCGAGGCGGCGGTGGATGTGGCGCGCCTCGCCGGCCTCAACCCTTCCGGCGTCATCTGCGAGATCATGAATGACGACGGCACCATGGCGCGCCGCCCCGACCTCGTCCGCTTCGCGCAGCTCCACGGCCTCAAGATCGCGACCATCGCCGACCTTATCGCCTATCGCCGGCGGCACGACCGCCTCGTCGAGAAGAAGCTCGAGACCGATTTCGACAGCCGCTATGGCGGCCGCTACCGCATGCACATCTATGTCAACAAGGTGGCATATGTGGAGCATGTCGCGCTCGTCAAAGGCGACATCGCGACGCCGGGGCCGGTGCTGGTCCGCATGCATTCCTTGAACGTCCTCGACGATGTGCTGGGATCGAGCGCGAGCGGCCGCGGCGGCGTCCTGCACGAGGCCATGGAGATGATCGCCGCGGAAGGCCGGGGCGTCGTCGTGCTGCTGCGCGAAGCCTCGCCCACCAGCCTCCTCGACCGCCTGCGCGGCGTTGCCGATGACGTCCATGCCGCGCCGGAGCTGCGCGACTACGGCGTCGGCGCGCAGATCCTGCTCGATCTCGGCGTGCGCGAGATGATCCTCCTCTCCAACACGCACCGCACCATCGTCGGGCTCGAAGGCTACGGCCTCACCGTCGTCGCCGAACGCCGCATCGCCGCGCGCCGGCGCCCGGCGGCGGAATAGGAGGCGCCATGGCCGATGCGCCGCATGTCATGATCGTCGAGGCGCCCTATTACGCGCATATCGCGGCGGAGCTCGCCCGCGGCGCTATCCAGGCTCTCGATGCCGCCGGCGCCAGCTATGAGCGCTTCACCGTGCCCGGCGCCTTCGAGATCCCGGCGGCGATCCGCATAGCGATCGAGGGGCGCGGCACGGGCCGCCGTCGCTTCGATGGCTATATCGCCTTGGGCTGCGTCATCCGTGGCGAGACGACGCATTACGACTATGTCTGCGCGGAAAGCGCTCGCGGCCTCCAGCAGCTCGCGGTGCAATACGGCGTCGCCATCGGCTACGGCATTCTGACCGTCGAGAACGAGGCGCAGGCGCTGACCCGGGCCAAGGTCGAGCGCAAGAACAAAGGCGGCGAAGCGGCGCGGGCCTGCCTTGCCATGATCGAGCTGCGCCACCAATTCGGATTGCAGCGCCCATGATCGACGAACGCCAGACCGAAAAGATTCGCGGCAGTGCCGCCCGACGCCGCAGCGTCGCGCGCCTGCTCGCCGTGCAGGCGCTCTACCAAATCGAGCTCAATCGCCTCGACCCGTCGAGCACTGAGGTCGATGCCGTCATCGGCGAATTCGTCAAGCACCGCCTCGGCCAGGAAATCGAAGGCGAGCATTACGGCGAGGCTGACCGGCTGCTTTTCGTCGACATCGTGCGCGGCGCCTCGGCGCGGCGCGGCGACATCGACGGCATGCTGTCGGAGGCGCTCAGCGAGGAATGGCCGGTGCATCGGCTCGAGACGATCCTCCGCGCCATACTGCGCGCCGGCGCCTATGAGCTGCTGGCCCGGCGCGACATCCCGCCGCGCGTCGTCATCAGCGAATATCTCGACGTGGCGCACGCCTTCTTCGCCGGCAAGGAGCCGGGGATGGTGAACGGCGTGCTCGACCGCCTCGCGCGCCTCCTGCGCGCCGAGGATCTGGGACCCGACCGTGGCGGCGGTGCCGCGCCTCGGTGAATTCGAGCGCATCCGCCGCTTCTTCGCGCCGCTCGCCGGCGCCGGCGCGCTCGGTCTTCTCGACGACGCCGCGGTCTTTCCGGGTCCGCCCGGCCAGGAGCTGGTCATCACCACGGATGCGATCGTCGAGGGCGTCCATTTCCTGCCCGCGGACCCCGCCGATCTCGTCGCGCGGAAGCTGCTGCGCGTCAACCTCTCCGACCTCGCGGCAATGGGGGCGGCGCCGCTCGGCTATCTGCTGACGACGGCGCTGCCGCCGACGCGCGGAGAGGACTGGCTCGCCGCCTTCGCCGCCGGGCTTGCCGCCGATCAGCGCGAATTCGGCATCGCGCTTCTCGGGGGCGATTCCGTGGCGACGCCGGGGCCGGCCAGCTTCTCCATGACCGCGATCGGCACGATCGCCGCTGGCACGGCGCTGCGCCGCTCGGGCGCGGCGATCGGCGACGAAATCTACGTCTCGGGCACGATCGGCGACGCGGCGCTGGGACTGAAGGTCTTGCAAGGCGCCCTCGCGGGGCTCACCGCGGCCGAACGCGACGCCCTCGCCGGGCGCTACCGCCTGCCGCAGCCGCGCCTCGCCCTCGGCGCGGCGCTGCACGGGTTCGCCCATGCCCTGATCGACGTCTCGGACGGGCTCGTCGCCGATCTCGGCCATATCTGCGAGACCTCGGGCGTCGCGGCGGCGATCGAGGCCGAGCGCGTGCCTCTGTCGTCGGCGGCGCGGCAGGCGCTGTCGGCCGATCCAAGCCTGCTGCCGCTTGTCCTCACCGGCGGCGACGACTATGAACTGCTCTTCGCCGCGCCGCCCGCGGCGGCGGAGCCCTTGGCGGCGCTGTCGGGCGCGCTCGGCCTGCCGGTGACGCGCATCGGCCGGATCGGCGCCGGGTCCGGCGTTCTGGTCCGCGACGGCGCGGGACGGGAGATCGAGCTTGCTTCTGCGGGGTTCCAGCATTTCTGAGCGGGCGGCGCGGCTCCTCCTGGCTGTGGTGCTGGCGGCGGCAGCCCCTGCCGGCGCCGGCCGCGCGCTTGCCGCCGAGGCCGTCAAGCCCAAAGGAGAGGCGGTCGACGGGCCGACCTTCATCCAGCTCCGGCCGATCATCCTGCCCATCGTCGAGGGCAACCGCGTGACCCGCACGGCCGGCCTCGTCCTGGCGCTGGAGCTCGAAAAGGGCAAGACGGCCCTCGACTTCGAGCCGAAGCGCGACAAGCTGCGCGACGCCTTCATCACCGAGATCTACACCTATATCGATCAGCACAGCGAGGCGACGCGCGTCCTCGACGTGTCGGCGCTGAAGGCGCGCCTCCAGCAGACGAGCGACCGTGTTCTCGGCCAGGGTTTCGTCCACGCGATTCTGGTCGAGCAGGCCTTCGAGCGGCCGCGCGCGCCGTGAGCGCGGCCGCGGCGCCATCTGCGACGCCGCCGGCGCTCCTTACCTTCTGCCGCTGACCGCGGTCATCTTCCTCCTGCCGAGGGAGGCGCCGGCGGCAGCTCCGGCCGAGCGCCGTCGCCCTCTCGTCCCAAGGGCTCGCCGCGGCATCTCTCGCGCGCTGCGCGAGACGGTTCCGCGCCGGAAGGGAGGCCGAGCGGGTCACAGTCCGGTTGCCTCGGCGAGGCTCTTCTGGCATGTTCCGCCGCGCTTTGCCTGGGCTGGGACGGGCGGAGGCAGCGCAGCCTCGCATCGATCGCGCACTCGGCCCAACTCACGAAAAACAAGGAAACGAGAATGTCGACCATGTGGCCTAATGTGATCGTCATTGCCTGCGGCGTTCTGGCGCTGCTCTATGGCTGGGTGACCAGCCGGCAGGTTCTGGCGGCCGATGCGGGATCGGCGCGGATGCAGGAGATCTCGGGCGCCGTCCAGGAAGGCGCCCGTGCCTACCTCAACCGCCAGTATCGGACGATCGCCATTGTCGGCATCGTCATCCTCATCATTCTCGGCGTGACGCTGGGCATCAGGGTCGCCGTCGGCTTCCTCATCGGCTCGGTGCTGTCGGGCGCGGCCGGCTATATCGGCATGAACGTCTCGGTGCGCGCCAATGTGCGGACGGCGCAGGCGGCGCGCGGGGGGCTCGCCGCCGGTCTCGACATCGCCTTCAAATCGGGCGCCATCACCGGGCTGCTCGTCGTCGGCCTCGGCCTTCTCGGCGTCGGCATCTACTACATCATTCTCCGCGCCAGCCTGCCGGCCGACAATCTGCGCCCGGTGCTCGAAGCGATGGTGGCGCTGAGCTTCGGCGCCTCGCTGATCTCGATCTTTGCCCGCCTCGGCGGCGGCATCTTCACGAAGGGCGCCGATGTCGGCGCCGACCTCGTCGGCAAGGTCGAGGCGGGCATCCCCGAGGACGATCCGCGCAACCCCGCCGTCATCGCCGACAATGTCGGCGACAATGTCGGCGACTGCGCCGGAATGGCCGCCGACCTCTTCGAGACCTATGCCGTCACCATCGTCGCGACGATGCTTCTCGGCAACATCTTCTTCGAAGGCGCGGTCCGCGACGCCATGATGATCCTGCCGCTCGTCATCGGCGGCGTCTGCATCGCCGCCTCGGTCGTCGGCACCTATTTCGTCAAGCTCGGCCCCCGCGGCCACATCATGCAGGCGCTCTACAAGGGGCTCGTCGCCACCGGCATCATTTCGGCCGGCCTCATCGCCGCTATCATCGCCTGGCTCGTCGGTTTCGGCACGGCGGTGAAGATGACGAACGGGGTCACCGTGACCGGTGCCGATCTCTTCGGCTGCGCCATCGTCGGCCTCGCCGTCACGGGGCTCATCGTCATCATCACCGAATACTACACCTCGACCTCCTACCGGCCGGTGCGCAGCGTCGCCAAGAGCTCGACGACGGGGCACGCCACCAACGTCATCCAGGGCCTCGCCGTATCGATGGAGGCGACGGCCCTGCCGGTGCTCGTCATCTGCGCCGGCATCATCGCCTCCTACCTCGTCGCCGGCCTCTTCGGCATCGCCATTGCGGTGACCACCATGCTGGCCCTCGCCGGCATGATCGTCGCGCTCGATGCCTATGGCCCGGTCACCGACAACGCCGGCGGCATCGCCGAGATGGCCGATCTGGCCAAGGACGTCCGCAAGACGACCGACGCGCTCGATGCCGTCGGCAACACGACGAAGGCGGTGACGAAGGGCTATGCGATCGGTTCGGCCGGGCTCGCCGCCCTCGTGCTCTTCGCCGCCTATACCGAGGATTTGCGGCACTATTTTCCCGGCCTCAACGTCAATTTCGGCCTGCAGGATCCCTTCGTCGTCATCGGCCTCTTTATCGGCGGCCTCTTGCCCTATCTCTTCGGCGCCCTCGGCATGACCGCCGTCGGCCGCGCCGCCGGCTCTGTCGTCATCGAGGTCCGTCGGCAGTTCAAGGAGATCAAGGGCATCATGGAGGGGAAGGCCAAGCCCGATTACGGCAGGGCGGTCGACATGCTGACGCGGGCCGCGATCAAGGAGATGATCGTGCCCTCGCTGCTGCCGGTGCTGGCGCCGATCGTGCTCTATGGCGTCATTTCCTGGATCCACGGCCCGACGGCCGCGTTCAGCGCCTTGGGCGCGATGCTGCTCGGGACGATCGTCACCGGGCTCTTCGTCGCCATCTCGATGACCTCGGGCGGCGGCGCCTGGGACAATGCCAAGAAGTACATCGAGGAGGGCCACCACGGCGGCAAGGGCTCGGACGCGCACAAGGCGGCCGTGACCGGCGACACCGTCGGCGATCCCTACAAGGACACCGCCGGGCCGGCCGTCAACCCGATGATCAAGATCATCAACATCGTGGCCTTGCTGCTCCTGGCGTTCCTCGCCGCCGGCCACTGACGCTGAGGGCGGCGTCCGCACGAAGCCCCCGGCCCTAGGGCCGGGGGCCTTTCCATTCCAGAGACGGGGAAGGGAGAGCGAAGGCCGCGCCCCTCCAAAAAGGTTCTACTCGCCGATCTTCTTGCTGACCTTGTTCTCCTGCTGGTTCAAGGTGCGCTGCTCTTGCTTGGTGATATGGCCGTGGTTCTGGCTCGCCATGAGGCGCTCTTCCTTGCGGATCTGGCGATCGTCCTTGTGGAGCTTCGCCGCCTGCCGCTTGGTCAGATCGCCCTCCTTCACCTCTTTATGAATGCGCTTGTTCTGGTTGGCGAGGCGATCGTTCACCTGGTCGCGCCGCGGATGGTTCTGCTCCCACTGCGTCTGCGCCATGGCGCCGGTGCTGGCGCCGCCGGCGAAGAGCCCGATGACGGCGATAGCGAGCGCGCTGCGGATATGCTTTCGGTACATGGTCGTCCCCTTGTGAAGGTGCTGAGGTCGATTGCGATCGCCTCGACCTCATGTTAGGCGCGCTCGGGACGAGTCATCCCCGGTTGAAGGCGATGGAATTGCCTTGCATTCGACGCGTTGCCGGAAGCGGCTGCTCACCCCGTGCGAGCGCTGCCGGCGAGGGGTCGGCTCAATATCCGCGGCCGGGGCTGCCGCCGCTGCCGGGGCCGCCCGGACGGCCGAAGGCCCTGGGCGCGTTCCCCTCGGTGTTGAAGCGGCCGAGATTGCCGATGAGCTGCTCGAGGATGCCGAGCTCATGGCCGGCCGAAGGCGTCACGCGGGGCGAGGGATCGACCTGCCGACCGTCGGCGAGGCCGTGCCGCTCGACGTCGCGCACGACGCCGCCATCGTCGAAGGCGACGACGATCACCTCCTGATCGAGGACTTTCGGGTCGAAGAAGGCGGTCTGCGAGGTGCGGCGGCTGATGTAGTACCAGGTCTTGTCGTTGAAGGTGGCGACGCTCGACGGGGTGCCGAGGAGCTGTTGGACCGCCTCCTTTGTCGTCACTCCGGGCTGAATCTGGGCGAGCTTCGTCGCGTCCGGAAGATTGCCGCGCTGATCCACCACGGGCGAGCAGGCGGCCGCCAGCATGGCGAGAAAGCCGAGCGAAACGAGGCGGCGGCGTTGCGGCATCGGCGACCCTCTCCCTCGCCCGGCATGCGGAGCGGACGATGCCGTGGCGGATCGATTGACATCGGCGCCTGACGCGCCCATCTAGCCTCGCAAAATTGCGCCGCCGCGCAGTCGGGTGTCAACCCCGGCAAGCCCAGCCTCGGGAGACCCGATGCCGATCACCTCGCTCTTTCGCCGCAATCCGCATCGCGAGGCGGCCCGGCGCCTCTATGGTCGGATCGTCGAGGCGGCGCGGCAGCCGGTCTTCTTCGCCTATTGCGGCGTGCCCGACACGCTCGATGGCCGTTTCGACCTTCTGGCTCTGCACGCGTTCCTGGTCCTCGGCCGGCTCAAAGGCGCGGGAGCCGAATGCGCCGATTTCGCCCAGGCGCTGTTCGACACGATGTTCACCGACATGGACCGCGTGCTGCGCGAAATCGGGGTCGGCGACCTCTCCGTCGGACGCCAGGTGAAGCGGATGGCGAAAGGGTTCTACGGGCGGATCGCCTCCTACGAGCGGGGCCTCGCCGAAGGCGACCATGAGCTCCGCGCGGCGCTGCGGCGCAATCTCTACGGGACCGTGTCGCCCGGCGAGGGCGATCTTTGCGCGATGGCGGACTATATGCGGCGTTGCGCCGCGGCGCTCGCCGCAGAGCCGGCCTCCCTCCTGCTCGCCGGCGAGGCGCAGTTTGCGCCGCCGCCTTCCGCCACCGCGGGCGCCGCGAAAGGCCGCTCGCATGGATGAGCGCCGGCCGGCTCCGCCGCAATCGCCTCGCCCCGAATTCTCGCGAATCGTCTCGGTCGCCCATCTCGGCGAAGGCGACGAGGTCCATCGTCTCGCCGCCGATGCGGCCGAGCGCGCCGCCCTCGCGCGCCGCTTCGGTCTTCTCGCGCTCGAGCGCTTCGAGGTCGAGGCGCGCCTCTCGCGCGAAAGGGGAGGAGGCGTGCGGCTCGCGGCGCAGATCGCGGCCGAGCTCGTGCAGGAATGCGTCGTCTCGCTGGAACCGGTGGCCGGCCTTATCGCCGAGGAATTCACGCTCTTCTATCGGCCGGGCGCCTCCGACCGGCACGAGGTCGTCGAGGCCGAAGCCGAGGAAGTCGAGCCGCTTGTCGGGGACGAGGTCGATATCGGCGAAGCCGCGGCGCAGCAGCTCTCGCTTGCCATCGACCCGTTCCCGCGCGCGCCCGGCGCGCATCTTCCGGCGCCGCCCGAGGATACCGGCGCCGCCCTGCCGCACCCCTTCGCCGCGCTGGAGCGGCTGCGGCGGAGGCGCTAATCCCGCGCGAACAAGGTTGCCGGGCGCGCCGTTTTTGTTTAAGTAGCAGCGGCCTCCCAACCGGTCCCTTAGGCGAGTTTCCCAATATGGCGGTTCCGAAGAAGAAAGTCTCGAAATCGCGCCGCAACATGCGGCGGTCCCATCATGCGTTGCCGGCGGCAAGCTATGTCGAGTGCCCGAATTGCGGCGAGAGCAAACGTCCCCATCATGTCTGCTCGGCTTGCGGCTATTATGATGGGCGCGAGGTCGTCTCGCCGCGTTCGGAAACCGCTTGACGCGGCCCCGGCGGGGTAGGGGCGCGCCGGCTTGAGCGCAAGCATTACCATCGCCCTCGACGTCATGGGCGGCGACCAGGCCCCGCGCATGGTGCTGAAAGGGGCCGACAAGTCGCTGAAGCGCTATCCCGGCGCCGCCTTCCTGCTCTTTGGCGTCGAGGACAAGATCAAGCCGCTTCTCGCCAAGATGCCGCGCCTCATGCGCTGCTCCAGCATCCGTCACACCGACGAGGTCGTCACCAACGAGGCGAAGCCCTCGGTGGCGCTGCGCACGGCGCGGCGCTCTAGCATGCGCCTTGCCATCGATGCCGTCGCCGAGGGCGAGGCCGATTGCGTCGTCTCGGCCGGCAATACCGGGGCACTGATGGCGATGGCGAAGATCGCGCTCAAGATGCTGCCCGGCATCGATCGGCCGGCGATCGCCTCCTTCTTCCCGACGCGGCGCGGCGAGAGCGTCATGCTCGATCTCGGCGCCAATGTCGAGTGCGACGCCGACAATCTCGTGCAGTTCGCTCTGATGGGCGACGCCTTCGCCCGCACCGTGCTCGGCCTCGTGCAGCCGACGGTGGGGCTCCTCAATGTCGGCTCCGAGGAGGTGAAGGGCAACGATGCGGTGCGCGGCGCCGCCGCGAAGCTGCGCAACGAGACCTCGCCCGTCAAGTTCCACGGCTTCATCGAAGGCAACGACATCGCTGCCGGGACCGTCGATGTCGTCGTCACCGACGGCTTCACCGGCAACATCGCGCTGAAGACGGCGGAAGGGACGGCGCGGCTCTTCAGCGAGTTCATGCGCGCGGCCTTCCGCCACTCGCTTCTCGCGCGGATCGGCTATCTCTTTGCCGCCGACGCCCTGAAAAAGATGCGCGAGCGCATGGATCCGCGCCGCTACAACGGGGCCATGCTGCTCGGCCTCAACGGCATCGTGGTGAAGAGCCATGGCGGCGCCGACGCGCTCGGTTTCGCCAATGCGATCGGCGTCGCCGTCGACATGAAGATCAACGGCTTCCTCGATCAGATGCGCGAGGAGGTCGCACGCCTCCACGCCATGCAGAGCCCGCCGCAGGCGCCGCAATCGGCGGCCCTCTGAGATGAGGCTACGCTCCGAGATCATCGGCTGCGGCGGTTATCTACCGGAGCGCATCGTCACCAATGCCGAGCTCGCCCGGAGCCTCGACACCTCCGACGACTGGATCGTCCAGCGCACCGGCATCCGCCAGCGCCACATCGCCGCCGAAGGCGAGCTCTGCTCGGACCTTGCCCGCCGCGCGGCGCAGCGCGCGCTCGCCGCCGCCGGAGTGACCGGCGCCGAGCTCGACCTCATCGTCCTGGCGACGACGACGCCGGACAACACCTTCCCCGCGACCGCCACCAAGGTGCAGGCGCAGCTCGGGATGACGGGCGGCTGCGCTTTCGATGTCCAGGCCGTCTGCTCGGGCTTCGTTTACGCGCTCGCCGTCGCCGACAACTTCATCAAGGCGGGCCAGGCGCGCACCGCCCTCGTCATCGGCTCGGAGACCTTCTCGCGCATTCTCGATTGGCATGATCGCAGCACCTGCGTCCTCTTCGGCGACGGCGCCGGCGCGCTCGTGCTCCGCGCGGCGCCGGCGCAAGGGCCGGGCGACCGCGGCGTCCTCTCGACCCATCTCCATTCCGACGGCCGCGACTATCCGATGCTCTATGTCGATGGCGGCCCCTCCTCGACGCAGACGACGGGCAGCGTCCGCATGGACGGGCGCGAAGTCTTCCGCAATGCCGTGCATCGCCTGGCGGAAGCGGTCGACGAGGCGCTCGCCGCCAATCGCCTCACCGCGGCCGACATCGATTGGCTGGTGCCGCATCAGGCGAACCGACGCATCATCGACAGCATGGGCCGCAAGCTCGGCCTTTCCGCCGAGAAGGTCGTAGTGACCATCGATCGCCACGCCAACACCTCGGCGGCCTCGATCCCGCTGGCCCTCGCCGAGGCGGCGGGGGACGGCCGCATCCGCGCCGGGCAGCTCGTTCTTATCGAAGCCATGGGCGGCGGCCTCACCTGGGGGGCGAGCCTCCTGCGCTGGTGACGCGCGCTCCCGCGCCCCGCCGCGGCAGGATTTCCCCAAGCTTCTCAATCAGCTCTCCCGATTGACGGGCATCCCGCTCGGGACTAACGTTTCTCCATAATCGCGGGGGATGCCCATGGCTGGACGAACCGTCACTCGAGCGCAGTTGAGCGAGGCCGTCTATCAGGAGGTCGGGCTTTCCCGGAACGAATCGGCGGAGCTGGTCGAGACGGTCCTCAACGAGATTTCGGACGCCCTGACGCGGGGCGAGATGGTGAAGATCTCCTCCTTCGGCAGCTTCGCGGTGCGCAAGAAGGGAAAGCGCATCGGCCGCAACCCCAAGACCGGGGAAGAGGTGCCGATCAGCCCGCGGCGCGTTCTCGTCTTTCGCGCTTCGCATGTGCTGAAGGACCAGATCAACGCCAACCTCACGAAGCTGCGGCCGGCGAAGACCAGCGCCCTCTAGCGCATGACCGAGAGCCTCGCTCCGGAATCCCGACGGACCGCCAAATCGGCCGCCGCGTTTCGCACCATCAGCGAGGTCGCGCAGGAGCTCCAAGTGCCGCAGCACGTGCTGCGCTTCTGGGAATCGAAGTTCACGCAAGTGAAGCCGCTGAAGCGCGGCGGCGGCCGACGCTACTACCGGCCGGAGGACGTGGTGCTGCTGCGCCGCATCCGGCAATGCCTCTATCAGGAAGGCTACACCATCAAGGGCGTGCAGCGCCTCCTGCGCGAAGGCTCGCTGAAAAGCGCCGCGCCCGCCGTGGTGCAGGCCGGCGAGATCGCGCTCGGTCTGCCGGGCGAGGCGGCGGAGCGCCTGCCGCTGCGCCCGCCGGCGCATCCGCCCGACCTCCGTGCCGTCGTCGCCGAGCTCAAGGAGGAGCTGCTCGCCTTGCGCGAGCTGCTGCGGCGGCGCGGCCGGCGCTGAGGCGCCGCTGCGCTCGCCATGACCATCGCTCGGGCGCGCGGCCGTTGAATCGAGGCGCCGGCCTGCTATAGTGCCGATGGCCGTCGCAAGGCGGTCGGCGGAGCCATCCGATCGGGCATTAGCGCAGCCTGGTAGCGCACCAGCATGGGGTGCTGGGGGTCGTCAGTTCGAATCTGACATGCCCGACCATTTCTCTCGCGGCGCGGCGTTGCCGTCCGCGCCGCGATGGCCTTCCCGGACAAGTCGCGGTGAGCGCTTTTCTCGCGGCGCGGCGACGGTGCGTCCTCCTTTTCTTCGATCACGCTGGATTGTGATCCTTTGATCCCGCTACTTGCCGCCGCCCGTCGCAACCGGCTCCTCAGAGTGCTTTCGGGCCGCTGGCAGCGGCGCGCCATCTTCGTGCTGGGCGGCGTCGTTGTTGGCGCCGCCGCCGTGGCGCTGGCGCTCCTCGCCGACCTGGTCCAGGCCGAGTTCCGCTCGCTCCTCTCCTGGCGGCGCCACGCCGCGCTCGTCGTGACGCCGCTCGGCTTCGCGCTTTCCGTCTATCTCACCAACCGCTTCTTTCCGAACTCGCAGGGAAGCGGCATTCCGCAGGCGATCGCGGCGCGGCAGCTCGCCGATCAAGGAGCGCGCGGCAAGCTCGTCTCCGTTCGGATCGCGATCGGCAAGATCCTCCTGACGCTGCTCGGCCTCCTTTGCGGCGCCTCCGCGGGCCGCGAAGGGCCGACGGTGCAAGTCGGCGCCTCGATCATGTTCGCGATCGGCCGCATGTCGCCGAGCCGCCAGCCAGGCCTCATCCTCGCGGGCGCCGCGGCCGGGGTCGCCGCGGCGTTCAACACGCCGCTCGCCGGCATCGTCTTCGGTATCGAGGAGATGAGCCGCGCCTTCGAGGTGCGCACCAGCGGCCTCATCATCGGCGGCGTCATCGCGGCGGGCCTCACCTCGCTCGCTCTTGTCGGCAACTACACCTATTTCGGCACCACCACGGCGATGCTGCAGAGCGGCGTCGATTGGCTCGCGGTTCCCATCTGCGGAGTCCTCGGCGGCTTGATGGGCGGGTTCTTCAGCCGCATTCTCATCGCCGCCGCCGGCGGCTTTCCCGGCGCCTTGGGCCGGGCTGTCAAGCGCCATCCGGTTGCCTTTGCGGCCGCCTGCGGGCTCGCCGTCGCCCTCTGCGGGCTTGTCTGCGACGGCACCATTCACGGCACCGGCTACGTCCAGGTGAAGGCGCTCCTCGAGAACGGCACGCCGCTGCCCGCCGGCTTCGGTCTCTTCAAACTGGCGGCGACGGCCCTCTCCTCGGTTAGCGGCATTCCGGGCGGCATCTTCTCGCCCTCGCTCGCGGTCGGCGCCGGCTTCGGCCTCAATGTCGCCTGGTTCTTTCCGAGTGCGCCTCTCGGCGCGATCATCCTCCTCGGCATGGTGTCCTATTTCGCCGGCGTCGTGCAGGCGCCGATCACCGCCTTCGTCATCGTCACCGAGATGACCAACAATCACGCGATGATGGTGCCGCTCATGGCGGCGGCGCTCATCGCCTACGCGACCTCGCGCCTCATCTGCCCCGATGGCGTCTATCACGCGCTGTCGAAGAATTTCCTGCGGCTCGCCGCGGCGCCGCCGAGCATGGCGGAAACCAAGCGGATCAGCGCCGGCTGATCGCCTCGCGGCCGGCCGGCGTCAGCTTGCAGACGAGCCAATCCGGCTTCAAGGGATTGCTGAACCAAGGCTCGGCCCAGCCGCGCTCGATGCAGCTCCGCACGGTGCGCGGGCTCACCTGCTGTCCGCGGCGGTCGAAGAGCGGCAGCTTGCCGCCGGGTTCGTCGCGGCCGCGTTCGAGCCAGGCGCGCTGCGCGGCGCTGGGCGCGTCCTCCATCTCCTCCCTCGCGGTACGGTGCCTCACTGCCGGAGCTTTCCCATCCGCCGTTGCCGCCAATGTTATTCTTGTGACAAGTCGTCGCCAAGAGCGGCGGGAACGGGGCGCGGCATGCGGGATGCAGTCCTTCTTTACATCACGACCGGAACCCATGACGAGGCGGTGCGCATTGCCCGCATCCTGGTCGAGGAGCGCCTCGCCGCGAGCGCCAACATCAGCGACCGCGTGCGCTCGATCTATCGCTGGGCCGGCAAGGTGCAGGACGCCGCGGAATCGGTGCTCATCCTGAAGACCGCGGCGGCGCGCGTTCCGGCGGTGACCGCGCGCGTCAAGCAGCTCCACAGCTATGAATGCCCGTGCATCCTCGCCTTTGCCGTCAACGGCGGATCGGCGGACTACCTCGACTGGATCGCCGCCGAAACGGCGCCCGAGCAAGAAGGACCCATGCGCTAGCCGCAATCCAGCGTTGCGGCCGTCTCGGCTGGTCCGGCCGTGACGCGCATTACTGGCCCTCGGCACGGAGGCGGTCCTCCTGTAGTGTCGGCATGACGGCGAAGCTGAAGAAAAGGCGCAGAAGCGACCCGATGAGCACGCAATCGGCCCGGCTTTCGATGGCTTTCTCCAATGTCGGGCACTTCTTCACGCATCTCTTGATGATGCTTTACCCGACCGTGGTTCTGGCGCTGGAGGGGCGCTGGGGCTTGACTTACGGCGAGCTGCTGTCGCTGTCGCTCGCCGGCTACATCCTCTACGGCGTCGCCGCGCTGCCGGCGGGCTGGCTCGGCGACAAATGGAGCGCCGAGGGGATGATGATCCTGTTCTTCCTCGGCTCCGGCGGCGCCGCCGTCGCGACCGGCCTCGCCAGCGGCCCGCTCGGCATCGCCTCGGGGCTGGCGCTCATCGGCGTCTTCGGCTCGATCTACCATCCGGTCGGGATCGCCTGGCTGGTGCGCAACGCCGCCAATCGCGGCGGCGCGCTCGGCTGGAACGGCATTTTCGGCAGCCTCGGGATCGGGCTCGCGGCGCTCATCGCCGGCGCGCTGACGCAGTTCATCTCCTGGCGGGCGGCCTTCATCGTGCCGGGCGCGCTCTCGATCATCATCGGCCTCGTCCTCGCCCTCGCCGTGCGCGCCGGCATCGTCGTCGCGGCGAAGGCCGACCGCAAGCCCGAGCCCGAAGCCTCGCGCGCCGATGTCATGCGCGCCTTCATCGTGCTCTCGATCACCATGCTCTGCGCCGGCCTCGTCAGCCAGGCCTTCATCGTCGCGCTGCCCAAGATCTTCGCCGAGCGCCTGACCGGCCTCACCGATGGCGGCATCCTCGGCGCCGGCGGCTTCGTGACGCTCGTCTTCCTGCTGGCGAGCGCGACCCAGATCGTCGGCGGCTGGCTCGCCGACCGCTATTCCCTGAAGAGCGTCTATATCTGGTCCTGGGCCGTGCAGCTCCCGCTCTTTCTCATCGCCGTCCGGCTCGTCAACCTGCCGCTGCTGGCGGCGATGATGGCGGTCGAGTGCTTCAACGTCCTGGCGACGCCGGCCGAGAACAGCCTTCTCGTCCGCTACACCCCGGCGCGCTGGCGGGCGACGGCCTTCGGCGCCAAATTCGTGCTTGCCCTCGGCGTCAGCTCGGCCGGCGTCCCCCTCGTCGCCATCACCTACGACCGCACCGGCGATTTCCTCTGGCTCTTCCTGGCGCTCGCCGTACTCGCCGCCATCATCGCGTTCTCCGGCCTCTTCCTGCCGGGCGAGCGCCGGGCGCCGGCGCCGACGCGCGCAATCCAGCCGGCGGAGTAATCCCTCATCCTCCCCTCTCCCGCACGCGGGAAAGGGTCAGAATACAGTCTCGCATCAATATTTCTCCCTCTCCCGCTTGCGGGAGAGGGTCGGGGTGAGGGCAGGCCGCTCACCCCGCCTGACGCAGCGCCTGGTCGAGATCGGCGATGATGTCGGCGGCGCTCTCGATGCCGATCGACAGGCGGACGACGTCGGGGCCGGCGCCGGCGACGATCTGCTGCTCCTCGGTCAGTTGCCGGTGCGTCGTCGAGGCCGGGTGGATGATGAGCGAGCGCGTGTCGCCGAGATTGGCGAGGTGCGAGAGGAGCTCGCAGCCCTCGACCAGCTTGACCCCGGCCTCGTAGCCGCCCTTGACGCCGAAGGTGAAGACCGAGCCTGCGCCCTTCGGCAGGTATTTCTTGGCGAGGGCGTGGTAGCGGTTGGAGGGCAGCCCGGCATAGCTGACCCATTTCACCATGGGATGGGCTTCGAGGAATTGCGCGACGGCGAGCGCATTGGCGCAATGCCGCTCCATGCGGAGGGCCAGCGTCTCGATGCCGGTGATGGTGAGGAAGGCGTTGAGCGGCGCCATCGTCGCGCCGAGGTCGCGCAGACCCAGCGCGTGCCCCGCCACCGTATAGGCGAGGTCGCCGAAGGTCTCGTGAAAGCGCAGCCCGTGATAGGCGGGCTCGGGCTCGGTCAGCGAACGGAACTTGTCGTTCTGCGACCAGTCGAACTTGCCGCTGTCGACGACGACGCCGCCCATCGAATTGCCGTGGCCGGAAAGGAATTTCGTCGTCGAATGGATGACGATGTCGGCGCCCCATTCGATGGGCCGGCAGAGATAGGGCGAGGCGAGGGTGTTGTCGACGAGGAGGGGTATGCCCGCCGCATGCGCGATCTGCGCCACCGGCTCGAGATCGGTGACGACGCCGCCCGGATTGGCGAGGCTCTCGACGAAGATCGCCCGGCATTTCGGCGTCAGCGCCCGGCGGAAGTTTTCGGGATCGTCGGGATCGACGAAGATGACGTTCCAGTCGAACTTCTTGAAGCTGCGGCCGAACTGCGTGATCGAGCCGCCATAGAGCTTGGTCGAGGCGAGGAATTCGGCGCCCGGCTCCATGAAGGCGAAGAAGGCCAGCATCTGCGCCGCGTGGCCGGAGGCGCAGGCGGTGGCGCCGCGTCCCCCTTCGAGGGCGGAGACGCGCTCCTCGAGGACCGAGACCGTCGGGTTGGTGAGGCGCGAATAAATGTAGCCGTAGGTCTGGAGGTTGAAGAGCGAGGCGGCGTGGTCGACATCGTCGAAGACGAAGGCGGTCGTCTGGTAGATCGGCGTCGTCCGCGCGCCCGTCGTGGGGTCGGGCGCGGCGCCCGCATGGACGGCGCGCGTCTCGAAGCCGAAGCCGGCAGGCTTGTCGTCGTCCCTCATCGCGGAACCCTCTTCTGGCGCTTGCTGGAGATGATGCCGGTATTGATCCCGCTCCAGGCAAGCTCGCCATGGAGGCGCGAATATTCGATCTTGGGGCAGCGGTTCATGACGACGCGAAGCCCCGCGGACTCCGCCCGCGCCGCCGCCGCGTCGTTGCGCACGCCTAGCTGCATCCACACGATCTTGGCGCCGATCCGGATCGCCTCGTCGACGATGGCGCCGGCGGCTTCCGAATTGCGGAAGATGTCGACCATGTCGACGGGTTCGGAGATCTCGGCGAGATCGGCATAGACGCGCTCGCCGAGGATCGTCTCGCCGGCGGCGCGCGGGTTGACCGGGATGACGCGGAAGCCCTTGCCCTGGAGATATTTCATGGCGAAGTAGCTCGGCCGGTTCCAATGCGGCGAGGCACCGACCATGGCGATCGTCTTCACGCTGGCGAGTATGGATCTCAGGTATTGATCGGAATAGCTGTTGTGATCCATATGGGACACACATCTCGGAGTAGCGAGGCTTTGCGAAGCCGGTAAACGCCGCCGATCGCCCTGTCAATCGAGACTCTATCCCGGCGAATTCCTCCGCGCCAACGCCGCGGCTCGCGGATGAAGCGGTCTCTCCCAACAGGCCCGCGCGAATGCGCCTCAGTTCTTCAGCATCCCGGCCTTGAGCACTGCCGTGTTGTATTCCAGCATCGTGAGATAGGTGCCGGCGGGCGCGTCCGGTTTCGACAAGGCATCGGAATAGAGCGGAGGCCCGAGGACGGCGCCGGTTTCCTTGGCGATTTGCGCGATGAGGCGCGGGCTCGTCACATTCTCGAGGAAGAGCGCCTTGATGTGCTCGCGCCGGATCTGCCGCTCGAGCTTTGCGAGGTCGCCGGCCGAGGGTTCACTTTCGGTCGTGACGCCGAGCGGCGCGAGGAAGGCGACCCCATAGGCCTGTCCGTAATACTGAAAAGCATCATGCGTCGTGATGACGCGCCGCTTCTCCTTCGGAATATCGGCGAGCGTTTCGCGGATCGTCTTGTCGAGCGCGGCGAGTTCGGCGCGGTAGGCGTCCGCCCGTCGCCGGTAGTCATCGGCATGGGCCGGGTCCGCGGCGACCAATCCCTTCATGATGTTGTCGGCGTAGACCTCGCCATTGGCCGCGCTTTGCCAGGCATGCGGATCGCGCACGCGCTTGCCCGCTCGCGCCCCCGCGCCGCCCTCGTCCTCCGCTATGGTCAGCGGGGCGATTCCGGCCGTCGCCACCACGACCGTGCCTTTGAACTGCGCCGCGCTGCGCAGACGGTCGAGCCAGCCTTCGAGGCCGAGGCCGTTGGTGATGAGCAGCTTCGCTGCGGAGATGGTCTGCGCATCCCGCGGCGTCGGCTCGTAGCTATGCGTGTCGCTGTCCGGACCCACCAGCGTCGTCACCGCGACATGCTCGCCGCCGATCGCCTTCGCCATGTCGCCAAGGACGCTGAAGGTCGCAACGACGGGCAGCCGCGCCTCCTCCGCCAGGGCAGGGGGGGCGGCGAGCACGGCGAGCCCGAGCAGGACGGCCCCGATGAAGCCTTGCCGCATTCCAGCCTCCGCGGAGTTGGCCAAGATCGCCGGATCAACGAAACGATATAACGTATCGTCCGTTGCGCCGGTTGTCGATCGCGATATCGCCGCATCGGCGACGGGAGCCGCGAAGGCGCCAGCCGCGCGGCGCCGCCATGGGCCCGGCGCGCAGCGCCGCGGATCCGCTCGAGGCCAGAGTGGGGCGAGCCGAGAGCGCGGCGCTTCAAGCCCGGGCGCTGCGCTCGGCGACCAGCATTTCGACAGCCGCCTGCCAGGCCGCGATTGTGTGCTTCACATCGTCCGGCGTGTGCGCCAGCGACACGTAGTATTTCGAATCGCCTTTGAGGACGCCGCGCTCGCGCAGCAGCGTGTTGAAGCGCCGGTTGAGCTCGGCGTCCCCGCGCAGCCAGCCGCGATAGTCCTTCACCTCGCCCTCGGTGAAGACGATGTCGAAGAGCGGCGGCACGCCGATGACCTGCGCCGGCAGGCCCGAGCGCTTCAGGATCTCGGCGAGCGCCCCCATCAGCTCGCGCCCCGTGGCGAAGATTTGCTCATAGGCGCCGGGCCGGCGAAGGATCGCCAGGGTCGCGAGACCCGCGGCGGCGGCGATCGGATTGCCCGAGAGCGTGCCGATCTGCATGAGGAACCCCTCGTCGCCGACGAGGCTCTTGTCGAAATGGGCCATGATGTCGGCGCGCCCGGCGATCGCCGCGAGCGGAAAGCCGCCGCCGATCACCTTGCCGAGGGTGCAGAGATCGGGCTTGACGCCGTAATATTCCTGCGCCCCGCCATAGGCGAAGCGGAAGCCGGTCACGACCTCGTCGAAGATGAGGGGAATGCCATACTGCGCGGTGAGCTGGCGCAGCGCTTCGAGAAAGCCGGGGGCGGGGGCGAGCAGGCGCTGGAAGGGCTCGATGATGACGCCGGCGAGCTCGTCATGGCGCTCGCGGATGAGGCTTCGCACCGTTTCAATGTCGTTGAAAGGCGCGATCAGCATCTCGTCGCGGACGCTTTGCGGCAGCCCGGCGGAATCGGGCACGCCTTGCGGGAAATTGCCGGGGCGCTTGGGAGCGAGGCTGATGAGCGCGTAGTCGCTCATGCCGTGATAGCCGCCCTCGAATTTCAGAATCTTGTCGCGCTTGCGGAAGGCGCGGGCGGCGCGCATCGCGTAGAGGTCGGCCTCGGTGCCGGTCGAGACGAAGCGCACTTTCTCGGCGCAGGGCACGGCTTCGACGATCGCCGCCGCGAGCTCGATGCCGTAGCGGTTGTTGGCGAAGAAGGTGGTGCCGCGCGCGAGCTGCTTCTCGGCCGCCGCGACCACCTCCGGATGAGCGTGGCCGACCAGCATCGGGCCCGAGCCCAGGAGATAGTCGACATATTCATTGCCGCTCTCGTCCCAGACGCGCCCGCCGCGCCCCTCGCGGATGATGACGTCGCTCGACACATTGCCGAAGCCGCCGGCGGGCAGCACGCGCTTTGCCGCCTCGACGAGCAGCAGTTCGGCGTCGTTCCGGGTCCTGGGGGTCATGGGAAGCCTCGCGCTTGATGTGCCGCGATGCTACCGCGGAACGGTGGCGCTGTGCAGGCTTATCATGTGGGGCCGCGAAGAGGGCGGCCGCAAGCCGCCGCCGGCGGAAGGCCGGGAGCTGGCGGCGCGACGCCTGCGCCGGCGCTCAGCAGCTCGTCGGGCGCGGGCTGCGCTCCACCGTGAGGCCGAAGAGCGGGCGCAGCGCCGTTCCCGCCGTGCTGCCGACGAGCGCTGCCGCGAGCCACAGCCAGCCGTGCAGGCTCGATGAGGCGATGCCGCTGAAATAGGCGCCGATATTGCAGCCATAGGCAAGGCGCGCGCCGTAGCCGAGGAGGAGGCCGCCGATGACGGCGGCGAGGAGCGAGCGCGGCGCGATCCGCCATTCCGGCTTGAATTTGCCGGCGAGCGCCGCCGCCAGCATGGCGCCGAGAATGATGCCGAAATCCATGACCGAAGTGATGTCGGCGAAGACGCTGGCATGGAGCGCCGCGGCGCGCGCCGGGCTCGACCAATAGGGCCAGGCCGCGACATCGACGCCGCCCTCCGCCAAGAGCTTCGAGCCCCAGAGGGCGAATCCCGAGGTGATGCCCCAGGGCCGGCCGGCGAGGGCCAAGGTCGCGTAATTGCCGAGGGCGAGGGCGACGGCGCCCCAGAGGAGCGGCCAGGGGCCGCGCAAGAAGCGCTGCCAGCCCTGCCGGGTCGTCGCCTGCTCGCCGCTCGCGACCTCGCCGTGGCGACGCCGCTCGAGGAAGAGGGTGAGCGCGGCGATGCCGGCGAAGGCGGCGAGGCTGACGGCGAGCGCCGGCGCCCAGCCGATCGCCTCGACGAGCAGCACAGGGCGGAGGGCGGGAAGCGCGCTCCACCAGGGCAGGTGCAGCGCGCCCAGCGCCGAGCCCATAATGAAGGCGGCGAGCGTCACCAGCATGCGCGTGTTGCCGCCGCCGGCAGTGAAGAGCGTCCCCGAAGCGCAGCCGCCGCCGAGCTGCATGCCGAGGCCGAAGAGGAAGGCGCCGAAGGCGACGCCGACGCCGAGCGGTCCCGCCTCGCCATGCACCGGATGGCCGAAGAGCGTGCCGTGGCCCAGGGTCGGGTAGAAGAGGATCGCCGCGCAGGCCAGCATCAGCATCTGCGCGCGGAGCCCGGCGCCGCGGCGGTCGGCAATGAAGACGCGGAAGGCCGAGGTGAAGCCGAAGAGCGCGTGGTAGAGGACGAGGCCCAGAGCGCCGCCCAGGAGGAAGAGCGCGCCTTGCCGCCAGGCGAAAGCCGTGCCGAGCCACCAGGCGCCGCCCAGCAGCAGCGCCGCCGCCAATCCCGCGACGCGCTGGTTGATGCCCTGCGGGAGCTGGGCGAGGGGGACGAGCGGGCGGTCGATGGAAAGGTCGGTCATGGCGGCGGTTCCCGAGGCATTGGGGCGCCGCTCCCTCGGCGGCGCTCCTTTCTCGGCACCAGATAAAATGCGCAGCCGACTTTGTCAATCTTGATAATAATACAAAGTAAGATGCGTAAACGTGCGGCGCGATGTTTCGAGTTCGGGCTGCGCCTTTCGTTCAGGATGAGGGGAGTTGATCAAGTATCTGAAACGAATGGAAAATAAACCTCATCCGGGAGCGAGCCGGCGCCGCGGCGCCGTCGCCGAGACTCCGATCGCTTTTCAGCGCCGAAGGCGCATCCATTCTTCTCTGTGTCTCTGCGGTATATTTGTGCTTCGTGCCGTCGTGGTGAACAACCGCCGCGGCTTCCGCGCGCAGCGGACGAAGGACCGGTCCCGCCCTCACCGGTTCTCCCACACGGCCGGCCGCTTCTCGAGGAAGGCGTCAATGCCCTCCTCGGCATCGCGGGCCAGCATGTTTTGCGTCATGACTCGCGAGGCGTAATCATAGGCTTCGGCGAGCGGCAGCTCGGCTTGCCGATAGAACGCCTCCTTGCCGATCTTGAGGGTGAGCGCCGATTTGCCGGCGATCTGCGCCGCGAAGCGCGCGACCTCGGCATCGAGCTCAGAGGCGGGGACGACGCGGTTGACGAGGCCGAGAGCCTGCGCCCGCTCGGCGTCCACCAACTCGCCCGTCAGCAGCATCTCCATCGCGGCTTTGCGGCCGACGGCGCGCGAGAGCGCCACCATCGGCGTCGAACAGAAGAGGCCGATATTGACGCCCGGCGTCGCGAAGCGCGCCTCGGTCGAGGCGACGGCGAGGTCGCAGGTGGCGACGAGTTGGCAGCCGGCGGCGGTGGCGACGCCGTGGATGCGGGCGATGACCGGCTTCGGCAGGCGCGTCAGGCTCAGCATCAGCCGCGAGCATTGCGCGAAGACCGCCTCGTACTGCGCCCGCCCGGGCGCGGCGCGCAGCTCGCGCAGATCATGGCCGGCGCAGAAGGCGGGGCCGGCGCCGGCGAGGACGACGACGCGGATCGCGGCATCCTCCGCCACCTCGTCCAGCGCCTCCTGCAGGGCCGCCATCAGCGCGCGCGAGAGAGCGTTGCGCGCCTGCGGCCGGTTGAGGGTGAGCGTCGCCACGCCGTCGGCGTCCCGGCGGAGGAGGAGAGGGGGCTCCGGTCCCGGCCCGGTCCCGACCGCAGCGTCTGTCTTCATGCGTGCCTCCGCACGATCTCCGCTCAGCCCTCCCACTTCCAGGAGGAACGCCCCGGGAAGGGCGGCGGTATCGTCTCGGCGATGCTTTTTCGCGCGATGTGGCGGTCGTAATAGGCTTTGAGCGCCGCCGCCTTCGCCAGCATCGCGCCGCTCTCCGGCATCTTGTCGAGATAGAAGAGGATCGGCATCAGATTGGCGTCGGCGAGGCTGAAGGCGCTGCCGACGAGGTATCCCGTCTTGGCGACGGCGTGGTCGAGGACGCCGATCTGCGCTTCGAGCGGCGCGAGGGCGCCCTCGATGCGAGCGCGGTCGGGCTTCCCGTCGGGGGTGCGCGGAAAGAAGTGGGCGCCGATATATTGCCGCACGGCGATGGGGTCGATATGCGTGTTGACGAGCGAAATCCACTGTTCGGCGCGGGCGCCCTCGACAGGATCGCGCGGCGTGAGCGGCGGGCCGTCGAAGGCATGGTCGATATAGAAGGCGATGGCCCGCGATTCGCAGAGCGTCACCTCGCCGTGGCGCAGCGCCGGAATCTTGCCGAAGGGATGGACGGCATCGACCTCCGGCGTGTGCGGCATAACCGGGACGAGCGTGCAGGAGACGCCTTTCTCGGCGCAGGCGATGCGGGTGACCCAGACATAATTGCTCTGCGGAAGGCCGATGATCTGAAGCTCGGGCATCATGTCCTCGATGGCAAGTGGGGGAGGAGAGAATATATGCCGGAGGCCTTCTCCGCTATGCTCGGTTGCGCATGACCCGGCCCCGCAAGCAGAGTGCCGTTCCTGGCGCGCTCGGCGATCTGCTGAGCGGCCTTGCCGCGCCTGGCCGCGAGGCGATTGTCGAGGGCGCCGTGGTGCTGCGCGGCTTCGCCTTGCCGGAGGCGGATCGCCTCGCGGCGGCGGTGGCGGTGGTCGCCGTGGCGGCGCCCTTCCGCCGGATGGTGACGCCCGGCGGCTATGCGATGTCGGTCGCGATGACGAATTGCGGCGAAGCCGGCTGGGTCACCGACCGCCGCGGCTATCGCTACCAGGCGACCGATCCCGAGACGGGGCGGCCCTGGCCGGCGCTGCCGGAGGCCTTCCGCCGCCTTGCCGCCGACGCCGCCGCGACGGCCGGCTTTGCCGGGTTCGTCCCCGATGCCTGCCTCGTCAACCGCTACGCGCCCGGCGCCAAGCTGTCGCTCCACCAGGACCGCAACGAGCGCGACTACGCGCAGCCCATCGTCTCGGTCTCGCTCGGCCTTCCCGCAACCTTTCTCTTCGGCGGCGAGCGGCGCTCCGACCGGCCGCGCCGCATCCGCCTCGAACATGGCGATGTCGTCGTCTGGGGCGGGCCGGCGCGCATGGCATTCCACGGCGTCGAGGCGCCGGTCGAGGGCGAGCATCCGCTGACCGGTTCCTTCCGCATCAACCTCACTTTCAGGAAGGCGCTCTGAAGGGCGCCGGGATCACCGGGAGACTGCGATGGCCGGGGTGACGATCGCCGAGTTCGAGGCGCTGATGCGCGAGAGCCTGCCCTTCGCGGCGCTCTTCGATCCCGAAATCCTGCGGATGGAGGACGGGCACGTGACGGCGCGGATGCCCTTCAAGGCCGACTTCCTGCGCCCCGGCGGCACCATCTCCGGCCCCATTCTCATGGGGCTCGCCGATCTCGTGACCTATGCCGCGGTGCTCTCGCGCATCGGCCGGGTCGAGCTCGCGGTGACGACGAGCCTCACCATCAACTTCCTGCGCAAGCCGCCCCCGGCCGCGATCCGCGCCGAGGGCCGGCTGTTGAAGCTCGGCCGGCGCCTTGCCGTCGGCGAGGTCGAGCTCTTCTCCGAAGGCGAAGGCGAGATGGTGGCGCATGTCGTCGCGACTTATTCGCTGCCGCCGCACGCGGCGGGGTGAGTCTTCGGTATCATGTTACCGCTAGCTGAAAGCCGCGGAAAATCTTGGCTTTCCGCTTGACAGTGCGCGGCGCGGCGGCATAATCCGCGCCCTTCGCCGGGCACTGGCCCGGCTGCGCCATCCCGAGTCCGACCGATGAAGACCTATACGGCCAAGCCGTCCGAGATCGAGAAGAAATGGGTGCTGATCGACGCCGACGGCCTCGTCCTCGGCCGCCTCGCGACGATCATCGCCAATCGCCTGCGCGGCAAGCACAAGCCGAGCTACACGCCGCACATGGATGACGGCGACAACATCGTCGTCGTCAACGCCGAGAAGGTGCATCTGACCGGCAACAAGCGGAAGGACAGCATCTTCTACTGGCACACCGGCTATCCAGGCGGCATCAAGGGGCGCAGCAAGGGCGCGATCCTCGAAGGCAAGCACCCCGAGCGCGTCATCATGAAGGCGGTGGAGCGGATGGTGCCGCGCGGGCCCCTCGGCCGCAAGATCATGGGCAATCTGCGCGTCTATGCCGGCGCCAGCCATCCGCACGAGGCGCAGCAGCCGCAGCCGCTCGACGTCGCCGCGCTCAACCGCAAGAACAAGAGGGCCTGATCGATGGCGGATCTCTCGCAATTGGGGGCGCTGCGCCACGCGATGACGGCGGCGCAGCAGGAGCAGAAGAAGCAGGCGCCGCAGCCGAGCGAGGCCGAGCCGGCGAAGCAGAAGCTCGACGCCCAGGGTCGCGCCTACGCCACCGGCAAGCGCAAGAATGCGGTGGCGCGCGTCTGGCTCCGGCCCGGCTCGGGCAAGATCGAGGTGAATGGCCGCGACAGCCCCGTCTATTTCGCGCGGCCGGTGCTGCGCATGATGATGAACCAGCCCTTCGTCGTCGCCAACCGCATGGGCCAGTACGACGTCGTCTGCACCGTCGTCGGCGGCGGGCTGTCGGGCCAGGCGGGCGCGGTGCGCCACGGCATCAGCAAGGCGCTCACCTATTACGAGCCGGAGCTGCGGCCGGCCCTGAAGTCGGGCGGGTTCCTCACCCGCGACAGCCGCGTCGTCGAGCGCAAGAAATACGGCAAGGCCAAGGCGCGACGCAGCTTCCAGTTCTCGAAGCGCTGATCCGCGCAGACATCATCCGCGGGGGCGCTTCGGTTCCGATCGAAGCGCCCTTTTTCTGTCTCCTGACGCGGGGGTCGACATGGCTCCGAAAGTGTTCATCGACGGCGAAGCGGGAACGACCGGGCTCCAGATTCACCGGCGCCTCAAGGACCGGCGCGACATCGAGCTCGTCTCGATCGATCCGGCGCGGCGCAAGGACCCGGCCGTCCGCCGCGACATGCTGAACAGCGCCGATCTCGTCATCCTCTGCCTCCCGGACGAGGCGGCGCGCGAGGCCGTCCGCCTCGTCGAGAGCAATTCGGTGCGGATCATCGACGCTTCGACGGCGCACCGCACCGCGCCCGGCTGGACCTACGGCTTTCCCGAGATGGCGAAGGGGCAGCGTGCGGCTATCGCCGAATCGCGCCGGGTCAGCAATCCCGGCTGCTATCCGACGGGCTTCATCGCGCTGGTGCGGCCGCTCGTCGAAGCCGGCCTCGTGCCGCGCGACTGGCCGGTCACCGTCAATGCCGTCTCCGGCTACAGCGGCGGCGGCAAGAGCATGATCGCCGAGTTCGAGGACAAGAGCTCGCCCGCCTATACCGAGACGCCCTATCGCATCTACGGGCTGAGCCTCGCCCACAAGCATGTGCCGGAGATGCGCTGCCATGCGGGCCTGACGCACGCGCCGCTCTTCGCCCCCGCCGTCGGCCGCTATGCGCAAGGGATGATCGTCGAGGTGCCGCTGCATCTGAAGGCGCTCCCCGCGGCGCCGCGGCTGCGCGATGTCCATGCCGCTCTCGCCCGCGCCTATGCCGGCGAGGCCTTCGTCGCGCTCGCTTCGCTCGAGGAGGCGGGCGCGCTGAAGACGCTCGATCCCGAAGGGCTCAACGGCACCAACCGCATGAAGCTCTACGTCTTCGGCTCGGACGAGGCGGGGCAGGCGCGGCTCGTCGCCTTGCTGGACAATCTCGGCAAGGGTGCCTCCGGCGCCGCCGTGCAGAACCTCAATCTGATGCTGGGCCTTCCCGAGGAGGCCGGGCTTGGAGGGGAGCCGCCCCGCGCATGAGCCCGCTCATCCTGCCCTTCAACGGCATCCGCCCGCGCATCGCTGCGAGCGCCTTCATCGCCCCCGGCGCCGTCATCATCGGCGATGTCGAGATCGGCGAGGACGCCAATATTTGGTTCGGCTGCGTCCTGCGCGGCGATGTCGCCGGCCTCGTCGTCGGCGCCCGCAGCAATGTGCAGGACGGCACGGTCGTCCACGGCTCGACCGGCAAGCCGCCCACCCATATCGGCGCCGACGTCACGATCGGCCATATGGCGCTCATCCATGCCTGCCGGCTCGAGGACGGCTCCTTCGTCGGCATGAAGGCGTGCGTCGCCGACGGCGCCGTCGTCGAAACCGGCGCCATGGTGGCGGCCGGCGCCGTCGTGACGCCGGGAAAGCGCGTCCCTTCGGGCGAACTCTGGGGCGGCAATCCGGCGCGGCTCATGCGACCCTTGCGCGAGGAGGAGCGCGCCTACATCCGCGAGCTGCCTTCGCGCTATGTTCAACTGTCGCGGGAGCATCGAGGCGGCGCGCCGCGCTAGTGTACCGGCACTAACAAAAGGATTCCCTGGGGCTCGCGAGGATGCGACTGTCGGGGGATGGATGGTGAATGTTGCATCTGGCTGTCACCTGTTGATCGGGCGCGGCTGGAGGGTTGGGTGGC
>Ga0209062_1000791_pt1 | contig 74757 bp, 64 predicted proteins | sample Coa_R2_2_FD_187158 | JGI IMG/M metagenome (GOLD analysis project Ga0209062, IMG submission 187158) | Surface soil microbial communities from Centralia Pennsylvania, which are recovering from an underground coalmine fire - Coalmine... | ecosystem: Environmental > Terrestrial > Soil > Unclassified... | reverse complement strand
GAGAGGCTCCGGTCTGATCGAGGATCGGAGCCTCCGGTCTGCGTGTTACGTTTCTGTCCATTACTTTTTCAATAGCGTGGAGCACGGTCATGATCGCGCGGATGAATGACAGGTCGTCTGCATCGGCAGCCATCCGACGGGCGATGCAGACCTTCGAGCTGCTGCGGGCGCGCAAGCCGGCAGAGGTTGCGCATGCGCGTGGCGCGCTGACGCAGCATATCGAACAACTCGTCGCCTCGGGCGAGACCGACGAAGAGCGTCTTGCCGTCGCCGGCATCATCTATCTCAAGTCCCGGCCGACCGCCGAGCCGGCGTGAGCCGGGGCAGGGACCGCAGGATCGGAGAGCGCTGCGCAACCCATCCTGTCTGCAGCACTCGGTCATTCCGCGGCGCGCTGAAAGCGCGAACCCGGAATTTCGAGATGCCTGGTTCGATGCTTCCGCAATGACGTCGCGCGAGGAGCGCGATGGGTCTTGCTGCGCGCTCCCCATCCTGCCATTGCTGTCCGACGAGACTGACTGAGCAAGAATTAGGATACTCGATCTCCACGTCGTCCCGGCGGAGGCCGGGATCCGTACCGCGGAGTCCATCGGTGGTACTCAGTGGGAGAGACATTCTTTGCAAAATCAAATTCTGTGGACATGGGTCCCGGCCTTCGCCGGGACGACGGCGGTGCCTTAGACGGCGGACTGCAAGTCATTGCCCGACGGGCAAATCACTTCTGTTTTTCGGATTCGACATTGTTCGGTCTGTCCAGTCCTCCAGTGAAAAATATTTTGCTTTCGTTTTTCCGAATTTTGTGATTTAACTCTCTCGTTCCGCTGCCGGCAAGAGGGGCGTACGCGTCGTCACGAACGTGGTGCGGAATGCGGTGGACGGGTTGGTGCCGATAGACGTACGGCATCGGCGCGGACGGCGAAATCGTGTGGTCCGGGCGCGCCCATGCCGCGCCAAGTTGGCAACGATGCTAACGCGTCGTGCTGATGACGGTGGCAAACGCTGGTTCACCGGGGAGATCGCGTATAAGCCGTAAACCATCGCGCAGGAAAGGCCGGTGTGATCACCGCCTGTACCTGTGGTTTTCGCGCTCGCGCAAATCTCTTTTGCGCGGGAGCCCCGGGTGCAGCGGCCACCCGGCCTTTCCTGCGCCCTCCGTTTTCCTGGCGGGACAGGTTCATGCAAAACTCGGGCGAAACGCGCCGCGAGAACGAAGCCGTATGACCTCGGCAGGGCGTCTCCCCGCCATTCCACTGGAACAGCACCGCCTGTCGCCTGATTGTCGCAAGCCACTGGTATCGCCGTCTAACGACGTGGGACACCCGATTCGAACATGCGACGAACGAGGGTTGTGGGGGTAACACGCCGGGCAGGTGCTGCTCGTCATCGCATTGTCATCGGAATCTGTTAGGGGCGCGTGCATGGGAAGTGAGACTACAGGTGAAGAGGGCGCAGAGCGGCGCTTTCGCACTTTATTCATCTCCGATGTTCATCTCGGAGCCCGCGGCTCGCAGGCCGACAAGCTGCTCGACTTTCTCCGCAGCCATGACGCCGACACCATTTACCTGGTGGGCGACATCGTCGACGGCTGGGCCCTGAAGTCGAGCTGGCACTGGCCGCAATCGCATAACGACTTCGTGCAGAAGATGCTGCGCAAGGCGCGCAAGGGCGCCAAGGTCATCTACATCCCGGGCAATCACGACGAGTTCCTGCGCCGATATTACGGCACGCATTTCGGCGGCATCGACGTGGTCGAGAATGCGGTCCACACCGGCGTCGACGGCAAGCGCTATCTGGTGATCCACGGCGACATCTTCGATCTCGTGGTGCAGAACGCGCGCTGGCTCGCCCATCTCGGCGACAAGGCCTACGATTTCGCCATCCAGATGAACCGCCTGGTCAACTTCTTCCGCAAGATGTTCGGCGTGCCCTATTGGTCGCTGTCGCAATGGGCGAAGCAGAAGGTCAAGAAGGCGGTGAACTATATCGGCGCGTTCGAGACGGCGCTGGTCGCCGAGGCGCGCCGCTACAATGCCGAGGGCGTGATCTGCGGCCATATCCATTATGCCGTGATCCGTGACGAGCAGGGCATCCGCTACATGAATTGCGGCGACTGGGTCGAGAGCTGCACCGCGCTTGCCGAGCACGAGGACGGACGGTTCGAGATCATCACCTGGACCGATCCGGCCCATCGCGTGGCGCCGGTGCCGCGCATCGCCGCGCGGGCCGCGTAGACGGATCAAGGAGAGAGATGCGCATCCTGGTCGCGACCGATGCGTGGCACCCGCAAGTCAACGGGGTGGTACGGACGCTGACCATGATGGCGGAAGCGGTCGAGGCGCTGGGGGCGGAGGTTTCGTTCCTCACCCCCGAATCCTTCCGCACCGTGGGCCTGCCGAGCTACCGCGATTTGCGCGTGGCCCTGCCGCGTCCGGCGCGGATCGCCGCGCTGATCGAGGCGCGGGCGCCCGATACCATCCATATCGCGACCGAAGGGCCGATCGGGCTTCTGGTGCGGCGCTATTGCCGCAAGCACGACCTGCCGTTCACGACGAGCTTCCACACCCGCTTCCCCGATTACGTCTCGGCGCGCGCGCCGGTGCCGGAATCCTGGGTCTGGAGCACGCTGCGCTGGTTCCACGGTCCAAGCGAAGCCGTGATGGCGGCGACGCCTGCGCTTGCGACGGAGTTGCGCGAGCGCGGCTTTCGCAATGTCGTGCTGTGGCCGCGCGGGGTGGATACCAAGCTGTTTCATCCGCGCGATGTCGATCTCTGCCAGCCGCGACCGGTGTTCCTCTGCGTCGGCCGGGTCGCGGTGGAGAAAAATCTCGAGGCGTTCCTGCAGCTCGATCTGCCCGGCACCAAAGTGATCGTCGGCGACGGCCCGGCGCGGCTCGCGCTGCAGCAGAGCTATCCCGACGCGGTGTTCCTGGGGGCGCTGCAGGGCGAACGGCTGGCGGCGGTCTATGCCTCGGCCGACGTGTTCGTGTTCCCGTCGCGGACCGATACGTTCGGGCTGGTGCTTCTGGAGGCGCTCGCCAGCGGCCTGCCGATTGCCGCTTTTCCGGTCAGCGGTCCCATGGATGTGATCGGCGACGCGCCGGTCGGGGTTTTGAGCGAGGATTTGCGCACCGCCTGCCTGCGGGCGCTCGATATTCCCCGCGCGGCTTGTGTCGAATTCGCCGCGAAACACACCTGGGAAGCCTCGGGCCGTGCCTTTCTTGCCAATATGGCCCTGATCCGGCAGGCCGGCATGGCCGACGAGCCGGTTGACCTTGCAACCGGCCATCCGCGCTTTGTGGCCTGACGGCGCAGCTTGCGGGGAGTGCGCGCATCGCGGTAATAAAGTGCGCATGACCCACATGCCCTCGACCCTTCCGGTCAGCGCCGCCGACGTCGATGCGGCCGCTGCCGTCGTTGCGCCCTTTGCGGTGCGTACGCCCCTCCTGTCCGCTCCCGTGCTCAACGAGCGGATCGGAACACGCGTGTTTCTCAAGCCGGAGATGCTGCAGCGGACCGGCTCCTTCAAGTTCCGCGGCGCCTTCAACAAGCTGTCGTCGATCCCGCAGGACAAGCGCAGCGGCGGCGTGGTCGCGTTCTCCTCCGGCAACCATGCGCAAGGGGTCGCGGCGGCGGCGAAGATCCTGCACATGCAGGCGACCATCGTGATGCCGACGGATGCGCCGCTGTCAAAGCGCGAGCGCACCAAATCCTATGGTGCCGAAGTCGTGCTGTATGACCGCGACCGCGAGGACCGTGAGGCGATCGCGCGCGAGATCGCCGAGCGGCGCGGTGCGACGCTGGTCAAGCCCTATGACGATCCGCTGGTGATCGCAGGGCAGGGCACCGCGGGCCGCGAGATCGCCGAGGACATGGCGGCGCTGGGGCTTGTGCCCGACGTGGTGATCGCGCCGGCCTCCGGCGGCGGGCTGATCGCGGGCGTTGCGACCGCGGTGAAGTCACGCTTCCCGTCCACCGATGTCATCGTCGCGGAGCCCGAGGCGTTCGACGACCACTCGCTGTCATTGCGCGCGGGCAAGCGCGAGCGGCACCACGGTTCGGGCCGCACCATCTGCGACGCGCTGATGGCGGCGATCCCGGGCGAGTTGACCTTTGCCATCAACAGCCGGCTGCTGTCGCGTGGCGTCGTCGCCTCCGATGCCGAGGTCAGCGCGGCCGTGGCGTTCGCGTTCAACGAGTTGAAGCTGGTGGTCGAGCCGGGCGGCGCCGTTGGCCTTGCCGCGCTGCTTGCGGGACGCATCGACACCAAGGACAAGACCATCGTCGTCGTGCTCTCCGGCGGCAATGTCGACGCCGACATGTTTGCCAAGCTCGTCGCCTGAAGGCGGGTACCAAGAAAAAGGGGCAGAGCTCTCGCTCTGCCCCGCATGTCTGAGGGGACGGCCTCTAGCGCATGAAGCCGCGGTGGCCGCCGCCCATTGCACCGCCGCCGCCGAACGCTGCGATGTGCGGGATGTTGCCGATCGGCCTCGTCGGCTGCATGTTGCCGTTGAAACGGTTGACCGTGACGGGCTCGGACTTGAATTTCACCACCGAGTCCTCATGTCGCACAGGGTGGAACTCGGGCTTGGTGTGCGACAGCTCGACGGTGTGGTTGATCGTGCCGTTGTTCTTGATCACGTCCAGCCTGTCCTTCGGCAGGTCGTGATTGACGTTGTCGATCGTCTTTACCGGCAGCGTCACGATCTTGCCGCCCGTCGTGCCGTTGCTCGGAGACGTGCCGTTGTTTGGCGTGGGCAGTGTGAGGATCTTGCCGTTCTGCTGATGCACGTCGCCCTCGACCTTGTTGCTCAGCGGCATGACGGGCGAGACCGGATGCGGCGGCAGGATCAGATGCGAGGCTTGCGTCAGCGGCAGCATCTTCGGCTGGCTCTGCAGATGCAGCGCGGCCAGTGCATAGGGGCTGTTGACGTGGCTGTCGTAGAAGGCCTTGTAGGCGAGCGGCGAGTTCAGCATCACCGCTTGATGCCACGCCGCCGCGTCAACGAGATTGGCGAGCAGCCAGCGGATACGGACGCACAGCGGATCGTCCGGAAACAGCTGGATGAACTCCTGATAGTATTGCGGCGAACCTTCCGAGATCACGAAGTCATAGGCCTGCCTGACCGACCGCGTCGGCAGATTGGAGGCCATCTGCACCACCGGCCCACGCACCGGCGGGTGCGTGGCGGCCACCGCCGTGTCGCCGAAGAAATAGAAGTCGCTGGTGAGGGACGAGCTCTCCCACGGCGTCTGCGCGCCGTCGGTGGCGTGAGCGACGTCGAGGCGGATGCGTTTGAACAGCTGCTCGATCGGCACGTTGGGCTCGCGCGCCAGATTCAGGAAGGCGGCGGTATAGGGGCTGTGGCCGCCATTGCCATCGAGCGCTTCGCTGCCCGGTGCCGTCGAGTAGCCGACGATCGAGCCGTTCGGCGCATCGACGATCGCAAGACCGCGGCCGGCATCGTTGATGGTCGGGAAGGGGTTGTTGCGGCAGGCGTCGAGAATGACGATGCGCATCCGGCTCGGGATCGCCTCCAGGGTCGCCATCACGTCGACCAGGCGGACCGAGTCGCCGACGAGATCGCCCGCGCTCGACACCTTGGCGTCGACCGGCACGAGATAATTCTCGCCGGCAAGCTGCACGCCATGGCCGGCGTAATAGACCATCGCCACCGTGTTGGGGCCGTGGGCTTGGACGCGTGCGGAAAAGTCCTGCACCACCTTGATCATGTCGTTCTGCGTCAGGTCGGTCGCCTCGACGACCTCGAAGCCCGCAGAGTTGAGAAACTGCGCCATCGATTGCGCGTCATTGTCGGGATTGGCGAGCTGCGGCGCGTTGCGATAGTTGGAATTGCCGATCACCAGCGCCACCCGCTGCTCGGGCCCGCTCAGCGCGCTCGGTGCGCTGGGGGCAGGCGGTTGTTGGGTCTCGATCAGCGCCCGCGGCGGGGGAGGCTGGACAATATTGGCGATGTCGGAATTGGAGCCTTCCGCAAACGCCGCGCCATGCCCAAAGCTCACGAGACCGGTGAGCAGGGTGGCGCGCAACAGCAACGAAGTGATCCGGGACAGTTTGAAGCGGGACATCATGTCCTCCTCGACGAATCTCGATGCGAGATTTGTGAGGTCCACGCTAAAGCAGGTTCACACCGACACCGTGATTCTCGTCACGATGGAACCGGCGCCGTTCAATCCGTACTTGAGTCAGGGGAAGCTGCGCACAACCTCGATCGGGCCGACGATGGCTGCGTTGAACGCGTCGAGATCCTCAGCCGGGATCCAATATTCCAAGTGCGCTTTGCCGCCAGCCTCCTGGACTTCGTAGCGGTCGATGAAGGCTCGCCTGATCTGAAAGCGCGTGACGAAGCCTGCGCCACTGGCGGGGACGTTCCAATCGCGGGCAATCTTCACCGCATAATCTTCCGTCAGTACCGGATAGAAAATCGGCTGGTCGGGCAGGCGCGGCGGAAAGGCGCGCATGCCGGTTTGCCCGATCAATTCAAGCTCTTTGGGACCGACCGGCCGCCAGAGCGTGAGCGTCTCTTCGTTAGTCGACATTCGGAAAAATCCGAGCGGACGATGCGCAGGGCCGGAGAGTGCCGGGTAGCCCCGGCGCCATCAAGAGAAGAAGGCGATCTTCTCGGCCTGCGTCATGCGGCGGATCGGGGCCAGTGGATCGGACGGCGGCTTCGGCCGCTGCAGGATGCCGCTGGCGAGGAGGCTCGCACCGAGCGAGGGCTCGGGCGCAACCGGAGGCGCGCGCTCCGGCAGGAATTGCGGCGGCGGGGGTGGCGGAACGATTTCGAGCCGCGGGGGCGGTGGTGCGACCTCGAGTCGCGGAGCCGGCGCCGGCGCCCTTGCCGCCACGGGCGCGACGACGGGCGGGAGCGGGGTGTGGATTTCGACGACGTCCTCGGAGAGAAAATCGTCGACCGAATCGTCCGGCGCGGCCATCTCGATGGCGACCATCTCAAGCACCGCCTCGTCCTGGGCGAGGTCATCGGCAAGGTCCGGAGCAAAGCCGCCAGGGCTAGGCTCGTCTTGAGCAAGCTCGTCTTGAACAAGCTGGTCTGGAGCGAGTTCGCCTTCGAGAAGCTGGTCCTGGACAACCTCTTGCGCGGCCAGCGCTTGCGCACTCGTCGGCCCGGGCGCGACGTCGATTGCGGCGGCTTCGACGGGCTCTGGCTCCGGCGCGATCCTGACGGGCTCCGGGGCGGCCGTCTCGGCGGGCAGCTCCGGCTCGGCGAACGCGGTCTCGACAGGCGTTTGGTCGATAGCGGACGCTTCCGCCTCGGGTGCCTGCCTCACGGCGGTTTCGGTCATGGGCGCCGCCGCTGGCGCAACCACCGCCTCCGGGGCGGTGGCGTGTGCGGCCGCCTTGCCATTGACCTTGGCCGCAGCCTCCTTGCCGTCATCGAGCGCGTCGAGCTTGTGCCGGAGCAGATCGAACGCGGCCTCGAGCGCTGCACGGCCGTCGGACTTGGAGATCTCCGTGCAACTCGCTTCGATCGCGCCGAGTTGCGAATCGATCAGGTCGCAGATGCGGCCGTCGGCGCCGATCTCGCGCCAGCGCCAGGAGATCTCCCTGATGATGCGCGCGCCCTTGTGGATCGGCGCCAGCTTCTCGGCAAGCTCGAGGCTGGTGAGGGCGCTGGATGCCTGTCCAGCCGCCTCCTCGACCGCTTGCCGGATCGCAGCAAGGACGGCGCGCAGCTCGTCATCGTTGCGGACCGGCTCCTGCTTCTGCGCGGCCATCGCCTGCTCGATACGCGCCACCGCGTCCAGCACCATGGTGGTATCGGCATTGCGGTTGCGCTTGGCGTATTCGCCGAGAAACCAGCGGCCGCGCGAGGTTTCCATGAAGGCTTCACGGATCGCGTCGTAGTCCTGCTCGCTCGGCAGGGCCGCGCGGGCGGAAATCGGCGAGAGGGCGAATGCTTCGTCGGCCATGGCAAACTCATTCGCGCAAATCAGTGCGCGTTAGGCTAACGATGACCATGATATCGACTGAATCGCAATTGAATTGATGCCGAGCGAATCACTAATCCCCATCGCTTCGAAGCCACCCGGTCGGCGATTCGCCGCGCGGCTGGCGTTCTTCTACGGTACGCTGTTCGGCCTGTCGGGCACGCAGCTGCCGTTTTTCCCGGTCTGGCTGCGCGCCATCGGCATCGATCCGTCCTGGATCGGTATCATCAGTGCCGTTCCGGCAGTGACGCGGTTCACGACCCTGCCATTCGTCACGAGCCTGGCGGAACGCCGCCAGGCGCTGCGCGGCGCATTGATCGTGACGACCATCCTGAGCGCCCTTGGCTTTGCGCTGGTCGGCTTGCAGCATGAGGCCGTCGCGGTGTTCGCAGCCTATGTCGCGACTGCCTGTGTGTGGACGCCGACGGTGCCGCTGACGGACGCCTATGCGCTGCGCGGCGTCGTCCGCTATGGCATCAATTACGGGCCGGTCAGGCTGTGGGGATCGGCCGCCTTCGTCGTGGGCGCGCTCGCCTGCGGGCTTCTGATCGACCTCATCGATCCGCGCCACCTGATCTGGATCATCGTCGGCATGGGCGCGATCGGAGCGATCGCAAGCCTTGCACTGAAGCCGCTGGACGCGCTTCCGCCCAGAGCCGCCGCGTCGCATCGCGACAACGGACTGTTGCGCAATTCGGCGTTCCTCCTCATCATCGCGCCTTCCGCGCTGATCCAGGGCAGCCATGCCGCTTATTACATCTTCTCCGCCATCAACTGGCAGGCCCACGGGCTCGACGGTCTCACCATCGCCGGACTGTGGGGACTGGGCGTCGTGGCCGAGATCGTCGTATTCGCGACGTCGCCGCGCTACACCCTTGCGCCTGCGATCCTGGTGGTGATCGGCGCACTGAGCGCCGTGGCGCGCTGGTGTGTCACCGCGCAGGATCCGGAGGTTGCGTTGCTCGCAGTGGTCCAGCTCGGCCACGGTCTCAGCTTCGGCCTGACCCAGGTCGGCACCATGGAGCTGATGGTGCGGCATGTGCAACCGCATATGATGGCGCGAGGGCAGGGCTATCTCACCGCTTGCAGCGGCATCGTCGGCTCATGCGCCTCCGTGCTGTGCGGGGCGATCTACGCCCGCTACGGGCAGGGCGTCTATTATCTGATGGCCGTGATGGCAGGCTCCGGTGCGCTGCTGACCTGGCTGGCGCGGCATCGGCTGGCGCATCAACCCCACAGCTCGGCATCGGGAGGATAGACGTGAGCCGCGTCATAGCGCAGGCCATGGTCGCGATCGCGTGCGAGCAACAGCGGTCCGTCGAGGTCGACGAAGCGCGCTTGCGGGGTCAGCAGCATGGCCGGCGCCATCGACAGCGAGGTCGCGACCATGCAGCCGACCATGATGTCGAAGCCGAGCGCTTGCGCGGCATCCGCCAGCGCCAGCGCCTCGGTCAGTCCGCCGGTCTTGTCGAGCTTGATGTTGACGGCATCGTAGCGGCCGCGCAGCGCCGCGAGCGAGGCGCGGTCATGCACGCTCTCGTCGGCGCAGATGGCGATCGGCCGCTTGATCTGGGCCAGCATCTCGTCGCGTCCGGCCGGCAGCGGCTGCTCGACCAGGGTGACGCCGGCCGCGGCGCAGGCCGCGAGGTTGGTCGCGAGGTTCTCCGGCGTCCAGGCCTCGTTGGCATCGACGATCAGCTCGGTGTGGGGCGCGGCCGTCCTGACGGCTGCAATGCGCTCCGGATCTCCGTCGCCGCCGAGCTTGATCTTCAGCAGCGGCCGGTGCGCGGCCCCGGCGGTCGCCGCCCCCATGGCTTCGGGCGATCCCAGCGAAATGGTGTAGGCCGTGGTGCAGGGCTTCGGCTCGCGCCGGCCGAGCACCTCCCAGGCGCGCCGCCCCTCTCGCTTGGCCTCGAGGTCGACAAGGGCGCAATCCAGCGCATTGCGGGCGGCGCCGGGCGGCATCGCAGTCTGCAGGGCCTGCCGGTCGAGCCCGCCCGCCACCGCGTCCTGCATCGCGCGGATTGCCGCAAGGGTCGCTTCCGGCGTCTCGCCATAGCGGGGATAGGGGACGGATTCGCCCCGGCCACGCAGATCGGCATGGCTTATTTCCGCCACAACCGTCACCGCCTCTGTCTTCGCGCCGCGGCTGATGGTGAAGGAACCCGCGATCGGAAACTGCTCGATTCGGGCGGCCAGCGTTTGATGTTGGGTGGAAGTCATTTAAATATATGATGATTTCTGAACCGGGCGAGCGCACATGGCGACCAACTATGACTGGTCCGGGGTGCCCGGGACAAGGCGATCGCTAAAAATGTTGGCATTTTCGTTTACCGGTTCCATGCATAAAGGCGGCAGGAGCACGCCAATTTGAACGCCGACCCGACATTGGAGCGGATTATCCGCGGCAATGCGCTTGCGCTTTTAGCCGCCGGCTCCTGGACCGCGGTCTTTGCGCCGCGCCTGGAACGCCTGGTGGCGGAAGCGGAAAAGCTCGCCGGCAGCCGTTCCGACATCTCGATCGATGTCTCCCAGGTGTCCAAGCTCGATACATTCGGTGCCTGGCTGATCGAGCGGCTGCGCCGCAGCCTGACCCAGGGCGGCAGGGAAACCAAGATCGCGGGCCTGTCGGTGAACTATGCCAGCCTGGTCGAGGAGGTGCGGCGGGTGAAGGCCGCGCCGACAGCCGAGACCACGACGGTGTCGCTTTTCGGCATGCTCGGCCAGATCGGCCGCAGCGTTGCAGGGGTCAGCGAGACCATCCTCGGCCTGATCGACATGCTGGGTGCGGTGCTGGTTGCCACCGGTCGTGTCCTCATCCACCCCCGCAGTTTCCGCCTGACCTCGACCGTGCACCATCTGGAGCAGGTGTGCTGGCGCGCGGTGCCGATCATCGTGCTGATCACCTTCCTGATCGGCTGCATCATCTCCCAGCAGGGCATCTTCCATTTCCGCCGCTTCGGCGCCGACATCTTCGTGGTCGACATGCTCGGCGTGCTGGTGCTGCGCGAGATCGGCGTGCTCTTGGTCGCGATCATGGTCGCGGGCCGATCGGGAAGCGCCTACACCGCCGAGCTCGGCTCGATGAAGATGCGCGAGGAGATCGACGCGCTGCGAACCATGGGCTTCGATCCGATCGAGGTGCTGATCCTGCCGCGCATGCTGGCGCTGGTGATCGCGCTGCCGATATTGGCGTTCCTCGGCGCGATGTCCGCGCTCTATGGCGGCGGCCTCGTCGCCTGGCTTTATGGCGGCGTTGATCCCGAAGCGTTCCTGCTGCGCCTGCGCGATGCGATCTCGATCGATCATTTCACCGTCGGAATCGTAAAGGCGCCGGTCATGGCCGCGGTGATCGGCATCGTCGCCTGCGTCGAGGGGCTTGCCGTGCAGGGCTCGGCGGAATCGCTCGGCCAGCACACCACGGCCTCGGTGGTGAAGGGGATCTTCTTCGTCATCGTGATGGATGGCGTGTTCGCGATCTTCTTCGCCTCGATCGGGATGTGACGATGACGCAACCCGCTCCCAGCCCCGTACCTGCGCCCGCGCCCGCGGAGGCCATCATCCGCGTCCGCGACATCACGGTGCAGTTCGGCAATACGCGCGTGCTCGACGGGCTCAACCTCGACGTCAAGCGGGGCGAGATCCTCGGCTTCGTCGGCCCGTCCGGCGCCGGCAAATCGGTGCTGACCCGCACCATCATCGGGCTCGTGCCCAAGGTCAGCGGCCGCATCGAGGTGTTCGGCGTCGATCTCGATGCCGCAAGCACCTCGGCACGGCGCGCGGTCGAACGGCGCTGGGGCATCCTGTTCCAGCAGGGCGCACTGTTTTCCTCGCTCACGGTGCGGCAGAACATCCAGTTTCCGGTCCGCGAATATCTCAAGGTCTCGCAGCGGCTGCTCGACGAGATCATGGTCGCCAAGCTCGGCATGGTCGGCTTGCGGCCCGAGGTTGCCGACCGGTTTCCCTCCGAGCTTTCGGGCGGCATGATCAAGCGCGTCGCGCTCGCTCGCGCGCTCGCGCTCGACCCGGAGCTCGTATTTCTGGACGAGCCGACCTCGGGGCTGGATCCGATCGGCGCCGGCGACTTCGACGAGCTCGTACGCACCTTGCAGCGCACTTTGGGGCTGACCGTTTTCATGGTAACGCACGATCTGGACAGCCTTTATACGGCTTGTGACAGGATTGCCGTGCTAGGGAACGGCAAGATCATTGCAGCAGGATCGATGGCCGATATGCAGGCCTCGCAGCACCCCTGGCTGCGGCAATATTTCCACGGCAAGCGTGCACGCGCCGTGATGGGTTAGGGCACACCGGAGTTGGTTTGATGGAGACGAGGGCGAACTACGTCCTGATCGGAGCGTTCACACTGGCGGTGATCGCGGCCGCGTTCGGATTCGTCCTCTGGTTTCAGAGCCTGCACACCACCAAGGCGCGCAGCCCCTTGCGCATCATTTTCGAAGGGCCCGCGGCGGGCCTGCGCAACGGCGGCAGCGTGAATTTCAATGGTATCAGGGTGGGCGAGGTCATCTCGGTCAAGCTCGACAATCCGCGCCGCGTGGTCGCGCTCGCCATGGTCGAGAATTCCGCCCCGCTTCGGAAAGACACCCTCGTCGGCCTCGAATTCCAGGGCCTGACGGGTGTCGCCGCCATCTCGCTCAAAGGCGGCGACGAGGCCGCCCCTCCGGTGCCCCTCGACGAGGACGGCGTGCCCACTCTGACCGCCGATCCGAACCGGCTGCAGGACGTGACGGAGGCGATCCGCGGCACCTTGCAGAACATCAACCGCGTGGTTGCCGACAATCAGGAGTCGGTGAAGAACTCGCTGCATAATCTCGAGATCTTCACCAACTCGCTCGCCCGCAACTCCGAGCGGCTCGACAATGTGATGTTGAAGGTCGACGGCGTGATGGTCAAGGCCGACAGTCTTATGCTCGGTCTCAACACGCTGGCCGGCGGCAAGGAGGGCGGTGAGCTCTATCAGACCGTGAAGTCGATCCGCGAGCTCGCCGAGGATTTCGACAAGCGCTCGGGCGCGCTGATGACCGACGGCCGCAAGACGCTCTCGGACATCAGCCGCGCCGTGAACAATTTCGATCGCAACCCGACCCGCGTGCTGTTCGGCGCCAGCAACAGCTCGCAGGCCGCGCCTCCGCCTCAACCTCCGCCCGCGCCGCCTGCAGCGAGTGAGCGGAAACGGCCGTAGCTGCCGGTGTGAGGACAAAAAACGGAGGCCGTGAGGCCTCCGTTTCCATTCTGCACTTCGCTAATCCGCTCAGACCAGCCGGCTCAGCCCAGCCGGCCCGCCGCATGCGCGAGCAGGGTATAGACCAGTCCGGTCTCCGAGGTGAGGTGGCCGCGCAGCGCCTGCGGGTTGCGGTCCTCGCGGGCGACGTCGTCGAGCAGCCGCTCGAACTCGGCGATGTAGCGGTCGACCGTCTGCTTGAAGGCGCGGTCGGCGCGATACTTGCGGGCGACCTCGTCGAACGCCTTCTGGCCGGCGGGCGTATAGAGGCGCTTGGTGAAGGCCTTGTTCTCGCCGCGCTGGTAGCGGTCCCACATCTCGGCGGCGAGGTTGCGGTCCATCAGCCGTCCGATGTCCAGCGACAGCGACTCCAGCGGATTGCCGCCACCTTGCGGCTGGGGTTGGGGCTGCTGCGGCGGCGCATTGCGGCCGCGCGGCGGCTGGACCGGGCCGGGAGGCGTGCTGCCGGCATCGGCGCGACTCAGGAGGTCGGAGAGCCAGCCGTCGCGGCCCTGGTCCGAACTCGCCGGGCTGACCGGCGGAGCCTCGGTGCGGCGCGAGGAGGGCACGCCGAGATCCGGCGGCGGCAGGGTCGAGGCGCTGCCCACGTCGCGGCCCACGTCGCGCATCCGCGTCTCGGCGCGTCCGCCGACAGCGGCCGCTATCACCGGCTCGTCCTGGCGCTGTTGCTGCACGCTGGGACGGCCCTGGCCGACGACGTCGAGGCCTCGGCCGTGCTGGGCGACGATGCGGTTCAGCTCCGCCAGCGCCTCGATCTGGTCGACGATGACCTTGCGCATCTGCGCGGTGCTTTCGGCGGCCTCCTGCGGCATTTCCAGCACGCCGCGTCGCAGTTCGTTGCGGGTGGTCTCGAGCTCGTGATGCATCTCGGCCGCCATCTGCTTCATGCTCGCGACCAGATTGGCGAACTTCTCGGCGGATTGCTTGAACATCGAATCCGCTTCTTCCGTGGTCGTCCGGTAGATGTCGTGCATCGTCTCGATGGTCTGCCGGTGCTCCTCTTCGGACGCCGCACGCACCGCCTCGAACTGCCGGGTGATGGCGGCCGATCCAGCGCCCGCGGTCTCCGCGACGACGCGCGCAATGTCGCGCGCCCGCTCTTCGGCGGCGGCGAGCGATTCATCGAGCAGGTTGGTGAAGCGCGACAGCCGCTGGTCAAGATCGGTGGTGCGCAGGTCGATGGTGGTGACGAGCGATTCCAGCGTCGCCTTGCGTTCGGCGACGGAAGTGGTCGTGTTGCGGTTGGCCTGCTCGACCACGGCCGCCGCCTCCATCAGAGCCTGGCCGTGGGCGTCGAACTGGCTGGACAACTCGCTGAGATTGACCAGCGCCTTGCTCGTCTTGTCGTTGAAGATGTTGAGCTGGTCCTCGAGATTTTGCGTCGCCGTGCCGTTCCGCGAGGTGACGTCGTTCATGGCCGAGACGAAGTCGGCCACGCGGGTCACCAGCGCGCGCTCCAGCGAGTTGAGGTTGTCGTGGGCGCCGGTGAGAACCTCCTGCAGCAGGATGTTGCCCTCGCGCAGCCGTTCGAACAGCGCGACGGTGTCGGTGCGCAGAATCTTGCTGGTCTCCTGCATCTCGGTGACCGCCGCGACCGAGACCTGGCGCGACTGCTCGATCGCCGCCCGCGAGGCCTGCTCCAGGTCCTTCAGCGACTTGTTGATGGCATTGGTCGCCATCTCGCCCGCTGCGGTGATGGTGCGCGCGACATCGTTGCCGCTGCCCGCCATCGATTGCGAGAAGCTCTGGCCACGGGTCTCGATCGATTTCAGGGCGTCCGAGGTGACGCGGTCGATGTCGAGCGTCAGCTGGCTGGTCTTGCCGGCCAGGGCGTCAACCAGCACGCCGCGCTTGGCATCGATCATCTGCGACAGACGGTCGGTCTGCTGCTGCACATAATTGACGATCTCGTCGGTCTTGCCCGTCATCGTCGAGCCGAACGCGGAGCCGGCGGCGAGCACCGAACGCTCGACCTCGGCGGAGGTCGTCTTGATGCGCGCGGCGACCTCGTTTGAGGCGGCGATCAGCGAGTTCTGGGCGCTGAACGTGCTCGACTGGATGCTGTCGGTCGAGTTGGCGGTGGCCGCGACCAGCGCGCGTTCGATCTCGGAGGAGATCGCCCGGATCTGGCTTGCGGCATCGGCCGAGGTCGCGGTGAGCGAGCTCTGTGCCTCGCGCGCACTGTTGAGGATGGAGGCGGCGGTATCGGCTCCGACCGCGGAGAGGGTGCGTTCAACGTCGGCGGCCAGCGACTTCACGTGGCTTGCTGCTTCCGACGACGCCGCGATCAGCGTGGTCTGCGCGTCGCGCGCGCCGCTGACGATGGTCTCGGCCGTGGTGGTTCCGGCGTGCGACAGCGAGCGCTGCACGTCGGAGGTCAGCGACTTCACATGGTTGGCTGCGTCCGAGGAGGCGGCAACCAGGGCGGCCTGGGCTTCGCGGGCGCCGGTGGTGATGGTCTCGGCGGTCGTGGTGCCGGCCGTGCTGAGTGCACGCTGCACTTCGGCCGCGAGCATCTTCACCTGGTTTGCGGTTTCCGACGAGGCGTTCATCAGCGTGCTGTGCGCCTCGCGTGCGCCCGAGGTGATGGACTCGGCCGTCGTGGCACCGGCGATGGACAGCGAACGCTGCACGTCGGCGGCGAGCGACTTGACCTGGCTGGCCGCGTCGGCGGAGGCGTTGACCAGCGTGCTCTGGACCTCGCGGGCACCGGCAACAATGGATGCGGCGGTCGCGGAGCCCGCGGCCGACAGCGTCCGCTCGATGTCCATCGACAGCGTCTTGATCTGGCTCGCCGCTTCGCTCGATGCCGTCACCAGCGTCGACTGCGCCTCGCGCGCGCTGTTGAGGATCGCGTTGGCCGAACCGGTACCGACGGTGGTCAGGGCGCGCTCGACCTCCGAGGAGGTCAGCTTGAGCTGCGCGCCGACATCCGAGGACACGGTGAGCAGCGACTGCTGGGCGGTGCGGGCGCCGGTCTGGATGGTCTCGCTGGTGTTGACCACGAGATTGGTCAGCGAGCGTTCGGCGTCCTCGACATGCGACTTGATGCTGGTCGACAACAGCTCCGCGCGCGCCATCAGGTCTTCGCTGGCCTGGCGGCCGCTGCTCTCGATGCGGCCGGCCACGGCTTCGACGCGGGAGCCGAGCAGGTCCTCGAACTGCGAGACGCGCTGGTCGATGTCGTTTGCGATGCCGCCGACCCTCGTCTCGATGCTCTGGTGGATGTCCTGGAACCGCGCGGTCACGGTGTTGGTGAGCTCCGCGCTGCGGCCGTTGATGGTCTCGGACACGCCGGCGATGCGGCGGTCGATCGCTTCGATCGCCTGCGCCGTGCCCGCCGTCAGCGAGGAGGTGAGGTTGGCCAGGCGGGAATCGATCGAATGGATGATCTGTGCGGCGCCGTCGGTCATCGACGAGGAGAGCAGGCCGACGCGGCTGTCGATGGTCTCGGTGACCGACTGGGCGCGCGAATCGAACGATTGCTCGATCATCCTGAGCCGGCCGTCGACGGATTCGTTAAACGATTTGGTCCGGCCATCCAGCGCGTTGTCAAGCAGGGTGATCTTGCTTCCAAGCGCGCCGTCGAGGTGGTTGATCCTGCTGTCCAGCGCGGCATGGAGGTTCTCGATCTTGCTCTCGAGCGAGGTATCGAGCGTCGATATCTTGCTGTCGAGCGCGAGGTCGAGGTTCGCAACGCGGTCCTGCAGGCCGGTCTCGAACTGGGTCAGGCGTTGATCCATCGCCGCGGTGATGCCGTCGCCGCTCGCGGTGACGCGGCTGTCGAAATTCTCGACATAGTTCTTGAGCGTGTCGGAGATGTCCTGCGTGCGCTGGCCCATGCGCTCGACGATCTCGCCGCCGAAGGTTCTGACCGTGCGGTCGAACTCCGAGATATGGCGCGTGATCAGCGAGCCGAGCGTGCCGGAGTCGCGGGCGAACTTCTCCGCGAGCTCTGCGCCCTGGTTGCGCATCAGCTCGTCGAAGGCATTGACCTGCAGCGACAGCGTGTCATGCGCGCTCTCGGTCTGGGTCACGACCTTGGTCACCAGCGCGTTGACGGTGGCATCCAGCGCCTCGCTGGCCTTGTCGCCACTGGTCAGGACCTGGTTCGCGAGGCGGTTGCCGGCCTCGTCGATCTTGGTGACGAGGTCGTTGCTGCGCAGCTCGAGCTCGAGCAGCAGCGAGTCGCCGGAGTTCTTCAAGGAATCGTGCACCTGCTCGGTGCGTTCCGAAATGCCTTCCACCACGGCCGACGAGCGCTGCTCGAATTCGGCCGTGATGCGGTCGATGCGCTCGTTGAGCATGTCATGGACGCGGTCGGCGAGGTCGACGAACTCGTCGTGGACGTGGCCGGTCTTGAAGTTGAGGCTCGTGGTCAGCCGCTCGCTGGCGTCGAGCACGGCGCGCGTGGTCTCGGCGCTGGCTTCCTCGAGACGGTCGAGCAGGTCGCCGCCGCGCTCGCCGAGCGCGAGGATCATGTTGTCGCCGGCATTGCTCAGCGCCGCCGTGATGTGCGCGCCACGCTCTTCCAGCGCGCTGGTGATGCTCTTCGCGACCTCGTCGACGCGCGAGGCGATGGCGTCCGAGATCAGGGCGATGTCGTGGCGCAGGTCGATCTGCACGCCGGAGATCGCGCTGCGCACCTGCTCGGCCTGGCCGACGAGATTGTCGCGCTGATGGGCGATGTCCTGCAGCAGGGCGCGGATGCGCACCTCGTTGTCGGAATAAGCGCGCTCGAGCGCGGAGACTTCGTTGGCGACGAGGGTTTCGAGCTCGCCCGCGCGCGCGATCGCGCGTTCGATGCCGTCGCCCATGGCGGCCACTTCGCGGCGGATCGCCTGGCCGACGGTGACCATGGAATCGCTTGCCGTGCCCTCGGGCTCGGAGAAGCGAATGGCGACCTGGGCCATCGATTGCGCGATCATGCGCAATTCCTGGCCGCGCCAGGCGAGGCTTGCGAGGAAATAGATCAGGAGAACGGGCGCAAAGAACAGCGCGGCGAGGCCTGCGAGCACCAGTGCGCCGCTGACGCCCTGGCCCATCGCCGCATGCAACGAGGGCAGGAAGGCAAAGGTCAGAAGTCCGCAGCCGACCACCCAGACGCCGGCAAAGACGGTGGCAAGCGTGTAGACGCTGCGCGCGGGCCGGCCCTTCTGGATTGCCTGCAGGATCTGGCCGATCGTCTCGCGGTCGTCGTTGGCGGCGCGACGCGTCTGCCTGATGTCGTCGATCGGCTCGAATGTCGGCGCATCGGTGCTCGGGCGCGCATCGAAGCTCGGCTCATTGAAGGATGACGTGGCAGGCGCCACCGGCGGAGCCGCAGGCGTATCCATTCGCGGCGCTCCGCGGGAGCTGTCGGATGTGGTTTCGTTGATATTCAGGGCTTCCTGAATGGCAGAAAGCGCGACTTCCGTAGGGTCTTTGACCTTCTTGGGGGTGTTTGCCATGTTCAGTCTGAGCCCTCTTTGTACTCACGCAACCGCGAGCCTGCTGTGAGCGCCCTCGCAGACTCGAAGTCGGTATTACGCCCGGCGTGGCGCCAAAGCGCGGCTGGCGGCCGCCGTGTCCACGACATTGCCAACATCCTATTGGTTGAACGAACCGAAAGGAATGGCTCCGATTAATACAATCTTAATCATCGTTAACAGCATTTCGCCGTAACGGCTTAGAAATCCACGACTTCCCGTACTCCCCCGGGAATTGCGGCGACTCTTCGTCAAAATCGAGGCATCGAAGCGGCAAGCCGCGAAAGGCTGCGTTAACCAATTCCGTGATTGGCTCCTCTCGAGCCTGGGGTCCCGATCTCGCGGGGCTCGGCAAGAGAGTTCTGCCATGCCGCCTCCGCCGCTCCTCGACCGGATTCCGTCGCCGCCGCTCGTTCCCGGCGAGGCGCCGATCGACGTCGAGCATCTGGCGCGCATGACCCTTGGCGATGGCGTGCTCAGGCGCGAGGTGCTGGCGATGTTCCTCCAGCAAACCGCCGATCTGCTGGGTCGGCTTGCCGCGCGCGGGGACGAGGGCGCGGCACTGGCCCATACGCTGAAAGGCTCGGCGCGCGCCATCGGCGCATTCCGCGTCGCGGCGTGTGCCGAGGCCCTGGAAGGCGCCATCCGCCGCGGTGGCGATCCGTCCCGGGCGCTGGCCGAGCTCGAGGCCGTGACCGCCGACGCCCGCGCCTCGATCGAGGCCATTTTAGCCCAGCCGTGAGCTAGCATCGGGCGGAGCGACCCGTTATAGGACAGCCCGGACCCCATCAATCCCGCATTCCGGCAGCACGAGCGACCATGGCCAAAATTCACTTTACCGACCATCACGGCGAAACCCGCACTGTTGAAATCGAGAACGGCGCAACCGTCATGGAAGCGGCCATTCGCAACGCCATTCCGGGCATCGAGGCCGAATGCGGCGGCGCCTGCGCCTGCGCCACCTGCCACGTCTATGTCGACGAGGCCTGGCGCGAGAAGGTCGGGCCGCCTTCGCCGATGGAGGAGGACATGCTGGATTTCGGCTTCGACGTGCGGCCGAACTCGCGCCTGTCGTGCCAGATCAAGGTCACCGACGAGCTCGACGGCCTGACCGTCTCGACGCCCGAGCGGCAGGCGTGATCCCCGGAAACACCCCGCCTTAAGCTTACCACGCGAATCGCTCACGCTGCCGCTCTCCCGGCGGGGGCCCGCACTCCCCATGTGATGGGACAGGAGCATCCCGTTCCGGCGACGGAGGGTGTCATGAGCGGTTCCGACCTCGAGTCCCGTTTCGGCGCCGGCAATTACGCGCCGCTTCCGGTCACCATCGTGCGGGGTGAGGGCGTTTACCTGTGGGACGAGCAGGGCCGGCGCTACATCGACATGATGGGCGCCTATTCCGCCGTCAGCTTCGGCCACTGCCATCCGCGCCTGGTCGAGGCCCTGACTGCGCAGGCGCGCCGGCTCGACACCATCTCGCGCGCCTATTTCAACGACCGGCTCGGCCCGTTCCTGGCGCGCGCCTGCGCGCTCACCGGCATGGACGCCGCGCTGCCCATGAACAGCGGGGCGGAGGCGGTCGAGACGGCGCTCAAGGCCGCGCGCAAATGGGCCTATAAGGTGAAGGGCGTTGCCGCCGACCGCGCCGAGATCATCGCCTGCGAGGCCAATTTCCACGGCCGCACCATCACCATCACCGGCTTCTCGTCGGTTGCGCAATACCGCGACGGCTTTGGGCCGTTCGCCCCGGGCTTCAGGCTGGTGCCGTTTGGCGATGCCGCGGCGCTGGAGGCCGCCATCACCCCCGATACCGCGGCCTTCCTGGTCGAGCCGGTGCAAGGCGAAGGCGGCATCATCGTGCCGCCCAAGGGCTATCTCACTGAGGCCGCCCGGATCTGCCGCGCCCACAATGTGCTCTTGATCGCCGACGAGGTGCAGAGCGGCCTCGGCCGCACCGGCAAGCTGCTCGCCTGCGAGCATGAGGGCGTCGTCCCGGACGGGCTGACGCTCGGCAAGGCGCTCGGCGGCGGGCTGCTGCCGGTCTCGATGTTCCTGGCGCGGCGCGAGCTGATGGGCGTGTTCAAGCCCGGCGATCACGGCAGCACCTTTGGCGGCAATCCGATCGCGGCCGCCGTCGGCCTTGCCGCACTCGACACGCTGGTCGAGGAGGGCTTGAGCGAGCGCGCGGCGCAGACCGGTAGTCATCTGTTGCGGCGGCTGCGCGGCATCAACAATCCGGTCATCCGCGACGTCCGCGGCATCGGCCTGTTCGCCGGCGTCGAGCTCGATCCGGCGCGGGCGCAGGCCGGCGCGGTGGTGCGGCGGCTGATCGATGCCGGCGTGTTGACGAAGGATACCCATCGCAACACCATCCGCTTCGCGCCGCCCCTGATCATCAGCGAGAGCGAAATCGATTGGGCGATCGACCGGCTCGCCGAGGTGCTCGGCGAGGTCGCCTCCGACGCGGCCGCGCCTGCGCCGACGTAAGTCCGGTCGCACGCTCATCCGATGTCGAACTTCACCCCTTGTGCGAGCGGCAGGTCGCACCCGTAATTGATGGTCGAGGTGACGCGGCGCATATAGGCCTTCCAGGAATCCGAGCCGGCCTCGCGGCCGCCGCCGGTCTCCTTTTCGCCGCCGAACGCGCCGCCGATCTCGGCGCCCGACGGGCCGATATTGACATTGGCGATGCCGCAATCCGATCCGGCCACGGAGGTGAACGTCTCCACCTCGCGCATGTCCATGGAGAAGATCGACGACGACAGGCCCTGTCGGACGTCGTTATGCATGGCAAGCGCATCGTCGAACGCGTTGTACTTCATCACATAGAGGATCGGTGCGAAGGTCTCCTCCCTGACCGGTCCGATTTGCGCGGGCATTTCGACCAGCGCCGGGCGCACGTAATAGGCCGAGGCGGAACCTGCGACGTCGACGCGCTCGCCGCCGCTGACCTTGCCGCCGTGTTTCCTCGCCTCCTCGAGCGTCGCCTGCATCCTGTGGAAGGCGGCCTCGTCGATCAGGGGTCCCACCAGGTTGTTCGCATCGTCCAGCGGATTGCCGACGCGCAACGAGGCGTAGGCCTGCTTGAGCTGCCCCACCAATGCATCATGCACGCTCTCATGCACGATCAGGCGCCGCAGCGAGGTGCAGCGCTGGCCCGCGGTGCCGGCGGCGGCGAAGGTGATGGCGCGCAGTGCCAGCTTGAGGTCGGCGGTCGGGCAGACGATCGAGGCATTGTTGCCGCCGAGCTCGAGGATGGCGCGGGCAAAGCGCTGCGCCAGCCTTGGGGCGACCGCGCGGCCCATCGCGGTCGAGCCGGTCGCCGAAACCAGCGGAATGCGCGCATCGTCGACCAGCTGCTCGCCGGCCTCGCGCCCGCCGATCACGACGCTCGACAGATGCGCCGGCGCATCACCAAACCGCGATGCCACGCGCTCGACCAGCGCCTGCACCGCAATCGCAGTGAGCGGGGTCTTCTCCGACGGCTTCCAGATCACCGGGTTGCCGCAGACGAGCGCCAGCGCCGCATTCCAGGCCCACACCGCGACCGGGAAATTGAAGGCGGTGATGATGCCGACCGGGCCCAGCGGATGCCATTGCTCCATCATGCGATGGTCGGCGCGCTCGCTCGCGATGGTGAGCCCATAGAGCTGGCGCGACAGGCCGACCGCGAAGTCGCAGATGTCGATCATCTCCTGGACTTCGCCGAGGCCTTCGCTCGTGATCTTGCCGGCCTCGATGGTGACGAGCTCGCCGAGCGCGCGCTTTGCCGCGCGCAGCTCCTCGCCCAACAGCCGCACGAACTCGCCGCGGCGCGGCGGCGGAACCGCGCGCCATTGTGCGAAGGCTCGATCTGCCCGCGCCACCGCTTGCGTGACCGCGGCGCGGCTCGTGTCGGCGACATGCGCGATGATCTCGCCGGTCAAAGGCGAGCGCACGGCGCGGTTGCCGCCGGTGATGTGATCGCAGTCTGCGCCAAGCGTTGCCAGAAGCGATGCGGTGCGAGTCGCGAGCGTCATGGCGAGGCTCTCATCTGGTTGGCGTCGTTCGCGCCGGCAGCGTGACCCCGCGGCGCAGCCAGGGCTCGAAATTCCGGATGATCTCGTCCGTCAGCGGCGTCGGCTTGCGGGTGGCTTCATCCAGCAGCACGCTGACGGAGTGGGCGGACGCGACGCAAATACCTTCCGAAAACACCACCTGGTCGAAGCTCACCGAGGTGCGGCCGAACTTCGCCACCCCAAGTCCCAGCTCGATCTTGCCCGGCCAGCGCAGCTCGGCGCGGAAGTGGATGTCGAGGCGCACCATGATCCAGGCAAAACCCTCCGGCATCAAGCCTGAAGCGCGATCCTTCATCAGCGTGACCCGGCCGGTCTCGAAATAGCTGGCATAGACCGCGTTATTGACATGGTTGTTGGGGTCGAGGTCGGCAAAGCGCACATTGTCGGTCAGCCGGTAGGGGAAATCGTCCAGGACGGGCGTGGAATCGAGGCGGGCGGGCGCGTTCACCGATTGATCTCCATCATTTTGCTCCCCTTACAGCCGAGTTATCGCACCCTCGCAAGTGGGTTGCGGACAGGTGGGGGCGGCCTTTATGTTTGGCCTGACAAGCCCAGCCCCCTTCCGTCGGCGACGACATCTGCTGCCGCGGTCCAACTGACAAAGAAGCGATATGAGCGAAGCGATCAAAACCGACGTGCTGATCATCGGCGCGGGCCCCTGCGGACTGTTCGCCGTTTTCGAACTGGGCCTCTTGGACATGAAGGCGCACCTGATCGACATTCTCGACAAGGTTGGCGGCCAGTGCGCCGAGCTCTATCCGGAAAAGCCGATCTACGACATTCCGGGCATTCCGACCGTCAGCGGGCAGGGGCTCACCGAAGCGCTGATGGAGCAGATCAAGCCGTTCCATCCGACCTTCCATCTCGGCGAGATGGTGGAGAAGGTGGAGAAGATCGGTGATCCCGCCTTCCGCGTCACCACCGACGCCGGCAAGGTGTTCGAGTGCAAGGTGGTGGTGATCGCCGCCGGCGGCGGCTCGTTCCAGCCCAAGCGTCCGCCGGTGCCCGGCATCGAGGCCTATGAAGGCACCTCGGTGTTCTACTCCGTGCGCAAGATGCAGCAATTCCGCGACAAGCAGCTCGTCATCGTCGGCGGCGGCGATTCCGCGCTCGACTGGACGCTCAACCTGCATCCGCTCGCCCGGCGCATCACGCTGGTGCACCGGCGCGACGATTTCCGCGCCGCGCCCCACAGCGTCGAGCAGATGCGCGCACTGGTGGCGAGCGGCAAGCTGGATCTGAAGATCGGCCAGGTCACGGAGCTCGAGGGCACTGACGGCAAGCTCGCGGGCGCCACCATCAAGGGCAACGACAATTCGGTGACCAAAATTGCATGCGATACCATGCTGCCCTTCTTCGGGCTCACCATGAAGCTCGGCCCGGTCGCCGATTGGGGCATCGCGCTCGAGCACAATCTGGTTCCGGTCGAGACATCCGCGTTCGAGACCAGCGTGCCCGGCATTTTCGCCATCGGCGATATCAACACCTATCCCGGCAAGCTGAAGCTGATTCTCTGCGGTTTCCACGAGGGCGCGCTGATGGCACAGAAGGCGCACCGCTACGTCTATCCGGAGAAGCGCCTCGTCTTCCAGTACACGACGTCCTCCTCCAGCCTGCAGAAGAAGCTCGGCGTGAGCTGATACGCAGAGGTTTTGTGACCGCCGCGCGGCCTCGTACATTACGTGATGGAAAGGTTCGCGCGGGGGCACTGGAACCATCCTCGAAATGGCCTTAGTCTGAGTGGACTGAAGGCGGCCGTTGAATTTGATGGATCGGTCAAGGTGACAATGATGCGGAACGTGACTTTCGGAGCTCGGCGATTGCTGTCGCTGATTGCGGGCCTCACGCTGTGGGCGGCCGCCGCCTGGCCTGCTGCGGCCGAGCCGTCTGCCGCGGGGCTGTGGCAGAAGATCGAGGACGGCGAACCCGTGCTTTACATCCTCGTCGTCGACCATGGCGGCACCTTCGAAGGGGTGATGGCGAAGCTGTTCCCCAAGCCGGGCGACACGGGCGTTCCGACCTGCGCCAAGTGCACCGACGACCGCAAGAACGCGCCCTGGCTCGGCATCTCCTTCATCCGCGACATGAAGCGCAACGGATTGAAATACGAGAACGGCAATGTGCTCGATCCGCGTGACGGCAAGATCTACAGCGCCAAGATGACCTTGAGCGAGGATGGCCAGACGCTGACCCTGCGCGGCTATATCGGTATCTCGCTGCTCGGCCGCGACGAGACCTGGACCCGCCTGCCGGATTCCGCGATCGCCCAGATCGATCCTGCGATCATCGCCAAGTATCTGCCCGCGCAGGCCGCCGCGGTGAAGCCGCCGGCGCCGGCCGTGGCGCCTGCGATGAAGAAGATGGCGCCGGCGCATTAGCGCTCTCCGTCGTCCCGGCGAAGGCCGGGACCCATACCGCGGACTCTATCTGCGGAATTCGGTCGGAGATGACCTTCGCAATAACGATGTCGCGTGGTTATGGGTCCCGGCCTTCGCCGGGACGACGTGCGGATGGTTCCTGATTGAATTCTCAAACAGCGGAGTGGGTGCGAGCTTACGATCTCGCGGCGGCATCCGCCCGAGTCATGCATCGTCGTCTTGCTTCGTCCGTCACCCTCGAAAGAAGAGGGAGCAGGGAAGGCCGGGTGGCCGCTGCACCCGGGGCCTCGCGCAAAAAGGAAATTGCGCGAGCGCGAAACCACAGGTACAGGCGGTGATCACACCGGCCTTCCCTGCGCGATGGGCTACGGCTTATACGCGCTCTCCTCGGCGAACCAATGCTCGTTTGCCACCGTTGCCTCGCGTACGCCTTTGGAGCGAACGCGACGCTTGACGCCAGCGTCGGGGCGTCAGGACCACGCGACTTCGCCGTCCGTGCCGACGCCGCACGTCTGACGGCATCTTCACGGCCACCGCATTCCGCTCCACGTTCGTGACGACGCGTACGCCCCTCTCATCGGAGCGGAACGGGAGAGTTAAACCATGATTTCCGAAAATAAGAAAGAGATTTATTTTTTACCGAAGAGCTGGACACGCCGGATTTGGCGCGAGGCCTCTTGCACGAAGTGATTTGCCCGTCGGGCAGTCAGTAGCGGCGCGTCGCCCCGGCGAAAGCCGGGGAACGCCAAAGCAATTCCGAGCCGAGCCATGTCCTGGTTGTCGAGACGTCCGAACTTCTGCCCGATCCGTTCGCGTCCAGGGGTGACCGGCTTGTCGGCCATCTCCTGCGATTTGAGCCGCTATCCATTTTCGCGGGGGGGCGAGCAGCGTCTAAGGCGCCTTGAGGCCGAGCGCCTTCGCAGTCTTGAGATTGACGTGACCGACTCGAATTTGGTGGCCTATTCGATCGGAACGTCACCTGGTTTTCGATCGGCTTCGGGGTCTACATGCTCTTTGAACCGCTCCTTTCTTGGACAAGCGCGGCGATGTCTTTCGACGACTGGCCCTGTTTCAGAAGTCCGCGAACGACGCCTTCTTTGTCGACATGCTTTCGATCTTGACTGACCTTCCATTTTCCTTCGATCCGATCGATCGTTATCTCTACGCCGACAATGCCCTTGATCTGCGAAGCCACGTATTGAGCCGGGGCGTCCTCGACCTTCCACGGCGTGGGCCGGCCTGATTCGCGCGCCGACGTCAAATCGTCCAGTTGACGCCGCAACCACGCCTCGTCTTCCGTCACTTGCGGTTTTCCCCATACGTGAACTGTCGCGTAATTCCATGTAGGAACAACTTTGCCGGTTTCGATCTTCGACGGATACCAGGATGGCGAAACGTAATCCGACGGACCCTGAAAAACGACCAAACATTGGTCGACGACATTGAGTTCTTTCCAGTGGGGATTCGCCCGGGCCATGTGACAGCGCAATCGTCCCTTCTGAGCAGCGTCGGAATCAACCAGGAAGGGAAGTGGGTTTGCCTGTAGGCCACGGGGCCCGGCCGTCATGACGAGTCCCAGGGGATTGGTCCGGATGAAGTCGTGTTGAACCTCAATGCGATCCTCGCGAAAATGGACGGGCTGGTACATCGTAATTCTCCGTGAGCAATGCCTCTAGAATTTTGGATTCCTCCATCGGGCCCAAACTCGCCGCGATATCAACGCCATCGTCGGGCCGGGGTCAGCGCCCGCATGGACCGCCCAGCTGAAGGCGGCAGCAACGGCGAGGCCGAGGCCGACGACGTTTCAGATCCGATCCGACGGTCACGACAATGAGGGCGAGGCCGGCGAATGCGATCACCATGCCTATCAACTGCCGCGCACCCCGGAATTTTCCGCAGGAACACCGCACAGAGCAGGACCGTGAAAAACGCCTGTACCTGCTGGCTCACCGACGCGAGCCCCGGCGGCAATCCGTGGGTGAATGCGAAAAACAGCAGCAGGAATTGACCGGTGAACAGCGTCGCGCCGATCGCGATGAGTGATGGCCATGGCACTTTGGGCCGCGGCACGATGACGATAAAAACGCCGACCATCAGAAAGCGGAGCGCGGTCATCTGCGTGGCCGAGAAGCTCTCGAGCCCGAACTTGGCGACAACGCAGCCGAGACCCCAGATAACGGAGGTAAGCGCGGCCAGCAGCATGTCGCGAGTCAGCATTGCGCGTTCGCCTTGGCGCATCGACTGGACTGTCGCGAGAGCCAACGCTCGGGAAAAACGATCACGACGAGGCCAGCGAGGATCAGTGCCATGCCCAGGTATCGGACCGGGCTGAAGACCTCGCCGAAAACCAGCGCCGAAGCGAGCACACCCGTGCACGGGGAGAGCAGGGCAAAGGGAGCGACTGCGCCTGCTGGATAGCGCTGAAGGAGGTTGCCCCAGATCGCGTACACTAGGGTGGCCGCAGCCCCGAGATAGACTGCGCCACCAATCCCGGTCCACGACGCATGCGTCATCGCGTCGAAAATGGACGAGCCGTCCCCTTGCAGCCTCGAGAGCGCCAGCGAAGGCAGCGGCGGCACAAGGCTGGCCCAGACTATGATTGGAAAGATCGGAACGCCGGGCAACCTCTTCAAAAGCACGTTGCCCACGCCCCAACTTAGCGCGCCGGACAGTGCAAGGCCCAGGGCGATTGGTTTGAGATCCGCCCCTACCGTGAAACCGATCAGCGCCAATCCAACAAAGGCAATTGCCATTCCAGCGCTTTGGCGCTTGCTCGGCTGATCGCGCAGAAAGACGGCCGAAAGCACGACCGTGAAGAACACCTGCATTTGTTGTGTGACTGACGCGAGGCCGGGCGGCAGGCCAGCCTCGAAGGCAAAAAATAGTAGCAGGAATTGCCCTGCGAACAGCGTCGCCCCTATCAGCAAAAGAACACCCCAGCCGATCCGCGGGCGGGCCACAAACAGGATCGGAATACTGGCGATGAGAAAGCGAATTGCGGTCAGTTGAGGTGCAGAGAAACTTTCAAGACCGAGTTTGGTTGCGACGAAGGCCAGTCCCCATGTCACTGAGGTTAGCCCGGCCAATAGCATGTGATGTGGCCTCACGGGGGTATGCCCTCTTCGGTTGGTGAAAGCGCCGATCGGAAGGGATGGCTTGCCCATGATTAAAGTGGTAAGTGGTCAGGTGAGAAGACCCACTTTTGCAAAAAGCGCAGACCACTTGACTCGCAACTTCAGAAGCCCAACGCGAACTCGCAACAAACAGCGGAACGCCGCAGAAGCCGGATGGGCCACCCTTTATGATTGGCAGGAGGTAGATCGCCGCAGTGGAACGTCGGTGACGCAACAGACCTATCTGCAAGTCCGCTCCGCTATTCTGTCGCGGAGCCTCGGTCCTGGAACCAAGGTTCCGTCGACACGCAACCTTGCATCAAGACTCGGCGTCGCGCGCACATCCGTGATCGCGGCCTATGAGCAGCTCCATGTTGAAGGATATCTCACGGCCAAACCGGGTTCTGGCACTTTCATCGCGACAGAGATGCCGGAGCCAATACCAGGGCATGCAGTGGCACAAGTCCGCGCTCAATCTCAAATCGATGGGCAACGCTCTCGACGGATCTTACTCCGAAGGCCCCCCACTGAAACCGTGGCGCACTCGGACGTGCGACCCTTCAACACCGGCCGCACTCTCGTGGATGCACGCACGCTTCAAATCTGGCGGCGGCTTGTCCACCAAGCTGCCCGAATGCTGGGACCAGAAGACCTCGGATACACTGATCCACGGGGATCGCCGGGCCTTCGCCAAGCTATCTGCCAGTACCTGCAAGCATCACGCGCGGTTCGCTGCGAACCTGAGCAGATCATTGTGACTGCGGGCACCCAGCATGCGATTGACCTTGCGATCCGCATTTTACTCCGTCCTGGTGATGCGGTCTGGACCGAAGACCCTGGTTACCCTTTGACCCGGCAAGCACTCATCAGCGCGGGAATGGTCGTTCGTGCAATCCCGGTAGACAAACGCGGATTAGATGTCGAAACGGGAGCCAGGGTTGCGCGGCGTGCACGCGCGGCGTTTGTCACACCGTCACATCAATACCCAACGGGGGTCGTGCTCTCGATGACGCGACGACTCGACCTCTTGGCCTGGGCGCGTGAAAATGGCGCGTGGATCATTGAAGATGACTATGCAAGTGAATTTCGATACTCGGGGCGCCCTCTCGCATCGCTCCAGGGGCTCGATGACGCCGAGCGTGTCATCTACATCGGAACACTCAACAAGGCACTCTTTCCCGGTCTGCGGCTTGGCTACATGGTAGTACCATGGTCGCGGCTTCAAGGGTTCGTCGAGGCGCGCATCCTTATTGACCGCCAGCCGCCAAGTCTGCATCAAACGGTTGTTGCTGACTTCATGACCCGAGGGCATTTTGCTTCCCATATCCGGCGCATGCGTGAGCAATATCGACGTCAGCGTGATGCGCTCGCTGGGGAACTTGTGAGGGCAGGTAGCGACGTGTTCAGCGTCGACGTGCCGGATCAGGGCATGCACCTCGTCGCTCACCTCCGGGGCGGGATTTCAGATGTCGTGATCGAGCAAGCTGCGAGCCGGGGTGGCTTGGCTGCCAGAGCCATGAGCCGCACCTACGTGGATGTGTCCCCACGATCGGCACTGATCTTAGGTTTCAGCGGATATCCCAGCGAGTCGATCGTGCCTGCTGCTGGTCGTCTTGCCAGACTTGTGAGGACCGAGCAGCGGCGATTGCAAGGAGACTTTTGATAGATTTGTCTCGCGGCGACTTCGTCGCGTTTGGGCGTGCGCGAGCAGCTACAGAGGTCAAAGAGGTATTTGGCCCGCAAACGGTATCGAAAAGACGATTACCCCGGCGTGGTGCGAAATCGTGGGCCGGCGCAAAGATTTCCGCTGGAGCGCGTACAAGGCGCTTGCATCATAGCGCCATGGCGAAACAGTAGTGCCCATCTTCATCGGCCGCGGCGCCCCACCGTCCGCGGTGGCGGGTGACGTCGCAAAATCGACGCGATTGACCGAAAGCGGACCTCGTTCATATGGAAGCACCGGGCCATTTTGGCAGTCCGGCCCTCATTTACGCAGCTGGTTTTCCATCAACTTAACGCGAGTGGGGGTAGCAAACCGTGTCGGATCACCCGTGCCATACGGCGGCTTTGGATCGTATTGCATGCTCAACTCGATGGCTTCCGCCAAATCGCGACCAACAAGCTCTCCGCACAGCGCGAGTCCCATATCGATTCCAGCCGAGACTCCCGCACTTGTCATGTACTTGCCGTCCACCGTTGTTCGATCTGGTGAGTAGATCGCACTAAATCGTACAAGCACGTCTTGGGCTCTCCAATGTGTGGATACCTTGCGTCCAGAAAGCAGGCCAGTTGCAGCAAGAATTAGCGATCCGGTGCAGACCGAGCAGGTCCAAGTGGTTGTCGCGTCGATCCGTTTGATCCATGACAGCAAACTTGCGTCGGATACTTCGACTTTTAGCCCGCGGGGATGCCCGCCAGGGATTATCAAAACATCGGCTTCGTGAAGGTCGTCAATACTGGTGTCGGCCCGGAGTGCAAGAAAACCATCTCCGGTGCGAACCGTACCCGTTTGTTTGGCAACGAAGACAATCTCACTGTCCGCAATTCGGGCGAGCGACTCATACGGACCGATAGCATCCAGCGCCGTAATGCCATCGAATATGAATATTGCGATCTTCATGATCATTCGTCCTTGATCGACTTCATTTGACGACACAGCCGCTCGCGCCTTGAGCGTCCATCACAGGGCGCAAGCCTGACAAGCCGCCAAAGCTTACAAACGTTGATCTTCTGCCAAATGGTCCTCAGCCGAAGATGTACAAAGTCGTCCTGCACGTCCGCTGCGACGGATAGACCGGACCTATCTAGCGCGGCCGACCGCAGCGAATGGCCCGAGGAGGACCATAGGCAGACGCCAATAGTTCGGAGCCGCTTTGCTCCGATGAAGGACATTCGGTTTGCGAGGCTGAGGCTCTGCCTTGAAGCCGTTCGACAATATCTCTTGCCTTGGGGTTATCGGGCGCCCTACTGCGACAGCTTCACGAAGTCCGGAAACTTCAGCTTCGATTCCGCGATCGCTTTCGGCCACACCGTGACCTGCTTCTCGTTCTGCCACTGGAACACCAGCCCGGTGACGAAGCCCGGGCCCGACTTGATGCCGTGGGTGAACTCGTCGTCCTTGCCGTAGAACTGGATGCGGCCGATGGTGCCTTCGAAATTGGTCTTCTCCATCTCCGCGACCATCTTGTCGGGATCGGTCGAGCCGGCGCGCTGGATCGCTTCCGCGATCATGTAGACCTCGTCATAGGCGGTGTAGCCGGTATAGGCCGGATCGATGCCGTATTTGGCCTTGAAGGCGGCGGCGAACGGTTTTGTCTTCGGCGTCACTGCGACCTCTGATGTCGCGACCGCGAGCGAGGGGATGCCGTCGGCGGCGCCGTTGGTGTCCTTCCAGAAGGTCGGGCTGAACGCCTGCGCCGAGATGCCGAACATCGGGATCGGCACCTGCTGGTTCTTCCATTGCACGGTCGGCTGCACGCCGACATGGGAGATGCCGGTGACGATGACGTCGGGCTTCTTGCTCTCGATGTTGTTGAAGATCGGCGTGAAGTCGGTGGTGTCGGGCGAGAAGCGGATGTGCTCGACCACCGTCAGCCCCGCTTTCGGCAGGCAGGCCTCGTAGCCGGCATCGAGCGGCTTGGTCCAGGCCGCGTCCTCGCTCATGATCGCGACCGACTTGAATTTGAGGTTGTCGACCAGGAGATCCTTGGCGGCGTCGCAGACGAGCTGGGCCTGCGCGGCCGAGGTCAAATAGCCGTGGAAGGTATATTTGTTCTTCTCATAGTCGTTGTGGATCGCCTTGGTGATCTCGTTCGACGCCGCACCCGGCGTGATCAGCGGCATCTTCAGCCGCGCCGCCCACGGCTCCAGCGCCAGCACCACCTCGCTGATGTAGCTGGCGATGACGGCGGAGACCTTGTCCTCGCTCACCGCGCGCTGGAAGGCGCGCACCGAATCCGCCGACGAGCTCTTGTTGTCATAGCTGACGATCTCGATCTTGCGGCCGAGAATGCCGCCCTTGGCGTTGATCTCGTCGGCCGCGATCTGCGCGCCGCCGGGCGTCGCAGCGCCCGCGATCGACTGCACTTCCGCAATCACGCCGATCTTGATCGGATCGGAGGATTCGGCATGGGCTACGCTTGCCAGGAGGGCCGCAGTGATGGCGGCAACGCCGGTGGCTGACCACCTCAATTGGCGGTAATGGTTCATCTCTGTCTCCCTGAAAATCTTGTTCTTGTGGTCTTCTGGTTCTTCTTCTCGCGCGACCGACGAGCGCCCGCGCAGCCGCTAGCCTACGCGGGACGGCAGCCGCTTGGGAAGCGGCTCGTTTGCCGCTGCCTGCTTTCCAGGCATGCACTGGCGGGATAAGGCTCATCGAGGAGCCCTGTGGCGCGGGACTCCTGGGGCAGGAGGTCAGTTCTGCCGAACGGATTGACGGACTGTCGACGGTTATCCTGTTGGGCAGCAGTCAACGCCCAACATGAGCGATTGCCACATCGAATTTTCTGAGGCTCTTGGCCTCTTTCGCAATTATGCAACTTGTGATATCAGATTTCGAGCTTTTGCTCGGGTAATTGTTGTGCCCCTCGACGGAGCCTCCATGCGTGATCATGATCACGATTCACGATCGGTGCGAGAGCCGCTTCTGCTAGATTTCGTCCGCGAGCTGCCGGCTCGTGCTGTCGACTATCGCTATGACGCGACGCAGCAGCTCAACGTCATCTCAGGACGCGGCGTTCCGGTGGTCGCGGCTGCCGAGGGGAAATCACTCTTGAAAACCCAGGCGGTCGCTGGAGAAGATTAGTGGGGCGGGTCCTCCTCGTCACCACAGCGAACGACTTGGCAGCAGACCTCATTGTCATGCGCCTCAGACGGCGCGGGATTTCTTTTCTCCGATTCAATCAGGAGAACTTTCCTGAACGGATTGCGATGATGTGGCCGGGCGACGAGCGCCCCGGCGCATTTTCGGTCGGCGGCGAGCTGGCGGCCTCGTCGGATTTTTGCAGCGCGTGGTTTCGGTATCCCGCCGTTCCGCCGCTGGGCGATCAAGCGGGGCGACGCGCCGCAGAGTTTGCCTCTCGCGAGGCGAACGGGTTCCTGGAGGGCTTCTGGGAGGTGGCGCCTTGGTTCTGGATGAACCGGCCTTCCGCTGCCGCTCTCGCGGGCCGCAAGCTCAGCCAGTTGGCGCAGGCGCGCGCAATCGGCCTCGCCATCCCGGAGACGTTGATAACGAACTGCCCGAAAGCGGCGCGCGAGTTCGTTCGCGGCCACGACCGTGTCGCCAAAGCTGTCGTGAGCGGCGGTTTCGTGGACGGCGACCGGCAATTTGCCATCTATACGACGCCGATCGGATCCGACGGCCTGGACGATGAGAGAGTGCATGCTGCGCCGGTGATCTTCCAGCAGCGCATCGAAAACGCTTTTGATGTGCGCGTGACCGTGGTCGGCACTCAGGTCTTCGCAACGCGGATTGCAATTCGCGACCGTGCCGGCGAGGTGGATTGGCGCAGCATTGACCCATCAAGGCTCGCCTACGACCGCTACCGCTTGCCGCCGACGCTCGAGGCGGATTGTATTTCGCTGGTGAGGGCCTTCTCTCTCAGCTTTGCGGCGCTCGACTTCATCGTGACGCCTCGAGGCGAATACGTGTTTCTCGAGCTTAACCCATCCGGCCAATGGGGGTGGCTTGAGGAGGCGACGCAGACACCGATTACGGATGCGATCATTGACCGGCTTGTCGAGGGTGCGCCATGAGCATCATCACCTTTCTGTGGCCTATGCGCAGTGACACAGCCGACCTCAATTCTCCAGCTATCTTCACCGGCTATCGGCAGGCGGTCACTGACATCGAGCGGGGGACGCCGTCGGCCGACGACGAGAAGCTGCTTGCGCAAAGCTGGAAGATATTCGACAACGAGTCGGCGCGGCGCACATCGATCGATACTCGCGCAGGCGCCCTGATGCCGGCCATCAGCATTGCTGCAACACTGGTGACCGGTGTCGCCTTTACGGTGTTAAAGGACACGGCGCTATCCCCGATGGCGCGATGGGGCGTTCTGGCAACCATTGCTGGCGCGCTCGTTTATCTGATCAGAACGATGTTGCTGCTCTTTGTGGTCCATGGCCGCGTCTTCCGCAACACGCCTGACCCTTCCGACCTGCCAACGCCCGCGGGTGTCGCAGCCGGCGCGACATCACCTTATGACCGCTCGCTCGCCTGCAAAGTCATGCGCTACACCATCTCGAACTATGAGATCAATAATGTGCAGTCGGACGCGCTATTCGTAGCGCAGCAAACGTTTCGCAACGCCATCCTCATCGTCGCCATCGGCGGTACCATCGTCGGATGGATGATCTTCGAAAATGCCCGTCAGAGTGATGCGATTGCGACAACGTCCGACGACATTCGCAAATCGGTGGACGGCATCGCAGCGGTGCTCAAGGAGCAGAAGATCGACGCCGGCAACGTTCGTCAATCCCTGGACAAGATCGATCAGACGCTTGATGCGAAAATAACACCAGCGATCGGTGCTTCTGGCGAAGCCCTCAAGCAGATCAACGCAATGCTCTTAAGGCAGAATGCGTCCACCGACTGCTTCGACGCAAGATTCCTGGTCCGATCGGATCCGATGCTGCAGGCTCTGAAGGCAAAGGCTCTCGGATCGACGGGACAGTTTCGGTCTGTGAAATCCTACTATGTTCCATTCGCTTCCGGAAAATCGACAATTCCCGGCGGGGAGGAGGAGCAGATAAGCGCATTCTTATCGACCTCGATCCCCGATAATGCCCCGCTATCGATTCACGGGGTCGCCGACGGTCAGGACAGGCAGGGGAGCGAGCGTCTCGCCTTTGAGCGGACCCTCGCAATCGTCAAATATGTCGCGCAGACGCAACCCGCTCGTCCCATTGTCGATGTGTGGTGGTCCATGGGCGCTGAGCAGTCGACGATAATCAAAGCGTTGCAGCCCTGTCCGCAGCGCTAGTGTTGTGACCCGAGACGCTTGATGCACTCGGTGTCATTCCGGGGCGCCCGAAGGGCGAACCCGGAATCTCGCGCCGCAACCTCGAGTCGCCGGCAGCCGGCCGATCCGGCTCTTGCCCTGGAAATCCGACGCAGGGGTGCGCCGGCGTGGCGCACCCGTTGCAGATTTCCGGACGGTCCCGCTACTTCAGGCCGGCCTTTTGCAGTCCCTTCAGCAGCTCCGACGTGGCGGCCTGCAGGGTGGGATTCTGGTACTGCTCTTCCTGATAGTAGTGGGTGATCCGGTCGAGGTCGAACTGCGTGCTGAAGCGTGTCGCCTCGAACGTGGTGAGCGCCTTGCGCGCCTCGGCGTCGCGATCCAACAGGGCATAGGCGGCCACCAGCCAGGCGTGGGTAAACCAGAGATTGGGCCGCACACGCACCGATTCCTCGAGCGCTTCGATTGCCTTCGGATAGTCGCCAAGGGTGAAATAGGCGCGCCCCTTGACCCAGAGGAAGGGCCCCATCGACGGGTCTTGCGGACTCAATTGAATGGCTTGCTCGACCAGGGGAAGCGCATCACCTGGCTTTCCCAGGAAGACCAGCTCGTTTGCGGCCTGCGCATAGGCCTTGGCAAGGTTCGGGTCGTGCTTGATCGCCTCCCTGAAGGCGTGCAGCGACGCCTCGTGATTGCCGCGCAGCCGGTAGACAAATCCGAGCGCGTAGTGCGCCAGCGGCGTCCTCGGCTCGAGGCTTATCGCTCGTCTTGCGAACTCCTCCGCGCGATCGACCTCGGCCGCGCCTGCGCCATTCCAGGCATTGAGCACGTCCGATGACAGCACGTTGGCGAGCAGGCCCAGCAGGCGCGCATTGTCCGGATCGGCCTTGAGGCCTGCTTCCGCATGCTGGCGGGTCTGCAGTGATTTTTCAGGCGTGGAGAATCCAGTCGACGCAGCCATTGCTCTCATCCTTTCGTCTAACGGGTTGCCGTCACCTGCGAGCGTGCCGACCTCATGCCGGACGCCTTGCACCATTTGGTCGTTCAGCGACGCCGCAATGCGTTCCAGCACGTTGTCCTGCAGGTCGAGCAGGCTGCTGGATTCATGCTCGAAGCGATTGCCCCAGAGATTGGTGCCGCTCTCGGTATCGGTCAGTTGCGCACTGACGCGAACCCGAGAGCCTGCGCGCTGGACGCTGCCCTCGAGCGCATAACGGACTTTGAGCTCGCGGCCGACCTTTCGGGGGTCGGTCGGTCGGCCCTTGTATGTGAACGCCGTTGCGGACGCGATCACCCAGGCGCGCCGCAACCGCGAAAGCTCGGTCGTCAGGTCGTCGGTGATTGCGTCGGCCAAATAATCGTCGGCCGCGTTGCCGTCGGCGTTCTTGAACGGCAGCACGACGATTGTGTTCGTCCTCGGCACGACCTCATGCTGCGGGTGCACGATCAGCACCGTGGCGAGGGCGGCGGTGGCAAGGGTTGCGAGACCGGCGCTCATGGTCAGTGCCAGCCAATGGGCGGCAAGCCTGCTGCGCAGGGATGTCCGAATCCGCTCATACGCGACCTCGTAGACATGAACCGGGTAGGGGATGTTCTTGACGCGTTGGGCGCCGCGATCGGCGAAGAAGAACTCCGGCAAGGCGCGCGTCTGGTCGTAGATGCTCTGGCTGACGCAGACCGTTCCGGGCGAGGCCAGGGCCTCGAGGCGGGCCGCGATATTGACGCTGTTTCCATAGATGTCGCGCTGGTCGACCAGGACGTCACCGGTGTTGATCCCGATCCGCAGCCGGATGCGGTCCTTCTCGTCGGCCTGCCGTGCGGCAAGTCCGCGCTGGATATCGAGCCCGCAGCGCACCGCATCGACTGCGCTTCCGAACTCGACCAGGAGGCCGTCGCCCATTCTGCGCACCAGACGCCCGCCAAATCTGATGATGGTCGGCTCGATCAATTCATGTGCGTGGTTTGCCAGGCGCGCGTGGGTCTCGTCCTCGCTGCGGCTCATGAGACGGCTGTAGTCGACGACATCGGCGATCATGACCGCCATCAATCGCCGGCGCCGCGCGGCAATTGGCTCGACTGCCCTGGGGACCCTCTCCGCGGTGACCGCCTCGACTGGCATCGGGCCATCTCCATTGCTAATCAGTACGGATGCGAAGCCCGCCGACCGCGCAAAAACACATCAAAAAAGGCGTTTCTTAAATGTCCCGAATCCGGGCAGGCGATCTGATGCTCGCTGGCTATTGCATCGGTTGCCGTGAGCCGATCCTTGGCAGAGTATGTCCTTCATCTCCGCGCCAGGTATGAAATCAACCACACAGCTGCCTGCAGCTGTCCACTTTACCGGTATGTTTGCCGCGACGCCAAAAGGTTCAGGGTTACAGTCGTAGCGAAGTATCCACGTACCGTTCCGCTATCGCGTCGCGACGTCCCGAGCCGTCAACCCGAGCGGCGCGGCAAGGCCGTCCATGCGGCTCCTCCTCACCTCGAGCGGGTGCCCTGAGCCGGGCGGGTTGCTATTGCTGCGCCGGCGCTTGCGCTGGCGCGATCGGGGCGGTGGGCTCGGAGGCCACGTCGGGCACGGCAGCGTCGAGCTGCAGCACGGCCGCGGCCGCCGGCAGCACCGCATCGGCCATCGCGGCATGGCCTTCCGCGGACGGGTGGACGGCGCCGCCATAGACCGCCGACAACACGCCCCAGGTGGCGTCATGGATGTCGGAGGGCTGCATCGAGGACGGCAGCCCTTGCGGATAGGTCATGGCCGCGAAATAGCTGTCATTGGCGTCGCGGATCCAGCGCGCGCGCGGCAGATAGGGCCTGTATTCGGCGGCGCTGCGGCCGCACAGCATCGGCTGGCTTGCGGAATTGACGATGTCGGGGTCGAAACTGTTGCCCTTGGGCGAGAAGCACTGCTGGTCGAAGGCCGGATCGTTGGCGCCGCGCGCACAGAAGCCGTGATCGGCGAAAGCGCCCTGATGCGCATCGACGAAGGTCATGCGGTCCGAGGCATCGCGGCACAGGACGCCGGACTGGCAGGTCGCGAGCGCCTTCAGCTGCGGCAGGAATTCGTTGTCGACATAGGCCGAGACATTGGCAAGGCGCTGCGGGTCGGCATTGAACGAGGGATGGATCTCGAAACCCGCGCGGCCGCCGGGGCAGGGGGTGCCGCCCTGGTACAGCGCCGGATTGGCATAGGCCGTGTAGACGACATGCGACAGGTCGCCGCCGAGCAGCGGCTTCAAGGCATCGCGCAGCTTCCTGAACCCCTGCGGCAGGTCGCGCGTCAGCGCATCGCGCGATTCGTCGACGGTCGCCATCACGCCCGAGCGGCGGAACAACGTGCGCTCGGTCGGCGTGTCGACGATGACGTCGGCGACGAGGCCGGAGAAATAGATGTCGTTGGCCCCGACCGAGAGCAGCAACAGGTCGAGCTTGCGATCGGGCTGGCGGCGCTTGGCGGCGGCGAGCGCGTCCTTCAATTCCGAGAGCTGGCCATTGACGCCGACCTGGCAGGTCGTGGCCGATTTGCTCGGCGGACATTCGCGGGCGCGCTGGCCGCCGAACAGGCCGTCGGCGATGGTGGCTCCGGTGCAGGCGAGCGGCAGATAGGTCACAGCGATGTGCGGATAGTCGACGGCGAGCGCGAGCGCGGCGCGGGTCTGGTAGCTGTAGAGCGAGCGGTGGCAGGCGGCGTTGAGCCAGACCGCCGCGTAGCGCTGCCAGTTCTGCAAGCTGTCCGGCGCCTCGCAGGCACGCCCGCCTTTGTAGCCGGCGCGGCTCGGCCGGTAGTATTGCGCAGTCGCGGTCGCGAAATAATAGCGGAAGCAGAAGCCTTCGTCGGCCAGCGCAATCGGCCGGTCCGGGTTGCCCTCGCCGGAGGCGATGCTGTCGCCAAGACCGGCGATGAGGATGTCGCGTACCTGGATCACGCTCGACAGCCGCTGCGGCGTGTCCGGGCCGCTGGTGACGTCCACCGTGGCGACCGTCTGCTTGCCGTAGCGGACACGCAGGTTCACCGGCTCGGCGCAGTCGAAGGTCGATTGCTGCGGGCCATCGCCGTCGTCGAACGACCAGGCGCAGGTGGCGCCGACCGGGACGGCGCCGGCGAGCCGCACCGTGATCGCATGGTCGACGGGAGTGAGATAGCTTTCCTTGACGTTGTCGCGGGTGCAGGGCTCGGACACCCGGCCCTGATTGTCGATGCAGAGCCGGCTAACCATGTTGCGCGCCCAGCCGCGGCCGTCGCTCTGCACCTCCAGCACGTCCTCGGCGGAGAGGATGTTGCGGTCGCGCAGGGCGTCGACATGCAGCTGGAAGTCGCGCTCCTCGCGGAACAGGCGGAAGCGGTTGCGCACCTCCCAGGTGATCTGCAGCGGCGCATCGGCGGCAACGCCTTGCGCGGCTGCGCGCTTCGTTTGCGGGAACGCGAGAGCGCCCGCGATCAGCGCTCCGAGAAGGACGGCGCGGAGGGAAAATCGAACCATGACGCGTTTGACGGCAAAGTTGGGGCAGAAATAAGAGGGCCGGCGCCCGAGAAGCCGATACGAGCGAGAACTCTACACGAGATTGGGAATCGTCGTTGTGACGATCACGTTGCGATGATCGGGCGATGATCCCTCGATCGTCCGGACTTCATCCCTTGGGCGTCATTCCTTGGAGATCATCCGCGCGACTTCATCCGCGTCACCCGCTGCGGCATAGGGGTGGCCGTGGCGGCCGGCGGCGGCGGAACCGGCGTCGCAACCCGCGGCGAGGAATTGCCGTTGAGCTTGCGCCGCTCCTGCCAGGGCTGCACCACATTCATCCAGAGCTCGCGCGCGCCCATGATGGAAATGGCGGTGCCGAAGGGAATCACGAAATAGAGAACGCGGAACACCAGCAGCGTCGCCACCAGCTGTTCCCGTCCGAACTGCGGCAGCGCCACCAGCATGGCGGCGTCGAACACGCCGAGCGAGCCGGGTGCGTGGCTGGCAAAGCCGAGCAGCGTCGCCAGGATGAAGACCACCGCCAGCGACATGAAGTCGATATGCGGCTCCATCGGCATCAGCAGATACATCGCCGTGGCGCAAAAGGAGAGGTCGACCACGCCGATCAGGATCTGTAGCAGGGTGAAGCGGGCCGAGGGCAGCACCACCTTCCAGCCGTTCTGCCCGAGCTCGCGCCGGTTGTTGCCGAGCGAAAGCCAGCTGAGATAGGCGAAAATGGCCGCAACGCCGCCGAGCCCGATCATCCGGTTGATCGCCTCCGGCAGCTGGTCCATGGCCGAGGCCGCTGCGGGGTGCAGGATCATGCCGATCCCGAGCACGAAGATGTTGCCGAGCCAGAAGGTCAGCCCCGACAAGAAGCAGATCTTGGCGACGTCGATGGCATTGAGGGCATAGTCCGAATAGATCCGGAAACGGATGGCGCCACCGGTAAAGACGGTGGCGCCGATATTGTGACCTATGGAATAGCTGGTGAAGGATGACAACGCTGCGATGCGGTAGGGGACGTGTTTCTTGCCAATCGTTCGCAGTGCAAAAAAATCATAGAAGGTCAGCGTACAGAATGCGCCGACCACGCAGAGCGCGGCGAGCGCGATGTGATGCGGCGGGATATCGGTCAGCGCGGTGAGGATCACCTCCTTGTGGACGCCCTTCAGCGTCCGGACCAGCGTCGTGACCGCAAAGGCAATGATGAACAGGCTTGCCGCGATCCCGAGCCGTTTCCAGCCGATCCATTTCTTGAAGCCGTGCGAGAGCCCGGTCAGCAGTCCTTGCATTCATCCTCCCGGCAGGGCGGCACAGATTGGAAGCTCAAAGTCCGAAAGCCCGTCCAAACCACCACTCGAAAACCATCATCGATCGAAGGGATTAGTTCCCATAAGGCAAAAAGCGTCCGTTGTGCAGCCCTTGACAAGGGCAGGTTCGCCTTCCGAGGGATCGGGCAGCAAGACTGGTAAATATGTCGGAAGGGCGGAGTTTCGAGGCCCGCGTCCAGGCGTCACAGCCCCCTTTGCGTCACTTGAACCGTATCGTCAACGGTTTCCCGCGACCGCTTTTCCCGTTCCCGGGAACGACCGCCGGTCCCATCGGTTAGCCGCAGGACCATCATGCGCGTGGGGGAACAACAAGACGTTGCGCAGGTGTTTTCTGACAATCGAAAAGGATCCTTGCAATGGGACTGTTCACCAAAGACATCAAGACCATGAATGACCTGTTCGTGCATCAATTGCAGGACATTTATTATGCCGAGCAGCAGCTCGTGAAGGCGCTGCCGAAGATGGCGGAGAAGGCCACCGAACCGCAGCTGAAGCAGGGTTTTCTCACCCATCTGGATGAAACCCGGACCCATGTGAAGCGACTGGAGCAGGTATTCCAGATGAATGGCGTCGAGGTGAAGGCCGTCGATTGCCCCGCCATCGACGGCATCATCCAGGAAGCCAATGAAACGGCCGGCGAGGTCGCCGACAAGGCGGTGCTGGACGCCGCCCTGATCAACGCGGCACAGGCCGCCGAGCACTACGAGATCGTCCGCTACGGAAGCCTGATTGCCTGGGCCAAGCAGCTCGGCCGCAACGATTGCGCGAGCGTGCTGCAGAAGACACTCGAAGAGGAAAAGGCGACCGACAGGAAGCTCACCGAGGTCGCCGAGAGCAAGGTCAATCTTCGCGCCGCGAGCTGACGAGCCGTAGAACTACCAGTTGAGACAAAACGTCGCGCAAGGAGGATGCCTTGCGCGGCGTTTTCGTTGGGGCGGCCGCTTCGGACGGCTGCCGCGGCCGTCATGTCGGCAACACTTCGATCATGGCCGAAGCGTTGCGGGGAAACGGAAGCCTATAGGCGGGCGTTCATCCCCGAACCGCGAGGTGAACCATGCCGACCTCATCCTTGAAGATGGCCGCCGTCCCTGCGAGACATTCCGCCGCCGGTGACGCGCGCCTTGCGAACCCGCTGACACTTGCGGCCATGAGCCTCGGCTATGCCGTGGTGCAGCTCGACGTCACCATCGTCAACACCGCGCTTGCCAGCATCTCGGCCTCCCTCGGCGGAGGCGTCGCCGAGCTGCAATGGGTGGTCAGCGCCTACACCATCGCGTTTGCCGCGTTCATTCTGACCGCGGGCGCGCTCGGCGACCGGGTCGGCGCGCGCCGCGTCTTCATCGCGGGCTTTGCGATCTTCACCACGGCGTCGCTGGCCTGCGCGCTCGCGCCGAACCAGGCGGTGCTGATCGCAGCGCGCGCCGTGCAGGGTTTTGGCGCCGCGATCCTGGTGCCGAATTCGCTGGCGCTGCTCAATCATTCCTATCCCGACGACCGCGCGCGCGGACGCGCGGTCGCCGTGTGGGCGGCCGGCGCCAGTCTTGCCTTGATGGCCGGTCCGTTCGTCGGCGGCGCCCTGATCACGCTGATCGGCTGGCGCGCGATCTTCCTGGTCAATCTGCCGATCGGGCTTGTCGGCCTCTGGCTCACCTTTCGCCATGCGGCGGAAACAACACGCCATCCGCAGCACGCGCTCGACCTGCCGGGGCAGTGCGCGGCGATCGTCGCGCTCGGCTGCCTGGCCGGCGCGCTGATCGAGGGCGGCGTGCGCGGCTTCGGCGATGCTTTCGTCATCGCGGGCTTCGTGGCGGCCGCGATCGTGGGCGCGCTGTTCGTCAGGCAGGAAGCGCAGGCGCGCCAGCCGATGCTGCCGCTGTCGCTGTTTGCACAGCCGACGTTCGCGGCGAGCACCGTGGTCGGCCTCCTGGTCAACATCGCCTATTACGGGCTGATCTTCGTGCTCAGCCTGTATCTGCAGCAGGTCAACGGCTTCTCGCCGTTCGCAACCGGGCTCGCTTTCGTGCCCATGCTGGCCGCGGTGCTGCCGGTCAATCTGCTCGCGCCGCATCTGGCCGAGCGGATCGGGGCGCCGCTGACGATTGCGGCCGGCGCGCTGTTGTCGGCCTGCGCCTGCCTGGCGCTGCTTTGGATCGAGCCCGGCACGGCCTATCTCGCGATCTGCCTGCAGCTCGTGGCGATGAGCTGTGGCCTTGGCCTGCTGGTGCCGCCGCTGACCTCGACGCTGCTCGGCAGCGTGGAAAAGCAGCGTTCGGGCGTCGCCGCCGGCGTGTTGAACGCGACACGGCAGACCGGCAGCGTGCTCGGAGTGGCGCTGTTCGGCGCGCTGGTCGGACGCAACGGCGCCTTCATGACCGGCATGCATGCCTCGCTCGCAATCGCGGCCGCCGTGCTCGTCGCAGCCGGCACCGTCATCTGGCGGGCCGGAGCGCGGCGCTGAGAATGCGACTGTCGTGGTCCGTCATCGCTGAACCGCAATGGCGTGAGCCGCGGTTTGATCGGGCAGAAAATCGCGGCCTGCTCCGAGTCGATTTTATGCCGGTTTCGTGACGTGGAACCAACATCAGCCACCATTGCGGGCGATTGTCTCAATCTCAAAGGGCTTGGAGCTCGGACCGAAACCCTGTCAGTATCGGGGAAGACTGAACCCGAGCCCCGAGCCATATCGACAATTGGGCTGGTTGCCTCGAGTTCGTGCCTCGCCACCAGCAAGGTCGCGTCATGCTGAAACACCTGCTCTTTGACGTCATTGGTCACGTTTCCGGTCTCAGCGACGCACAACTCGAACAGATCGAACGGTCATTGCCGGCGACGAGAGCGCTGATCGATCTTCTCAACAAGGCCCATCCGTTCATCGAGCAGGCCCAGGCGCTCTACAACGAAGCGGAGCCGCTGATCGAGCAGGCCAGGAAGGAGTGGCAGACAGTCGGACCTGCCGCGCAAATCCTGCTGGATGCGATCTCGCATCACCTCAACAAGGGCAGCTCGCCGGTGGAGGCGACCGAGGCCGTTCGCGCCGCGCTCAGCGGGTCGTTGACGCATGCCGCACAGGATCGTGGCGCGGACCTTGGAATGAACCGCGTGACCGTCTTCGGGGGCACCGGCTTTCTTGGTCGTCGGCTGGTGCGCCGTTTGAGCGCGTCGGGCGCAGCGGTGCGCGCAGCCGCGCGGCATCCTGCGCGGGCCGAGGGCGACAATTTGGAACAGGTCGTCGCCGATGCACATGACGAGGGCGCCGTGGAGGCCGCCATTGCGGGGGCGGACGGCGTCGTCAACGCGATCAGCCTGTACTCCGAGCACGGAAGCGACACCTTTCACTCGGTGCATGTCGACGCGGCTGCCAGGATCGCCAAGGTGGCGCGGCGGGCCGGGGTCAAACGGCTTGTGCACCTGTCGGGAATAGGCGCCGACCCGGCCTCGCCTTCGCCCTACATCCGCAGTCGCGGCGAGGGCGAGGCGGCCGTGCAAGCCGCGTGTCCCGGTGCCGTCATCGTTCGCCCGGCGGTGATGTTCGCCGCCGACGACAGCTTTCTCACGACAATTCTTCGGCTGCTTCGCACCTTGCCGGCCTATCCGCTGTTCGGGGATGGCAGGACGAGGCTGCAGCCGGTGCATGTGGATGATGTCGCCGCGGCGATCGCGCAGATCCTGCGGCAACCGCAAAAGCCCTATCCCGTCTACGAACTGGCCGGTCCGCGAGTCTACTCCTATGAGGAGTTGTTGCGGACCATCGCGCGCACCGCAGGGTTGCGGCCGGTTTTGGTGCGAACACCCTTCGTCGTCTGGGATGGCCTCGCCGGCCTCGCCCAGATCCTGCCGCGCCCGCCGCTCACCCGCAACCAGGTCGATCTCATGCAGATCGACACCACGGCCTCGGGCAGCCGGCCGGGATTTGGCGTGCTCGGAGTTTCGCCGCGATCGCTCGAAGACGAACTCGACGTGATGCTCAAGCCCGCGAGCGAGGAAGCGCGAAAGGGGCGGCAGGCCGGGACCGGATCGCTCTGATCGCGGTGTCAGCTCCTGCGCAGCGCGAAATGCGCGCCGCAGAAGGCCATCACGGCGCCCAGGCTGAGCGCGGCAAGGCCGGCCAGCACGCCCGACAATGTCGGCACCGCGCTCGGGCCCGATGCCGCCTGTCCCGCGCCTGCCAGCACCAGCACGCCGATGGCGATCAGGAACTGCCGCATCCGTTGCGGGATCTGCCCGGAGACGGCGCCATGCATCAATGTTGCGGTGAAATAGCCGCCGGAAAAGCCGACGGTTGCGATCAGCCACCAGGCGATCGCCGCGCCCGCCGGCATGAACGGGCCGTTGCCGGAGCGCCAGAGGCCGCCGAGGTCGAGCCCGTAGCGCGCGCCGAGCATGTGCACGGCAAGCGCGAGCAACACGCCGGTGACGATCGCAGCCGTCAGCACCAGGTGGCGGGGAAAAGGGGTCGCTTCGCTCATCGCCCGTTTGTAGGATGAAGCGGAGGCCCGCCGCAAGGCGCCCAAGGATTGAGCATGATCTGTTCGGAGAACCGCTCCGCACGTTGCGGCTCAACGCAGCCCTTCGGGTCCGGACCACGCCCGCGAGAAGGATTTTTGCCGGTTGCAGGACAGCGCAAGCGAAATAGCGCATGAGGCGCCGACGATCAGCTACGCCTACAGGGCGTCGCTGATCGGGGCCGCGCATCGATTCGAGCTGACGGAGGCCGGATTGAGCTGGCACCTGGCGGGCCGCTCGGGCGTCTGGGGCTATGCCGACATCGCCGCGATCAGGCTGTCGTTTCGTCCGGTCTCGATGCAGGCGCATCGTTTCCGGGCCGACCTGCGCCATGTCGATGGCGGACGCATCACCATCCTCTCGACCAGCTGGCACACCGCAGCCCTGATGGCGCCGCAGGACCAGACCTATCGCGTCTTCATCAGGGAATTGCATGCGCGGATGCAGGCGGTGGGAAGTCGTGCCGTTCTGACCGGCGGGCTGTCACATCGGGTGTATCTGGCTGCACTCGCGCTGGTGGGGCTGCTTGCGATTGCGATGGTCGGGCTTCTGGTCACCGCGCTCGCCATGGGGCAATTTGCCGGCGCCGCCTTCATCCTGGGCTTTGCCACGCTGTTCGCCTGGCAGGTCGGCGGCTTCATCCGCCGCAATCGGCCGCTGGCCTATACGTTCGATCGGCTGCCGGACAAGCTGCTGCCGTAAGCCGCAACGCGCCGCGCATAGGAGTCGTTTGGATGTTGATTAACGAGGCCTCAGCCGGGCAATATCTAATTGCCCTGTCGGAGAACGAGCTGATCACGCTCAGCAATTGCCTGAACGAGGTTTGCAATGGAATTGACCTGCCGGCGTTCGAGACCAGAGTGGGAGCCAGCAGAGACAAAGTCATCGGAATGCTGAGAACGATATCATCCGGCTTGGCTCAAGCATCGCATAAGTAGCCCGGTCTCTCATCCCGGATTTGCCGATTAGCCCGCTACTCCGTCGTCTCAAAATCCTCCTCATGGGCGTTGAGGATCCCCGACAGCATCTGCAGTCCGGTGTCCAGCTGCGCCATGGTCGGTGCGCCCAAAGCGAGGCGGACGGCGTTGGGGGCGTGGCCGGCGGCAACCGCAAAGGTGGTCGAGGGGGTCAGTGCGATGTCGCGCCTGGCCGCGGCCGCGACGAAGGCTTGCGAACGCCAGTGGGAGGGGAGCGTCAGCCACAGATGATAGGCCTTGGGGTTGGCCTGGATCTCGAAGCCTTCCAGATGTTTTGCGGCAAGCTCCTGGCGCCTGACGGCATCGATTCGCTTCAGCCGTGACAGCTCGGCTGCGGTGCCGTCGGCCATCAGCCGCTGGCCGGCCGCGAGCGCATAGCCCGAGGCGGTCCAGCCGCCGGAGCGGACCGCGGCCATCATGCTTTCGCGCAGCCGCTGCGGCATCACGATGAAGCCGAGCGCAAGGCCCGGCGCGACCTTCTTGGAGAGCGAGTCGAGGACGACGCAGCTTTCCGGTGCCTGTGCCGCGAGCGGCGCCTCGTCCTCGAGGAAGCCATAGACCGCATCCTCGATCACGGTCAGCCCGAGCTTTTCGACCACGCGGACCAGCTCGGTGCGGCGGGCCGGCGGCATGGTGATCCCGAGCGGATTCTGCATCACGGGCTGGACATAGAGCGCCGACAGCCGTCCCTCGCGATGGGCCTTCTGCACGGCATCGGGGCGCACGCCGTGCTCGTCCATCGCGAGCGGCACCAGCGTGATGCCGAGCCGCGCGGCGATGCCCTTGACGAAGGGATAGGTCAGGCTCTCGACGCCGCAGCGTCCGCCCGATGGCACCACGGCCGCGAGCGCGGCGGCGATGCTTTGCCTGCCGTTGGAAGTGAAGACGATGCGGTCCGCGCTTGGCGTCCAGCCCTTGCGGGCGAGATAGGCCGCAGAGGTCGCGCGCGCCGGCTGCGTGCCGATGCTGGCGGCCGGGCGCAACGCGGCCTCGAGCGCGTCGGGCTGAAACAGGCCCTGCAGGCTCCTGGCGATCATCGCCGATTGCGCCGGCAGCATCGGATAGTTGAACTCGAGATCGATGCGGGCGCCGTGCGGCTCAGCCGGCACCGTGACGCCGCGGCGCGCGTCGCCCGAGACGAAGGTGCCGCGGCCGACCTCGCCGACCACGAGCCCTCGGCGCAAGAGCTCGCTGTAGACCCGGCTCGCGGTCGACACCGCGATGTTGCGCGCATAGGCGAAATCGCGCTGCGGCGGCAGGCGGTCGCCCGCCTTCAGGCTGCCGGAGGCGATATCGGCGGCGATGGCGTCGGCAAGCTTCAGATAATCGGATCGGGACATCATTGCACCGAGAGCAATGTTTTACTTGAACCGAGACAATTACAGGATCATCTAGAGCGCATCAAGCCGCGCATGCACCGAGGAGCGCGGAGGCCGCTCCGAGGCAATCCGAGGGCGCCGGGGCCGTCTTTGGCGGCCTCCGGCGTCGACGGTCGGGCTTTGCCTCGCGCGGCGGAAAGAGAAGAGCCGGAGACCAACGATGTCGATGATGTCCAGAGCCGCAAGCGAACAGCAAAATGCGGGGTCATTCGCCGGACTGACGCGCTGGGCCGCGCGCTTGGGGCGCGCGCTGATACTGCACTGGTACCGCCGTGCCGCCATCAAATCGCTGAGCGAGCTCGACGACCGCGCGCTGCGCGACATCGGCCTGCAGCGCTGCCACATCGAGGCCGCGGTGCGGGGCGAGGTGCGGCGGCGGCTTGGCTGAACGGCAATCGCTTCGGCTCTGAAGCGGCGAGCCGTCGCTTGAAGAAGCTGTCGATCTCGTCAAGAAGGACGTGCGCGCTGAGGACCCGAGAAGGCGGTGATGGCAGCCCTTGCAAAGCTGTTGCCGCCGGTCTCCCCGCAGCAGGGCAGGCCGGGTTAGGCCGTGTACTCATCAAGCGGCTGGCCGCCTGATGTCCGGTCAACCCACAGCAGCAGCGGAAAAGCGGGCATCCCCCGAGGTCGCACAACAGGCGACATTAGCCCGGCCGTGAACCAGCGGCAGATCACATGCACCTTCGATTAACGAAACCGGCGAGAGGCTGGAGACAAGAGGCGAGAGGCTGGAGACAAGATGATTTCGGCCCGTGTAAAGTAACTTGCTCCCGCTGAGTATGCTTCGAATGGATTCCACCTCTATCGTAACTGCATTCCTTGCACCTCTAGCTCTATTGTTGAGCACATGTGTGGCTTCCGCAGAATTTCTGCCAGGCACTCCTTGCCCTGACGGCTACACGTGCTTCTCAGCGGAACCGCGCGATGGAGTGTGCAAGCATCCCGACGTGGTTCTCGATGACAAATTGAAGGCCACGCGGGTCGACGGCGATCGATTCTCACCAGAAAGCGAACGCGCCTGTATCATGCAAACGACCGGAGCCGTCGTCCGGGGCAGCGCTGGGCTTCGACTAAAGCTCGATAATGGCAAGATCAGATTGTTCAAAGACAAGGCCGATTGCGAGCGAAATCCCGATACGTGCGAAATCTTCTCGTTGTATGACTATTTTCCGAAGGGCAGATTGTTCTTGGTCCACGATCAGGGTTATGAAAGCGACGCTTGGTTTTTAGTTAGGCAACGAGATGGTCGTAAACGAAGGATTGTCGCACCTCCGGGCTATTCGCTCAGCAAGCGATGGTTGGCCGCGGTTAACGCAATTGACGGCCCGAGTGACGCCAACAATGGCTTCGATATTCTCCCGGCGGACATGAACGCAAGTGGACCAGCCATACATTATAGGCCGACGGAATATGAAAATTGGGAGTTCGTCCGTTGGGATGGCGATGAACGCCTCTTGCTGAATGTGACGGTTCATGAGGATGATGGCCCGGCGATGGTAACTCATCCCGCCGAAGTAACATTGCTCAACGGCAAGTGGGTCCTCAACAAGTGGTCGCCACGCTAGTCCGAGTGCTGCCAGTCAGCTCCGAATTGGGTCAAACTCGACAAAACTCAAAATGAGCATGACGCGTCCGCTTTCAGGCACATCAAGCCATGATTTAAGTCTCTAACCGAAGGGGGCCGAATCACGCGCTCTACGAACTCTCCGACCGCGCGCTGCGCGACATCGGCCTGCAGCGCTGCCACATCGAGGCGGCGGTGCGGGGCGAACTGCGGCGGCGGTTCGGCTGAACCCAACACGTTGCCTGGGCCACGTTGGCGCGGCTCAGGCGACGCTCATCGTCATTTTCGAGGCGGAAGGAGCGGGTATCAGGCCCAAGCCATCCTGAAGACAGCGATGCATCCGCCGTCCTCCTCAGTGCGGCCGGGCAACTGCTTGCGGCCGCTCGTGCTGGGCTGGCGCCGGTGGCGGAAGTCGGGCCGTGGCAGGCGGGCAAGCAGGCTTCCGGCGAACTCCAGCGCGTGCCGTGCGGCCTGCCGCGCGAAGAAGACAAGCGTTGCGGCGCGGCTCAGAATGCCGAGCAGCAGGACCACCGAGAAGATGTCGATATAGGCGAGCACGTCGCCCACCAGCATCAGTTCGGGGGGCAGGGGGATGCTGTGCGCGTAAGCCACGATCAGAAGGACCAGCGGGATGAGCGCGATGACCCGCCTGAGCGTCAGCCGGTCCAGCCACGCCGCAAATTGCACCACCAGGACGTCCCAGAGCGCATCGGAGATGAACAGCGGAACCTCATAGCTCCATTTGCGCCACCAGTCTTTCATGGCCTGTGCTCAGCCCGATGCCTCAGTGCCGCACCACCAGCACCGAGCATTTGGCGTAGCGCACGACATGGCCGGCATTGGAGCCGAGGAAGTAGGTGCGCATCGCAGGGCGGTGCGAGGTCATCACGATCAGGTCGGCGTGGATCGCCGCTGCCTCCTCCAGGATCTCGTGATAGATGCCGCCCTGCCGCACCACGCTCGAGATCCTGGACGGCTCGATGCCGGATTCGCGCGCCACGATGGCGAGCGCCTCTTCCGAGGTCTGGCGCTGCTGGATGTCGAAATCCGCCGGCACATATTCGGCCAGCATCACCGGCGTCATCGGCAGCACGTTGAGCAGCCGCACGCTTCCCTGCCAGGTATTGGCCAGCGTCGCCGCGGTCGCGATCGCCGGTTTCGCCAGATCGGTGTCGGCGAGATCGATCGGCACGAGGATGGACTTGAACATCTGCGCCTCCCCTGAAGGTCAAGGAGATTAGCACGAAATGGGGCACAAACGCGTTCGGCTTTGGCATGAGTCGGACCCGGGGCGAATTCCGCACGCTTAGTCGCTGGAGGCCTGCTTCAGCAATTTCGGGCTGACGAACAGCACGAGCTTGCCGCCGCGAAAGGCCACATTGTCCCAATCGTCGGTCGCGAAGTCGAGCACGGCAAGGCCCGAGGTCGGCAGATTGTCGGTGAGGGCCTTGCGCGCGGCCGTGTCGCCGCTGCCGGCGAGCGCCAGCGCGAGCTCATGCATGCCGGGATTGTGCCCGACCAGGAGCAGCCGCTTCGGATCGCCGACCGATGCCATGCGGATGGAGGTCAGCAGCTGGGTCGGGTCGGCGCCGTAGAGCTCCTCCACCTGCTCGACCTGGGGCTCTGGCACGACGCCCTTCATGGCGGCCCAGGCGATGTCCCAGGTCTGGACCGTCCGCGCTGCCGGCGACAGCAGCACGCAATCGGGGAAGGGGGGGTGGCGGCTGATCCAGCCGCCGATCTCGGCGGCATCCTTCAGGCCCCGCTCATCGAGGCGGCGGTCCTGGTCCCGGCCCGAGGGGGCATCGGTCTCGGTCTTGGCATGACGGAGCAGCATCAGACGACGCATGGGCAAAATCTCGATTCGCTTTTCGGCCGGCAATCTACCGCCCGTCAGTGTAGACCATGAAGGCGAAAAGTGGACATCCGTATCTGCGAAAAGATGATGTCCAATCAAGAGCCTAAAGCACAATAGCGCGGTTGCGTTTCAGGATTGTGCCATAACGCTCTAAGACAGGGTGACAAGGCGGCCGGGTGTACTTATGAAATCCCGGGGTGCTTCAGAGGGTACTCAAGAAAGCGACATGAGCGAGACCTCCACTCCAATCGCGGAAGGGCTCGAGGTAGCCGCCTTGCGGGCGCGCACCCGGCTGTCCTTCGACCTCGATGTCGACGTCTGCATCGTCGGCGGCGGGCTTGCCGGCCTCACGGTCGCGCTGGAATGCGCGCGGCTGGGAGCAAGCGTTGCGGTGCTGGAAGGCCGACAGCTCGGCTGGAACGCCTCCGGCCATCAGCTGGGTACCGTCATGCCCGGCTTCTCCTTGGGCCTGAGCGACCTGATCGCCCGCGTCGGCCTGGAGCGCGCACGCGAGCTCTGGGCACTGTCGAAGGAGGGGGCCGAGTTCGTCCGGGCCAATGCCCGTCAGGATCTGATGCCGGGGATCTCGTTGAGTGACGGCGCGCTCGAAGTCTCCAATGTCGATGCCGGCGACCAATTGATCAATCGGCTGCAGATGTTGACCGAGGATTTTGAAACCGAGGTGGAGGGCTGGCAGGTCGAGCGGGTGCGCAGTGAGCTCAAGACCGATCGCTACTTCCACGGCGTCTATTACCCGAGGGCGTTCCAGGTCGACGGCCGCAAATACCTGTTCGGGCTGGCCTCGGCAGGCCGGCGCGTCGGCGCGCGCATTTTCGAGGATACGCCTGTCGTCAGCATCGATTCCTCCGGCATCCGCAAGCGTATCGTCACGCCCTCGGCGCGGCTGCGGGCCGCCCATGTCGTGCTGGCCGGCAATGTGCATCTGGGCGCGCCGGCGCGGCGGCTGTCGGAAACGCTGCTGCCGGTCTGGCGCTATACCGGGGTGACGGTGCCGCTCGGTAACCGCCTGGAGGAGGCGATCGCCTTCAAGGGATCGGTCGCCGACAGCGACGGCATCGATCATTTCCGCATTGTCGAGGGGAACCGGCTGATGTGGGCGAGCCCCGAGACCACCTGGGCGATGCAGCCGCAGCTGTTTCGCGGCGCCATTCAGCGCCGCATCCGCACGGTGTTTCCCAGGCTTGGAACGGTCGAGATTGCGGAGATGTGGAGCGGGGCGGTCGGCCAGACCGTGCACGGCATGCCGCAGATCGGCCAGTTGCGCAAAGGCCTCTGGGTCGCAAGCGGGTTCGGCCGGCAGGGCCTCAATACTTCGGCGATGGCCGGGCAGTTGATCGCGCGAGCGATCCTGTGGGGCGACGAGCGCTGGCGGCTGTTCTCGCCGTTCGAACTGGTCTGGGCGGGCGGTGCGACCGGCCGGGTGGCGGGCTTCATGGTCGGACTGTGGGGACGGGGCAGTGCCGCGGTTTCCGGCGTCCTTGCTCGCCAGCGGGAACGCGCCCGCGCCCAGGAGCGCCTGCGCGAGGCGCGCATTGCCGAAGCCAACCGGGCGGCCGCAACGCGCCTGCCGCGCCGGCCACCGCCCGGTGGTGCACCGCGTCCGGTCCGGCCGCAGCCGCCGCCCGCCCGGCCCGAACGCCGGGAGGGTGAGGGCGCTTGACCCGCCTGGACCCGCCGGGCCGGTGTCCGCGCTCGCACGAATGTGAGAAATTTTGCCGGACCGAGGTGTAACTTGGCGCCGTCGCGGCCCGTAGTTCACGGTGAAGGAAATCGGCCCCGCCTCTAGAAGGAGACGATGATGACTGACCGCCGCCTCGTGCTTGCCTCCATTGCCGGCCTGTTCGGCCTCTCAGCGCTGCGCTGGTTCACATCCGCGCCGGCGCATGCCGCCGGGAAGGCGGCCGAGACATTCGAGGTCCAGAAGACCGATGCCGAGTGGCGCGCCCAGCTCACCCCGCAGCAATATGAGATCCTGCGCAACGAGGGCACCGAGCGCCCCTGGTCCAGCCCGCTCCTGAACGAGCACCGCAAGGGCATCTTCGCCTGCGCCGGCTGCGACCTGCCCCTGTTCTCCTCCGAGACCAAGTTCGAGAGCGGCACCGGCTGGCCGAGCTTCTATAAGCCGCTCGACAACGCCGTCGGCGTCACCGAGGACCGTACCTTCGGGATGTTGCGAACGGAGGTGCATTGCCGCCGCTGCGGCGGGCATCTTGGCCACGTCTTCGACGACGGGCCGAAGCCCACCGGCCTGCGCTACTGCATGGACGGCTTTGCCCTGAATTTTCATCCTGCGAATTCGCAGGCGAGCTGACGAAAATAATCTGACGGAATCCGTCGCCTCGTCCGTTTAGGGGAGGCGAATGTCTGTTGTCCCGGTCCCCCTTGTCAGGCGGGACAGGCGGCCTTTTCGCGCGAAAACATTGCCGGTCGGCCGGCAATTATTGCCCCGCCCGGCAATTTCGTGCCGGTCCGCGGACCCGTGTCTTTTACCTAAGCTCCTGATTCGAGGTGATTTTTCCCTTTGGCACAACGCTTGCGATTGTCTCCACGAGTTCGGACGGGGCGCGCGCCTCGGCCCACGAGAAGCGAAAGTGGAGCAATGGTATGGGTATCTTCGACGCACTGAACACCTCGGTCGCGGGCCTGCAGGCGCAGTCCTTTGCGCTCCAGAACATTTCCGGCAACATCGCCAACGCCTCGACCGTCGGCTACAAGGGCATCGGCACCTCCTTCGAAGATCTCGTTCCCGACGCCACCACGCCGAACAAGCAGGTGGCCGGCGGCGTCACCGCCTTCTCCCAGGCCACCATCACCACCCAGGGCACGGTGTCGACCTCGACGGTTGCCACCAACATGGCGATCAATGGCGACGGCTTCTTCTCGGTGCAGAAGCCGACCTCGATCACCGACAACCAGCCGGTGTTCGCCGGCACCACCGACTACACGCGGCGCGGCGACTTCCAGGTCAATGCCAACGGCAACCTGGTCAACGGCGCCGGCTATTACCTGATGGGCGTGACCGTCGACCCCACCACCGGCAATCCGACCGGCAACGTGCCGCAGGTGCTGCAGTTCCAGAACAACTTCATCCCGGCGCAGGCGACGACCGCCGTTCAATATGCGGCGAACCTGCCGACCCAGCCGAAGACCGCCAACAGCACCTCGGCGGCGGCCGGCACGATCACCGCCGCCGGCGGTATCAACCCGGCGGATTTCGCCTCGAACCCGCTCGCGGTCGGAACGACCTCGTATCTCGACGCCACCGTCTCCGGCAGCACGCCCGTCAACAACAAGCTCGGTGCGGCAATCACGAGCGCGACCCTGTTGTCCGGCGCCGGCGGCACCGACTCGCTCACCTCGGGCTTTGCCTCGGGCGATACGCTGAGCGTTGACGGCCAGACCATTACATTCATGGCGTCGGGTGCGAGCGGCACCAACCAGATCAACGTCACCGACAATGTCGGCACGTTGCTCAGCAAGATCGGCGCGATCACCGGCGTGAACCCGACCATCGGTGCAAGCGGCCAGATCACGCTGCATACGGGCACCTCGATGACCCTGACCGTCAGCAGCAGCGATACGAATGCGTTCGGCGCGCTTGGATTTGCCGCTCCGGTGAGCCAGGCGCGCACCCCCTCGGCCGGCACCGGCGTCGTTATCGCCAACGACATCACCTCCTTCACCAATGAAACGATCTCCGGCGGCGCGGTGACGGCCTACAATGCGGCCGGCACGCCGATCAACCTGCAACTGCGCTGGGCCAAGACCGACAGCGCCTCGCTCGGTGGCAGCCATACCGACACCTGGAACCTGTTCTACCAGACGTCCACCACCGCGACGGGCGGCCAGACCGAATGGGTCAACGCGGGCACCAACTTCACCTTCTCCACCAGCGGCGCGCTGACCTCGCCCACGGGATCGGCGATCACCATCCCCAATGTCAGCGTCGACAATCTGCCGCTCGGGAATCTGACCCTCAACATAGCGAGCGGCGCGCTCACGCAATTCGCCAGCACCGGCGGCACGGCGACCGTCAACCAGATCCAGCAAAACGGCTTCGCGGCCGGCCAGCTGCAGTCGGTCGCCATCAACAACAGCGGCATCGTGGTCGGCACCTTCTCCAACGGCCAGAACATCGATCTCGCCCAGGTGACGCTGTCGCATTTCAACGGCACCAACTACCTGAAGGCGCTGGACGGCGGCGCCTATCAGGCCACCACCGAATCGGGGGCCGCGATCATCGGCGCCTCGGGCACGATCGCCGGCTCTTCGCTCGAGGGATCGAACACCGACATCGCCGACCAGTTCACCAAGCTGATCGTAACCCAGCAGGCCTATTCGGCGAACACCAAGGTGATCACGACGGCCAACCAGATGGTTCAGGCCCTCCTGAACACGCTGCAATGATCGGAAACGGCAAACCGCCGATGGCTCGGCATAAGGCAGGACAATTGAAATGGGTTTGAGCTCGGCCCTTGCGACCGCGCTGGCTGGCCTGCGCACCAACCAGGCGGCGCTTTCGATCATCTCCTCCAACGTCGCCAATGCGCAGACGCCGGGCTATGTCGAGCAGAGCCCGAACCAGGTCGAGCTCGGCAGCGGCGGCGACGGCTCGACGGTGCAGATGACCGGCGTCAACCGGACGCTCGATCGGTTCATCCAGAACCAGCTGCGCACCGAGATCTCGGGCTCGGGCTACACCAACCAGATCGCCAATATTCTCGGCCAGCTGCAGAGCGTGTACGGCACCCCCGGCGGCAACGGCACGCTGGAAACGGCGCTGTCCAATTTCACCACCGCGCTGCAGTCGCTCTCCACCAATCCGGGCAACCAGTCGTCGCAGAACGTGGCGCTGTCGGCGGCGCAGTCGCTGGCCGCGCAGCTCAACTCGACGACGCAGGGCATTCAGACGCTGCGCACCAATGTCGATCAGGACCTCGGCACGCTGGCCTCGCAGGCCAACACCGATCTGACCCAGATCGCCAACATCAACACCAAACTGCAGGGGTTGAGCCCGACCGACCCGCAGGCGGCGACGCTGATGGACCAGCGCGACAGTGCCATCAATGACATTTCGAAAATGACGGACGTCCGTGTCGTCACCGACTCCTCCAACCAGGTCAGCCTGTTCACCACGTCAGGCATCCAGCTGGTCGGCGGCGGCATCGCCTCGTCCATCAACTACAAAACCCAAGGCACGCTCGACGCCAACGCGCTCTACAACGTCAATCCGACCAAGTCGGGGGTCGGATCGCTGAGCATCCAGCTGCCGAACGGCTCCCAGATCGACGCCGTCGCCAACAATGTGTTCTCGTCGGGCCAGATCGCGGCCGACCTCAAGCTGCGCGATCAGACCCTGGTGCAGGCGCAGACCCAGGTCGACCAGCTCGCGGCCTCGATGTCGAGCGCGCTGTCGGACGTCACCACGGCCGGTACGGCGGTCGCGGGGCCGCCTTCGGGCTTTTCCGTCGACACATCGAACGTCCTGCCGGGCAACACGATCAACCTGAGCTACACCGATTCCAGCAACGTCCAGCACAACGTCCAGATCGTTAACGTTACCGATCCGTCAGCGCTGCCGCTGCAGAACGCCCCCGGCGCCAATCCGCAGCAGGTCGGAATCAACTTCTCCCTTGGCATGGCCTCGGCGGTGGCGCAGCTGAGCACGGCGTTCGCCGGCACCGGCGTGTTCTTTTCCAACAGCGGCTCGACGCTGAGCGTGGTGGGATCGGCGGCCGCGACGGTCAAGTCCGCCTCGACCACGACGACGACGCAGACCCTGGCCGGCGGCAGCGCCCAGCTGCCGCTGTTCACCGACGGCACTTCGCTCTACACGGGCGCGATCACCGGCGCGGGGCCGGAGATGACGGGGCTTGCAGGACGCATCACGGTCAATTCGGCGCTGGTCGCCGATCCCTCCAAGATGAGCGTCTACTCGACATCGCCGGCAACCGCGGCCGGCGACAACACGCGGTCGAGCTTCATGTATGCGCAGCTCACCACCGCAACCTTCAGCTATTCGGCGACCACCGGGCTCGGCTCGGCGGCCCAGCCGCTCAAGAGCACGATCTCGAGCTACCTGCAGCAGTTCATCGGTGTGCAGGGCAATGCCTCGACCATGGCGACCCAGTTGCAGCAGGGCCAGAGCGTCGTGGTCTCGACGCTGCAGCAGAAATTCAACTCCACTGCCGCCGTCAACATCGACACCGAAATGTCGAACCTAATCCAGGTGCAGAACACCTATGCAGCCAATGCTCACATCATGTCGGTGGTGCAAAGCATGATGCAGGCGTTGCTGCAGGCCAGTCCGTAGAGGTGCGTGAAACATGTCGATAGCCAGTCTCAATTACGGCTCGTCCGTTCTCGGCCAGTCGGTCCAGAACATCAACCAGCAGCTCACCAACCTCTCGACCGAGTTGTCGACCGGCGTGAAGTCGACCAACTATGCCGGGATGGGGCCGGACGAAGGCTTCGCGATTGCGGCCAGGACGCAGCTCGCCAATATTAGCGCCTACAGCGACACGATGACCAACGTCACGACCGTCATCAACGCGGCCAACGCCGCGCTGCAGTCGCTCTCGTCGACCGTCGGCGAAGTGCAGCATGCGGCGTCGGCGACGCCGCAGAACCTGACCGGCAACGGCCAGACCATCGGCCAGCAGAATGCGGCCTCGCTGCTGTCCTCCACGGTCGGCATGCTCAACACCCAGGTCGGCGACCGCTACATCTTTTCCGGGACGGCCATCGACACGCCGGCGGTGGCACCGTCCGACGACATTCTCAACGGCACGGGCACCCTGGCCGGGCTGAAGCAGGTGATCGCCGAGCGCCTGCAGGCCGATCAGGGCAGCGCCAGCCCGTCCACGGGCCGCCTCCTGCTGACCCAGCCGAACGCGAACGCGGTGCAGGTCGCCGAGGATGCCGCGGGCTCGCCGTTCGGGATCAAGCTTGCCTCGGTGTCCTCATCGCTGACCAACGCGACGGTGACTGGTCCCACCGGCTCGCCGGCGGCGATCAACGTCGACATGACCGCCGGCAACCCGAATTCGGGCGACAAGATCACCTACAATTTCAACCTGCCCGACGGCACCAGCCAATCGGTCACGCTGACCGCGACCAGCACCACGCCACCGCCGAGCGGCAGCTTCGCCATCGGCGCAACGCCGGCGACGACCGCGTCCAATCTCGACGCCGCCCTCAACACGGCAATCGGCAACATCGCCAACACCTCGCTGGTGGCGGCTTCGGCGGTCGCGGCGGGCAACAATTTCTTCAACACCACGACCGTGGTCGGCAATGCCGCCAACAACCAGGCCGCCGCGCCGATCAGCGGCACGACCACGCTCTCCGGCGCCGGCAATGCGCTGACCACGGCTTTCTCGGCCGGCGACACCATCACCGTGAACGGCCAGACCATCACCTTCGTCGCCTCGGGCGCCAGCGGCAACAACCAGGTCAATGTCACCGACACCGTGCAGCAGCTGCTCACCAAGATCGACGCGCTCACGGGCACCTCGACGCCCTCCAACGTGACCAACGGCATCGTCACGCTGAACGGCAACAGCGCCGCGCCGTCGCTGACGGTGACGAGCTCGAACAAGGCGGCGTTTGCCGCGCTCGGCTTGCCCGCCAGCGGCACGGCGACCGCCGGACCGCTGCGGGTGTCCGGCTCGCCGCTGTCCTCCGCCACCAGCCTGACGAACGGCGCGGCGAACACCGTGGAATGGTACACCGGCAATTCAGGGCCGGGCACGGCGCGCTCGACCTCGACCGTGCGCGTCGACAATGCACAGACCGTACAGTTCGGCGCGCAGGCCAATGAGCAGGCGATCCGCAATGCCCTGCAGCAGATCGCGGTGTATGCGGCTGTCGTCGTCAACCCGCCCGGGAGCGCCAATGGCGGGGCACAGGCCTCGGCGCTGAGCCAGCGGATCAACAACAACCTGACCCCGCAGCCCGGCCAGCAGTCCATCTCGGACATCCAGACCGAGTATGCCACCGCGCAGAACACCATGAAGGACGTCCAGGCGCGCCAGACCCAGTCCCAGACCGCGCTGCAGAACTTGATCTCGAGCACCGAAGGGATCTCGCAGGACCAGGTGGCGGCCGAGATCATGACGCTGCAGACCAGCCTGCAGGCCTCCTACCAGACCACCGCCATGCTGTCGCAGCTCAGCCTCGTGAAATTCCTGCCGGCGGCGTAAGCCGCCGCCGTCGGGCTTTCGGCTTGCCTCAATCTCTGCCCTTGGATCCGGCCCCATCGGGCCGGATCGTGCGTGCAATTCTCAACGGTCAAGTCGCAGGGGTGGGGCAGTTAGGTTTTCGTTAACCACGTCTCTTTACTGTTCGGTCAGAAGTGCGGGCCAACCGCCGCTTCGGAGGCGCCGATGACCGATCAGATAAACCTCGTGGTGGCCACGCCCTGCTTCGGCGGGCAGGTATCGAGCATCTATGCAAGCTCGATCTTCGGCCTGCAGCGCGTGCTGCGCGGCATGTCAAATGTTGCGCTAACGGTGCATATGCGCGACGGCGACGCCCTGATCACCCGTGCCCGCGCCAACCTGGTGACGCTGTTCCTCGACGATCCCGCTGCCACCCATCTTCTCTTCATCGATGCCGATATCGGCTTCACCCCGGAGCAGGTGTTCCGGCTGATCGAATCGGGCGCCGACATGGTGGCCGGCGTCTACCCCATCAAGAAGGTCAATTGGGACAAGGCGAGGCGGGCGATGGAAACTGGCCGGCCGGATTTGGCCGCCGCGTCCCTCGACTATGTGCTCGAGATCGACGATCCCGACCGCGTCATGGTGGTCAACGGGTTCACCCGGATCCGCTATGCCGGCACCGGCTTCCTGATGATCCGCCGCCACGTGCTGGAGCAGATGTGCCGGCATTACGCGTCGCTGCAGTTCTTCCGCGAGCATTCACATGATGCGCTCGCCGGCAGCCCGAACCGGTTCGCGCTGTTCGAATGCATGATCGATCCTGCGACCGGCACCTATCTGTCCGAGGATTTTGCCTTCTGCAAGCGCTGGACCGATCTCGGCGGCGAGATCTGGGGCGACCTGCAGAGCCGGCTCGATCACGTCGGGCCGTCGGTGTTCCGCGGCGAGGTCGCCTCCCAGTTCGCGGCGGTGCCTGCGGCGGCTCCGGCCGCGGCGGACGCGGCCTGAAGCGAGCGCGTCGATGACGTCGGCTGTGCCCAGGTTGCAGACGGCCGAGGCTTTCGGGCTCGATCCCTTCCGCGCGCAGGTCGCGCGCGGCATGCGCGATCTGTTTCGGCCGCTGGAAGACCTGTTGATCTCCGGGGGCGATCCGCGTCTTTCGCTCGATCCCGCCAGCGGACTCAACGAATATGGCTGCGGGCCGCGGCCCGCGCCCGATGCCCTCTGCTTCGCCTCGAGCACGGCATCGGTGATCTCCGAGCGCGCCTATGAGCGCGTCGCATGCGCCCGCGAGGACATGATGCGCTCGGCGATCGCGCTTGGGCTCGAGGAGGCGTTCGACGCACGGTTCGAGGCCATGCGCGAGGAGCTGAAGGCGCAGCTCGATCTCGCCCATGACGTCGACGTCGTGTTCGCGCCCTCGGGCACGGATGCGCAGCTGCAGGCGCTGTTCGTCGCCGGGGTGTGGCTGGGCGGCCGGCTCACGACCATACTCGTCGGATCGGACCAGACCGGAAGCGGCGCGCCCTATACCGCGCGCGGGCGGCATTTCAACATGTTGACCGCGGCCGGCCGCGCCGTTCGCAAGGACGCGCCGGTTGCGGGCCTGGCCTGCGAGGCGATCGCGGTGCCGCTGATCGATCGGGAAGGCGAGGCGAGGGCGGCGTCGGACGTCGATGCGGCCGTGCTGGAAGCTGTTGAGCGCGCCACGGCGGGCGGCGCGGGCGTGCTGCTCCAGGTGATGGATTCCTCGAAATTCGGTTGGCGCGCACCGAGCGATGCGATCCTTGCCGAAATTGCGCAGCGCTGGCCCGGCAAGGTGCAGATCGTCGTCGATGCCTGCCAGATGCGGCTCGGTCGCGGCCGCATCAACGCCCATCTCGATTGCGGCCATATGGTGCTGATCACCGGTTCCAAATATTTCGGCGGTCCGGCCTTTGCGGGCGCGCTGCTGCTGCCCGCCGCATTGTCGCGTCCTTTTCTCAAGAGGAGCGTGAAGCTTGCCCGGGGCCTTGCTGACTACACCGGCAGCAGCGACTGGCCGCAGGCCTACAAGGCGCTGCGCGCGCGGCTCGAGAGCCGCGCCAATCTCGGCCAATGGCTGCGCTGGGAGGCTGCGCTCGCGGAGATGACGGCCTATTACGCCGTGCCGGCTGCGTTCCGCAGCCACGCCGTCGCGGAGCTCGGCCGCGGCATCGAGGCTCTCATCATGCTGTCGCCGTCGCTTCGGGCGGTGCCGCGCCCCGCGTCGCCGCCGACTGCGGAGGACGAGGAGTTTTCGGCCCCGACGATCTTTCCGTTCACCGTGCATGGGCCGCACGGCCCGCTGGGCGCCGAGAGATGCAGGGCGCTGTACCGGGCGCTCAATCGCGACATGAGCAAACTGATCGTGACCAGCGCCGCCGATGCCGAGGTCGCCGCGCGGTCCTGCCTGATCGGCCAGCCGGTGAGACTGGAACGTGCCGGCGAAAAGCCCATCGCGGCGCTGCGGCTCTGCATCGGGGCGCGCATGATCACGCAAGCCTGGGCGTGCGACGCGGCCAGCGCCCGGCGCAACCTCGAACATACGCTCGATCGCATCGCCGGCGTCGTCGCCAAGATCGAGCTCCTGCTGGCTGCGCCCGGCGCGGAATTCGTGGAGTCCTGACATGAAGCCTGGTTTGCTCGAAATCTCGGACGCCGCGCGTCACGCCTGTGCCGATCGCATCGGCATCGCCAAGCTCGCCAAGCTTGCCTTCGACGGCAAGGACATCCGTTCGATCTGGCGGGAGCTGATGGCAAGGATGCTCAATGGCAGCGCCAGCGTGGGCGAGGGGCTCGATCTGTCGCTGCTTGCGCAGCTGCTCGGCGACAAACCGGCGGGGCTTGCGATCCAGCACGAGGTGCTGCTCACGCATCAATTGTTCCGCGTTCTCTGCTCATCGAAATCGCCGCATCTGCGCGTTCTGGCGCTCGCGGGTGCCACCGACATGGGCAGCAACACGCCGATCGAATTTCTGCTGGAGGATTTCGGCATCGAGCTGATGGTGCTCTATGTGATTCCGGAAGCCGAGCTGCCGGTGCCGTTGCCTGAGCATGACGTCGCGATCGTGATCGCCTCCGATTCCGAGGACTGCCGCGACGCGCTGCGCAAGATCGATGCGGTTGCGGCGCGCTGGCCACGGCCCCTGCTCAACCCGCCGGAGCGCGTCGGCAATCTGGACCGCGACAAGCTGCACCGGCTGCTGAGCGGGATCGAGGGCCTGGTCATTCCCGCAACCGTCGACGCCGACCGCGCGCAATTGCTCCACATCGCCCAGTCGCCAGCGGCGCTGTCGGACCTTGCGCCGGAGCTTGCCTTTCCCTTGATCATACGGCCGCGCGGATCGCATGCCGGCGTGGGTCTTGCCAAGGTCGACGACGGCGCAGCGCTGAAAATCTATATCGAGGGCCGCGACGAGCAGGCCTTCTTCCTTTCCCGCTTTGTCGACTATGCGAGCGAGGACGGGCAGTTTCGCAAGTATCGCGTCGTCTTTGTCGATGGACGTCCCTATGCCTGCCACATGGCGATCGCCGACCGCTGGGACATCTGGTACCTCAATGCGGGGATGTCGGCGAGCCTCGCCAAGCGCCTGGAGGAGGAGACCTTCATGCGCACCTTCGACATCGGCTTCGGCCGCCGCCATCAATCGTCGCTGTCGGAAGTCGCGAGGCGCGTCGGCCTCGACTACTTCATCATCGATTGCGCGGAGACCCGCGACGGATCGCTCCTGATCTTCGAGGCGGACAACACGGCCGTCGTGCACAACATGGATCCGCCGGCGATCTTCCCCTACAAGCCGCCGCAGATGCGCAAGATCTTCGAGGCCTTTGCGGCGATGCTGGCCCGTCGCGTCGCCGTCGCGCGGGAGCGCGCGGCATGACCAGGCTGCTCCGGGACACGCCGCTTCGCGCCGAGGCGAGCCAGACGCTCGATCCGCAGGACTGGGACGAGCTCCGCGCACAGGGTCATCGCATGCTCGATGACATGATCGACTACATCGCATCCGTCCGCGACCGCCCGGTATGGCAGCCGATACCGCAAGCCGTGCGCGCGCGGTTTCGCGAGCACCTGCCGCGCCAGGCATCCGAGCTCGGCGAGGTCTATCGCACCTTCGTCGATTTCGTCGCACCCTACGCGACCGGCAACGTGCATCCGGGCTTCATGGGCTGGGTCCATGGCGGCGGCTCCCCCGTCGGCATGCTGGCGGAGATGCTGGCGGCCGGCCTCAACGCCAATCTCGGCGGCCGCGATCATGTTCCGATCGAAGTCGAGCGGCAGGTCGTGCAATGGATGCGCGAAATGTTTGCGTTTCCGGACACTGCGAGCGGCATTTTCGTCACCGGCACGTCGATGGCCAATCTCATGGCGGTGCTGGTGGCGCGGACGGCGGCGCTCGGCAAGCCCGCGCGACAGCACGGCATCGGCCATGACGGCGCGCTTCTCACCGCCTACACCTCGAAGGCGGCGCATGGCTGCATCAGCAAGGCGATGGACATCGCAGGCTTCGGCACCGATGCACTCCGCTGCATCGGCATCGATCGATCGCACCGGATCGATGTGAGCGCCTTGCGTGCGCAGATCGGGCGCGACCGCGAGATCGGCCTCACACCCTTCCTCGTGGTCGGCTCGGCCGGCACCGTCGACATCGGGGCGATCGACGAGCTCGGCGAGCTTGCAGAGCTCTGTGCCGAGGAGAACATCTGGTTTCATGTCGACGGCGCCTTCGGTGCGCTCGGCATCCTGTCGCCGGCGCTGGCGCCGCTTCTCGCCGGTATCGAGCGCGCCGATTCCATCGCGCTCGATTTTCACAAATGGGGGCAGGTGCCCTACGACGCCGGATTCCTGCTCGTCCGCGACGGCGAGCGTCATCGCGACGCCTTCGCGGCGCCCGCGGCCTATCTGCGGCGGGAGACGAGGGGACTTGCGGCCGGATCACCCTGGCCTTGCGACCTGGGGCCGGATCTGTCGCGCGGCTTCCGCGCGCTCAAGACCTGGTTCACGCTGAAGACCTACGGCACCGAGAAATTGGGCGCGATCATCACACGGAGCTGCGCGCTTGCCGGATATCTGGAAGCCCGCATCCTGGCCGAACCGCGCCTGGAGCTGCTGGCGCCGGTCAATCTCAATATCGTCTGCTTTCGCTACGCTTGCGCGGACGCCGACAAGGTGAACGGCGAGATCGTCGCCGACATCCAGGAGTCGGGGATCGCGGCGCCCTCGACCACGGTTCTCGACGGCCGGCTCGCCATTCGCGCGGCCATCGTCAACCACCGCACCGACGTCTGCGATATCGACGCCCTCATCGCCGCGGTGCTCGAATTCGGCGCGCAGCGGACCAGCCGTTGCGGATCCCTGCCGGACATCGACGCGCCGCCGCTGGCGCTGTAGGGATCTCGGCAAACCCCGAAATGGTGCAGCCGCGGCGGTGATTTGCTGAGGCGTCGTCGCGAGCTGCAGCGCAAGGCGGGCTGATCGGTTGCGGGACGCTACCGAGCGGTGGGCCGATGGCCTAGAGCATTTCCGGTTCTGATTGAATCAGAACCGGGCTCCAGCTTTTTGTTTTGACGCGTTTTCTTCACGCGAACCGGTATCCACTTCGCTCGAAAACGCTCTAGGCGGCCGAGGAGACGTCCGGATTGGCGGCGTTCATTGCCTCGATCTGGTCGAGCAGCTCCCGCTCATAAGCGATCAGCTTCTTGGCCTGCTTCAGCGCCAGATAAAGCTCTCCGCTCAGGATGTGATTGTTGATGCCCTCGATGATCGGCCAGGCGTTCGGCACGGCGGTGACGAAATCGCGGAGCAGGTTGAAATAGGTGCCGTGGTTGTTCTGCTCCGGCGAAATGTACATCAGCTGCACCGCCAGATAGATCAGCTTGGCGGGCGTATCGGCGATCTCCGGAGTCAGGATGTCCTTCTCGCGCAGGATCGGCACGTTGTCGCCGTCGATCAGGAGCCGCGCGCGCTGGTCGGTATTGGTGATGACGCAGGAGCCGATGATGATTCGCTCATGCGGCTTGAGTTCGACCTTCAGGGCCATTCTGTCCTCCGTTGCCGCTTCTGATGCGGGCGATCGACTGCAGCGGCAGACTATGATGCGCCAACGCGCGGCGGTGTTCTGCCCCATGACCGTTATCCTTTACGATCATGGTTAACGAGCGGTAAACGCCGCGTCCGGCCCATCGATTATCCAGCAAAAGCAAGGGTATTTTGCCTGATCTCGCGGCACGGTGGCGTTGCCGGGGAGGTGGCCGTGCCGACGCAGGCAGCGGCCGGCGGGCTCCATTTCACCCTTTTTTAGCCACTTCGATTCACCTTCCGGGGGTGCCCGGTCAGGAAGATCGGGTCGCGTATCTCGTTCACACCAGAAAGGTATGAAACAATGTCGTCTATCGTTCTTTCCGCCTCGGTTCGCCAGAACCTGCTCTCGCTGCAGTCGACCGCTTCGCTGCTCGCCACCACCCAGAACGACCTCGCCACCGGCAACAAGGTCAACTCTGCTCTCGACAACCCCACCAACTACTTCACCGCCCAGTCGCTGAACAACCGCGCCAGCGACATCGGCAACCTGCTCGACAGCATCGGCAACGGCGTTCAGGTCCTCCAGGCCGCCAATACCGGCATCACCTCGCTGCAGAGCCTCGTCGACAGCGCCAAGTCGATCGCCAACCAGGTGCTGCAGAGCCCGGTCGGCTACTCCACCAAGTCCACCGTGACCTCCACCGTGGCCACCGGTGCGACCTCGACCAACCTGTTGAACTTCGCGACGGGCCCGACCACCGGCACCGCCGTCACCAACGACGCCGGCGGCGGCAACGCGACGGCGATCACCACCTCGACGCTGCTCTCGGGCACCGCGACCTCGACCTCGAACGACCTCTCCACCTCGCTGACGACCGCCGACTCGCTCGTGGTCAACGGCATCACCTTCTCGTTCGCGGCCACCAGCTCCTCCTCCGGCACCTCGATCGGCATCGGCGACACCGTCGGCAACCTGCTCGCCACGGTCGATGCCGCGGCCGGCGTCACCTCCAGCCTCGTTGGCGGTCAGATCACCTTCACGCCCGCCGGCAGCACGACTGGCTTGACGATCACCGGCAGCGCTCACGCCCTGACCGACCTCGGCTTCACCAGCGGTGTCGGCAACAGCCTGCAAGGCGAGACGCTGACCATCCAGCCGACCGGCGGCAGCACCGTCACGACCGCGCTCACCTTCGGGTTGCAGTCGGGTGGGATCTCGACGCTGAACCAGCTCAATGCGGCGCTGGCGGCGAACAACCTGCAGGCCTCGGTCAGCTCGACGGGCCAGATCAGCATCACGACCACGAACGATGCTGCGTCCTACACCCTCGGCGCATTGTCCGGCACGGCGGCCAGCGCCGGCGTGTTCCACAACCAGAGCATCTCCGCCCCCGTCGCTGACCCCAACTCGCAGGCGCAGCGCGCGAGCCTGGTGTCGCAGTACAACAACGTGTTGGCGCAGATCAGCTCGACGGCGCAGGATGCGTCGTTCAATGGTGTGAACCTGCTCAACGGCGACACGCTGAAGCTCGTGTTCGACGAGACCGGCAAGTCCACGCTGAGCATCACCGGCGTGACGTTCAATACCACCGGCCTCGGTCTGGCGAACCTGACCGCGGGCACCGACTTCCTCGACAACTCGTCGGCGAACAAGGTGCTGAACACGCTCAATACCGCCTCGACCACGCTGCGGTCGGAAGCGTCGACGCTGGGTTCGAACCTCTCGATCGTGCAGGTTCGTCAGGACTTCAACAAGAGCCTGATCAACGTGCTGCAGACCGGTTCGTCGAACCTGACGCTCGCCGACACCAACCAGCTCGCGGCCGACAGCCAGGCGCTGTCGACCCGCCAGTCCATCGCGGTCTCGGCGCTGTCGCTCGCCAACCAGTCGCAGGCCAGCGTGCTGCAGCTGCTGCGCTGATACGCTACCGAACGAAAGACGATACGCGAACGGCGGGGGCAACCCCGCCGTTTTCGTTTGTGGTTCGTTCGGGTCGCCTCTCGAGGTCCCGATATGCCGGGTAAGGAGCCGTTAACCGAATTATTTAAGCCGCCATTAACCATAATTTAAGCGTGTCTTCTTAGAAATGGGACCACTTAACTAGGAAGGCTAAACACAATGTCCGGTATCGTTCTTTCGGCATCGGTTCGTCAGAACCTGCTTGCGTTGCAATCGACGGCTTCGCTGCTTGCGACGACCCAAAATGATTTGGCCACCGGGAACAAGGTCAACTCGGCGCTAGACAACCCGACCGAATATTTCACGGCGCAATCGCTCAACAACCGCGCCAGCGATATCTCGAACCTGCTCGACGGCATCAGCAACGGCGTACAGGTGCTGCAGGCGGCCAACACCGGCCTGACCTCGCTGCAACAGCTGGTCGACAACGCCAAGTCGATCGCCAATCAGGTGCTGCAGACCACGACGGGCTACGACACCAAGTCCAACGTCACCTCGGTCGCGCTCACCAATGCGACATCCACGAACCTGCTGGGCGCGGCGACGACGCCGGTCGTCGGCAACGCCGTCAATACCAACGCCACTGTTACTCCCGTGGCGATCACCAGCACGACCCTGCTGTCGGGCGCGGCCGCATCGACCTCGAACGACCTCGCAACCGGCCTCACCACCGCCGACACGCTGGTGGTCAACGGCACGACCTTTACCTTCGCAGCCACCAGCTCCTCTTCCGGCACCTCGATCGGCATCGGTGATAACGTCGGTGACCTGCTGGCGCTGATCGATGCTTCGTCGAATGCCTCCGCGACCATCACGAATGGCGCCATCACGCTCACGCCTTCGCCCGCAGGCCTCACGCTCTCGGGCAGCGCGCTGGCCAAGCTCGGATTGTCGGCGCAGCCGCCCGGCGGCGGCCTTGTCAACGAGACGCTGACCGTGCAGCCGACCGGCGGCGGCACGATCACCAACCTGACCTTCGGCTTCGGCAATGGCCAGATCTCGACGCTCAACCAGCTCAATGCGGCGCTGGCGGCCAACAATCTGCAAGCCAGCATCAGCCCGACCGGCGCGATTACCCTGCAGACCACGAACAATGCCGCGTCTTCGACGATCGGCGCGATCACCGGCACATCTCCGTTCACCGGCCTCACCGGAGGTGCGCCGGTGGCCGACCCCACCTCGCAGGCGACCCGTGCCAGCCTGGTCGCGCAGTACAACAACCTGCTCGCGCAGATCAACACGACCGCGCAGGACTCCTCGTTCAACGGCATCAATCTGCTGAACGGCGACACGCTGAACCTGGTGTTCAACGAGACCGGACGGTCGACGCTGAACATCCAGGGCGTCATCTTCAACGCCGGAGGCATCGGACTCTCGCAGCTCACCCAGGGCAGCGACTTCCTCGACAGCAACTCGGCCAGCAAGGTGCTCAATACGCTCAATTCGGCGAGCAGTACGCTGCGCGCGGAAGCCTCGGCGCTGGGCTCGAATCTTTCGATCGTGCAGATCCGCCAGGACTTCAACAAGAGCCTGGTCAACGTGCTGCAGACCGGCGCTTCGAACCTGGTCCTCGCCGATCCGAACCAGGAAGCCGCCAACAGCCAGGCGCTCTCGACCCGCCAGTCGATCGCGGTCTCCGCGCTCGCGCTCGCCAACCAATCGCAGGCGAGCGTGCTGCAGCTCCTGCGCTAAGCGTCGACGCAAGCGGACCACAGAAAGCGGCGGAGCGAGAGCTCCGCCGCTTTTGTTTGCTGCCTTCGTTATGCTGTTTTCAATTCGCGCAATCGTCATCGCATCGTGCAGCGCAAGTTCGTTAGAACGCGCATCGATTTGTTTCTATTTCGGTACGTACATCTACGGAAAATCGCGCTAACCATATTTTAAACGCAACCGCCTACAAAAACCAGGCTCCTCCCGTAGCGTCATTAGCGTAAGTACCGAGGTTCTGGATGTCGTCTCATGCTGCTCAAGCCTACGCACGCACGTCGCAAACGACGGCTTCACCCCGAGAGATAGAGGCACAGGCGCTGCTGAAGGCGGCGAGGCAGCTGCAGGAGGTTCAGGCGAACTGGAAGGGCCCCGACAAGAACCTCTACAACGCCCTCCTGTTCAACCGCCGTTTGTGGTCAATCTTCATGACCGCGGCAGAGGACAACGGCAATCCCAACACGCTCGAGGTCCGTCAGAACATCGCCAATATCGGCCTGTTCGTGCTCAAGCAGACCATCGAGATTCAGATGGAGCCGGATCCCCAGAAACTCAAGTCGCTGATCGACATCAACTGCAACATCGCCGCGGGCCTGTCCGGCCGCGCCTAAGGGCGTTCGCCGGCGCGAGCGGTCCGCGAGGCTTCAGGCGCTGCGGTCGGTCGAACCGGAGTGGGGCTGCTCGGACTTGGCGAGATCGAGGGCGCGAAAATAGGCCCGGCGGCGCAACGTGGCGTCATCGGGATATTGCTCGATGACCTCGCCGTTCCCGCTGTTGACGACCTGGTAGACCAGCGTCGCCGCATCGCGGTCGAAATAGGCCTGGTGGTTCAGCTCGGCATCGTTCAGGCTCGACGGATCATTGCGCACGGACGCGCTCGCTTCCGCCGGAGTGACGCTCTGGCTGGGCGGCAGATCGGTCGCCACGCCATTGCTCGCGGCCTGGGTCTGCGGCGCGATGACGGGCAATGGAGCCGGTACCCCGACCGGCCTGATGCTGAAGTCCGTACTCATGGCAGCCTCCTGGTGCCGCGTACCCCTCTACGAAACCAAATTCCCATCCAATCCCGAGCAGCATATTGCTCCTCAGGTTTAAATGACTTGTTAGGGAATATGGTGAACGCCGGGCTGGCGGGACCAGGAGGATTTGAGGTGAATTATCGGTAAAGGCGGCGCGGATGCCGCGCGGCCTCCGCAGCGGGCCACGCGGCATCCGGGCGGCACGCCTACAGCGAGCGGCTGATCGACAGCGGCCGCAAATGGCGGGCGGTGGGCGTGGCGCGGCGGCCCTGCGCCGTATAGGTGCTCGGAATGTTGCGCCGCTGCATCTCGGCATTGACGCCGCGCACGACATTCTCCGACACCGCATGCGCGGTCGCCAGCACCGTGAGATTGACCTGCAGCATGGCGCGGAAGGTGTCGTGATGGCGGTGCAGCGCGGTCAGCAGTTCGGGCGCGGTGCGCGAGAGGAATTTCTGGCTCACCTTCAGGCTGCCGACCGTCTTCACATAGCGGTTGGAGAGCTCCTTCTTCTTCTGCTCGAAGCTCATGGCCTGGCGCAATTGCCCGGCGCGGACCAGCTCGGTCTCGCGCTCCACCACGTTGAGCAGCGTGCTCATCACCTCCAACAGCTCCTCGGCGAGCTTGCGCGCTTCCGCCTCGCTGGTCGCCGCGACATAGGGGGAGGGCGTGTCCTGGCGCACCTGTGCGTTCATCCCGTGTACTCCTTTTTACTGGTGTAGCTGGTGTTGACTGATCTAGTTGGTGCTGCTGCTCGTGGTGCTGCCGCTGCTCGCAGTGGTGTTGCTGGCGGCGCCGTTGCCCGTGGTTTTGGCCTGCTGCATGATCAGCGTGCGATAGACGTCGCTGGCGATGCCGACGCCGCCGGCCTTGGCGAAGGTCTTGGAATATTGCTCGGTCAGCAGCGAGCGCCACACGCCGGTGCCGACCGTGTCGCCGAAGGGGCCTTCGCCCTTCAGCCCGCTGGTCATGTTGGCGAACATCGAGTTGAGGAACATCGCCTCGAAGTCGGTCGCGGTCGCCTTGGCCCTGGCCTGGGCCTTGGGCGAGACCTTCTGCAGGGCGGCCGCGAATTCGAAATCGGGCCGGCCGTTGATGGCGGTGGGGCTGAAGTCGACGCCCGAATAGGCGGCGGACGCGGATGCGGCGGTGGCGGAGCTCGTCTGCATCACATCACCTCGATGTCGGCCTGGATCGCGCCCGCGGCCTTGATCGCCTGCAGGATGCCGATCAGATCGCGCGGCCCGATGCCGAGCCCGTTGAGCCCGTCGACCAGCTGCTGCAGCGAGACGCCGTCCTTGACCACCGCGAACTTCTTGCCGTCCTCGGTGACGCCGACGCTGGTGCGCGGCGTCACCACTGTCCGTCCCTGCGACAGCGGGTTGGGCTGGCTGACCTGCGGTGACTCGGAGATGGTCACGGTGAGATTGCCTTGCGCGACCGCAACCGTGTTCACGCGCACGTCGCGCCCCATCACGATGATGCCGCTGCGCTCGTCGATGACGATCTTGGCGGCCAGATCAGGGTCGACCTGAAGCTGCTCGATCTCGGTCAGGAACGCCACCACATTGCCCTTGAATTCCGGCGGGATCGTCAGCTGCACGGTGGAGGGGTCGATCGGCTCGGCGCATTTGACGCCGAGGAAGTCGTTCACTGCGGCCGCGATGCGCTTGGCGGTGGTGAAGTCGGCGTTGCGCAGCGCAAGGCGCACATTGGGCAGGCGGTTGAGCGCGAACTCGATCTCGCGCTCGATGATGGCGCCGTTGGCGATGCGGCCGACCGTCGGCACGCCTTGCGTGATCTTGGCGGCCTGGCCTTCGGCCTGGAAGCCGGAGATCGCGAGCGAGCCCTGCGCGACGGCGTAGACGTTGCCGTCGGCGCCGAGCAGCGGGGTGACGAGCAGCGTTCCGCCCTGCAGGTTCTTCGCATCGCCGAGCGCGGAGACGGTGACGTCCATGCGCGTGCCCTGGGTCGCGAAGGGCGGCAGGTTGCCGGTCACCATCACGGCCGCCACGTTGCCGGTGCGGATGGTGGCGCCGCGGATGTTGACGCCCATGCGCTCGAGCATCGCCTGCAGCGACTGCTTGGTGAAGGGGATGTTGTTCAGCGTGTCGCCGGTGCCGTTGAGGCCGACGACGAGGCCGTAGCCGATCAGCTGGTTCTGCCGCACGCCCTCGATATTGGCGAGGTCCTTGATCCGCGAGGTTGCGTCGGCGGAGACGACGGACGATAGCAACGCCAATGAGGCGGCGCAGGCCACCATCAGGAATCGTGACAGACGGACGCTGGGCATCCTCTTGCTCCCCTGGAACGCGATGTCGACTGGACCGGCGCCGCCACTCCCATGACTTTGCGGTCCGCCGATCACTATGCGAGCTGCGTGCCAGGCCTCTCCGTCAGAGTTAAGTAATTGATTTGACGTTGTTAGTCCGTTCGCCGCCGGGTCCGGACAAGGCGTGCTGTCCGGTGCGAAAGTGCCGCCCCGGCAGATTTTGCCGGGCTGTTTACGCCGCATTAACCATAAGGGACGAAGCTCCGCGCATACCTTGGCAGGGGCTTTTGATGCGCATCTTGGGACCGAACGGCACGACGCTGGGCACGGCGGCTTCGACCGCGCGACGAACTTCCGGAACAGGCTTTGCGCTGCCGCAGGATGAGCCCGCGAGCACCCAGGAGACCCGCGCGATGGCCGCGCCGCGCGCAGCCGCCGGCATCGACGCGCTGCTGGCGCTGCAAGGCATCGAGGAGGATCCGGCCGAGCGGCGCAAGCGCTCGGTGCAGCGGGGCAAGGGGGCGCTCGACGTGCTCGACGATCTCAAGATTCGCCTGCTTGCCGGCCAGATCGACCAGCCGACCGTGAGCCGCCTGCGCGCCGCGGCGGCCGCCCTGAAATACTCCTCGGGCGATCCGCAGCTCGATTCCGTGCTCTCCGAGATCGAGCTGCGTGTCGAGGTCGAGCTCGCCAAGGCCGGGCAGCATTAGTCTGCGTTCCCTGCGCCGTCTCTCCTCTCCCCACTGTCGTCGCCCGGCTTGACCGGGCGATCCAGTAGGCCCCGGCTTCTCGGCCCAAGCACTCCTGTTTCTGGAATACTGGATCGCCCGCCTTCGCGGGCGATGACAGCGGAGCAAGTGCGCGACAGCGGAGCAAGTGCGTGACCGCGGAGCAGGCGAGGCGGCGCGCTCACGCGGCCTTGGCCTGCTGCTGCGCGTCGTAGCGGCGCTGGGCGGCCAGCACCTCTTTCAGATTGCGCTCGGCCCAGTCGCGCAGGGGATCGACCGCCGCAGCGAGGGTCTTGCCGAGCGGGGTGATCGAATACTCCACCGTCACCGGCACGGTTGCGATGGCGCGGCGCTTGACCAGGCCGTCGCGCTCCAGACTCTTCAGCACCTGCGACAGCATCTTCTGCGAAATGCCTTCAATGGCACGGCGCAACTGATTGAAGCGCAACGGTTCGTCGCGCAACAGCAGCAGGATCAACACCGCCCATTTGTCGCCGACGCGATCGAGGATCTGGCGGGTCGGGCACTCCGCGGAATAGGCGTTGGGAACTTTCACGGCAGGCTTGCTCCGGAACTCGAGGGGTTACTTCGGCGTGACCAGGTGATGTTGAAGTGCGTTCTTAACACCAGCATTCGATGCGCTATCTAGTCACCGATGGTTACCTAACTAGGCTAACCCGAAATCTTGAACAGGAGATAGAGCATGAAGATCGCCGTCACTGGCGCCTCGGGGCGCGCCGGGTCCTGCATCACCGCCGAGCTCGCCCGCCGCGGCCACAGCGTGACCGGCATCGCCCGGAACCCCGACAAGATCGCCAGGCTCCCCAATGTCACCGCGGTCGCAGGCGATGCCAACGACCGGGCGGCACTGGCGCAGCTGTGGGCCGGGCATGATGCGGCGGTCAGTTCCATCCATTTCCTCGTCTCCGACGTCGAGACCTTGATCGGGGCGGCGAAGGATTCCGGCGTGCCCCGCTACCTCGTGGTCGGCGGCGCCGGCTCGCTGGAGGTGGCGCCAGGGGTGCGGCTGGTGACGACGCCGAGCTTCCCGGCCCAGTACAAGGCGGAGGCCGAGAAGGGTGCGGCTTTCCTGGACCGGTTGAAGCAGGAGAAGGAGCTGAGCTGGACCTTCCTGTCGCCCTCGGCGCTGATCGACTTCGGGAACCGGACCGGAAAGTTCCGGCTGGGAACGGACCAGCTGCTGGTCGATTCGAGCGGCAAGAGCTGGATCTCGTTCGAGGACTTCGCCGTCGCGATGGCCGACGAGATCGAGCGGCCGGCCCATGTCCGGTCGCGCTTTACGGTGGGCTATTAACCCCCGGACGCGATTCCTTGGCCCCGGCCGATAGATTTGGCTGTGCAAGGGCTTGTGCAAAGGGTAGGGCTGGCCACGCAAATATTGTCTGTCACAAGTCGCCGCTATATAAGGCCCCGCGCGAGCGGAACTTACAACTCGCGCGGCGCCATACAGGCGCGGAGTCTTCAGGTGAAAGATGGGCTGGCCTTGGAAAAGCTGAAAAACTACAGACCTTCCGAAAAAGAGCCTTTTATGAACGAGCG
>Ga0209062_1000790_pt1 | contig 74780 bp, 60 predicted proteins | sample Coa_R2_2_FD_187158 | JGI IMG/M metagenome (GOLD analysis project Ga0209062, IMG submission 187158) | Surface soil microbial communities from Centralia Pennsylvania, which are recovering from an underground coalmine fire - Coalmine... | ecosystem: Environmental > Terrestrial > Soil > Unclassified... | reverse complement strand
CCTCGTGCGTTTCCACCCCGCGCGGAATGATGCGCTCGGAGAGGTTGCGGGCGTAGGCTTGCAGCGCTTCGAAGGTGCCCGACTCGAGCGCCTCGATGTAGTTGTCGTACACGGCGGTGGCCTCGGCAAAAATCTCTTCCTTGCTCATGGCCGTGAGCAGTTCGGCCAGGGTGATGCGCCGCGCCCACTCCTCGCGCAAGACCGTGCGATTCTGCCGCAGGTGCGCCACCAACTCCCGTAGCAGTTCCGTCGTGGCGACGGTGCCGCCCTGCCGAGCTCCCGGTTCAGTTGCCGTGGACATGTAAGTTCCTGTGTTGGCCCCCCGGAGGCGAGCATCTATTATTGGACGCGGCCGTGCGCGAAACGTCAGGTGACTTCCTCAGCAGGAGAGTCAGGTATTTACCTGATCCCGAAGGACCATCAGAGAAAACCAGGGGTTATGCGGACATTGCCGGAGGCGCCGATCCGAGAAAATTTGTATTGAGGTGCCTGAAAGCGGGATGCGTGATAACTAAGCCCGAAAGTTGGAACGGGAGCGATTGTGGAAATCCCTGAAGACGTTGAGTTCAAGCTTTTGACACCGCGCCAACGGCAAGTGTGCGAGCTGCTCTTGGAGACCAAAGCTGTTAAAGAAATCGCGCAAACGCTGCGAATGTCGCCGAATAGCGTCAAGGACCATGTCAAGCAGATCTATTTGAAAAGGTCGGTCCTTCGACGCGCGAGCTCATGGCCCGACGGTTGGGAACGAAAGGCGGCGAGGAACAGGTGCGAATGCAGGAGTCGCTGTGGCGGCTGTTGCACGCAGCCAACGAGACCGAGGCGCACGCGCTGGGCAAAGCGGCGCTGAAAGAATGGACGCAGGCGGCGGAAGCGGCGGATTGGCAGGCCATTCCGGACGGGCGCTGGGCCCGGGAAGAGAGCGTGCCCCGTTTGCTTTCGCAAGCGCGGGAGCGGTTCGCAGTGCTCGTGGCAGACGGGGTCATCGCACGCGCGCTGCCGCGGATGGCTCGCCCGCCCCGAGCGTAGCTCGCATACCGAATCGCGGAAGGGCGGTTGCGGACCCGAAGCCGAGAGGATCGCGCAGATTCCCGCCTGCGTCGAGTGGCGGGCTGGCCGTTAAGTTCTCGCCGAAATCGGTGCAGGCGCGGTTGGCTATCCGCACGCAAGTCTCGCGGTCTTTTTGGGCCGGTCAGACTGGCCACGCCTCGCGAAGCCGGGCGGCAGCCCCGCTACGATTCGGCGACAGGCGATCTCCTCAAGCCCGGCCCGCCGAGTCAGAGGGGAATATTGCCATGCTTTTTGGGGGGATTGGAGGCGCGCTTATTGCGCAGCATTCGCAGAGAACCGATCAAGCGGCGGCGGGTCTCCGCGGGCTGGATGACAGCATCCAGATAGCCTCGTTCCAGCGCCAAGAAGGGATTGGCGACACGGTCGCGGAATTCCTCCACTTTGGCTTGGCGCAGCGCAGCGGGGTCGGCGGCCTGCTCGATTTCGCGGCGGTAAACGACATTCACGGCGCCTTCCGGGCCCATGACGGCCAGCTCGGCGGTGGGCCAAGCGTAATTGACGTCGGTCCGGATGTGTTTCGACGACATGACGCAATAAGCGCCGCCATAGGCCTTGCGAGTGACGACCGTGATCTTGGGGACGGTGGCCTCGGCGAAGGCGTACAGTAATTTGGCGCCGTGGCGGATGATGCCGCCGAACTCCTGGCGCGTGCCGGGAAGAAAGCCGGGGACGTCTTCGAAGGTGACGAGGGGGATATTGAAGGCGTCGCAGAAGCGCACGAAGCGCGCGCCCTTGACGCTGGCGTCAATGTCGAGCACGCCGGCGAGATGAGCGGGCTGATTTGCGACGATGCCGACGCTGGCGCCGTCGAGCCGCCCGAAGCCGACGACCAGGTTGGCGGCGAAGTGCTCTTGGACTTCGAAGAAGTAGCCGTCATCGACGACGGCATGAATCACGTCGCGCATGTCGTAGGGAAGATGCGAGGCGGCGGGCACGATGGAGTCGAGCGCGGGCGCGAGGCGGTCGGCGGGATCGGCGGTGGGCCGCAGCGGCGGATCGTCGAGGTTGTTGCTGGGCAGGAACGCGAGCAGTTCGCGAATGGCCTGCAAGCACTCGGTGTCGTTGTGGGTGAGGAAATGGGCGACACCGCTGATTTGGTTGTGCGTGCGCGCGCCGCCCAATTCTTCCTTGGTGACTTCCTCATGGGTGACGGTTTTGATGACGTCGGGGCCGGTGACGAACATGTGCGCGGTGCCCTCGACCATGAAGATGAAGTCGGTGATGGCGGGGGAGTAGACGGCGCCGCCGGCGCACGGGCCCATGATGGCGGAGATTTGCGGCACGACGCCGCTGGCGAGGGTATTGCGGAGAAAGATCTCGGCGTAGCCGGCGAGCGAGAGCACGCCCTCCTGAATGCGGGCGCCGCCGCTGTCGTTGAGGCCGATGACGGGCGCGCCGACGCGCAACGCGGCATCCATGATCTTGCAGATCTTGTTGGCGTTGGTCTCCGAGAGCGAACCCCCGAGCACGGTGAAATCTTGGGCGAAGACGAAGACCAGGCGGCCGGCGATGCGGCCATGGCCGGTGACCAGGCCGTCGCCGGGAATGCGCAGGCGGTCCAGGCCGAAATCGGTGCCGCGATGGGTGACGAGTTGGTCGGTCTCTTCGAAGCTGCCTTCATCGAGCAGCAACTCGATGCGCTCGCGCGCCGAGAGCTTGCCTTGCTCGTGCTGCCGCTGCGTGCGCTGTGCGCCGCCGCCGGCGAGCGCGGCCGCTTGGCGGCGGCGCAATTCGGCCACGCGCTTATCCAGGGACATTCCCCTACGCTACAGCGGATAGGCGATCAACGCCAGGCTGGCCAGGGTGAGAGCGATCTCGGCGGCGGTGGTCCAGCGGCTGCGGGACTCGAGGCGGGCGAGCAGCCGCAGGATGCGGCCGCGAAATTTCTTGCCGAGCAGGGCATAACCGCCCACCCAGAAGACGCTGGAAGTCAGCGACACGTAAAGCAGGTGCTCGAGGCGCCCGCCTTGGAAACCATAAAGGACGAACGCGGCACTGCGCAACGGCGGGATGAATTTGGCGACCATGAGATCCAGGCCGCTGAGATGAAAATGCGGATGCGGCAAATGGATGAACTGCAAGGCCACGCCCCGCGCCACACGGCTGAGGGAATAGAGGGCCAGGTCGTTGATCAGCATGCCGGCGACGGCGGCGGCGCCGACCTCGAGCCAAGACCACAACTGGCTCGCGCCGCGCGAAAGCCATTGCGCGGCGGCGGTGGCGATGAGGACCTCGCCCGGCAGGGCGATCCAGGCCTCGATCGCCAAGCCACAGATCAGGCCGATGAGAGCGTTTTTGCGCAGAAGGCGAAGAAACAAGGCAGATGCTTCCCCTTGGCGTGGAGCGCCGCTCCCGCCCGCCGCCAATTGGTTGGAGATTCTCTTCTCGCGCCAGGATGGACGTGAGCTCTTTCTTTTACTGTACGTCATTTTTTCGGCTGAAGTTTCGATAAAGAAACCGGCCGGGATTGCGCGCCCGCGGGAAAATTGCACCACGCTGACCGCCGCGCGCTCGCATGCGAGTACGCTAGAATAGCGGGCCTTCGCGCGGGCTCTCGGTTGCGGGCGGTTGGGCATCCACCGCGTGGCTTGACAGCAGGCCGTCGGCTTGGAGGCGCGCCACGGCGTGGGCATGGCACGCGAAGATGCGCGAAAAGAGCTGCTCCGGCGCGACCCAGACCGGGATGCCTTCCCAGGAGGGGCGGGGCGTGCCTTCGGCCTCGATCCAGTACACGCTGATGAGCGAAGGCACGTGCGCTTCGTCGTTGTACCGGAACAGAAGACGCGAGCGGGCCACCGTGAGCCCCGTCTCTTCGGTGAACTCGCGGCGCAAGGCGGCTTCATCGGACTCCCAGGGCATGGCGAGGCCGCCCGGCAATCCCAGGCCGAGGCGGTCGCTGCGTTCGATCATAAGCAGACGGCCGTCGCGCCAAAGCACGCCGGCGGAGCTGCGCAACCGGCCGAAGAGCGGCAGCAGACGATAGCCGGCGACGCAGATGCGGGAACAGAGCAAGAAAGCACGCTGCTTCCAGCTCCAGCCCGCCGGGTTCGGCGCGGCCTTCATGAGGATGGCGCGCGCGGCCCCGGCGCCGCCGCTTCCGTGATCGTGACTTGCTCGCCGGGCAGCAAGTAGGACTTGCGCCGAAACCAGTCTTGCAGGGCGTCCCGCAGTTGCGCCACGGATACGCGGCGGCTGGCCTCGAGCAAGCCGTCGTCCACGGGCAAGGTCTCGTCGAAGCGGGACTCGCCGGTGAAGCTGCGCATGGCGAAGCTATCGAGGTATTTCAAGGGGCAGGCGCGGGTGCCGCTCGCCGATTGCAAGGTGACGGTCAGGCGGCGAGCGAACATGGCGTGCCAGCCGGCGGCTAGGCCAAGGCCTCTTGCAAGAGCTGGTTGACCAGCGCCGGATTGGCCTGGCCGCGGGATGCTTTCATGACCTGGCCGACAAAGAATCCCAGCAGCGCCGTCTTGCCGGCGCGGTATTGCGCGGCCTGCTGCGGATGGGCGGCGAGCACTTGGGCGACGAGCGCGCGCAGGGCGGCGGGATCGCTCTCTTGCTTGAGGCCGAGCGCCGCGACGGCGGCGGCGGGGGGCTCGCCGGTGGCCGCCATGCGGGCGAAGACTTCCTTGGCCATCTTGCCGGAGATCGTGCCCTCGGCGATCAGGGCGGCGAGTTGGGCGACATGCGCGGGCTGAATCTTGATGGTCGCGAGGGTCTCGCCGGTGGCGTTCATGTGAGCCGCCAGCTCGCCCATGATCCAGTTGGCGACGGCCTTGGGGTGGGCCGAGCCGGTCGCGGCGGCTTCAAAATAATCGGCGAGCGCTTGCGTCGCGGTCAGCACTTCGGCGTCATAGGCGGCGAGGCCGTATTGCGCCATCAGGCGCTCGCGCTTGGCGCGCGGCAGCTCCGGCATCTTGGCCGCGATCTCCTCCCGCGCGGCCGCGCTGACGACCAGAGGAGGAAGGTCGGGCTCGGGGAAGTAGCGGTAGTCGTGCGCCTCTTCTTTCGAACGCATCGAGTAGGTGCGGCCTTCGGCGGCGTTATACAGGCGGGTTTCCTGCACGACGCGGCCGCCACTCTCGAGGATTTCCGCCTGGCGCAGGATCTCGAACTCGAGCGCCCGCTGCAAGAAGCGGAACGAGTTGAGATTCTTGATTTCGGCCTTGGTGCCGAAGCGTTCGCTGCCGCGCAAGCGCAAGCTGACGTTGGCATCGCAGCGCAGGCTGCCTTCCTCCATGTTGCAGTCGCTGACATCGAGGTAGAGCATGATCTGCTTGAGGCGAGTCACATATTCGTGCGCCTCTTCCGGCGACCGCATATCGGGCTCGCTCACGATCTCGATCAACGGCACGCCGGAACGGTTGAGATCGACGTAGGAGAACGTTTCGCTGTCCGGAAAGCCCTCGTGCAGGCTCTTGCCCGCATCTTCTTCGAGATGCAGCCGGGTGATGCCGATCGTCTTGGTGCCGCCGGTGGGCCGCCCATGAGCGTCGCGCGCGTCCACGAAGAGCGAGCCGTGCTCGGCCAGGGGGCGATCGTATTGGCTGATCTGATAGCCCTTGGGGAGGTCGGGATAGAAATAATTCTTGCGGGCGAAGATCGAGACCTCATTCACGGTGCAGCCCAGGCCGAGCGCGGCCAGCACTGCCTTGCGCACGGCCTCGCGATTGAGCACGGGCAACGCGCCCGGCAGGCCCAGGCAGACGGGGCAGGTTTGGCTGTTGGGAGGCGCGCCGAAAGCAGTCGGACATCCGCAGAAAATCTTGGTGGCGGTGTTGAGCTGGACGTGGACTTCGAGACCGATGACCGGCTCGTATTTGGCGGCCTGTTGGGCGAGTTCGGCGGCGGAAAGAGTAGCCATGAGCGGCGGGGCCTTTTCTAGTTTAGGGCGAGAAGCGGCGCGATAGGCACACGTGAAAGGGGCTGCCGCCGGTGGCGGGGCAGCGCAACTGCGGCCGCCCTCCCGGCCGAAGCGCTTCCGGGGCATTCCCGGCGCGCGCGGCGCCGGAGTGGCTTGGTGGACGACCGTTGCGGGCGACTAGCGCCGGGCGGGCTCGAGGGACTCCACCGGAGTCAGCCAGCCGTGCTGGTCGGGGCGTTTGCCGGTCACGAGATCGAAGAAGCGGCGCTGCAAGGCTGCGGTGATCTCTCCCCGGCCGCCCCTGCCGATGGAGATGCGATCCACCGAGCGAATGGGGGTGATTTCCACGGCCGTGCCGCTGAAGAAGAGCTCGTCGGCTAAATAGAGCGCCTCGCGGGCGATCGGCTCTTCGCGGGTGGGGATGCCGAGATCGGCCCCGAGTTGGAGAATCGTATCGCGGGTGATGCCCGGCAGCACGCTATTGGTGAGCGGCGGCGTGACCAGCACGCCCTTGCGCACGAGAAAGAGGTTCTCCCCGCTTCCCTCGCTGACCAGGCCCTGGGCGTCCAAGGCAATGGCTTCCACATAGCCGTTGGCGGCGGCTTCCATCTTCATCAACTGCGAATTCATGTAATTGGCCGCGGCCTTGGCCATGGCCGGGAGGGTATCGGGCGCCATCCGTCGCCAACTGGAAACGCAGACGTCCACGCCCAGGTCTTGCGCTTCTTGACCCAGATAGCGCCCCCAGTCCCAGGCGGCGATGAAGACCTCGATGGGGTTGTCCGAGGGCATCACGCCCATGCCGCCGAAGCCGCGCAGAACGATGGGGCGCAAGTAGGCCGCGGCCATGCGATTTTCGCGGACCAGATCGATGCAACCTTGGGCCAAGTCGGCATGGCTGAAGCCGACGTCGATGCGGTAGATCTTGCAGGAATTCAGCAGACGCTCAATGTGATCGCCGAGACGAAACACTGCCGGGCCCGCGCCGGTCTGATAGCAACGGATGCCTTCGAAGAGCGACGAGCCATAACTCACCACGTGGGCGAGCACATGGATGCGCGCTTCGTCGAAGGGAATGAATTTGCCGTTGTGCCAGATCTTTTCCGTTTTGGCCAATGCCATGGGTCGACTCCGAGCGTCCCTATCGATTATAGGCGGCGTTGGCGCCGATGCGGTCTGTATCCTAGCGGCCCACGGCCGGCGCGCGCAAGGAATTGGCGGCCGCCGCCACCGGATAGGGATAGCCGCCCTGGAAGTAGATTGCCGGCTGCGCCACCATGGCCGGCATGGCCTCTTCGGCCGCTCCGTAGCGGTTGCCGGCGTTCCAGAGCAGGAAGCCAAGGGCGCCTTCCTCGCGCGCCGAGCGCACCTGAATGCGGATGTACTCGGGCCCGAAGGTCTTCGCGTGCCAGGCAAAGGCCTGGAGCCAGGGGCGGATGACGACGCCGGTGTCGCGCGTATCGGCGGCGAAGCGAGCCAGCGATCGGGTGATGAAATGGGCCGGCGCGTCGCCGGGATCGGCGATGCCGTCGAAGTCGTTGAAGAAATGCGAGGGATAGATCATCGGCGAAATCACGTCGCAGAAATACGACAGCGCCAGGATGTCCTGGCCGGTCGCATCGAGATCCACGGGACGCGCCCAAGCCATCACGCCGAACACATCAATGGATAGGTGCACGCCGGTGGGCGCCAGCGCCTGCTGGGCGCGATGTAGAAAATCGGTGATGACGTCGGCGCGGGTGGCAGCCGGATCGGCGGTTTGGAAATGAAATACCGCGTCCTTCTGATTGCCCTCGGTCGGAAAGCGAATGTAATCGAACTGGATCTCATCGGCGCCCGCCGCCGCAGCCGCGAGCGCGAGTTGGATGTCGTACTGCTGCACCGCGGGCAGCGATGGGTCAGCCCAAGCGGGAGTTCCATGCTCGCTCCAGAGCTTGCCGGTGGAACGCGAGTGAACGGCCAGCTCGGGATGGGTTTCGACCAAGTGCGAGTCCTTAAAACAGGCGATACGGGCGATCGCGTACAGTCCGTGATCGTGCAGCCAGGCAATCCAGGCGGGCAGATCGTGAATATAGGGATGCTTGCGCGTGCCGGCCAGCGCCAGGCCGGAGTTGAAGCTGACGACGCCGTCCGCATCCTTGATGTCGAAGACCACGGCGTTGCCGCCGCTACGGCGCCAAGCGGCGGCGATCTGCTTGCCGTGCTCGCTGCCGGCCATCAGGCCGGTGAAATAGATGCCGCGAATCTCATTCGTTTTGGCGGTCGGCCGCCGGTCGGCGATGCCGGAAGGCAAAATGGCGGCCGATGACACCGCACCCAGGCATAAGCCGAGCACCAAACCGTTGGAGAGGCGGCGCAGAAGGACAGGAGTGGGAGCGAACATGGGATTCAGAGAACTCTGATTTCGAATGTAGCACCCCAGCTCGACTTCGCGAGCGGGAGGTATGCGGCAAGTCAGCCGTCCCAAAGGACAAGGTCGCCATGGACTTTAGCGCCCCCCCCCAAAAGGGCAACGAGGCAACGTCGGCGCTGGTGACCCCATCGTAATTTGTGGTGGGGATTTAAGCACCACCGGCCCAGGTAGGATTGCGGCTAGGAAGAAGCACCACAAGCCAGAGGGGAGGGGGAAGCGCGATGGCCTTTGTCCGCAAGAAGGGGAAGTCGTTTTACCTGGTGCACAACGTCCGCGAAGACGGGCGCGTCCGCCAAGTCCATCTGGCCTGCCTGGGGAACCGGCCGCGGATCAGCGACGAGGTTATCGAGCAGGTGAGGAACGAACATCCGGGCTTGGAGATCGATTGGGGGGCGGTGCGCAAACGAGCGAGCGAGACCTTCGCTTCGCCCTTTGCCGATGTGGAGGGGGTCCGGCAACTAAGCCGCAGCATCCGTGCGTTAACGCTGGACTTGAAGGAATTGGATTTGCGGGAACTAGGGCGGCAACCGGAGCAGACACGCTCGGAACTGATGAGCGAGCTGCACGGATTGCGGGACGCGCTCGAGGAAAAGTTCAACCAAGGAACGGCACCGGAGAGCGCACAGGCCGGGCGCGAGGAGGAGGCACGCAAATCCGGCACCTGAAGGACTCGAAAACGGGGGGATGAACATCATGGGGAAGGCGCCGGGAGTGAGGCCGACACGGGAAGTCCTGGATCCATCGCGGCGGAGCGAGCAGGCACGGCAATTCGAAGTGACCATGCGCTCGCTGGTGGTGGGGCAGGACTCGGCGCTCGATGCGCTGGCGGAGTTGTACCAGACGTTTCTCGCGGGGTTGCAGCCGCCGGGACGGCCGATCGCCAATTTGCTGTTTCTGGGGCCCACGGGCGCGGGCAAGACCCGGACGGTGGAAGCGATGGCGGAAGCGCTCTTCGGCGACGGCCGGGCGGTGATCAAGGTCGATTGCGCGGAGTTCCAGCACAGCCACGAGATCGCGAAACTGATCGGCTCGCCACCGGGCTATTTGGGGCACCGCGAGACGCATCCGGTGCTGACGCAGGAGGCGCTGAACCAATGGCACACGGACCGCTGCCGGCTGAGTTTGGTGCTGTTCGACGAAATCGAGAAAGCTTCCGACGCGCTGTGGCAGCTCTTGCTGGGAATCCTGGATCGCGCCACGCTGACGCTCGGCGATAACCGCCGCGTGGACTTTGGACAGGCGGTGATCTTCATGACGAGCAATCTCGGCGCGGCCGAGATGGCGAATCTGGTGGAAGGCGGCATGGGCTTCAGCCATGCCGTGCTCGAGCCGGGCGCCTGGCTGGACCGGAAAGTGGACCGGGTGGCGGTGGAGGCGGCGCGGCGCAAGTTCTCGCCGGAATTCATGAACCGCATCGACAAAACGGTGGTGTTTCGCAACTTGCGCAGCGAGGATTTGAGCGCGATCTTGGAGATCGAATTGGGCCGCGTGCAGCAGCGCATCTTGGCCGCGAACAGCGCCCACCCGTTTCTGTTCCAGTGCACGCCGGCCGCCAAGAGCTATTTGCTGGCCGAAGGCTACGACCCCAAATACGGCGCGCGGCACCTGAAACGCTCGATCGAGCGCAATGTCGTGGCACCGCTCGCGAAGCTCATGGCGACGAACCAGGTCAAGCTGGGCGATATGGTGCGCGTAGATCTTGATCCCGCCGGGCACATGACCTTCACGCGGGAAGCCGAAGGGGTGCTGACGCCGATCTATCGCGACACCGGTCCCGAGCCCGCCCCGGCGCCGGTGAACCGGCGGGGAGCGTCGGCGCGCCGGCTGGACCTGCCGATGGCGGCGGATTCCAAATGACCGCTTCGCTCTCCCCGGCTGGAAAATGGAAGCATGGTACCGAGCCGCTCCCTGCTCATGGCGCTGGTGCTTGCCGCCCTGTCGTGCGGGGCGGCGGCGCAACAGGCGCGGTTTTACAACCCGGGATACAACTTCTTCACGCCGCAGCAAGATGTGCAAGTCGGCAAGCAAGCCGAGGCGCAAGAGTTGAGCAAGCTGCCGATCCTGCGCGATCCCCAGGCCGAGCAATACATCACGGGCCTCGGCGACCAACTGGCGGCGCACATGCCGGGGCCGAAGTTCCCCTATCGGTTTCACATCGTGAATTCGAACGACATCAACGCCTTCGCCTTGCCCGGGGGCCCGATCTTCGTCAACAAAGGGGCGATTTGCGCGGCCGACACTGAAGCGCAACTGGCGGGCGTGGTCGCGCACGAGGAGTCGCACGTGGCGCTGCGGCACTCGACGCATATGGCGTCGCAGCAGGAGCTGTACGCGATTCCGCTGCAGCTCTTCGGCGCCGCACTCGGCACCGGCACGGCGGCGACGGTGGCGCGAGTGGCGGCGCAGATCGGCGTGCAGGCGATGTTCCTGAAGTATTCGCGAACGGATGAGAGCCAAGCCGATGCGCTGGGCGCGCAAGTGATGTCCAGCGCGGGCTTCGATCCCCGGCAGATGGCGGTCTTCTTTCAGAAGCTGGAGGCGCAGCCGGGCAGCTCGACGCTCCAATTTCTGAGCGATCATCCCAATCCCGGCAACCGCATGGCGGCAATCGAGCGTGAGATTCCGGAGCTGGGCCCGCATCCGCCCTATCGGCCGAGTTCGCCGCAATTCACCCAGGTTCACGCCCGGCTTTGCGGGCATTGACGCCGGAGCAAGGCTAGGGACGAGCGCCGGCGGTGCACGGCGCGCAGCCTTCCCAACTTGGGCCGTGCGCCGCTGCCCCGGTTTTCTCGCATGGGCATGCTGCCCCCGGACCCGTCGAGGGACAGGTTTGCGGCACGATAGAATGCCCCAATGCGATGGTCGGCGCGAAGCCGTGGGTTCCTGCTGCTTACGGGCCTATTCGTGATGTCCGTATTGTGCGGCCAGGGCATTTTTCCGCGCTTCGCGGACCTGCATTTCGACGTTGCGGACGAGCATGGCCGAGTGGTAGTGCGGAGCGTGGCGCCGGCGAGCGCCGAAGCGGCGGCTGGCCTGATTCCAGGCATGCAATTGCTCGCCATCAATGGCCGCAAGATCACAAATCTCGCCCAAGTGCAGCAGAGCCAGATCTATTGGCTGTGGGGCGGCGGGCCGGTACGGCTTTCCGTGAAGAGCGGGGTCGGCTCGCGGCTGCTCGTCTTCCGGGCTGAGCCTGGGTCGGTACCCTGGGGCCGCTGGGTCTTCATCGTCGTTCTCGCCCTTTACTTTTTCTGCGGGGTTTACATCCTGCTCCAGCGGTGGGATACGCCGAGCGCATTTTGGTTCGGCTGGACGATGGCGTTGATCGGGCTGCTGGAAGCCCAAGTTGCAGTGCCGCGGTGGATCGCGATGTGGACGGCCGGCGGCCGCCCGCTGGCGACGATGTTTTGGCTTCTGGGAACCGCAGCGACCGGGTTATTGCTGCCGGTGGTGGTGTATTTCATCTTCCGCGCTATGGGCGCAATGTTCAGCGGGGATGAAGGGCAGTTGCGGCCAAGCCGCTGGGCGGTAGCGTATCTGGTGCTGCTGGCGGTAACGGCGGCGTGCAACGAGACGGCGTATTTCAGCCCGAGTTTTCCCAACAGCGCGGCAGCCGACGCGGCGGCGATTTTGATTGGCGTGTGTTTCTTGACCGCGTTGTTCGGAGGGCGGCTCCTGTATCGCTGCGCGGACGGCTTGCGCCGCGACGTGCGAACGCAGCGCTTGCTGACGATTTTGCGGTGGGCGGCGTGGGTCTCTTTTGTGCCGCCGCTGCTGGCGGAAACGGCCCGCGCGTTGATCGGCGCGGCGCCGCCATCGCATCTCGGATCCATCATCGAATTCTTGCCGCTCACGCTGGCCATCTACCCGCTCGTCGTGGCGTGGGCGATCCGCCGCCAGCGGCTCTTCGGCATTCAAGGGCTGCTGCGGCGCTCTCTGCAATACGCGTTTCTCAGCGGCGGGTTGGGAGTTGCATATTACGTGCCCCTCGCCGCATTTGCCTTCATGATCGGCAACGCCGGCGCGGGGACGGGCCGGCTGGCCGGCGGCATCACTGGGATGGCGGTGACGATCGTGGGCGGAAGGCTCACGCGGCGGCGGCTGCACACCGCCCTGGATCGGCGATTTTTCCGCGAGGCCTATGAGGCGGAGCAGGTGCTCGGCAATCTGGGCTCGCAAATGGGACGCTTTTGGGAGCGAGGCGCGCTCGAAGCCTTCGTTTTGGAGCAGATGGACGCGGCGCTGCATTTGAGCTGGGCGGGGGTGTATGAAAGCGGCGCGCCGGATGCGCCCGCTCAGCTCGGCCAGTATCGCGTTGCCGGGGAGGGCGCTTCCGGGCGAAAGCAGAGGGCGCTTCCTCCGCCGCAGATCCTGACGCCGCCGCCGGAGGCGGGCGGCGCGGCGGCGAGTGAAAAAACGCCGGTGTATCAGCCGGCGCCCGCGTCCCGGGGCGGCCCCGGCATGCGGTCCGGGAACGAGGCTTGGAATGGGGCCGAGGCTGCCGTGGGCCTGCGCTCTCACGAGACCTGGTTCGGTTGGATGCTGCTAGGTCCGAAGCTCTCGGAAGAACCGTTTACCAAGCGCGATTTGGGACTGATCGCGGCAGTCGCGAGCCAGCTTGCCGCCGCTCTGGCCAATGCGGAGCTGGTGGCGGAAGTGCGCAAGCGCGACCGCATCAGCCAAGAACTATTGATGGCGCGCGAGGTGCAACAGCGCCTGCTGCCGCAGGAACTGCCCGCCGTGGAAGGATTGGACCTGGCGGTCGAATATGCCCCGGCACGCGAAGTGGGCGGCGACTATTACGATGTCTTCGAACTCGAGCCGGGGGTGGTGACGCTGGTGGTCGCCGACGTGGCGGGCAAGGGATTTTCCGCGGCCTTGCTCATGGCCAATTTGCAGGCGTTGGTGCGGGGTGCGCAAGCCCGCTCGGCGCCGCTCGAGGAGCGGGTGGCGCGCATCAACCAACAACTGGCGCGCTCGGTCCTGCCAGGACAATTCGCCACGCTGTTCATAGCGGAGATGGATGCGATCCGCGGCATAGTGACGTATTGCAATGCCGGGCACGAGCCGCCGCTGTACGCGCGCGCGCAGGCGCGCAGGGAGGTGGCTCTCCAGGCGGTGACGGCGAGCGGTCCCACGGGCGCGAGCCATGCGCGTGCTACTGCGGACGAGCCAATGGAGACACTGGACGCGGGCGGGATTCCCCTGGGGCTGTTTCCGGAGGCGAGCTATGAGTCGGGCACGGTGGCGTACGGGCCGGGCGACCTGCTGCTGGTGTTTACCGACGGCGCGACCGACGCGATGAACGCGGGGGATGAATCGTTCACCCGGGAGCGGCTGGGAGCGGAATTGGCGCAAGGCGTAGCGCAGGAGTGGGACGCGGCGCAGCTGGTGCGCCATTTGCGCGCGGCGATCGAGCGCTTCACCGGCGCGCGGCCGCAGTTCGACGACCTCACGCTGCTCGCCGCGCGGCGGCGCTGGTGACGGCGCCGGCGGCAGGTGAGGGCACGGCGGCGGCGGCCAGCCGCCGGCGGCTGGTGCATGCCGCGATGGTGGCGTGGGCGCTGCTGCTGCGCTGGCTGTCGGCGCCGCAAGCGGCCGCGCTCGCGGCGGCGGCGCTGATCTTCAACACCGCCGTCTTGCCCCGGCTCAACCTCGATCTTTCCAAGCGATCGGCAACCGGCGAGCGCGCGGCCGCGTGGCGCGGCATCCGCCTGTATCCGTTTACGGTGCTGGTGTTGATTGCGCTGTTTCCGCATCAACTCTACGCCGTGGCGGCGGGCTGGGCGGTTTTGGCGCTGGGAGATCCCGCCGCGTCGTGGTGGGGCGAAACACATCCCGGCGCACAACGCTGGCCCGGAAGTTCGAAGACGCTCGGCGGCTCGCTCTGCTACGGGCTGGCCGGCGCGGCGGGAGCGCTGGCGTTCTTGGCGTACTTGCAGGTGCCGGCGGCGCCCAGGGAGATGGTCACCGTCGCCGTTCTCGCCGCAGCGGCGGCGGCGGGCGTGGAAGCCTTGCCTTTGGGCTTGGACGACAATTTTTTGCCGCCGCTGGCGGCAGCGGGGATCGCGGCGCTGGCGCTCGCTCATCCGGCGGCGCCGCGGCCGCCGGCACACCTGATCGAAGGTTTCGCGGTCTGCGGCGGGCTGGCGGTGGCGGCGTATGGTTTGCGGCTGGTGACTCTCGGGGCGGCCCTATCCGGCTGGGCGCTGGCGGTGGCGATTTACGGCGGCTTGGGGCGCGGCGGCTTCGCGTGCCTGCTGGCGTTCTTCGTGCTGGGAGCCGGGGCCACCAAGTTGGGTTATGAGCGCAAGCGCCGCCGCGGCGCCGCGGAAGCTCGCGGCGGCCAGCGCGACGCGACGCAGGTGCTGGCGAATGGGCTGGCGCCCGCGGCGGCGGCGGCGCTGGGATGGCTCGCGGGCGCCCCCGCGCCCGCGGCGCTGGCCGCCGTCGCGGCGCTGGCGGCGGCCACCTCCGATACGCTGGCGAGCGAGATCGGCCAAGCCTGGGGGCGGGAGCCGGTTCTGATCTTCGGCGGGCAGCGCGTCGCGGTCGGCAGCGACGGCGGGATTTCCGCCGTAGGAACCGCCGCCGGCTTGGCCGGAGCGGCCCTGCTGGGGATCTGCGCCGCCGCGGTCGGGCTCGTGCCCTGGCCCACCGCGGCTTGGCTGGCGGGACTGGGCTTCGCGGGAAACCTTTGGGACTCAGTCTTGGGCGCGGTTTGGGAACGGCGCGGCGAACTGAGTAACGACGAGGTGAACTTTCTGGCTACGCTGGCCGCCGCCCTGGCGGCGGTACTGCTCGGCCGCCTTTAAGGCATGTTGGGCGGATTCTGGAACCAAAGCACGATCAGATCGGCGCGGCGGCGCACGGAAAACTTCGCGAGCAGATTGGAGACGTGAAACTTAGCAGTGCGCTCGGAGATGTGCAGCCGCTGCGCGATCTCCTTGTTGGAGACGTTTTCGAGCAGCAGGTCGAGCACTTCTTTTTCCCGGCGGCTGAGACGGGTATTGCCGCTGGCGAATTGCCGGCTGCCTAATCCGCTGATCACCGAATCTACGAAGCGCGAAAGCAGCGGCCGGGGCACCCAATAGCCGCCGTTGGCTACCGCATCCAGCGCTTGCGGCACCTGGGCCGGTGCCTGCGCGTAAGTGATCAGCCCTTTCGCGCCCAGACGCAGCAGCGGAAAGGCGTTGTTTTCGTTGAACTCATCGGCGAGGGCGATCACCCGGGCCTGGGGAAAACGAGAAAAAATCGCCGCCACCACGCTGTCCGTCACCGGCCGGGGAGAATGCGTGTCCACAACATACACGTCGGCTTCCGGCAGTTTGCTCGCATCGACGGCGCCGCCGGCGCCGAGTTCGGGCCGGTGTGTTTGCAGCACGAAACGCGCCGGATCAAGGCGCTGATCGAATTCCGACGACACCAGCGGATGCGAAGGAAACAGGCAAACGGCCAGGCGGCGTGCCGGGCCGGGTTTGGGCGCCGTAGCGGAGGGTGTTGTGCGAAGCGGAGGCATGAAAAGAGAAGCTATGCGATGCAATACTTTACCGCAAGTGGATTTTAACCCGAAAGGCCTTTTGGCCAAGCCTTTCCCTTACCGGTCAGGGGTAGCGAGACAGGTGCTATGGCCGCAAGGACAGGTTCAGTGGCGATGAGCGCGAAACAGCGAGCCGATGAGCAGGAAGGCGGCGCCGGCCATCGCAAGTTCGAACGAGTTCTCGCCGGCGGCCCCGGCCAGCGCGAATGCGCCGCGATCTTCCACCGGCGCTGGCTTGACCGATTGGCCCGACGCCCCCAACACGATCGCAAAAACTATGAGTTGCAAGCCGCCTCTAAGGCGGCGGTTCCGCTTTGACACGCGTCCGACGGGGGCAGTTTGAGGGCCGTTCTAGGTAGCGCGGCAAACGCGCCCTAGGTCCAGCCTTCGCGTTATCACCTCCCTTTGGGCGGGTGCCGGCAGCTGCCCAAGCCGAGAATGGCGATGCCCAAAATGAGCGGGGGAAGGGCTGCCGCCGCGCGCGTCAAGAGCCGGCGACGGCTTGGCAGCGGCGCCAATAGGCCTGCGCCCGGCGCACGTCGCGTCCGATCTGCGCATTCAGCTCTGCCGGAGAATCGAACTTGCGCTCATCGCGCAAGCGATAACGAAAGGCGATTTCGACTTCGCGTGCCGCGACCGGCTCGAAATTGAGCAGGTGCGACTCGACGACGAGCTCGCCGCCCCCAAACGTGGGGCGGACGCCGACGTTGGTCACGGAAGGAAAGCGGCGGCCGGCGAGGATGGATTCGGTGACATAGACGCCGCGTTTCGGCAGCAGTTCGGAATAACGCTCGAGATTCAGCGTGGGCACGGTGAGGCGGCGGCCGATGCCCTGGCCGCCGACAATGGCGCCGCGCACGGAAAAACAACGCCCCAGCAGGCGGCCGGCGCGGTCCACGCGGCCCTGGGCGATCCACTCGCGGATGCGCGAGCTGGAAACCACTTCGCCCCGAATCGTGACCGGGGGATGCACGCGAACGCCGAACCCGTATTCCTCGCCCAGGCGTTGCAACGTGGCGATATCGCCGGCGTGGCGATGGCCGAAGCGAAAGTTTTCGCCCTCATGGACCTCGCTGACGCCGAGCCCGTCATGAAGAACTTTCGCCACGAATTCGCGCGGCGAAAGCAGCGACAGGTCGCGGGAAAAGGGCAAAACCAAGAGCAGATCGATGCCGGTCTCTTGCACCAGGCGAATCTTTTCCGGCAGCGGGGTGATCAGCGGAGGAGCGCTGTCGGGACGCAAAATGCGCGTGGGGTGGGGATCGAACGTGAGCGCCGCGGCGATGTGGCCGGAACGCCGCGCGCTGTCGACCACGGCCGCCAACAGGGCGCGATGGCCGAGATGCACCCCGTCGAAATTGCCGATGGCGAGGTGCGCGCCGCGGGGGGCGGAAGCGAGTTCCTCGATCGATCGCAGGATGCGCATGAGAGGGCCTAAATCTCCACATCGAGTTCCAGGCCGTCATACGCGAGACGCACGTGCGCGGGGAGCGCGCGCTCGGTTTCGGCGTGGAGCAGGTCGTGGGAGATGTGGGTGAAGAAGGCGCGGCGCGGCGCCAGGGTTTCGACCAAGCGGAGGGAATTAGCGACCGTGGAATGGGTTGGATGGGGGCGGTGGCGGAGCGCATCCAGGATCAAGACGTCCAGGTTGCGCAGGCGCTCGAGCGCAGGCGCGGGGATTTCACTGAAATCGGTGACGTAGGCATTGGCGCCGAAGCGATACGCCAAAATCGGCAAATCGCCGTGCATCACGCCGAGCGGCTCGAAGATCGTTCCCGCCACGGTGATCGGGTCCGGCGGCACGATGACGTGGGCGGCGATGCGCGGGATGGCGCTGTGGGGATAGTTGTCGTCAAAGACATAGCGGAAGACACGGCGCAGGTCTGCGACCGTGCTCTCGTTGGCATAGACGGGGATGGGGCCGGCGTGGGCGGAATTCAATTGGCGCAGGTCGTCCATGCCGAAGATATGGTCGGCATGGCCGTGGGTGTAGAACACCGCGTCCAAGCGGTCGAGCCCGGCGGCGAGGGCTTGCGCGCGGAAGTCGGGGCTGGTGTCGATCAAAATGCCGGCCGGGGAACTCTCGGCACCGTAGCGAGAAGCAGGGGCCGGTGGCGCCGGCTCGGGCGGAGCCGGGAAGCGCAGCAGGATGCTGGGGCGCGTACGCCGGTCGCGCGGATCCGTCGACGTGCAAACCCGGCAACGACAGCCCAGCATGGGCACGCCGGTCGAGGTTCCGGATCCTAGGACGCTGAGGCGCGCAGTCGGCATTGCGGGCCGGGTTAGCGCGCCCTTTTTTGGGTCAACTGTACATAGACCATGCGCAGTTCGTAGAGGATTTCCTCGAGCGCTTGCTGTTCGGTGGGGGTCAGGTTGCCCTTCGTCTTTTGCTGGAGCAGGCCGAGGATGTCGATCGTCTGGCGCGCGCCCTCGAAATCGGGTTCGGGACGAGAAAGTTGGCCGGGAGCGGCGGCGCCCAACTGCATCATGGCGGAGGCGTACAGGCTCTCGAGGAAGGCCAGAAAATTCACCGGTCCGCCCGGCTCGGGCTCTTCGGACTCGGCGTCGCTGGACGCCGGCTGCGCCGGCGAAGGGGCGGCGGGCTGGGGCGCGCCTTTGGGCGCTTTGCCTTTGGCCGGCGCGGCCTGGGAAGCGCCGGCAGCGGCAGAGGACGCCGCCTTGCCGGCGCCGATCTCCACCACCTCGGCGGGAGTGGAAACTTCTTCCGGCACGTCCGGCCGGCGCTCGCCGCTGGGCGTGAAATGCCGCCGGTCGGTGACGACAAAGCTTGGTTCGTTGGCTTCAGCGGAGGCCATACGTGCTGCCATCGAGTATAAAACGGCACTCGCCGCGAGCGAAACGGCATAGGGAGGGGCGCGCCGCGACGCGGGCGCGGCGGCGTTAGGCCGCGCGCGATTTCCGGGCCGGGCGCGGGCGGCGGCGCGCGGCCGTGCCGCGAGCCGGACGGCGGCCGGCCGCCGGTTGGACCCCGCGGCTGCCTTCGCGCTTGACCGCGCGAGAAGCGGCACGGGAGCGCCGGCCGGAGGGCGCGCGCTTGTGGCTTTGCGCGCCGCGGGCCCGGTCGCGCTGCGCTTGGCGGCGGGTGCGAGGCTTGGCCCGGCCCGGCCGCGGCGGCTTCAGCTTGACGCCTGCGCGCCGCGCCTTCGCTAAGCCGATCGCGATCGCTTGTTGCGGCGAACGAGCGTCGTGCTTGCCGCGGCGGACGTGCTCGAATTCCTCGCGCACGAATTCACCGGCTTGAGTGCTGGGCGATTGTCCCTCGCGCCGGTCGCGGCGCGCGCGTTCCAGGGTCTTCTTCTCCGGCATGGGCCTGGCCTCCCGACCTTGGGATGCACGGCCTGCTAGCGCAGCAGCTTCCGCAATTGCCCCCAGCGCACCCATCGGACGTTCTCGGCCGCCAGCAAACGGCGCATCGCCGGACTGGTAAAGGCATCGTAATCGGATTGCCGCCATGCCGCGCCGTAAGCGCCATTGCCCATGGCGGCGCGCAATTCCGGCGTGTCGAAGCCGGGATGAATGATGATTTCGGTCAATTGGCCCGGTTTGAGGCGGCGAATGACAGCGGCATAGCGGGCCGGAAACGTCGCGACCGGGCCCGCGGCGAACTGCACGATCTCGCTCAGGAACACGTTGGGATTATTCGCGAGCAGCGGCACCAGTCGCTGGTAGCCCGGAGGATCGGCAGGCACGATCGGGCGCAGGAGCAACGGGCAGTGGTATTCGCGGCCCAAAGCCAAATAGATTTTTGCCAACGCGGGGGTGGCCAAGACCGCGCCCATATGGGTGTCCAAGTGCGTAAACGGCACGCCGAACGCGCGCGCCCGCTCAACTTGGGCGCGCAGCTCGCGCTCCACTTGGGCCGGCACGGCGTGCGCGGCCACATCGGATACGCTCTGCCAGAGGAAGCCTTGATCGTCGAGCAAGGATGGGATTTGGTCTTGCGGGCTGACGCCGCGCCAGCGCAAATAGCGCCACTCGGAGGTCAAGTCGAGGTGGACCCCGAAGTCGTCTTGGGGATGGGATTTGGCGAAAGCCGCAATTTCGGGAAACCAAGGCGCGGTCACGAGAATGGAGGAGGAGGAAATGGCCCCGCGCGCGAAGGCGGCCTCGATGGCGGAATCGACTGAATGCGTGACCCCGGCATCGTCGCCGTGCACGATCAGCAATTTGGTTTGCGGCGGGTACCCGAGGCGGGCGGCCAGCGTGGCGGGAGGCGACGGCTTGCTTGCGGCGCCAGGCCGGGCGGCGGCCAGGAGCAGCGCTCCGGCGCAGAGAGCCGCGGCATTTCCGAGCCGGCGGCGCGTCACTCGGTGCGTACGCGTACGCCCAGCGCCGCCAGCTCGTCGTGGGCCTGCTGCGCCTCTTGGGAGCGCGGGTAGTGGTCGATCAGGCTGCGAAATTCCCGAATTCCCGCGGCGCGCTCCTTCAGCGCGATCAACGAAAAGCCCTTCTTCAACTGCGCTCCCGGCGCGATCTTGCCGTTGTCGGGGAAGCGATTCAAGACGGTATCGAAGGTCTTGATGGCTTCGTTGTACTTCTGCTCCTTCATGTAAATGTCACCAAGATAATACGTGGCTTCGCCGACGTGACCGTCATTGGGATACGCGGTGATGAATTGCTGGAATTCGCTGGCCGCCAGTGGATAGGAGCCGTGCACGTAATCGCTGAGCGCGTTTTGATAGAGCTGATCGGGCGGCAACACCGGCGGTGTATTCGCGGCGGCGGGCGGCGCGCCGGAAGACGGCGCGGCGGCGCCGGGGTTGGCGGGCGCCGTGCCCGTGGCGTTGGCGGGCGCCGATTGCGGCGCCGGCAGCGTCTGCTGCGCCTGCTGGATTTGGCCGACGATTTCAGTGATCTTGTTGACCCGGGCTTGCAGATCGCTGATGGCGTCCGATAGGTTCTGGAATTCCTGGCTGATTTGATTCTGGTTTTGGCCGCTATTGGCCGCTTGCGCGCTCACGGTCTGCTGCAAGGATTTGAGCGCGGTTTGCACGGCGCTGATGGCGTCGGCGTTCTGGCCGACGAGAGTCTTCAAGACGGCGGAGTTGGCGGTAACGCTTTTCTGGAGATCCTGCATTTGCGCCATCAGCAGCGCCACTTGCTGCTGCAGGGCGATGATCTCTTTGGGCACGGCCCAAGCCGGCGCGGTCAGCAAAGCCACGAAGATCAGCGAGGCCAACAACTTCTTGGTCATAGTGAGCTTATTTTACGGCCAGCGGCGGGGAACGAACGAGTCCTGACGGCCAGGGGCAAGTGGTGACAATGGTACGGGCAAAAAAAGAGCGCGGGCGAAAGCGCCCGCGCTCGAAAGGCTGGCTGCCGGAGCGATCTACTGCGCCGGCGTGGCCAAAACCAGATGGCCGACCCGGTTCTTCTGCCAGCAGGCCTCGGTATGCTCGGTGCAGAAGGGCTTTTCCTTGCCGTAGCTGATGGTGCGGATGCGGGATCCGTCCACCCCCAGTTGGACCAGGTAGTCCTTCACTGCGTTGGCGCGACGATCGCCCAGGCCCATGTTGTACTCGGCGCTGCCGCGCTCGTCGCAGTGGCCCTCGATGATGAAGTCCACGTCGGGATGCTGCTTCAGGAACTCGGCGTCGGCCTGCAGGGCCTCCTGGGCATCGGGACGAATATTCGACTTGTCGAAGTCGAAATAGGCATCCTTGATGTTTTGGTTCCACAGATCCTGAATGCTGGGCTGCGGCGCCGGCGCAGGTGCGGGCGGCGGCGGCGGCTGCGTGACGGTGACGTGGGCGCTGGCGCTGGCGGTTTGCCCGTTGGCGCCGTAGGCGACCGCCTCATAGTCGGTGGATTCGGTCGGCGAAACTGACTGCGAACCGTTGAGATCCACGCTGGCGCCGTTCAGCTCGACCTTGGTCGCGTTCTGGGAGCTCCAGGTCAAGGTTGAGCTCTGGCCGGCCTGAATCGAGGTCGGGTCGGCGTTGAGCGTAATCGTCGGAGCGGGCGCGGGCGCGGGCGGCGGAGTCGGCGGGGCGGGTGCGGGTTTGTGTCTGCAACCGGCCAACGCGATCATCACTGCAAACGCTCCCATGACGGTGCACAGGTAGCGAAGACGAGAATGAGACATTCTTTTCCTCCCTGATGAAGACTGCCTGAATGAGCTGCGATTAGCCATTTGGATCAGTGCCATGACCAATTCGGCATGGTGTTGCTGCCGGCGGTGGTGAGCTTGGCCGGGCTCGTGCCATCCGCCAAAATCGTAAATAGCTGCCAGGACTCGTTCTCGCCCACGGCGAAGACGAGGTGGCGACCATCGGGCGCCCAACTAGGAAAGTCGTTGCGCTCCCCATTATGTGTCAATTGGAGATAGTTGCGGTTGGCCAAGTACCAGATGTAGATGTCGTAGGCGCCGCCGTTGCCTTCGCCGCCGCCGGTGCGGCGCCAGGAAAAGGCCAGGGCCTCCCCGTTCGGCGACCAGGAGGGGCTGACCGCATAGCCGCTCATGGTGAGGCGCTGCTGGTTGGTGCCGTCCGCGTCCATGACATAGATCTGCGGCAGGCCGGTGCGGTCGCTTTCAAAGGCGATTTGGGCGCCGGTCTTGGGATTCCAGACGGGGGCGATATCCACGCCCGGCGAATAGGTCAGCCGGCGCAAACCGGTGCCGTTGGCGTTGATGGTGTAAATCTCCATGTCGCCGGTGCGCGAACTGGAGAAGGCGAGCTTGGAACCGTCCGGCGACCAGGCCGGGGTGGCGTTGGTGCCGCCCAGGCGGGGAAAGCGCGCATAGCGATGGGTGAGCAAATCGAGGACGCGAATCCGCGAGCCGGCGGAGCTCAACTCCATGAAAGCGACTTTGGAGCCGTCGGGAGAAAGGCGCGGCGAATAGCAGATGGCGTCCAGGTGGGTCAATTGCTGCTGGTTGGCGCCGTCGTAGTCCATCATCCACACCTCCTTGTGGCCGGTGCGGTCGCTGATGAATACGATCTTGCTTTCCGCGATGCCCGGGCCGCCGCCCAAGGCGGCGATGATAGCGTCGGCGAATTCATGGGCGATCACCCGGGCGGCCGCGGGGGTCGGTTGATCGGTATAGCGCTTGCCGAGCACGAAAGGCTTGTTGGGCTGGGTCAGGTCGTATAGGTAGCCCTCGACCTGCAGCGCTCCGTTGCCCACCACGACATTGCCGAACACTAGCCGCTGGGCGGTCGTGGGCGCCGCGGACCAGGCCGCTAGCGCTCCGCCTCCCAGATCCGTGGGAGTGCCCGGCTGCTGCAGCGGGTAAAAGCTTTTGCTGACCATCTCGACCAAGCCGGATTGGTACAAATCGTTCCAGAGCACGCCATCGAACGTTTGCGCCAGGCTGTTCGCCGCTGGGTCGGCGGAGCCAATCTTGAAGTCCGGCAAGGCCAGGCGCAGTTTCTTGGCGCCGGTGATCGGAATGTAGACCGACTGCTGCGCCGAAACCGGAAAGGGCGCCAGCCCCAGGGCGAGAGCGCAGAGAACCAGCCATACGCGGCGGCGAAAAGTTCGGGAAATCATTGCAGTTCGAAGGAGACGCGCACGTCGAGCGTCGAATGAGGATAACCGGCGGGCAAGGGATCGGTCTCGCTGGCCGCCATTTGTTGCACGGCGTGCAGCGCCATGCTGTCGAGGGCTGGAATATTGCTGCGCTCGACGAAAACGATGTTGCTGAGATGGCCGCTGCGGTCCACCGTGAATTGAATGTATACCAAGCGGCCGACGGGCACGGCGGGATCGCGATATTGTTGCGCCCAATAGAAAGTCAGGCGGTCGCGCAGGTGATTTACCCAAGCGGCATATTGCGATCCGAAGGCGGCGTCGCCGAAGGCCAGGCTTCCGCCGCCGCCGACGCCGGGCGTCATGCTGTAGCTGAACGAGGCCGGGCCCCCGGCGCCATAATCAGCGCGGGTATCGGGCTGCTTGGGAACGTCGGCCCGGGCCAAGCGATCGAGCTCATGCTGGGCTTGCTCCATGGCCAGATCCTTGGGCGTGAAAGGGCGGCGGCGCGCAGGCAGTCGGATGGCGTCGGGCGGGGGCTTGGGGGCGCGGACCGGGCGGCTCACGGCCATGCCGGGATTGTTGTTGGCCAGGCGGTTCTTGGTGATGGTGTCGGTGGGCGAGGGCATGGGGATGGCGCCGCCGGGCACGGAGGAAACCAGATTGGCCTGAATCGTCCCTTGCCCCGCGCCGCCGGGGTGCTGGCCCCCGAGGAACAGGTGCGGAAACAGCCGCGCCCCGAAGAAAATTAGGCCGATCAACGCGGCATGGCCGAGCGCGCTCAGCAGCAGACTGCCGCCCCAGCGCTCGGGAGGCGCGGAGGGCATCGCGTCGGCGGGCTGGAGCGAACGGGACATCGCCTTTATTTGTCGTAGGGTTGGGTCACCAGGCTGACGCGCTTCAAGCCGCCCGCCTGGATGGCATCCATCACCTGCGCCAGTTGCCCCCAGGGAAGGTGCTCATCGGCGCGCACATAAATATCCTGCCGTGATGGATCTGGCATCTTGGCGCGCAGGCTGGCGGCAAGGTTATGGATGTTCACCAGTTGATCCCCTTCATAGACGTTGCCGGAGCGATCGACGGTTACGACGATTCGCTCCTGGGTCAGCACCTGCACGTTGCGGGTATGCGGGACGGTCACGTCGATGCCGGACTGGATCACCGGCGCGGTGATCATGAAGATCACCAGCAGCACGAGCATCACATCCACCAGCGGCGTGATGTTGATATCGGCCAGCGAGCTGTGGGTGCGGCCATCGGAAGCGGTGAATGCCATGACAGACTCCTCGATTGCCTAGAGCGCCGGCTTGCCCGCCATCTGCGGCACGGGCCGGTTGCCGGCCGCCGCGGTCGCCTCCGCGCGATTGAGGAACTCCAGCGCGAACTCGTCCGTGCCGGCGGAGAATTCCTTGATCTGGTTGACGTAGGCGTTATACGCGATCAAGGCGGGGATGGCGGCGGCCAGGCCGGCGGCGGTGGTGATGAGCGCCTCGGCGATGCCCGGAGCCACCGCGCGCAGCGTGGCCGCGCCTTCGGTGCCGAGACTGTGAAAGGCGTCAATGATGCCCCACACCGTGCCGAAGAGGCCGATAAAGGGACACGCTGCGGCGGTGGTCGCCAGCCAGCCCAGGCGCCGCTCGAGCAGGGTAATCTGCGCCGTTCCCTCGGCCTTGAGCGCGCGATTGACGGCCTCGAGATTGCGTCCCGTTCCCGCCGTGTATTGGCGCGTGAATTCCTCGTAGCCCGATTCGAAGACCTCGACCAGCGGACACGGACGAAACGAATCGCTAGAGGCGTTGAGTTCGGGCAGTTGCGACTTGCGAAAGGCGCGCAAAAATTTGCGCATCTGCGCACGCGCCCGCCGGAAGCTGCCCCACTTTTGGAAGATGATGGCCCAGGAAAAAAGCGAAAAAAGGGCCAAGATTACCAAGACGATGCGGACAACAGGGCCGGAGGTCTGGATCATCTCCGGCACTGCGCCGCCTCCGATCTGCCAAAACACTAGGAGAGCCGCGAGCGTCAAATCAACTCCTATCTATTGAAGATTCAGGAACTTAAAGTACCACATCGCGAGGCCGCCCGCGCGCCGAGGTTACCCACAAGGCACCATCGCGCCACCGGTGGCCCGCACCCGCCGTGAACATGGTTCGACGTGGGTACGTTTTTTTACGTTTCCGGAGTTTTCGGACAACACGTCTCGGTGGGCTGGACTAGGCGGACGACAACGATGTCGCTGGCGCCAGCGAAAAGCGCCGGCAAGCAGCGCCGATTGCCGGCCGCAATGGACAGCCGCCATCGCCGCCAGGCGTGCCGGCCCGCGAGCCCAACCCTAAATTTTCGTGATCGGGACGCGCCGGAAGTCCGTGCGCTGAGCGAACCTCGAGGATTCGACCGCGAACGCGAAGGTCAACCGCAGTGGACGATTACGGTCGCCCAGCAACGTGCGACCCATCACGCCTTGATCGAATTTCGAGTGACGTGGCGCAGCTCCGCGAGTCTCTTGTACATACCTGTTCCTGGTGTGCGAGCAGGCGGAGGAAACGATGCACGCACGCCGTTTCGTCGGCGTAATTTTCGGCACCCTGGCGCTGGGGCTTGCCAGTCACGCGGCAAAAATCCAGGTCGCCGTTTACGATTACGCCGGCCTAACCACGGCGGAATTGCGCGCCGCCGAAGCCGAGGCCGGCCGTTATTACCGCCCCGAAGGGATCGAGTTCGACTGGACGCGCTGCGGAGCGCATGGCTGGCGCGAGATCACGTGCGCGAAGGTCGTGCGCCCGCAGGCGCTGATCATCAACCTGCTGCCGCAGAAAATGGCGGCCAGGGCGACGCGCGACGCCGATGCCTTGGGTTTCGCCTGGAGCGGAACGCACATCGCCGGCGTGCTCTGCGCGAGGGCGACGGAACTGGCCGAGGAGGCGCGAATGCCGCGCCCGCAGGTCCTGGGCATGGTGATGGCGCACGAACTCGGCCATTTGCTGCTCGGCGCGGGCGCGCATGAGCACCGCGGCATCATGGTCGCGCATTGGACGGCGGATCGGGTGGTGCTGCTGCGGGCACAGCCGTTTTTCGTGGCGAACGCACGACGGCGGCTGGAGCAAGAGGCGGCGCAAATCGCCGGCTAGCGCCGGGCAAAACCGGCGCTGCGGCGGTCGTGCGCGCCGTCCTGTCCCGCCGCTACGGTGAATTAACGCGCGGCGAGGCGGCGCACGACCTCAAAGAGCACGGGCGGGCCGGAACGGAGCTCGGCGATGCCGATGCGTTCGTTGTCGCCATGCTCGGTGTCGCTCTCGGCCTCGGTCACCGCATACGGGCTGAAGCCGTAGCACTCGATGCCCAAGCGGCGGTACATTTCACTCTCGGTAAAGCCGCTGAGCAATTTGGGCACGACCGGCGCGCCGGGGAAGGCGCGCGCGGAGACTTCGCGAATGATGCGGTAAAGCTCGGAATCGGTGGGCGAGGAGTTCGGCGGGCGGAACGTGGAGAGCTGCGAAACCTCGATTTCGGGATCGGCGATGACGTGTTCGATCTCGTGCCTGAAGACGGCGGGATCGGTGCCGGGCAAGAGCCGAACGTCGAGGTTGGCCCAGGCTTCGCTGGGAATGACGTTGGTTTGTTGCGCACCGTGGAGCATAGTCAGGCTGACGGTATCGCGCAGCATATAGTCGTAATCGCTCTGCGCGGAGATCCAGCGCACGAACGCGGGGTCGGCCAGCGCCTGGCGGATGTCAGCGAACTGCGAGCGGCGCGGCTCGGCCTGCTCCGGCGCGATGGCGCGAAAGAACTCCTCCACTTGCGGCAGCAGGCGCAGCGGCGGCTGCCAGGCGGTGATGCGCGCCAAAGCATGGATCAGGCGGTTGGGGGCGCTATCCGGAATGGGACGGGAGGCGTGGCCGGGCGTGCCATGGGCCACGAGATGCAGCCAGTAGGGCGCTTTCTCGGCGACATCCACGCCGACGTACTCGACCCGGCCATCGGCGCCGCGAATCGTATCGCCGCCCTCGGTGAGCAGGTACTGCGCATTGCGCAGCGCACCGCGCTCGTGGGCGATCATGTAGGCGGAGCCGAGATCGTCGACCTCTTCGTCGCCGGTGGCAAGAAAGATGACGTCGCGCTTGAGTGGCATGTGCTCGCGCTTGAGCACGATCATGACTATCGCTTGCGCCAGGCCCTCGTTCTTCATGTCTCGCTGCCGCGGCCGTACAGCTCGCCGTCGCGGATGGCGCCGGAAAACGGCGGTTCCTGCCAGCGCGAGGCCACGGAGGTGACGACGTCTTCGTGATTCAGAAGGATCAGCGGGCGGGCCGAGCCATCCCCGTGCAAGATGGCGAGAATATTGCCGCGTCCCGGCGCGAACTCGTAGATGTGATTCTCGATGCCTTCGCGGTCGAAGACATTTTTCCAAAACGCGACCGCGCGCATTTCGTTGCCCGGGGGATTCGAGGTATCCACCCGCAGGTACTGCTGCATGAGCGATTGCGCGAGGTCTTGGTACGGGCCCCAGGCGATCCGCGGCGCAGGGGCCTGGGCGGCGAGGGCAACGGCCCAGCACGTTGCCGCCAGAAACGCGAGGAAGGGACGCGGGCTCATGATCAATGGGCGGCCGGCGCGGCGGGGCGGCGGCGGAAGGGCGGGAGCGAGGGCAGGGTGGGCGGGCTCTCCAGGCCGCCGGCGCCCACGGCGGCGATGCCGATGAAATAGTTGTCCTTCGACTCGTCGAGGTGCGCTTGCGTGCCGTGCACGGTGCGGCGCTCGGTCCATTGCGGAGCGGCCGTGGGCCGCAGCAGGATGCGGTAGGCCACGGCGCCGGGTACGGCGTCCCAGCGCAGCGAAGTGCCGGTCTCCAAGCGCGGCAGGAAATACGCGTGGGCGGGCGCGGGCGGCGCCAGCGCCAGCGCCGCCAGCGCCAGCGCATTGACGCGCGCCACGTCGGCGGTGTAGCTCGGAGTGGTGAACTGCGGCAGATCGCCGTACTGAACGCCGTTGGCCACGCGCACCGTCTGGTGCTGGTGGTTGTAGTTTTCGAAAAAGTCGGTGAAGCGAACGGCGGGATAGCCGGCGTCGTTGAAGGAAATGTGATCGCCGCCGCGGAGGTAGCGGTCGCGCCGGTACTCGAGCACCACATGGAAGTCCGGCAGGTAGCTGGCGGCGAGGGCGGAGGCGAAGCGGGCGATCTCGCGCGAGGGCGAATCGTCTTCGCCGCCGGTGGCGGCGAGGCGGCGCAGGCCTGCGGCGTCGATCGCGGGAGAGACGCCCTCGCTGAAGACGCGCAGGCGGTCGGTGTTGGCGTGGCCGGGCGTGTTGTCGCCGCCGACGATGTCGTTGTTGAGCATGGCGACGATCTCTTGCCCCGCCTGCTTGGCCTCTTGGGCGGCATGCCGGCTGCCGTCGAGCCCCTGCTCCTCGCCTTCGAAGGCGATGAACTCGATGGTGGCGGGGAAGCGGTATTGGCTGAGCACGCGCGCGCACTCGAGAACGACGCTGGTGCCGCTGCCGTCGTCGTTGGCGCCGGGGGCGGCGACCGTGGGGTCGAGGATGTTGCTGGCGCGGGAGTCGTAATGGCCGCCGACGACGAAGATCCGATGATCGTTGGGATCGGTGCCGGGCAGCACGGCGATGACGTCGCTCATGGTCGTAGCCTGCGGCACGCGCGGCCCCGGCGGCTGGGTGAAAGCGTCGAGGCGCACTTGCAGCCGGCCGCCGTCCGCCCGGCGGTCGGCGCGGAACTGCGCCGCGATCCAGTCGCGCGCGGCGCCGACACCGCGGCCGTTGGCGCCCGAAGGATCCGAAAGGCTGCTGCGGGTGCCGAAACCGACCAGATGGTGAATGTCGGCGCGGATGCGCGCGGCCGAGATGCCGCGGGCAATGGCGCGCAACTCGGCGTTGCCGCTATCCAGGGATTGCGCCGAAGCGAGACCGACCGTGAGCGCGAACGTGATCAAACCGAAGAGCCAGCGACGAGTCATGGGGAAGGGCCATGGTAGCGCATTCGGAGAGCCGAAGGCGCCGCTCTCGCGCACCCTAAGGCCGCGACGAGCCGGCGGAGCCGCGCGCGTTCCCAGACGCGCCCGGATGGGAATGGGCGGTCTTACTTTGGCGCATAGCTCCGGTGGCGAGAGGCGCGCCTGCCGCCGGCAAGCCGCGCGTAGTTGCGTGGATCCTTACGGCGTGGGCCGCCGCTTCCGGCAGTCCCAGGAATAAAAAAGGGCCGGAACGAATCCGGCCCTTATGGATTGATCTCCCGGGACGAGCTACCAGGTGACGCGGACACCGACTTGCACCAAGCGGTTGTCCGTCCCGTCGCTGCGGCTCTGCCGTCCGCGGATGCCGTTGAGGTCCACGGCCTGCGCCGGATTGTTGTAGTCCCGCAGCCAGCCCCCGGGCGCGCTTGTGAACGGTCCCGTGGAACCGGAGCCGAAATAACCGCCGAACCCGGTGTGATTGAAGACGTTGAAGATGTCCAGGAAAGGTGCGACGGTCATACGCTCGGTGCCGGGGTGAAATGGGCGCTCGACGCGCACATCGGCATTGTAGTACCACTGCATCGGCCAAGGGTTCGTGGTGACTACGAGCGGAACCGGCTGCACGGTTGCGCCCAGCGCCGCCATCTGTGCGGCGGTGAACAAGCCCGCGTTGACAAGCTGCTGGCCGGCAGGAGTCAAGTGGCCCGCATAGGCGGCATTGAAGCTCTGGATGGCGGCGTTGACGTCGTTCCAATTTTTTACTTTGCGATCGAATCCACCGACGCCGATACCGGGGATGAAATAGCCCGTGGGCGCGCCGGAGCCGCTGCCGCCATCGCCCAGGATGTCGAGCGTAAATAGGCGATTGGAGGACGCGCCGACGCTGTTCAACTGCGGAATCATGATGGTGGCCGGCGAGGGCGAGTGCACGGACATCAGCCAGTTCGTCTCCAGGCCGCCGAAGGTGGTTAGCTGGATTCCCGCATTGATCCAGTGCGTGTGATCGAGGGCCGTATAGCCAAAGCTGTTGCGATCGTTCGGATTGAAATCGTTGAAAGGCCCGCAAATGAACTCGATGCGCTGGCAGCCCGTAGAGGACTGATCCTTGCTCCAGGCCCACGATATGGAGTAGCCCAAAGCCCGCTCGAATCCGTTCAGGTGCGGCGTGGCCACACGGCCCACCAGACGCGCTTGCAGACCGGAGTACAGGCTGAAGCCGTTCTCCAAGAAGCGCACCCGGCTGAAGTTTGTGGTCTGAGTGATGCCCGTGGAGTTCGGATCGGGCGTGCGGCCTTGGAAGACGCTGTCATTGGCCAAGCTGAACGCGCCGATATTGGCGGCTGCGGGCGCACCCCCGGGGGGCGCCATCATGCACGCGATCTGCTGTTGAGCGGCGGCCAGCGGCGTGGCTGCGCCGACGCCGGCGTTGGCGCAAGGCGACCCCTGCTTGGAATCGAAGGCAGCCGCGTCGGCGGCGATTTGCGCCTCCGCGGCATTTAGGTTGAACGTGTTCGCCCAGCGGCGGTGCTCCATCTCCTGATCGATGAAGGGCTCACCGACGCCCTTGAGCCGGATGTAATCCATCGTCAGCATCGTATTGGCGTTGAACTGATGCTGGAAGCCGATGTTCATCTGAATGGAGTAGGGGATGTGGAGATTGTTACCGGGTACCACGGCGCCGAAGAGCGGCCCGCCGTTGGTCTGCTGGATCAGCGACGCGCCATTGCTGGCGCTGAATTTCGAAGAGTTGGTGTTGTAGCCGCTGAGCATGGCCTGGTCGATTTCGGCAATAACCGGCAACACGTCGCCGATGCGCTGGCCGACGAGGCAGGTATAATTGCCTGCTTGCACTTGCGCGGCGGTGCAGCCGAAATTTTCCGCGTCGGTGACGACCACGGGATGCAGCTGGCCATCGCTGCCCAGACTCAAGACGCTGGTCTGATCGTAGGAGTCGGGCCCGATGCCCGGCGGAATGAGTTGGTACTGGTCGAAGATCAGATTGTTGTAAATATTCATGTCGTAAGCCATATAGGCTCCGGCACGAACCACCGTCTTGCCGCTGCCGGTCACATCCCAGGCGAAGCCGGCTTGCGGTCCGAATTTGGTATAGGGCATTTTCGGGTGCTGCGAGGCGCCCGCCTGGAAGTAGTCGAGGAACGCAGGCCGGGTGATGCCCTGCTCGTTGTTGAAAAAGCCGCTGTCGTATTCCCAGCGGGTGCCGAAATTGACGGTCAAATTAGACGTGGCGTGGAAGCTGTCGCCGATATAGAAGGCCGTGCGCCAATTCTGGTGGCCGCCGTGTGGCAGGCCCAGCCCGGGAGCTACGGTGAAATACCCGGAATTGGGGCCCATGCTGAAGCTGTTGAAAATGTGATTCATCGGGTCGCTGAAGGGACCGCCGATGGTGTTGGTGGTGCCGTCGTCGCTGACCGCGAGCGGGCCGGCAAAGTTGGCGAAACCGCCGAGGTTGATGTCGTTTTCTTCGAACCCAAAGCGGAGATTGTGGCGGCCAACGAGCCAGGATCCGTCGTACTTAAATTGCTTATCCACTTGATCGGTGCGCTGCGGCGCGAGGCCGTTTGGGCCCCAGGAGAGGTTGCTGGCGTTGACCTGCACGGGAACGCCATTGACGCGATCGAAGGGAATGGTCAACTCCTGGCTGACGATGCGGTTGTGAAATTTGAGGTATCCCGCGCGAATGCTGTGCGTCAGACTCCCGCGCGCGTAATCGAGGCCCCAGATGTTGAGATTGGTCCAGTCCACATTTTGGAATGGGCTGAGGACGTCGCCGCCGGTGGAGAGGTCGTCGTCGTAATTAAAGCGGTAGAAAGCGCGCAACGCGGGCGTGAGGTTCCAGTCCAGGCGGGTGGTGAAAAGGTTGATCGGGCTAGGCAGTTGCGCCGCCTTGCCGGCGAATTGCGGATAATCGATTGCGGTCAGCCCCGAGGGATTTACGACAGATTCAGTCGCTTGCGCGTCATGCTCATAGCTGCCGGTGAGGAAGATCTTGTCCTTGACCAGCGCACCTCCCAAGCTTCCGCCGGTTTGCGCGCGGTGGAACGGAAAGGCGTTGGCATACCCCTGCGGGCAGTCGGCCGCGGCGGAGCAGTCGAAGCCCTGACGCGCTCCCATGGACTGGTTGCGGTACTGATAGAAGCCGTCGCCGTGCAGGTCGTTGGTGCCGGTTTTGCCGAGGATGCTCACGGCGCCCGAAGACGTCAGCGAGGTGGACATGTCGAGCGAGGAACGAGTAAGCTGAAATTCGCTGACGGAGTCCTGGGGGATATTGGCGGTCGTGGTGCCGACGGTTTCATCCGTGATGTCAATGCCGTCCACCTGGATCCGGGTGGATGTGCCGGAACGCCCGTCCACGCCGACCGTGCGATAGGCGTTAGATTTGGTGGGGTCGATCGTACCGCCGTCGCGCACGTTCACGCCCGGCAGCAGCGCGGCGGTGTCGAGGAAATTGCGCTGCTCGAGCGGCATCGCGTTGATGGTGCTCGTGTGGACCACGTCGTCGACGGTCTGCCGCACGGTATCCACCTGCAGAGCAGCCGCGGAGACCTCGACTTTCTCAGCCTGCGTGCCGACCTTGAGCTTGACACTGCCGTTGAAAATTTGTCCGGCACTGACGGTAATGTTGTTCAGCGTGGCGGGTGCGAAGCCCTTGGCGGCGATGCTGATGTTGTACACGCTCGGCAGCAGCGCGTCAATGACATAGAGACCGGCGGAATTGGAAACGGCGTGGATCGTACGGCCGGTGGCGACTTCCGTGATTACGATTTGCGCGCCGGGTATCACCGCGCCCGATGCGTCGGTCACGGTTCCCGAGATACCGCCAGTCGGAGCTTGCGCCCAGGCAGGCAAGAGCCCGGAAAACGCCGCCGCCGCAAAAACGAACAGCACCATACGGCCTATACGAAAGTTCGACATAATCCATTCCTCTCCGGTCGCAGGTAGGCCCCTCACGTTGCCGGGCCCCTCAGAAGTATGTCAGCGCACCACGACCTTGGGGACAGACACTACCACAGCCGGGGTCGTCAGGGGAATAGAAAATGTCACTCGCCCGGTCTTCCTGGCCAGCGGCTAGAAATTCGCGGGAAGCCCAGCGGAAAAGCGGACCGAGAGTCGAAGTGGCTTCCATAACTGGAAGGAAATGACAGCGATTCTCTCGTTTTCGGGATTCGTCGGGTCTGCATGGTGCAGCCGCCTGCTGCTCTGGCGGCGCGAGGCGCTCGCCGAAAACATCCCGGTTGCGGCGCGCTAATGGCTCTTGCCGGCGGCGATTTCAGCGAGGATGTGTTTGCCTTCGGGAAGGCTGAATCCGCAAGCGGGGTCCTGCACGCGGCAACTGGCGATCGAAAGGTTGCAGCCGCAGGGACAGCTCTCGTTGTTCAAGCGGGCGAGCGCCTGTTGTCGTTGCGCCGGCGTCAGGCGCTTGAAATCGTCAATCAGGCCGGGAATGCGCGTCGTTCCCACGGCGCCGTGCGGCGACATTTGATCCACGCGCACGATATGGCCGTGAAACGGCAGGCCGGAAAGCGCGCGAATCTCGCTGTCCCAAGTCGAAAGCGGATAGACGCCTGATTGCCGCTGGACGATCTCGCCGTTTTGATCCACCACCACCGTCGTCGGCACGGCGGGGATAGCGCCAAATTTCCCTTGAATCGCGTCGCTCGCCATCACGACCGGGTAGTTGATCTTCATTTGGCGCGCGAAGGCCGCGACTTCGGCGGCGGGGGCATCGTCCACCGAGAGGCCGATGATTTGCAGCCGCCCGGCATATTCCTGCTGCAGCTTCTCGAACTCGGGAATTTCCATCCGGCAAGGTCCGCACCAGGTAGCCCAGAAGTTCAGGAAAACGATCTTGCCGCGCAGCGCCTGGACGTCAATCGTCTGGCCGTCAAGGGTCGTGAGGCGGAGGGCAGGCGCGGGCTTAAGGTCTTTGAAGAAAACGACGTCGTCGCCCCGCAAGATGCCGGCGGAAAGGCTGATCACGGCGGCAAGGGCAAGGAAGGTGGCGAGGAGGGAGGGCTGGCGGCTCCGCATACGCTCACATTATGATTCCATTTTGGCGCACGACCAGGGAGGCGTGGAGGGATATACTCGGAACAGGAGGGAGGTAGCCATGGTTTGCCTCCGTCGCGTTCTCCTCTTTTTGCTGGCGTCGGCTGTGGGCTTGTTGGCGCAGGCTCCGCAACTCAATTCCCACGCCCTCAAGTCCAAGCAATTCAAGTCTGCCGTAGAGAGCGCGCATCTCTCGCACGTGCGCATCGTGCGCGTGAGCTTGGCGCAAGGGCCGGTGCAGATCAACCAAGACGGCCGGGGCTGGCAACGGCTGAACCTTAACGCGCCGATCTCGGAAGGCGACGAGGTGCGCACGGGCGATGCCGGCCGGGCGGTGATCGAGCTCGAGGGCGGCTCGACCGTCAAGCTCATTCCGAATAGCGAGGCGGTTTTCCAGCGGCTGGCGCTCGACGGCACAGGCACGCGGCTGAGCGATGTCGCGATCACCCAGGGCACGGCGTACTTCAGCCTGGCGAACAAGGACGCCGCGGGCTTTCGCGCCCTGTTCCCCGAAGGCGTGGTCACGACCGATGGCAGCGCGGAGTTTCGCGTCGCCGTGAATGGCGCTCAGGGACAGGTGACCGGGCTGGGCGGCCAAGCGGAAGTGGCGACGGCCAACGACTCCTATTTGCTGAAGAAGAACGACCAGTTGCAGGTCTCGCAGGCGGCGCCGGCGGCGTTGGCGAAGTCCAAAACCCGCGATACGTGGGATCAATGGAGCGCGTCGCTGGATCAGCAGGCGCGCGCTTCGAACCTAAAGACGGAGTTGGATCCCTACGGCACCTGGCGGGGCAATTGGTGGTATCCCTCGATCGCGATGGCGGGCTGGAACCCGTTCATGAACGGCACGTGGTTCTTCGATCCCACGATGGGTTATGTCTGGGACTCGTTCTATCCCTGGGGCTGGGATCCTTTCCATTTCGGGATGTGGTGGGATTCGCCGCTGGGGTGGGCGTGGTCGCCATTCGGCGGCGATCTCTTCGCCGGGGCGCCGATGTTCTGGGCCAATGGCGTGCTGGAGCCGGGTTGGATGGCGCCGCCGATGCCGCCACCGCCGCCGGCGCCGACGCCGCACCACCCGATCGGCATCCTCGCCATCCGCAGCGGCGGCGCGGTGGCGCCCGCTCGCGTGGTCGGAACCCAGGACTGGTATCGTGCGCGAGCGCTGGGACGCTTCGACCGGGCGGGGATTTCCGGCCGCGCGGCCATGCGCACCACGTTAAATGCGGAGCAGATGGCGGCAATGCGGCGGGCGCGCTCGAGCTTCGCGCATGACCGCGAGCGAATCATGGGCCCGAGGATTATGCGCGAGACGCCCATGGGCGGGTGGCAGCGAGCCGGCGTGGCCGCCTCGTCCGGGCTGCCGCCTTCCGCTCGCCCGGCGGCGACGATGCCGGGCCCGGTCGCGGCGCCGAGTCCGGCGCCGCGCGTTGCCGCGCCGCGCATACCCAAGTAGCGACCAGCGGCCGGCGTTCACGGATGTTCCGGGAATTTCCTGGCGCTGGCCGGGGAGCGCCGTCTCCGAGAGTGTTTCAAGAGCGAAGGCGCAATTCGACCCGCTCGATCCGGATTGCCCGGCGGCCGTCGGTTTCGACGTACGTGGCGCAGAGGCGGACGTCGCCGGCAGCAGGCTCGAGGCGGTTGGGCAGTCCCGTAAGCATGCGTTCGATGACCTCCTGCGGGCGGCTGCCGATGACCCCGGCGTAGGCGCCCGTCATCCCGACATCCGTCTGAAAGGCAGTGCCTTGCGGCAAGAGGCGCTCATCCGCGGTGGGAACGTGCGTATGGGTGCCGAGGACGGCGCTGACGCGTCCATCGAGGTACCAGCCCATGGCTTGCTTTTCGCTGGAGGCTTCCGCATGCATATCCACGACGACGGGACCTAGATCGGCCGGCAGGGACGCGAGCAGTTCATCGGCTTTGCGAAAGGGACAGTCGAGCGCCGGCATGAAGACACGCCCCTGGAGGTTCATGACCGCATAGGGCTCGCCGCCGCGCGTCGCGCCGCAGTAGAGGCCGGCGCCGGGAACGCCGGCGGGGAAGTTGGCGGGACGCAACAGGCGCGGCGTGCTGGCGATGAAGGGCAGAATCTCCTTGCGATCCCAAGCGTGATTGCCGGTCGTTAAAATGTCGATGCCGAGCGCGAAAAGCTCTTCGGCCAGGGCCGGCGTGATGCCGAAGCCGCCGGCGGCATTTTCGGCGTTGGCGATGAGCAGGTCCACGCTGCGCTGCGCGGCGAGGTCGGCGAGATGATCCCGCACGACGGCGCGGCCGGGACTGGCGTAGATGTCACCAACAAAGAGAATCCGCAAAGAACAGGGTAGCAGGGGTCAAGGAGCGGTTGCCCCGGGGCTCCGAATCGTGGATCAGGCGCCAAAGCGCGCGGGCGGCGCAGGGCGCCACCGGAAGCGCCGCGCGGTGCGCGTCCCAGGCGCTGGCGATCCGGAAGCCGGCGGGAGTTGCGTCAAGAGGCGATAGCGCCGTCGAGCAAGTCGTGGTAGTGGCCGCTGCGCTCGGCGACGGTCGCTTCCAGGCGGCGAATCTTGTCGCGCAGCATCTCGTTTTCATCGGCGAGGTTGATCGCGGCCAAGACCGCCAGGCGTAAGGAGTCCACCACGCGGGTCTGCCGGGCGATCATGCGCATGGCGGAGTCGACGCGGGCGCCGAGGCGCTGCAGATGCGCCTCGTCGGGACCGGAGAGGCGGTAGAGCTGATCGTAGATCTCGACTTGAGTGCTGGGATTCATGAGGCTCCGTTCGATCTCGGTGCAGGCAAGCTGCACGGCGCCGCTCTCGCCGTTTAGGGTTCGTTTATTCGGCTCGCAAGGCGTCCAACTGGCCGATGAGCTTTTCCACGCGCCGGCGAATCTCGTCGCGCTCCTTGCGCAGCGCGATCATCTCCTTTTCGGCGCGCGCGAATTCGTGCTTCAACTCGTTGTACTTGGCCTTGATTTCGGCGGCTTCGCGCTCGGCCGCGAGACGCTGCTCGCGCGCCGCCCGCAGCGCGTCGGCAACGCCTACGATCTTTTCTTCGAGGCGCAGAAAATCTTCCAGGCCGCCGGGGACAAGCGCGGGTTGCAGTTGAGGTTCGCTAGCCATAACCGAGAACTAGTGTGCGATGTCCGGCGGCGCGGTGCCAAGATTTTTTTGCGGGCGCGGTGCACGACGCGGCCCCGATACGGCGGGCGACTCGGGAAGAAAAAAGCGCAAGGGCAACTCGCGCGCCTTGGTGATGCCGACGCGGGGCGAGGCCGCGATCGCGGGATGGCCGCGGCCGGGCGCGCGCGCCAGATACAGCGGGCCGCGGCGGGTCAGGTCATGCCCGTTGAGCGCGCGCGTGATGCCGAGCGCGCGCGCCAGGCGGCCGGGGCCGCTGAGCAGGCGCGCGGGACGGGAGGTCGGAGCGCGGCGTTGCAAGGCGGCTTCGATGCCGGCGGGCTGGCCGGGCCATAGCTCCAACGCGCGGAATAGGACCCCGCCGGCGCGGCCGGCGGGGAGCGTCGAGACGTTCAAACAGTCGTGAATGCCGTAGCTGAGATAAATGTACGCATGGCCCGGCGGGCCGAAGAGCACCGCGTTGCGGCGGGTCGGGCCGGCGTAGGCATGCGCGGCGGGGTCGTCTTCGCCCAGGTAGGCTTCGACCTCGACGATACGGGCGAGCACGCGGCCTTCCGGCAGTTCGCGCACCAGGAGGTGCCCGAGCAGGTCGCGGGCGACCGGCACGGGCGGGCGCACGAAGAATCGCCGCGGTAGCGGCGCCGGCGCGGTCACGGCTTCAGCGCGCGCAGGTAGGCTCGGAACGGCTCGCCGAGGTCGGCGCGCTTCAAGGCCAGTTCCACCGTGGCTTGCAGGAAGCCCAGCTTGTCGCCGGTGTCGTGGCGGCGGCCGGCCAAGGTGAGCGCGTACATCGGCTCGCGGCGGGCCAGCATGCGCAGCGCGTCGGTCAGCTGGATCTCGCCGCCGGCGCCGCGCTGCGTGCGCTCCAAGCAGTCGAAGATAGCGGGGGTGAGCACGTAGCGGCCGACCACAGCCAGGTCGGAGGGCGCGTCCGCGGGCCGGGGCTTCTCGACCAGGTCGGCGATCCGCGCGATCGGACCCGCGAAGCGGCCCGCGGGGGCTTGGTCCGGCGACGGGTTGATGACGCCATAGCTGGAGATGACCTCGCGCGGCACCGGCTGCACGGCGATCACGGAGGCGCCGGTGGCCTCGTAAACGTCCAGCATCTGCCGCAGCGCGGGCACCGGCGCGTCAATGACGTCGTCGGCCAGCAGAACCGCGAAGGGTTCCTCGCCCACCAGTTCGCGGGCGGTGAGCACGGCGTGACCCAGGCCGAGCGCCTCTTTCTGGCGGATGTAGGAGACGTGGATCATGTCGCTGATCTCGCGAACGACTTGCAGCAGGTCGGTCTTGCCCTTTTCCTCGAGGATCTTTTCCAGCTCGTAGCTGACGTCGAAATGATCTTCGATCGCGTTCTTGCCGCGGCCCGTGACGATGATGATGTTGTCGATTCCCGAGGCCAGGGCTTCCTCGACTCCGTATTGGATGATCGGCTTGTCCACCAGCGCCAGCATCTCTTTCGGCTGGGCCTTGGTGGCGGGAAGAAAGCGCGTGCCGAGACCGGCGGCGGGAAAGACGGCCTTGCGAACGCGAGGCGGCATGAGGTTCATCTTACAGGGATCGGCGTTGGGGGATAACGGGGTCCGAGAGCGGCGCCGCACTATAATCGCGGCCAGGAGGCGCAATGGCGGAAACACACGTCCGGCGGTTGACGGAGATGTCGAAGGCCGCCGGTTGAGCGAGCAAGCTGAGTCCATCGGTTTTGGACCAGGTGCTGGCGCAGTTGGCGCGATCGTCGGATCCCAATCTTCTGGTCGGCTTTGAACATGCCGACGACGCCGGGGTGTACCTCATCGCGCCGGATCTGGCGCTGGTGCAAACCGTGGACTTTTTCACCCCCATCGTGGATGATCCCTTCGCCTTCGGCCAGATCGCCGCCGCCAACGCGCTCAGCGACGTCTACGCCATGGGGGGCGAGCCGCGCACCGCGCTCAACATCGCGGCCATTCCCGACGACGTGCCGGCCGCGATCGTCGGCGAGATCGCGCGCGGCGGGCTGAGCAAGCTGGAGGAGGCCGGTTGCACGCTGGTGGGCGGCCACAGCGTGCGCGACGCGGAGCTGAAGTTCGGCTATGCGATCACCGGCCTGGTGCGGCCGGGCGAAACGCTGACCAATGCCGGCGCGCGCGCCGGCGACGCGCTGGTGCTGAGCAAGGCGCTGGGAACGGGCGTGATCGCGACGGCGCTGAAACGCGGCCAGGCGCGCGATGCCGACGTTGCCGCCGCCGTGGCCTCGATGACCACGCTCAACCGCGACGCCGCGCGGGCGCTCGCCGGCCTGGAAGCGCACGCGGCCACCGACGTCACCGGCTTCGGGCTGCTCGGCCATGCGCGCGAGATGGCGGCGGCGAGCGCGGCGCGCCTGACGATCTTCGCCGAGGCGGTGCCGCTGCTGCCGGGCGCGCTGGCTTACGCCGCCCATTTCCGGCCGCGCGGCCTGAACGACAATCGCGACTTCGCCGCCTGCGCGGTCGCCTTCGACGCCGCTATCGGAGACGACCTGCAAGCGCTGCTGTTCGATCCCCAAACCTCGGGCGGAATGCTGGTGGCCTTGCCGGCGGAGCGCGCGCCGGAGCTGCTCCGGCGCTGGCGCAATTTGGGTCTGGCGGCGGCGGCGATCGGCCGCGTCGAGCCCCCCGCGCCAGACCAGCGGCCGCTCGCCGTCGTGCCGGGTTCCGGACAATAGCCTGAAACCGCCGAGGCCGCCGGCCCTCGGGGCGCAAAGCCTGGCGGACGTCCCAGAAGGCGGGCCGCGCCGTGGCTGGACGCGCGCGGTACACTGCGGAGGTGCCGAGCGAGGCGATCATCGAAATCGCAGGCGAGGCGGCCGGCGCCGCCTGGGCGCGCCTCTTGGCGGCGCCGCCGGAGCAGGGCGCACGGCTGCGGCGCGGCGGCGACGGCGTGCCGCGCGACGCTTTGCGGGTGATGAGCGAGCGCATGGCGCCGCGCGGCTGGGATCAGGAGGCCGTCGCAGCGGCCCTTACTACGCCGCCGCTGGCGGCGATGGCGCGCTTGCTGGCGGGCGCAACCTCCGCCGTGATTTTCGTGGGCGACGAGACGGAAGCGCGGCAGGCCTGGCGGTGGCTGGAACCGGCGCGCGGCGCGGCGCTGGCGCCGATCCGTTTGGGACAAAGCCGCGGCGAGGCCGCTGCCAGCTTCGCTTGGTACGAGCCGGCCGCGGGCGCGCCGCCGGCGGCGGGCATGGGATCGGCGGCGGCGTGGCTGAGCCAAGCGCTCGAGCGGCCGGTGGCGGCGGCGGTGGTGGCCTTCGAGGGCGGCGGCCCGTCGCAGCGCGGTGCCTGGCGCGAAGTGTGGCGTGCGCTGCGGGCGCGCGCGGAAGCGGCGGCGCGGCCGCTGCCGCCCCCAGCCTGGGTCGAATTGTATAGCCCGTTGTATTACGCCCAAGGGCGCTTGCAAGCGGAGGCGCTGGTGACCGCCATCGGCCAACGCACGGCGCCGGCGGGGGCGCTGGTTTGGGCGCCGCGCGTCGGGACGCGGGAACTGGCCGCGGCGCTCGAGAGCGAAGGCGGCGCGCTGTCGGGAGTCATCCTGGCCGGAGCCGAGCGCCCGGTGGCGTGGGTGGAGGCCGGCGCCGGCGCCGCCGCGATCGAATTGACCGTGGCGGCCCTGCGCGCCGCCCTTCGCGGCGAACGGCAGCGCTAGACTCGGTGCGGTCAGCCGCGCGCCGCGCGCCCTGCGCGGCGCAAGCGCAGAAAAATATGATGCGGCGGCGCCACGTGCACGCTGATCAAACGCTCCCAGGGCGCGGATTCCGGGCGGAAGGAAAGCTGATCGTACGCGGTGGGGCGCGCCGGCGCGGGCGGCGCGGCCACGCCGGCGACCTGCAGCGCGATGGTGCGGAATTCCTCATCCACCAGGCCCGCCGCGAAGAACTGCGCGTAGAGCGTCGGGCCGCTCTCGCACAGCACCCGATTCACGCCTTGCCCGCGCAGCCAGCGCAATAGCTCGGCCGGGGCGAGCAAGCCGCGGCCGAGCGCGACGATGCGCGGCGGCACGGGCGGGGCCGTTTGGCGTTGCAGCCGGCGCGCCCCGGTCGCAGTGGTCAGAATCCAGGTTTCCGTCGCGGGAGCTGCGAAGAGCCGCGTCCCGAGATCGAGGTCGCCCGAGGCGGTGAGGATGATCACCAAGCTGCGCTCGCGGCCGAGAACGCGGCGGCGATACGCGCGCCAACCCGGGGCCAGGCGCCCGTAATCGTAGCCGCGGCCGTCGCGGGCGGGCTCCTCGCGCAGGGTGCCGGCGCCGAGCAGCAGCGCGTCGTGATGGGCGCGCAGCAGTTGCGCCACCCAGCGATCTTCGGCGCTGCCGCCGCTGATCTCGCGGGCGGTGCCCCGGCCGGGCAGGTCGCGGTAAGAGACGATGCCGTCGAGCGTCTGCACGAAATTGGAGCTGCAATAGCTGCGCCGCGCCGGCAGGGCGGGGAAGCCGAAGCGCCCGTAGCAGCGGCGCGCGAGCGCGGGCAGCGGGAATTGATCTTCGCTCTCGTTGCGCAGCGGGATCAGCGGCATACGACAAGACTACCGGGCCCGGCGCGGGGATGCGGCGCGCGCGGCGGGTGCGGCAGAGCTCGCCTCTCCGGTAGCATCGAAGATTCGATGATCGATTCGCATTGTCATCCCGATATGCCCGAGTTCGCCGGTGATCGCGCGGCGATGCTGGAGCGCGCGCTGGCGGCGGGCGTGACCGAGATCGCGGCCATTGGCGGCGGCGCGGCGCCGGGCACCCTGGACGTGGCCCTGCGCTGGCAGGCGGAGCTGCCCGCGCAGGCGCCGCTGCCGCGCATTTGGGCCACCGCCGGCATCCATCCCCACGAGGCGAGCGGGGCGACGGCGGCGAGTTTTGACGAGTTGGAGGGGCTGGCTTCCGATCCCCGGATCATCGCCATTGGGGAGATCGGCCTCGATTACCACTATGACCATTCGCCGCGCGAGACTCAGCGCGAGGTGTTTGCGCGGCAGCTGGCGATCGCGGCGGGGCTGGATTTGCCGGTTGCCATCCACACGCGGGAGGCTTGGGCCGACACGGTGGCCGCAATCCGCGCGGCGCAGGCGGCGGCGCCGGGGCGCATTCGCGGCGTCTTTCATTGTTTCTCCGGCGACCGCGCCCAGGCGGCGGAGGCGCTGGAGCTCGGATTTTATCTTTCGTTCTCCGGCATCTTGACGTTTCCGCGCGCGGACGAACTGCGCGCCGTGGCCGCCGCCGCGCCGCCCGACCGCATCCTCGTCGAGACCGATGCGCCGTTTCTGGCGCCCGTGCCCCACCGGGGAAAGCGGAACGAGCCGGCCTATGTCGCAGCCACGCTCGCAGCCCTGGCCCGGCTCCGCGGCTGGGAACGAAAAGAGGCCGACCACGTAACCACCGCCAACTTTCGCCGCGCATTTCCGCGCGCACAGTGACTAGGCGCGCGGCGCCCCGCGGTCTGCTTCTTGCGCCTCGCGTGCAGCGCCCCGCGCAAGTAGAATCCTGCATACGTCCCCGCGAAGCCGGCAGGCGAGGTTCGGGGTGCGGTAAAGGAGCGAGCGATGATGCGGCGGCGATGGGCGGCGGGTGCGGCATGGGCGTTGGCATGCTTGCTGGCGGCGGCGGCGGCGACGGCGGCGACGCAGCCGCGCGGGCGGGCGGCAAGCCGGGCGGTGCTAGCGCGGACGGCGCGCCCGCCCGCGCCTCCGGCTGCGGCCGCGAGCCCGTTGGCCCGCGCCTTCGCGGCCGGCTGGATGCTCCAAGACACGAACGGCAATGGCATCGCCGATGCCATTCGCGGCACGATCGTGGTGCCGGCGCGGCCGACCGCGGCGGAAAACGCCGCCGCCGCCAATTTGGCGGCGCGTTTGGCCTACGGTTCCACCGGCCTCACGCTGCCGCTGGTCGTGGCAATGCCGCCCGCAGGGGCGGGGCCGCGCATCTTCGTGGGGCGCGCCGCCACGCCGCCGGACTTGTGGCATGGCGTTGCGCCGATGGCCGAGCGCTTGGCGCCGGGCGAGGGCGGGGTGTTCGCGGCCGGCAACGATCTGATCATCGCCGGCGGCGACGATCAGGGGCTCGCGGCGGCGGCGGCCGGCTTCGCTGCGCACGCGCCGTACATTTGGGATGTTCCTGGCGCCAAGCTCGAAGCCGTCGCCTCCGAGGTGGCCGGCGCCCGCGTCGAGCTCGCCGGTTTGGTGTACCGGACGCGAGGGAGCGGCGTTGCGCGCGCCTATTTGCGCGGCGCCGCGACGGCCCGCTCCCTAAGCCGGGCTCTGGCGCAGCCCGCGCTCAAACAGCTCGCGGAGTTGGCCGTCATCGACGGTGACCGCGTGATCAGCGTGCGCCGGCCCGGCGCCGCGACCGCAAGAAAAGAAGGCGCGGGCGCCGCCAAGTCGAATGCGGATCAAGCGTCGGCCGATGCCGAGCCGGGGCCGTCGCGTCGTCTCGATCTCGCCACGCTCTACACCGGGAAGGGCCTCTTCAATCCCGGAAAGAAAGTCCCGGTGCCCGCGAGTCTTGATGCGCAACTCTGCGTGCCGGCCGGCCCCGCCGGCGTGGCGATGGCCAATTTGGCCGCGCGCCTGGGTCTCGAGACCACCGGCATCGAGATTCCGCTGGCGATCCCCGCGCCGGGTGCGGATGCGGTGAAGCTGAAGACGCAAGCCGTCGTCGCCGGCAACTCGCCGCTGGCGCGGCAGGCTTGGGCGGCCTGGCAGCGCCAAACCGCCGCGGCGATGCGAGCGGCGCCGCTCGGCGTCGGCGAGGGCGCGGCGGTGATTGTGGATGACGTGTTTCCGGTCCGCAGGCCGGAACGCGCCGCCGGAACGGGCACGAATGCGGCCGATGGGGGCGAACCCCGGGGCGAGCACGGCGCGGTGCTGATTCGCGGCGATCAGGCTGGGCAGGCGGCGGTGCTGAAGCTGCTGGCCGGCCGCTTCCCGAACCTTTGGGATGTGGGCAAGCAGTACCTGTCGCTTGAGGAGATTCGCTACGACTTGCACCGCTTTTTTTCGCTGCGGTCGGCGGCGGGTCAGGCATCGGCTGCGCTCTATCACTTGGATCAGTGGCTGCGGGCGATTCCCGCGAACGAGCAGCCCCGCGACGTCAAGGCGGAGATTTACGTGGACTTGGCCGACCCGCAGCTCGCCGCCTTCGCGCGGCGGATGATCGAGCGCGACTTGCGCGTCACCGATGCGCAGGCCGTCGCGGAGAGCTTGCGCGCCGGTACCCGCTGCTGCGCCTCCGACCCTGGCTTGCACTATCAAAATCCCGATTTTCCCTTTCATCAGGCGCGGCCGACGTTCGCCGAAGATCTGACCATTCCGTGGGAAGGCCGAAGGCTGATCGAGGCGGTGCGGGGCGTGGTGCGCCAGATCCCGCGGGGCGAGCCAGTGAGCCTGGTCGCGCGCGTGAGCGAAGGGCCGGCGGAGCGGGAGCGGCTGACGCGGGAGTTGCGGGGCCTGCTGATCGCGGCGGGCGCCGATCCGCAGCGCACGCGAGTCGAAGTGCTCTGCGCGTACAAGCAAGGCTATAGCTGGCTCATGGATGAGATCGCGCCCGAGCTCGCCCGCCTGCCGGTGCGGCGCATCCAGATCGATTTCGCGCGTGACGTGGATCCCACGGGAGTGCGGGTCATGTATTCCCCGGCGCGATGGGTGCAGGAGTTATATCCGGTGGATGAGATGCTGGCGCGCAAGCTGAACTTGCCGCTAAGTGCCATCGCGCTGCGCGAGATGCCGCCCTCCGGCGTCGCGCCGGTTCGTCAATCGGATTCCACCGAACCCGGGCCGCTCTTCGCGTCGCCGATTCCGGGCACAGCCTACGCGGGCAATCCCACCTATCGCGTTCACGCCTACGATGCCGCCGGCCGGGAAATCTTCGACCGCTCCTTCACCGTCACCACCGCCATGCAGCCCTACAACGGCGTGATGCCGCGTTACGAGCAGGTGCAGGTCGAGACGGGATGGGTGACGATGACGGCGGGGCCGGCGATCGTGCTCGACAAACGCATCCCCACCGACCTGGAAATGTTCTGGGATCACTATCAGAACGTCACGCTCCCGCGCGTGTACCGCATCGTGATGACGCAGGCGCACGGCTGGCTGCGGCCGGAATTTCAGCCGCCCTTCGATACGCTCAAGCTCGACATTCGCATGAGCGAGCCGGATTACGATCTCGGCCTCGACCACGAGCGCATTTCCTCGCTCGAGGCGCTGCAAGAAGACGCCTTCTATTCGACGCAAGCCTTTGTGCACATGATGGGCGACCTCGAGGCCGGGCGGCCGCTCGATTACACGGGCCGCATCGTGCCGGTGGTGCATCCCTCGGCCGATGGCGAGGACGGACGGGTGCGGATCGAGTTCTACGCCAAGGCAGCGGCGAATCCGCTGGTGCGGCTGAGCTGGCGTGACGGGAGCGGGGCGCTGCACGTGGAGGAGCGCAACTTGCCGCCGATCGGCGGCGCGATGGAGCCGCGGCTGATCGGGGTGCGAGTGCGCGCCGGCGCCGATGGCGTCGAGCGGCTGACGTGGTCGCTGCCGGCGGATTTCCTCGGCGACGATTATGCCGCCTGGCTCAAGGTCGAAGGCCAAGACCAGGTGGACCGCACCATTTTCTCCGTAGCGCAGGCCGAGGGGCAGATGCGCTGGCTGGCGGCTATGCACGCGGCCGGGCTCTATCCGGATGCGATCGCGTATCCGCATCTCCGGCAACTCGGCTTCGAGTTCGTGCTGCCCCGCCCGATCCGCGCGGCCTATGCGGCGCCGGCGGATGCCAACGTCGTCGTAGCCGCGGCCGGCGGCGATCCGCCGGGCGGTGCGCTGCCGCCGGCGCCGCGCGCCTTCGCCCTGCTGGCGGTGCCGGCGCCGAAGCATCCGCGGCCGATGATCGCCGCTTTCGCGCGGCCCGGCGCGGGCGCGCCGATCGTGTCTTGGGACGAGCCGATCGGCAATGGCGCCAACGCGGCGATCTTGGCGCGGCTGGCGCGCTTCCCGGGCGTCACCGTCTACTGGATGGGCCGCAGCTATTTGGGCAACGACATCTGGGCGGCCGATATCCTGCTGCCTTCGCCGTCGCGGCTGCGCTCCTGGGCCAAGGAGACGACGCTCAAGGCGACGATCATCTATAGCGGGCGGCAGCACGCCAATGAAGTCTCGAGCACGAGCCACATCGACAAGCTCGGGGAGTTGCTGGTCGCCGATCCGGCGATACGGGCGCGGTTGCGCCGGGTCAACGTCGTGCTTCATCCGATCGACAACCCCGACGGCACGGCGCTTTCCATGCTGCTCGCGCGCATCACGCCGGAGAACCTGCTGCATCCCGGCTATCACGGCGCGCTGGCCGCCGACGTCGCCGAGGGCCAGGGCGAAACCGACCCGGTATATCCCGAGTCGCGCACGCGCCGGCAGTTGTTGGCGGCCTGGCTGCCGGATGCGTTCCTCAATCCGCATGGCTATCCGTCGCACGAATGGGTGCAGCCCTTCAGCGAATACACCGGCTGGGTGCAGAGTCGCGAGAGCGCGAATCCGGGCCGGGCGTGGTGGATTCCGCGCGGCTGGTTCACGAGTCTGGGCTACCTGCGCGATCCGCAGCATCCTTATGCCGAGCAGATCGCGTACGCGCTGCGCGACCGCATCGCCTCCGCCGAGCGCGCGGTGCCGGGACTGTTGCCGCTGGAGGCGCGCATGAACGATCGCTACCAGCGCTTTGGGCAGCGCTTTCAGCCGCGCGATATGTTCCAGCCGATCGTGGATGGCATTCGGGTTTACATGGCGCTGAAGGGCTCGGCGCCGCGCAACGGCGGCGTCGGCGGCCTCTCGCCCGATGTCACCTGGGACTCGGGCTACACCGAAGCGCCGGATGAGACCGCGCGCGGTCCCTATTTGCACCTGCTCGCCTCCGCCGGCTTGGCCTTCGACATGGTGCATTTGGATTTGTTGGCCGATGGCAAGCTGCGCATTCACCGCCGGGAGAGCCCGGATCAAGACAAGGTGAAGTTCACGCTCGAGCGGCGGCGGCCCATCCTGCCGGATTCCGAGCCGCCTTTGTCCGCTGCCGTGGCCGCCGTCCAGCAGGCGCTGGCGGCCGCGGTTTCCGGGCAGCTTGCCGCCGCCCCGTCCAGTGCGAGCAAGTAGCGCGGGCTGCCGGCGCGCCGAGGGCTCGCGGGGCGGCATGCGCACTTGCGCCGGAAACCGCAAGAATCCGCGGTAACCAGGCGATTCGCCTCCTCGCATCGCTTGCCGTCGCCCTCGCGACGGCTTGCCCCTAGAGCGCTGCCTTGACGGGCGGCGGGCGCGGACCTAAACTACAAGGCGAAGAAAAAGCGAAAATGTGAGTGCCTGCTCACGGGGGCTTTTTCATGTCGGCCAAGTTGGAACTGGAACGCATGCTGGCGGCGCGCGGCTTCGGCGCGACGCTGCCGGGTCCGGAGCGAACGTCCCCCGCCCGTGGCGGGGCGCCGGTGCCCGCGGGCGGCATCACCGAGCTGACGCCGTCCCATCCGGCGGCGGAGGGCGCGGGCGCAACGACCTGCGCCCTGCGCTGGGCGGCGGAGATGCTGCGCGCCCGGCCGGAAGCGGCGGAAACCGGCGCCCTGCCGCCGGCGCTGGCCTGGGTGGATGCCGCCGGCGCCTTCGATCCGGAATCGGCGGCGCGCGCCGGTCTCGAGCTCGCGCGCTTGTTCTGGCTGCGCGGCGCGGCCACGCCCGTGCCCGCCTTGCTCGAAGCCGCGCATTGGCTGATCCATTCCGGCTCGTTTCTTCTGGTCGTGCTCGATCTGCTGGATCGCGGCGAAGCCGAGCTGCGCCCGCCGCCGGCGGCGTGGTTTCGCTTGCAGCGGGCGCTCGACCGCTGCCGGCGCACGGCGCTGCTGGTGCTGGCGCCGCGGCCGCTGTGCGGCACCTCCGCCGATCGTGCGTGGAGCGTTACCCGCGAAGCGGTGCTGTGGGACGAGCGGGCGATGCCGCTGCTGGCGGGCGCGCGCCTGCGGCTCGAATCCCGGCATGCGCGGCGCGACGGGGAGGGCGCACGGCGGCCGCCGGCGCGCGCTTGGGAGGCGCGGCTGGAGTGGGAGGAGACGGCGTGAACGAATTCCTCGCCGCCTGGTTGCCGGTGTTTTCGTTGCAGGCGGCGGCGCGGCCCGCGCCGCCGCCGGCGGCGCCGGCGGCCGCCATCGAGCTCGACGGCCCGCTGCGCCGCATCGCCGCCGCCAACCACGCCGCCCGCGCCGCCGGCGTGGCGGCCGGGCTGTCGCTCTCGCAAGCGCTGGCGCGGGAGCCGCGCCTGACCGCATTCCCGCGCGATGAGGCGGCCGAAGGCGAGCTGCAGGCGCGCTTGCTGGCGGCGGCCGGCGAGCTCTCGCCGCGCGTCGAAGCCGTCGGTGACGACGCCGCCGTGCTCGACTTGACCGGCCTGCGGCGGCTCTTCGGTCCCGCCGAGGCCATCGCCGCGCGGCTGCTCGCGATGCTCGCGGCGGCGGGCCTGCACGCGCACGCGGGTCTGGCGGCGCAGCCGGCGCTGGCGCTGCTCGGCGCCCGCAGCGTCGGCCTGGCGGCGCAACCGGCGACCGGCGCCGCGGCGTGCCTGCATGTGCCGGATTGCCCGGCGCCGGCGCTGGCGCGCCTGCCGCCGGGCGGGGAAGCGGCGTTTCTGGCGCCGCTGCCGGTCGCGTTTTTGGCCGAGATCGGCGCGCTCACGCCGGTGCCGCCGGAACCGCTGGCGGAGCTGCTCGAATTGCTGGGGCGCTGGGGCGTCGCCACGCTCGGCGATTTGGCGGCGCTGCCGCCGTGCGCCTTGCGGCAGCGGCTGGGCGAAGCCGGGCTGGCCCTCCGGCGCTTGGCGCGGGGCGAAGCCGGCGGCGTGCTGGCCCCGCCGCCGCTGCCGCGCGACCGCCGCCGCCGCACGCTCGCGTTCGAACCGCCGCTCGCCGATGGCGAGCGCTTGCGACAGGCGCTGGCGGCGGAACTGGAGGCGCTGGCGCGCGAGTTGGAGCGGGAAGATCGCATGGTCGAGGCCGCGGAACTGCGGCTCGAGCGTGAAGGTGCGGCGGCTCAGGTTCGCGCGCGCCGTTTTCTCACGCCCACCCGCAGCCCGCGCGATCTGCTGGCCCAGCTCGCGCCGCTCGCCGTCGCGCCGGCCCCGCTGCCGCCAGGAGCCCGCGCCGGGGTGGTGGCGCTGGCGCTGGAGTGCCGCGTGGCCAGCCCGCGGCGGCTGCAGCCGCGGCTCTTCGCCGCTGCCGCGCCCGATCCCGCGCGCTGGCCCAAGGTGCTGGCGCGGGTGAGCGAACTGGCCGGTCCCGCCGCCCGCGCCGGCTCGCCGCAGCCGCTCGACTCGCATCGTCCCGGCGCCTTCCGCCTGGCGGCGTTTCAGCCGCCGCCCGCCGGGGCCGCCGCGCCCGCGCCCGCGCCCGCCGGGCTGGCGTTGCGCCGCTACCGCCCGCCGCGGCCGGTGCAGGTGCAACGCGCCAACGATGACGAGCTCACGCTCGTGGGCGCCAAGCTGCAACTGCCGCCGCGCCGGGGCGAGAGCGGGGCGCGGCAATGGCTGGTGACGCGCGCCGCCGGGCCCTGGCGCGCCGATGGCCAATGGTGGGGAACGGAGCCATGGGATTGCGAAGACTGGGAGATCGAGGTGGCGCCCTGGCGCCGCGCGGGGGAGGCGGGCGCAACGAGCATTCGGCGGCTGCGCCATGACCGGCGCAGCGGCGTCTGGCAGCTCATCGGCTACTACGACTAAGAGGCCGCGATGGAGCCGTACGTCGAATTGCGCTGCCGCAGCGCCTTCAGCTTTCTCGAGGGCGCCTCGCTGCCCGAAGCGCTGGCGCAAACCGCCGCGCGGCTGGGAATGCCGGCGCTGGCGCTTACCGATCGCGGCGGCGTATATGGCGCGCCGCGGCTGCACCAAGCGGCGCGCCGCGCCGGCATCGCCGCCATCGTAGGCGCGGAAGTGCCGCTGGTGGGAGGCGCGCGGCTGCCCTTGCTGGTGGAGACGCGCGCCGGCTACCAGAATCTCTGCCGGCTGCTGACCCGCATGCATCTGCGCGCGCCCAAGGGCGAAGGCTGCGCCGGCTGGGGCGATCTGGAGGAGTTCGCCGGCGGCCTGGTTTGCCTTACCGGCGCCGATTCCGGCCCGCTGGCGGCGGCGCTGCGCGATCGCCGCGGCGGCGAGCGCGAAGCACGGCGCGTGCTCGAGCGCCTGGCGGGCATGTTCGGGCGCGAGAACGTGCTCGTCGAAATCCAGCGCCACTTTCGCCGCGGCGAAGAGGCGCTCAATCGCGCCTTTCTGTGCCTGGCCGCGGCCACCGGCCTGCCGCCGATCGCCACCAACGGCGTCGCTTATGCCACCGCCGCCGAGCGGCCCATTGCCGACGTTTTCACTTGCTTGCGCCATCACTGCACCCTCGATACCGCCGGACGCTTGCTCGCCCCCAATGCCGAGCGCGCGCTCAAGCCGCCCGCGGCCATGGCCCGCCTCTTTGCCGACGTGCCCGGTGCGGTCGCCGCCAGCGGCGCCTTGGCGGCGCGGCTGGGTTTTCGCCTCGACGACCTGGGCTACGAGTTCCCGCGCGCTCCCGTGCCGCCCGGCCACACCATGACCTCCTATTTGCGCGAGCTGACCGTGGCCGGCGCGCTCCGCCGCTACGGCGCGCCGGGAACCGCCGCCACCCCCGCCCGCCGCGCGCTGGCGCGCCGCGCCTGGCGGCAGATCGAGCACGAGCTGGCGCTGATCGCCAAGCTGCGCTTGGAAGGGTATTTCCTCATCGTTTACGACATCATTCGTTACTGCCGCGAACAGGGCATCTTGGCGCAAGGGCGCGGCTCGGCGGCCAACAGCGCGGTGTGCTACAGCCTCGGCATCACCGCCGTCGATCCGGTGGGCATGGAACTGCTCTTCGAGCGCTTCCTCAGCGAGGAGCGGGGCGAATGGCCCGATATTGACATTGACCTGCCGAGCGGGGAGCGCCGCGAGCGCGTCATCCAGTACCTGTATCGCGCCTACGGCGAGAGCGGCGCCGCGATGACCGCCAACGTCATCACCTACCGCGGCCGGGCCGCGGCGCGCGAGGTGGGCAAAGTGCTCGATTTTCCGCCCGCGGCGGTGGAGCGGCTGGCGCACGCGCTGGGCGCGACCCATCCCGCCGCCCCCGGACCCGTCGCGCCGCCGCACGAGCGCTTGCGGCGCGGCGGCTTCGAAACCCGGCATCCCCGCATAGAGCATTTCTTGCGCCTGCACGCCGGGCTGGAAGGCCTGCCCCGCCATCTCGGCCAGCACTCGGGCGGCATGGTGATCTGCCAGGGCCGCCTCGACCAGGTCGTGCCGCTCGAAAACGCCAGCATGCCCGGCCGCGTCGTCGTGCAGTGGGATAAAGACGATTGCGCCGACTTGGGCATCATCAAGGTGGATCTGCTGGGGCTGGGCATGATGGCGGTGCTCGAGGACGCGCTGCACCTGCTCGATGCGCGCTCGCCGGCGCGGGAATCGCTCGCCACCCTCGACCTCGCCCGCTTTCCCCCCGGCGACGCCAAGGTCTATCGCATGCTGCGCGCCGCCGACACCATCGGCGTCTTTCAAGTCGAGAGCCGCGCGCAGATGGCGACGCTGCCGCGGCTGCGGCCGGAGACGTTCTATGACTTGGTGGTCGAGGTGGGGTTGATTCGGCCCGGGCCGATCGTGGGCCAGATGGTGCATCCCTATCTCCAGCGGCGCGCCGGCCGCGAGCCGGTGAGCTATCCGCATCCCTCGCTCGAGCCCATTTTGAAGCGCACGCTGGGCGTGCCGCTGTTCCAAGAGCAGCTGCTGCGGATGGCCATGGCCGCGGCTGGCTTCAGCGGCGGCGAGGCGGAGGAGCTGCGGCGCATCATGACCCACAAGCGCCCCGGCGCGCGCATGAGCGAGGTCGAGGGGAAGCTGCGGCAGGGCATGGCCGAACGCGGCATCACCGGCGCCGCCGCCGAGGCCATCGCGCAGGCGATCGCCTCGTTCGCCCTCTACGGCTTTCCCGAATCGCACGCGGCCAGCTTCGCGCTGCTGGTTTACGCCAGCGCCTATCTCAAGGCGCATCACCCGGCGGAGTTCTACGCGGCGCTGCTCAACAATCAGCCGATGGGCTTTTACCATCCCGCGACGCTGATTCAGGACGCGCGCCGCCACGACGTCGCCGTGCTGCCGATCGCCGTGGCCGAATCCGATTGGGACTGCGCCGTGCTGCCCGGCGCGGAGCCGGGCGTGCGGCTGGGACTGCGCTATGCCTCCGGGCTGCGGGAAGAGGTCGGCCGACGCATGGTGGCGGAGCGCCGGCGGGCGCCTTTCCGCTCGCTCGACGATCTGCGCCGCCGCACCGGACTCAATCGCGGCGAGGCGCGCTTGCTGGCCGAAATCGGCGCGCTGCCCGACTTCGACGAAGCGGCGGCGCCGGAGCTCACCGCCGGCCTGGAATCGCCGGCGGCGCGGCGTGCCGCGCTGTGGCAAGTGGAGCGGGCGTGGCGGCCGGCCGGGGCGCTCTACGAAGACAGCGAAGCCGCCGCCGCGCAGGACGCCGAACTCAGCCCGCTGCGCGAAATGAACGCCGAGGAACGCATGCTGGCCGACTATCGCGGCAGCGGCGTCACGCTCGGCCCGCATCCCTTCGCGTTGCGGCGCGCGGAACTGCGCGCCCGCGGCATCTTGACCGCCGCCGAATTGCGCCGCGTTCCCGACGGGCGCCGCGCCAGCGTCGCCGGCTTGGTGATCGCCCGCCAGCGGCCGGAAACCGCGCGCGGCATCGTCTTCCTCAGCTTGGAAGACGAGACCGGTATCGCCAATATCATCGTGCCCGCCGCCACCTTCGAACGCCAGCGCCTGGTCTGCGCCGCGGAATCGGCGCTGTGGATCGAGGGCGTGCTGCAGAACCGCGAAGGCGTGGTGCACTTACGCGCCGAGCGCATTCGGCCGGCGGGACCGGCGGGGGCGGAGGCGCTGGTGCCGACCTACGACTTCCGGTGACGCGCGCGGGGAGCGGTGCGCCGCGCACCAGAAACCGCGGCGGGCATGATGGCGCCCGCCGAGACGCAGATGGTTGACATCCGTCAACGATGTCTGCCGGCGCGGCGGCCGGAAGGCGCCCCCGAGGCCGCCGCCGGCCCTAGCGCGTCTCCCAGTGCGGCATCTGGTTCACATGGCCGCTTTCCGCGTCCTGGAGGGAGATGCGGTCGGCGGCGAGAGTCCGGCCGGTGAGCTCGTTCAACTGCACGCGCGCGATCTGGTAGTTCGAGAGCGCCGCGACCAGCGTTTGCCGCGCCGCCGCCAGCGTGGTTTCGTCGGTGACCACCGTCTGGATCACGCCCGCCCCCAGCGCCAGCCGCTTGCGATCCGCGGCCAGCGTCTGTTCGTCGAGGCTGACCGCCTGCCGCGCCGCCGCCACTGCCGCCCGGTCCTGCTGCAAGGCGAACTGGGCGTTGCGCACTTCGAGCACGATCTGATTGATCGACTGCTGGTATTGCGCTTGCGATTGCCGGTATTCGAGCTGCGCGCGAATGGCGTCGGCCTGCGCGCCCCGGTTGCGGATGGGAATTTGCAGCGAAAGCCCGACGGCGTAGGTGGGAAAGTCGCCGCGCATCAACGCGCCGAAGTTGCTGCCGAAGCCCGACGCGCCCGGCCGGAACCCCGGCGGCAGAGTGACGAAGAACGGCAGCGAAGTCGGCGAGGCCGCCACGCCCGCCAAGGCGTTGGCGCCATAGGAGGCGTTCAGGTTCAACGAGGGCAGCAGCTCGTTGTCGATGGCCTTGATCGAAAGCCGCTCGTTGTTGAGATTGATGCGGGAGATGGCCAGTTCCGGCCGGTGCTCGATCGCCTGCTGCACGAGATCCGCGAGCGGCTGGATGGCCTCCTGCGCCGGCAGCGTGATCTCGTCGGTGGGTTCGACATCGGCGTTGAGCAGCACCGGATCGGTCATGTTCTTGGTGACGGCGTTGAGGAGCAGCAGCTTCTGGTACTCGTAGTTGGTTTGCGCGGCGGTGAGCGTCTGCTGATCGTTGGCGACGACCGATTGCTGCTTCATCACGTCGAGGGGAATCATCGTGCCGATCTCGAGCTGCTTGCGGTCGTCGCCGAGGATCTGCTGCGCCTCCTGCAGCGATTGTTGCGCCACCGCCGCCGAGTTGCGCGCGCTCACCGCGTCCCAGTAAATCTCTTCGACCTGCGTCACCGTGGCTTCCACTTGGTGGCGAAAGGCGATGTCGGAGATCTCGCGGTCGTTGCGGGCGAGCGTGAGGTTGCGGCCGTTGACCGTGGTGCCGAAGCCCAATAGCAGCGGCTGCGTCAGCGTGACCGTCATGCCGGAATTGAGAGTGGGATTGAACAGATTGTAGATGTCGTTGTTGCTCTCGCGGGTGTTGGTGAAGCTGACATCGAGTTTCGTGCCCGGCGTCCAGGCCTGGTCGTAGCTGAAATTGACGGTGCCGCTGTGCGAAATCAGCTTGGTGGTGCCGGTGATGAAGCTGACCGACTGCGGCGTGGTCTGGTCTTGGGCGGAGATCGAGGTGGTGAAGGTGGGGTCGAAGTTAGGCGCGGGCGGCCCGCCGCCGAGGGTCGAGGTGACGATGCCGGCGACACCGGCGCCCGCGCCGCCCGGCGAGGGGATCGTGCCGCCCGACCCGGCGCCGCCCGCGCCCGCGCCGCTGGTGGTGGCGGCGCCGCCGCCGGGCGTGCCGCTGACCAGGCCGGTGGAGACGCCGTGCGGCGCCTGGCCCGCGCGCGCCCGCAAAATATCGGTGTCGGCGATGGGCAAGTTATAGCGCTGGATGACGATGTCGAGGTTGTTTTCGAGTGCCAGGGCGATGGCGTCATCCAGGCTCAGCCGCAGCTTGCCGCCGTGCAGCAGCGCATACTCGCGCGCGCTGTTGCGCAGATCCGCCGCCGGCACCGGCACCGGCTGCTGGCCGAAGAACGTGCTCCACCAGCCGCGCCCGCGCGAGTAATTGATGCCGCCGGGGTTGTAATCAATCGCACGGTTCTGCGCCGGCAGCGCCAGTGCGGCCAAGAGCGCCGCCAGCATGGCGCCAAGAACGAAGCGGAAGCGGTGGGTCATAGTGAATCGTCCAGTACTCTGGTTGAATACTGACCGGCCGCCGACAATGTTTCATCTGTTTCATCGCCCCGCCGCCTTCGTGGGGCGCGCCAGGCTCGCGGTGCCGTGACTGGGCGAATTTCACCCGCCGCTTCCCGTCCCATAGCCGGGCCGGGAGCCAGGGGCCGCGTCGATCGGCCCAGCCCGGATTACTCGAGCACGATGGTTTTCAGAAACGCGGCAGACTTGCGCACGCCGACGATGGGCTCGGTCGTGGGGTCCTCGTGCTCGATGGAAAGCGTGTAATCGTAGCCGACGTTCTTGAGGGCGGAGGCGATGCGTTTCCAATAGAGCGTGTCGTGGCCATAGCCGACGATGGCGTAGCTCCAGGAGCGGTGCAGCACGTCGGTGTAGGGCGTGAGGTCGAGAAAGCCGTTGATGGCGTAGTTTTCCGGGTCGAGCACCGCATCCTTGGCGTGGAAATGAAAGAGCGCGCCGGCCTCGCCCAGTTTCTTGATCACCGCGGGACCGTCCACGCCCTGCGCGAACATGTTGCTCAAATCCAGGTTGCAGCCGATGTTGTCGCCGACGGCGTCGCGCAGCTTCAGCAGGGAAGCGACGTTATACACGGAATAGCCGGGGTCGAACTCCAGCGCGACCCGGCGCCCATGGCGGCGCGCCGCCGCCGCCGCTTCGCGCCAATAGGGGATGACGCGCTCGCGCCATTGCCAGTCCAGCAGGGCCACGTACTCGGGCCGCTCCAAGCTGGTCACCCAATTGGGACGTTGACCGCCGCGATCGTCGCCGGGACAGCCGCTGAAGCAGACCACCACCGGCACTTCCATCATCTCCGCCAAGCGCAGGGTCTTGAGGAAGACGTCGTTCGTAGCGCGGGCGGCGGCCGTGTCGGGATCGAGCGGGTTGCCATGGCAGCTGAAGGCGCTGATGCCGAGCCCATGGTCGTGGAACTGGCGCAAATATTCGCGCCGCCGGCCGGCGTCGGCGAGGAGCGCATCCACTGGGCAATGCGCCGCGCCGGGATCGTTGCCGGTGCCGATCTCGAGCATCTGCAAATTCAACTCGCGGGCATAATCGAGCACCCATGCCAGCGGCTTGTCGTTGAACGGCCAGGTGAACAGGCCCAGCCGCAAATGCGACAGATAGCGCGGATCGGCCGGCAATCGCGCGGCATCGGCGCTCGTTGCGGGCGAGCCGAGATCGCGTCCGCTGGCGGGGAGACCGGAGGCGGCCGCGGCGGTAGCGGCGGCGGAAGCCGCCAGAAAGCGTCGCCGGTTGAAGGAGCTCATGACAGCGTGGCTCATGATAGCGCACGCCCGCGGCGGCGGTCTCCGGCCGCGGGCGCCCCCGCCGCGGCGCGGGCCCTGCGCCGGAAGTTTTCGCCCGCCGAATCCTGCTATATTGAAAACCTCTCCGTGCCATTCTCGCGTTCCCGCCGTCACTTTCTGCGCCAGGCCGGCGCCGCCAGCCTGGCGCTTGCCGGCTGGCGCTACGCCGACGGCCTCTGGCTGCCCCCCGCGCCGCCCGCGCCCATCTTCACCGACTTGCCGCCTGCGGCGACGGGGATCACCTGGGTGCACGACAATGCCATGTCCTCGCAGCATTACCTGCCGGAGAGCATGTGCTCGGGCTGCGCCTTCTTGGATTTCGACAATGACGGCTGGATGGACATCTTTCTCGTCAACACCGGCCGCTGCGATTTCTTCCATCCCGCCGACCCGCCGCACAACGCCTTGTATAAGAACAATCGCGACGGCACCTTCACCGACGTCACCGCCAAGGCGGGGCTGCTCGGCGGCGTCACCTTCGGCGAAGGCGTGGCGGTGGGCGACTATGACGGCGACGGCTGGCCCGATCTTTACATTACCGGCTACGGCGGCAATCTGCTCTATCACAACAACGGCGACGGCACCTTCACCGACGTGACCGAGAAGGCGGGCTTGGCCGATCCCAATTGGTCCACCTCGGCGGCGTGGTTCGACTATGACAACGATGGGCGGCTGGATCTGTTCGTCTGTTCCTTCGTCGAATACGGCCCCGCCCACCGCGTCAGTTGCGGCACCAACGCCGTGGGCAAGCATTACTACTGCATTCCCCGCATCTTCCCGCCGCGGCTCAGCAAGCTCTACCACAACAACGGCGACGGCACCTTCACCGAGACCGGCCATCTCAGCGACATCGGCAAGAATCCCGGCAAGTCGCACGGCGTCGTCGCCACCGACATCAACAACGACGGCTGGCTGGATCTGTTCGTCTCCAACGACACCTCGCCCAACTTCCTCTTCCTCAACCGCGGCGGCGGCAAGTTCGAGGAGATCGGCTTCAGCGCCGGCGTAGCCTACAGCGATCAGGGCATGCCGCGCTCGGGCATGGGCCTGGACTCGGCCGATTACGACAACGACGGCTGGATGGATCTCTACGTCGCTAACATCGATCACGAACGCTTCTCGATCTATCACAACAATCACGACGAGACCTTCACCGACCAGGCCTCGCGCGACGGCCTCGGCGCGGCGACGTTCCTGAAGAGCGGCTGGGGCGTGCGCTTTTTCGACTACGATAACGACGGCGAGCTCGACCTGATCCAGGCCAACGGCCACCCCGACGACATGATCGAGCAATACGACCGCGGCGTGTATTGGCGCGAGAAGCCGATGCTCTTCCAGGGCGACGGCCAGGGCGGCTTCCGCGACGTCAGCGCCATCGCGGGACCGGTTTTCCAGCAGCGCTGGGGCGCGCGCGGTCTGGCTACCGGCGACTTCAACAACGACGGCGGCGTGGACGTGCTGATCAGCAACAACGGCCAGCGTCCGCTGCTGCTCCGCAACGAGGTCGGGCGGCGGCAGCATTGGCTGGGCGTCTTCCTGGTGGGCGTGCACTGCAATCGCGACGCCGTGGGCGCGCGCGTCACTTGGAACTTCGCCGGGCGCACGCGCAGCCGCATGAAGGTGGGCGGCGGCAGCTATCTCTCCTCGCACGATCCGCGCCTGGTGCTGGGGATCGGCGCGGCCGAGAGCATCGCCTGGCTGGAAGTGCGCTGGCCGCAGCCTTCCGGACGCGTCGAGCGCATCGAGCATCCGCCGCTCGACCGCTACGTCACCCTCGTCGAAGGCCAGGGAATTCAGCCTTACCCGTTTCGCGGGAAGCGCTGACGCGCGCGCCGGCCGCGGCCGGCGCGGGGAAGCCGCGCCGCGGCGGCTACTTGGCGGCGAGCGCCTGGCGCTGGATGCGAATCTCGCCCGCCTCCACGGCGGCGACGAAGGCCTCGACCACCGCCGGCGAATAGCGCACGCCCGAGGCGCCGGTGATGATGCCGACGACTTTCTCGATGTCGAACGCCTGCTGATAGGGGCGCTCGGTGGTCATGGCGTCGAAGGTGTCGGCGACGGCGATGATTTTGGCGACCAGCGGAATTTGCTCGTCGCGCAGCCCATAGGGATAGCCGCTGCCGTTCACCGCCTCGTGGTGCAGCTCGATGCCGGGAATCGTGTCGTGCAGCGCCTCGACTTGGCGGACGATATTGGCGCCCTTGATCGTGTGCTGCTTCATGATCAAGTACTCTTCGTTCGACAGCGCGCCCGGCTTCTTGAGAATGCGGTCGTCGATGCCGATCTTCCCGACGTCGTGCAATTGCGCGGCGATGCGCACGTTCTCGATTTCCTCCTCCGGCAAGTTGAGACGGCGGGCGATGGCCACGGCGTAGCGCGTGACGCGGTCGGAGTGGCCGCGGGTGTACGGATCTTTCATGTCCACCGCCTGCGCCAGCAGCCGGATCGAGCCCAAAAACAGCTCGCGATTTTTGGCGGCGGCGATCTTGAGGTCGTTGACGTAACGCTCGATCTCCTCCGCCATGCGGTTGAAGTTTTGCGCCAGGTCGCCGATCTCGGTCTTGCTCTTGACGGCCACGCGGCCGACGAACTCGCGCCGCGCCAGCGCCTGCGCTTGGTCGCGCAGCATCTGCAGCGGCTTGGTCAGGCGGGCGGAGAACAAGACCCCGAGCTCGACGCTGATGATGAGGATCGCCAGCATCAGCAGATAGCCCTCGCGCACCAACTGCTGCGCGGAGGCGAAGGCCAGCCGCTCGGGGCGCTGCGCCACCACCGCCCAATGCAGGTCGGGGATGGCGGAGTAGGTCGCCAGCATGGCGATCGCCCCGTGCGCGCCCTGCTGCGTGTACGAAGTGGTCTCGGAGGCCAAGGGATTGCCGTGCCAGGAAAGCAGCCGGCGGACGATCTCCAGGCGGCTGAGATCCTGGCCCAAGATTGCCCCATCCTTGCCGTTGGCGGAGCCGGCGGCGATGAGCTTGCCCTGCTGGTCCACGACGTAGGATTCCAGGCCCGTGCCCGCCATTTCGTCCAGCCGCGCTTGCACCGGTGCGAAGCTCTCGACCTGCAGAATGACGCCGATGACCGTGCCGCCGGCTTGCAGCGGGAGGCTGCGCAGCATCACCGTCATTTTGTGATCGCCGGAGGCGATCTCGACCGGCACGTACGTGCTCTGGCCCGTGCGCGACACCAGATAGGCGCGCTCCATGGCGCGGCCGAGAAACGGATCGATCCCCGGCAGGCGCGAGGCGGTCACCCCTTGCGTCTGGTTATTGATGATCGAGATGTAGAGCAGCCCCGGGGCGGTGCTCAGCGCCTGTTGCAACAGACCGCGTACCTCGGGCAGGTTAACGCGCATGCCGCTCAAATCGCCGTTCGTCAGCACGACCACCGCGGCCGCCAAATGCTGCAACGCCACGCCGCCCATCTGGTAATAGAGGCCGACCTCGTCGGCCAGCGAGCGGGTGGTGGCGGTCTGAAATTCGCGTTCCTTGGTGCGCAAGGCGTCGCGATTCAACGAGATGACCCGCGTGCCGTAGAAAAACAGCGGGGCCACGCCGACCAAGATCAAGGTCAGCACGATCAAGTACGAGAGTTTGAGACGCGGACGCACGAGTGCTTCGTCCGCCACTGCGCGGACTCGGCCGAGGGGAATGCGCTGATGATAAGAGTTCCTTTAGCCCGGAAACAACTGTCTCCATGGGGCCAGGTATCGAAAATCGAACGCCTCGCTGTCAAGCAAGCGCCCGGTCGCCGGGCCGCCCTGCGCGCGCCGCTAGGCCACGCCGAGCGCCTCCAGCACCTCCCGGGCATGGCCTTCCGGCTTTACGCGATTGAAAACGTGGGTGATACGTCCCTTGCCATCAATCACGAAGGTGGTGCGCTCCACGCCCAGGAACTTGCGTCCGTACATGCTCTTTTCTTTGAGGACGCCGTAGGCGGCGGCCAGCTCGCGATCGCGGTCCGCGAGCAGGGGGAAGGGAATGCGCTCCTTGGTCTTGAACTTTTTCTCTTCCTCGGGAGGGTCGGGACTGGCGCCGAGCACGACGATGCCGGCGCGCTCGAATTTTGCATAGGCGTCGCGAAACTCGCGAGCTTCCACGATTCAACCCGGCGTGTTGGCGCGAGGAAAGAAATAGAGGGCCACAGTGCGCCCGCGAAACTGGCGCAGCGTCACCGGCCGGCCGTCTTCGTCGGACACTTGAAAGTCAGGAGCGGCGTCGCCAACTTGCATTTCGATCAGGCTAGCGCAAATCCGCGGTCCTGGCGCGGATCGCCTGCTGGGAACTGGCCCGCGCAGCGTTCGGCCGCATCCTGCCGTCGATCCGGTTCCCCTCGCCTTGAGTCGGTGACTGTGGTAACCTCCGCAGGTTCGCAACCGTACGGAGTCATTTTCCAGGAGTGAGTGAAGTCGGGAGGACGCATGCGTCTCGCAAGACTGCTCGGCTATTTCGTGCTTGCGTCGGGGCTGGCGGCATTGCCGGCGGCAGCGGAATGTCCGGCGGGCGCGTTCGCGATTCGCGGCGCGCGGGTCATCACGGTCAGCGGGCCGACGCTGCCCAGCGCCACGGTCGTGATTTGCCAGGGCGTGATCACGGCGGTGGGCGCCGATGTGACGGCGCCGCCGGAGGCGGAGGTGCTGGACGGCCATGGCCTGACGGTCTATCCCGGGCTGATTGACGCCTACAGCCAGGACGGCCTGCCGCCGGCGGCGCGGCCGGCGCGGCCGATGCCGGCGGCGCAGCCCGGAGGGCCGCAGCCCCTACCGCCGCTGGACGCGATTCCCGTCAACTCCTATCGGAACTATCTCGACCCGCCGCCCGGCGGCGTGACGCCGGCGCGGCGGGCGGCGGATCTGATTCGGCCGCTGGGCGCGCTGGCGGCGGTGCGGGCGACGGGCATTACCACCGCCCTCAGCGCCCCGCTCGGCGGCGTGTTGGTCGGCCGGGCGGCCTTGATCGAGCTGCGCGGGCCGACGGCCGGCGACATGATCGTGAATCCCGACGCCGGTCTGGTAGTCGAGTTGCGGCCGGAGCGGGGCTTCGGCGGCGGCTATCCGTCGTCGGTGATGGGCGCGGTCGCCGTGTTTCGGCAGGCATTCTTGGACGCGCGGCGCTATCAGGAGTCCGAAGCCATCTACCGCCAGGCGGGCGAGCGCGGCCTGCCGCGGCCGGTGTACGACCGCCAGATCGTTTCCTTGCTGCCCGCGCTGAACGGCCAGGAGCCGGTCATCTTTATCGCCAACGATCAAGACGCCATCTTGCGCGCCTTGGCGGCGGCGGCGGAGTTTCATCTGACGCCGATCATCGCCGGCGGCGCCGAGGCCTGGAAGCAGACGGCAGCGCTGGCGGCCGCGCACGCGCCGGTGCTGGCGACCCTGCAATTCAAGCCCGCCGATGCCGACAGCCTGGGTCCGGACGAGCGGAAGAAGGAAGAGGATGAGAACGCCTCCAATCCGGCGGCGCTGGCCAAGGCCGGCATTCCTTTCGCCCTCACCAGCCAGGGTCTCACCGCCAAAGACGACTTTTTCGCGCAGGTGCGCGACGCGATGAGCCATGGCTTGAGCGCCGACGATGCGCTCAAGGCGACCACGCTGTGGCCGGCGCGCATCCTCGGCGCCGAGGCGCAGCTCGGCTCGGTGGACGCGGGCAAGATTGCCGATCTCGTGGTCGCGACCGGCGATCCGTTCGCGCCCGCGGCGCAGGTAAAGTACTTGTTCATTGACGGGCGCTTGATTTTCGTGCATCCCGAGCAGCGCCCGCATCGGCCCGGTGCGCGGCCCGGCGCGCGGCCGGCGGAGACGGAGGCGGGACGATGAAGCGCGCGATCTACTTCGTGCTGGCAGTCGCGGCGGCCTGGGCGTGCGCGCCCGCGCCGGCGGCGGCGCAGACCGGCAGCCTGTTCATTCACGACGCGACGGTGATGACCGCCACGCACGGCACCCTCGACCACACCTCCATCCTGGTGCGCGACGGCAAGATCGTGGCCATCGGCGAACGCCTCACCGCGCCGGCGGGCGTGCCGGTCCTTGATGGGGCGGGCAAGTACGTCATCCCCGGCATCATCGACGAGCACTCGCACACCATGATCGACGGGGGCGTCAACGAAGGTGCGCCCTCGGTCAGCGCCATGGCGCACATCAAGGACGTGCTCAACCCGCACGACATCAACCTCTACCGGCAACTGGCGGGCGGCGTGACCATCATCCACGTGCTGCACGGCTCGGCCAACCCGATCGGCGGCCTGGACGCGGTGGTGCGGCTCAAGTGGGGCCAGCCGATCGCCAACATGCTCTATCCCGACGCGCCGCAGGGGATCAAGATGGCGCTCGGGGAAAATCCCAAGCGCAGCAACCGCTTCCCCGGCGAGACCGGGCCGCAGCGCTATCCGGCGACGCGGCAAGGGGTGGAAAACGTCCTTTTCACCGCCTTCACCCGCGCGCGCGAGTACCAGCATCGCTGGGCCGACTACCGCGCCGCCGTCGCCCGCGGCGAGCACCCCATGCCGCCGCGCGACAACCTGGATCTGGACCCGCTGGTGCAGATTCTGGAGGGCAAGATTCTGATTCATGCCCACTCGTATCGCAACGACGAGATGCTGATGCTGCTCGACTTGGCCGATCACTTCGGCTTCAAGATCCGCACCTTCGAGCACGGCCTGGAGGGCTACAAGATCTGGCCCGAGATCAAGGCCCATGACGTCGGCGTCTCCACTTTCGCCGATATGTGGGAGTACAAGAACGAGGCCAGCGAAGCGATCGCCTACGCGCCCGCGCTGCTGGCCAAGAAGGGCGTCCGCGTCGCCGTGAACTCCGACAGCGACGAGCGGGCGCGGCGGCTGTATCAAGAAGCGGCCAAGGCCGTGCATTACGGCGGGGCGACCGAGCAGCAGGCGCTCGACATGATCACCCTCAATCCCGCCTGGATGCTGGGCATTGACCGCACCACCGGCTCGATCGACGTGGGCAAGGACGCCGACTTCGCCATCTTCAACGGCCATCCCTTCGCTCCCGCGTCGCACGTGGAGATGACCATCGTGGACGGCATCGTGTACTTCGACCGCGCCAAGGACCTCGCGTCGCGCCATGACGCGCCCTGGTACGAGCGCAATTACAAGGGCGGGCGCGGGTTTTTCGGCGCGCTGACCGCGGAAGGGAGCGACGAATGAGGCGCGCAAGCATTTTCCTGGCGCTGGCGGCGGCTTTGACGCTCGCCGCCGGTTGGGCGCTGGCGGCGCCGCCGGCCATCGCCCTGGTGCATGGCCGCATCGTGCGCGTCAGCGCGCCGGCGATCCCCGACGGGACGGTGCTGATCGAGAACGGCAAGATCGCCGCCGTCGGCGCGCGCGTCGCGGTGCCGGGCGGGGCGCGCGTCATTGACGTCCGGGGGTTGTCGGTGTATCCCGGCTTGCTCGACGCCAACACCACTCTCGGCATTCAGCTCGTGCCGGAGGGGGAGCCGGGCACGATGGATACGCAGGAAGTGGGCGACTTCAACCCCGCCGAGCAGGCGGGCGTGGCCGTCAACCCCTGGAACGAGATCATTCCCACGGTGCGGACCAACGGCATCACCGACGCGCTGACCGCGATGCGCGGCGGCATCATCGCCGGCCAGGCCTCGCTCATTCAATTGGCGGGCTGGACCAGCGACCAAATGTCCATCCGCCGCGGCGCGGCCCTGTGGGTCAACTTTCCTCCCCGGCAGGGCGGCGGGGGACGCGGTGCCTTCGCGCGCCTGCTCTCCGGCCAAGGACCGCCTTCGGCGGAAGAGCGCGAGCGCGAATACCGCCGCCGCCTCGACGCCCTGCGCGATTATTTCGATCGCGCCCGGCTCTATGCCGGCGCGCAACGCACCCCCGAGGACGGCAACGTCGAACTGGACGCCATGATCCCCTACGTCACCGGCAAGCTGCCGGTCGTCTTCGTGGTGAATCGCGTGGATGACATCCGCGCCGCCATCCAGTTCGGCGAGTCCGAGCACCTGCATTACGTGCTCGCCGGCGCCAAGGATGCCTGGCTCGCGCTCGGCCTCATCAAGCAGCACAACGTGCCGATCATCTACGGACCGCTTACGGCGCTGCCGAACAGCGAGAACGATCCCTACGATGTCGTCTACAGCACGCCGGCGGCGCTGTGGAAGAACGGCGCGCCCTTCTGCATCGCCAGCGGATCCGCCACCGACTCGCGCAACCTGCCGCAGAACGCGGCGCTGGCCGAGGCCTATGGCTTGCCGGCCGAAGAGGCGCTGAAGGCGGTCACGCTCTATCCGGCGCAGATCCTGGGCGTGGCCGATCAGCTCGGCTCGATCGACGCCGGCAAGCGCGCGGATCTCTTCGTGGCCACCGGCGACCCGCTCGACTTGCGCACCGAGATCAAGTACTTGTTCATCGGCGGCGAGCAAGTGCCGTTGGTGGACAAGGGCACGGAACTGTTCCATAAGTTCATGGCGCGGCCAGACAAGATCAGCTACTGAAACCCGCAAAGATCAGGCTGTCCCCTTTTACAAAGTAGTAAAAGGGGACAGCCTGATCTGCGCAGGTTTTGCTAGCGAAACTCGGCGGCGGTCAGTTCGGCGCGGAAGAACTCGCCCTCGGCGGCGAAGCGCTCGCTGCCGAAGTACCACCCGGCGCGCAGGCGGCTCGGTACCGTGTAGCCGCCGAACGTGCGCTCGGCCTCGAACGTCGCGCCGAACGAGACACCGCGCCAGCCGGCGCCGTTCGGATTGCCCCAGCGTTCCAGCGCCAGCGACTGCAGCCGCACGTCGGGAGCAATCGCCAGGGCCAAGTCCGCGGGTTCCCCGTGCGCGGTAAAGCGCGCATGCAGGATGCCGTCGGCTTCGCTCCAGCGCGCCGGCATGCTCACCAGCGCCGACGGCAGCCAAATGACTTCGCTATTGACGCGTCCGGCGGCGGAGCGCGTGATATCGGCGCCGGCCGCCCGTATCACCGGCACGATGCCGAAAAGCCGCCAATGCATCGTGCCCGCGCCCTCGCGTCCCTCGCCTCCCAGCCACTGATCCGCGCCCCGGAGCGGCAGTCCATGCATGCGGACCGAAGCGCGCCAGATCATGCCCCGGCCCCACGCAATCACCTCCTCGGCGCGAAACGGCAGCCACTGTCGCAGCCGAATCTCCCCGCGCATCCGTAGGCGCACGGCGGCGGCGAGCGGCGTCGCCGGCGCGATCGCGTGCTCGAGGTAACGGCGCGCCGCCAGTGGCAGCGCGGCGGCATCGCCGGGGGTGAAGAACCTGCCCGGGATGGTGTGGTCCGCCACAGTTCTTCGAAATTCACGTTCATCCTCCTGCAGTCGCGTTGCACGCCGCCATCCGCTGCCGCCGGTTCCCGGCCGCGCCTTCGGACGTCTTCTCCTTTTGGGTGTGATGCGCCAGCGGCTGGGGCAATAGGCGACAGCGCCGGGCCGGCAGCGGTGCTAGCGCAATGACTTAGCCAGTGGCACGGCGCTTGCGAGGCAACGGGCAGGCGCGAAGGACACCGGCGAGCGCCAGCCCGCAAGGGCAGCGCATTCGCGGTGCCGGATCGGCGATGGAGCTAGCGCGCCATTCGCCCGCAGCGGTCCGGGATGACTGCTGGGCGCGGGCTAGCTTCATCGCCGGCGCGTCTCTATCTGCCGTCCGTTCGATTCCCCCGCGAGAGCCAACCTGGGTCAGCGTGCCAGCAGCAGGACCAGCCGGCGCGGCCCGTGCGCGCCCAGCACCAGCTTCTTTTCGATATCGGAGGTGCGGCTGGGGCCGGTGATGAGGCAGAGCATCGAGGCCGCGGCGGCGCAGGCGCGAGCTGCGACGAGCGCCTGATCGAGTTCGGGCACGAGCTGCGCCGCTTCGGCATAAACGATGTGCACCGGCGCCAGCACGGATGCGGCGCGGCCGCCGCAAGCCGTCGAGACCAAGATGGACCCGGTGCGGACGACGAGCGCCTCGGCCAGCGTGACCGCCGCGCCCGCATCGCCGCCGACCGCCGCCTCGCTCGACCAGCGCAGGCGCGCAGGCAGCGGCGGCGGCAGCGCCGCGAGCAGGCGGCGCAGGATCGGCGCGTCTTGGACGTAGGCGGGCGCTCCGTCGCCGGGCGCGAGCGCCTGCGCGAGCAGATCGCCGAGACAGGTGGCGGCGTTGGCCGCATCGACTTGATAGAGTTCGGTGCGGTTGGCGGCGCATTCCTCTTGGAAGCGCACGAGCGGATCGGCGATGGGCGCGAAGACGCCGGCCGCGTGCGGCGCCGGGGGCGGCGCGAGCGGGGCGGCGGCGCGAGCGGCGCGGAGCCGGGCCAAGATGCGCTCGCGGCCGGCGTTGGCGTCAGTCATGGGAGTCTCTCGCAGGAGGCGCGGCGGTGCGGCGCCGCCACCATTCGCGGAAGGATTCCGCCGGCGGCGCGGGCAAGGCGCGCGCGCGTGTCCAGGGGCGCAGCGGGTCCAGCATGCCGCCTTCGCCGGGGAGGACGCGCCGCACGCGCAGCAGCCGGCGCAGCACGGCGCCGGCGCGCTGGTAGCGGCGGGGATCGGCGGCGAGCCAGGCCCAGGCGCGCACGGCCCAGCCTTCGCGCCGCCGGCCGCGGCCGGCGGCGACCGCGTCGCGCCGGTTGCGGATCAAATGCCGGTGCAAGTCGATCTTGACCGGGCAGGCTTCGGTGCAGGCGCCGCAGAGCGAGGACGCAAAGGCGAGGTGGCCGAAGCGCTCCAGGCCGCCGAGTTGCGGCATCAGCACCGCGCCGATGGGGCCGGAATAGGTGGCGCCGTAGGCGTGGCCGCCGATGGTGTGAAAGACCGGACAGACATTAAGACAGGCGCCGCAGCGGATGCAGGCGAGCGTGTCGCGGCGTTCGCGGTCGGCAAGCAGCGCCGAGCGGCCGTTGTCGAGCAAGACGACGTGAAACTCCTCGGGGCCGTCGCGTTCCTCCGGCTGGCGCGGCCCGCCGATCAGGCTGTTGTAGCAGGTGATCGGCTGGCCGGTGCCGGCGGCGGCGAGCACCGGCCAAAACAGGCCGAGGTCGGCGAGGCGCGGCAGCACCTTCTCCAGGCCGGTGAGCACGACGTGCACGCGCGGCAGAGAAGAGCAGAGGCGGGCGTTGCCTTCGTTCTCGGTGATCGCGACCAAGCCCTCCTCGGCGATCAAGAAATTGGCGCCGGTGATGCCCATCTCGGCGGCGAGGAATTGGTCGCGCAGGGCGCGGCGCGCCGCGCCGGCCAGCTCCTCGGCGCTGTCGGCGCCGGGCGGCGCGCCGAGCTCGCGCTGGAACAGCGCGGCGATCTCGCCGCGGCGCAGGTGCATGGCGGGCGTGACGATGTGGAAGGGCGGCTCGCGGCGCAACTGGACGATGAACTCGCCCAAGTCGGTTTCGACCGTCGCGATGCCGGCGGCCTCGAGCGCGGGCGTGAGGCGAACTTCTTCGCTGACCATGGACTTCGACTTGATCACCCGCCGCGCCCCATGGCGGCGCGCCACGCCGAGGATGTAATCGCGGGCCGCCGCCGCGGTTTCGGCCCAGAAGACATGGCCGCCGCGCGCCACGACGCGCTCCTCGAAGCGCAGGAGGTAGGCGTCGAGGTGCGCCAGCGCCTCGGCCTTGACCTCCTGGCAGCGGTCGCGCGCGGCGGACCAATCGGCGAAGCGGCGGCGCGCGCCGGCGGCGGCGTGCCCGTAGCCGGCGAGGCCGGCGCGGAGAAAATCCTGGCGCGCGGCGTCGGCGGCGGCGCGCGCCCCGGCCCGGCGAAATTGCCGCTCCGCGTTCATGGCCGGGCCGGCGCCGCGCCCGGCCGCCGCTCCGCGGCGAGAATCTCCGCCAGATGAATGGCGCGCGCGCGGGCGCGTTGCCGCGCGAGAACGCCGCCGATGTGCAGCAGGCAACTGGGATCGCCGGTGGTGACGAACTCGGCTTGCGCGCGCTCGACGTTCGCTGCCTTACGCCGGCCCAGCGCCGCGGAGATGGCGGGCAGCGCGACGGCGAAGGCGCCGCCGAAGCCGCAGCATTCCTCGGGCTCCTCCATCTCCACCAATTCCAGGCCGCGCACCTCGCGCAGCAGTTGCCGCGGCTCGTCGCGCACGCCCAGTTCCCGCAGCAAGTGGCAGGCATCGTGATAGGCGACGCGATGGGGAAAAAACGCGCCGACGTCGGTCAGCCGCAGCCGCCGCACAAGAAACTCGGAGAACTCGAAAACGCGCGGCGCGAGCGCCGCGGCGTCGCGGCGCCAGGCGGCGTCGCCGTCGTCCAGCAGCGCGAAGGCGCGGCGCGCGGTGGCGGCGCAAGAGCCGGACGGGCAGACCACCGCTTCGGCCGCGGCGAAGACGCGCACGAACCGCTCCGCCAGAGCGCGCGCTTCCCGCCAATGGCCGGTGCTGAAGGCCGGCTGCCCGCAACAGGTCTGCGCTTCCGGAAACTCCACCGTGCAGCCGGCGCGCTCGAGCACGCGCACCGCCGCTTGCCCGATCGTCGGCGCGAGCTGATCCACGAAGCAGGGAATGAAGAGCGCCACGCGGATCATGGGAGGCCGTGTCCAAGATTGTCGCATTCCGCACGCGCGATCGGGAGCGCGGAGCGGCGTCGCCCGCGCCGGGCTCGCGACGTTCGCGCGCGCCGCTTTCCGCGCTTTCCGATCGGGGCGCGCGGTCGCGGCTCTCCGATCCCGAATCTTCCGTAACTTCTCGAAGCGCTTCACATCGCATAGAGGGTTCAAAGCTGGCACCGCAGTCAGGTGTGTGAACGATCGAACAAAAAGGGAGGATCGATGGGAATGCAAATGGGTGGTCGAAACAATCGCAGGCGATTTTTCAAACAAGGCGCGATGGCCGCGGGCACGGCGGCCTTGGGCACGTTGCTGGCGCGCGGCGGGATGCCAGTCTTCGCCGCTGACGACGAAGACCGGCGGCCGCTGACGCGGGGCGACATCGCGATTCTGCGATTTCTGGCGGCGGCCGAGGAGATCGAGTCGGATCTTTGGCTGCAATACACGGAACTGGGCGGCGTTCAGGACAGCGAACTCCCGGCGACTTCCGGCAATGCCCTCTACACGAATGCGCTGACCATTCTCGACGGCGACATGCCGCAATATATCCACGACAACACCGACGATGAGTTCAGCCACGTCCGCTTCCTGAATAACTATCTGGCTGCGAAGGGCGCCGAGCCCGTCGATCTGAGCCGCTTCGCCAACATTCCGGGCAGCACGGCCACCGGCTCGAGCGGCAAGCCGCGGCTGACCAATCTCACCAAGCTGACCATCGACACGAGCTTTTGGTCACGCTACCGCAGCATCACGAACCCCGATTTCGACCGCAACGCGCAGTTCGTCCAGGCCGTGCCCAGCTTGAGCGTGGGCCAGCACACGGCGATCCCGCGCAGCGACGACGATGTCGCCGGCAGCAGCGTGAGCGACGACCCCGCCACGAGCATCAGCACGCATTTGCAGGCGATCGCGTTCACGGCCGGCTTTCATTTCGCGTTCATCGAGCAGGGCGGCACCAGCCTCTATGCCACGATGGCGCAGAAGGTCTCGAGCCTCGAAGTCCTGCGCATCGTCCTGAGCATCGGCGGCTCGGAGATCATGCACTTCCAAACTTGGCAGGACAAGGCGGGCAACGCCTTGCCGCTCACCGACACCGATCCGATCAATCGCTCCACCGTGACCTTCGCCGACTTGACCAAGGCGCAGGGGGAAACCGACCCGGAATCGCTCAAGGGCGACACCCTGCAAGCCAACCTGATCATGCCGGAGCCGGCGCATTTTCTCGATCCCAGCCTGGGCGCGGTGGCGATCATCCGGCCCAGCTCCGTAGCCAACTCCGGCGCGGTCGCGGCGGTGCGGGCGTTGACCGCCGACGGACTGTTCGTCGGGCAGCCGGACCGGACGTTCTTCTCCTTCCTGATGCAATTGGCCGAAGCAGCCGACGCCGCAAGGCGGCAGCTATAGCGGTGCGGCAACGCTCGCGGAGCGCAGCCGTTCCGATCGCCTCGTTCCGAATCCGGCGCGCCGGCCGGAATCGAGGCGATCGCGTGCGGCCGCCGCGCGCGGCGGAGGCCGAGAAATTCGCGGTGGGCATGCGGAACGCACCCGTGGCCGCCGCGAGCCGGGGCTATAATCACAGCGTTTGCGAGGGGAGCGAAAATGCTTCGAAGACGCGCATTGCTGGTGGTTTTGGCGCTGGTCGGGCTGTTCTTCGTCGGCATCGGCGTCATTACGCTCTACGGCGAGCTGTGGCGGGCGCATTGGCTGCTGCCGGCTCACAATGAAGTCACGGCGATGTTCGCCAGCTTGTATTTCACGCTGGGTATCTTTGTGCTGCTCGCCTTGAAGGATCCGCGCGGCTACCGCATCTTGATCCTCTTCGCGGCCTGGTCGAGCCTCGTGCACGCGGCGGTGATGGCGGTGCAAGGGGCGCAGGCGAGCGGGGGCGCGCGCCGCGATTTTATCGAGGCGGTGATCCTGTTCGGTGTGATCGGGGTCGTGCTGCTCGCGCTGGCGCCGGCGCCGCGCAGCGAGCACGTGCCTGCCGCGATCGTGGGCGCCTAGCGCGCTTGCGTCGGGCACCGCCGAACCGTTCGTTCGCCGACGTGACTCAAGCGAGCACGAGACCCTTGCGCGCGAGCGACGGGCGTATATAAGAGGTCTATCGAAGCGGCAAGGGGCGGGCGAAGATGGCTGGACGGAGGCTAGACTGCGGCCGAAGGGCGGCCTCCTGGCCGGAAGTACAGGTCAACACCCCTGACGCCGCGGCGCGCGGGGCGATGAGCCTAACCTCTTGCGATGCTTCGTATTACAGCGAATCCTGGGGCCTTCGCAAGCGCCTTGCAGTGTTGAGCTTCCCAACGGGGGCACTCATCATGGGGCCCCCGCAAGGAGGGAACCGGCGGCAGCGCGGCCCGCACAGGCTTCCCCCTTGGGGGCCTCCTAAGTAGGATTCAGGTTGCGCGAGCGGAGTTGGCTGGAGTTGCGGCCCGGTCGCGGTTTGCCCGCGCGCTTCGACGCCGACGAACTTAGGCGCCGGGCATTACGGCGTCCGAGAGCGCGAACTCCATGGCGTGGGCAGGGCCGCCGGCTGCGGGCAGCGGCGCTGGGTGGGCGTCAGTGGAGCTGCCCAGCGAGGGCGAGAGCCTGGCGATGGAGGACGAAGTCGGCGTCGGCGCCGGCGAGCAAGGTGAGCAGGGGAGCGAGGGAAGCGCGGGCGGCAGGGCGATTGCCGAGGGCCAGTTCGTCGCGAGCCAGCCAGTAATAGGCTTCCTGCCGGCGCGGCTGCGGCTCCCAGCCGAGGCAGCAATCCACGGGCCCGGCGGCCCGGCGAAACCATGCGACGGCGGCAGGCAAATTGCCGGCCTGCTGATCGGCCTGGGCGAGCGTCAGCACGGTGAGGCAGCGAACCGAAGGGCCGTCATCGGCATCCGGGAGCCCGGCGATGGTGGCGGCCTCGGCGGGGCGCCCGCGCGAGGTGGCGACGGCGGCGCGCAGCAGGCGCACATAGCCCATCTCCTCGCGATTTTGCGGGTGCGCGAGGGGCATGATGGCCGCGAGCAGGCGCGCGGCGGAGGCGGCATCGCCGACGCGGGCAAATTCCTGGCCGAGGAGCGAGCCGAAGGCCACCTTGGGCCCGATTTGATTCCATTGCTCCCGCGCGGCGGCGAGTTGGCGAAGCGCGGCGGGGCGATCGCCGCGCGCCCAGGCGATTTGGCCGAGGAGAAGATGGCGGCGGGCGATGGCGAGCGGATCGTTGCCGGGCGCTTGCAACGCCTCATGGATGCGAGCTTCGGCGCGGGCAAGATGGCCTTGCCAGAAGTCGAGCCGCGCCAAGGAAACCAATCCGTAGGAGCGCAAGGCGGGCTGGCGCAGGGCGAGCGCAAAGGCTACGACGGCCCGGTCGGGGTGGCCGGCGCGGACCAGCGTGAAGCCGTACTCGCGGTCGGTGTCGCCGGCCAACTCCCATTCGGGATCGAGATGAAACGCTTCTTGGTATGCGGCGAGCGCGGCCGGGTAATCGCCGCTGCTCATCTCGGCTGTGGCCAGCTCGACCAAGGAGCGGGCATCGTTGGGCGCGACGCGAAGCAGGCGGCGGTAGATGGGAATGGCTTCGGCCTGGCGGCCGTGCAGGCGCAGGAAATGAGCGTAATCGTTGAGGGCCGACCAGTCGTCGGGGTAACGGTCCAAGTAGCTCTTGTAGAGCGCCGTCGCCGTTCCGACCATGCCCAAGTCGTCGGCGCGGTTGGCTTCGATCAGGGCGCGCTCGCGATCGGTGAGCCGCCGGGGCTGAGCCAGCGCCATGGCGTATTCGCTGCGGCAGCCGCTCTCGTCGTAATAGATGTAGCTGCAATCGGCATCGGCCAGCGCCGCGTGGGCCATGGCGAAGTCGGGATCGGCGAGCAGGGCGGCCTTATAGAGCGTGACGGCGGCGGCGAAGCGCCCGCGGCGCCATTGCTCGAGGCCATCGGCGTAATCCTGCAGGGCCGCGAGCGAGGGCGTGGTGACTTCCGGCAGCGGGCGGGCCACGAATTTGGCTTCCAGGAACGAGTCGCCGGCGTCGCGGCGGAGATCGTCGGCCAGCACGCCGAGGGCGTCGAGGATATGGTCGCTGCCGTACGCGCGCTCGATATGCGAGGCGACCACCGCGCCGGAAGCGGGGTCCACGATCTCGGCGGTGAGCGCGTACTCCTGGCCGGTCCGGGTGATCGCCGGCTCGATGAGGGCGGCAAGACCTTCACGGCGGCAAATCGCGCGGGCGAGGGCGGGCGTCAGCGGGGCGCCGGCAGGCTGGCCGAGGAGGCGCAGCAAAGCCGGAACGCGATCGCGAGGGAAGAGGACGAAGCGATTCGATTGCTCGAGGCTGACGGCGAGGGCGGTATCGAGCGCGCCGCTTAGGCGGGCGTCGCCGGTGCTGTTGTCGACGGCGGCGACCAGCACCTTGGCCGGCGCGCCGGAGGAGAAGACGGAACGGGAGCGGAGCAACGCCGTCGTTGCGCCCGCGGCGAGGATGGCCGCCGCCACCGGCCAGAGCCAGCGCCGGCGGGCCGCCCGGCCGGGCGCGCGCGACGGCCCTGCCGGCTGCGCCGGCGGGTGGGCGGCCGCGGCCGGTTCGAGCGGCGCGATCCAGCGATAACCCCGCCGGGGCACGGTGACGATGTAGCGAGGCTGCTCGGCGTCGTCGGCAAGGGCTTCGCGCAGCTTGCGCACGACGGTATTGAGGCCGTCGTCGAAGTCGCCGAAGCTCTGGCCCGGCCAAAGCGCCTGCTGCAGTTCGGAGCGGGAAACGACTTCGCCGGCGCGCGCGGCGAGGATCTGCAGCAGGCGCAGCGGCTTGTCTTGAAGATGGATTCTCTCGCCCGCGCGCCGCAACTCGCCCGCGGCAGGTTCGAATTCGAACGGGCCGAAGCGAAATGGCGGAGCAGACGCCATAGCGAAAGCGGCGAAACCAGAGAGTGGCTCTGATTCTATCACTCCGGCGCGGTAAGAGAGCCAGGAGCCGAAAACGCGGGCTTGGCTGCGGCCGCGGACGATCGGGCGGGAAGCCTGGGTGAGTTCAGTGTGAGTTCAGCCAGAGTTCAGCCCGCGTCCATTGATCGGACGGGCGGGGACGCGAGATGCTGCCCCGCGTCGCCGCGTGCGGCCCAGCGTCAGCGGCGGTGCAGTGTGCAAGCGCTTGCGCAGGGAGCGAAGTTATGAGCCATTGGAAGCCGGTCACTTATTGCGCCGTTAGCGGATTGCTGATGCTGGCGATGGCCGCCGGCGCAACGGCCCAAGGGAGAAGGGGGGCGCCGAAGGCGCAGCCCTTGGGCCGCAAGATCGATGCCGTCGCCGCCTACGGCCGGTTGCCGCTGGCCTTCGAGGCCAATCGCGGCCAGACCGATCCGCGGGTGCGCTTTCTAGCGCGGGGCCCGGGCTACACGCTCTTCCTCACCTCGCCCG
>Ga0209062_1000788_pt1 | contig 74969 bp, 34 predicted proteins | sample Coa_R2_2_FD_187158 | JGI IMG/M metagenome (GOLD analysis project Ga0209062, IMG submission 187158) | Surface soil microbial communities from Centralia Pennsylvania, which are recovering from an underground coalmine fire - Coalmine... | ecosystem: Environmental > Terrestrial > Soil > Unclassified... | reverse complement strand
CGGATGTGACTCCCTTCTTGCAGGGCGCGCCCATCCCCCCTGATCCTAACGAGGCGGGCTGGAAAGACACGCTCAAGATGTTCCCGGGCCAGGTTACCCGCATCGCCATCCGCTGGTCGCCCACCGAGGTCCCGGTCAACGGCGTGGCTCCCGGACAGAATAAGTTTGTCTTCGACCCGACCAAAGGGCCAGGCTATGTCTGGCACTGTCACATCCTCGATCACGAGGACAACGAGATGATGCGTCCTTACGCTCCTACTCCCTAACGAGGACGGCAAGAGGGCTGCATTAACAGCAATGGGGACCATCCAATCGGATGGTCTCTATCTTGTGAGCGTCACCACTGATCTAAGCACAACCGTTTCTAGCATGAGCAATATTATAAAGATACATTCTCCTCTTCTTTTCAAAGTTAAATCAACATTAAAATCAATGTTAAATCAACATTAAAAACCGCTACAATAAAGTATTTCGTGAAAGAACAAAAGCGACACCAAAAAGTTTTTTGGTGAGAAGCTCCATTTTTTCCCTGCTACAGCGTCACACTACTCGTCTCTCTCACCTATCGTACTCACATACACGCTCACTTTTACTATTTGCTTGCTTTATCTATTAAATACATAGTGCCTTCTTTTTGCCAATTTATCCTAAATATCCATAATCCCTTTACAAACTCTACCGAATCATGTATAATCTTTCTATTATATAGTCCCTGTAGGTTGTGCGTTTGTAAGTAATTTCTCGTAGGCTGCTTGCTTGTAATTTGTCTCTCGTAGGTTGCTTGTTTGTAGGTTGTTTCGCAGGTTATTTTTCCTGTAATGTAATACTCGTACGTCTTTGTAAATAGTGTCTGCTTGTATAGCATTCTGCTACGCAATGTTTGAGCTACAGCGCGCTGCAACACGGGTGCCAATTATCAGGTCATCTCTTTGTGCCTGAGTACCATTGCTGGAGTCAGCAAACATAAGATAGCGGGTGTTATCGTTTCCTTGATTGGTTTGTTCCTTATCACTACACGATTGTTTCCCCTTGATAAGGAGCCAGATCATTTCATGGGAAGCAGAAATCACGGGTGCTCGTCGCGACCTTAGGTATCTCAAAAATTGAAGTCATGCGCGGTGCTCTCTCACAAGCAACTCTATCAGGAGTTTCATCTTCATGGATCTAGCAGGTGGAACTCTATAGGAGGCTTTTTTGCGCCTGAAGAGATTGCATGGCTTTCTCTATCACAACCTTTTAGAGGAGATCCAGCACTATGACGACCCGACGACAGTTTCTCAAGATTGGAGCAGTGGCAGGCGCAGGGACTTTGCTTCCTCTCTCCGCCTGGCGTGCCTTCGCTTCGGTCCAGACTCCGCAAACGCCCTTGCCAGGAGCCAACATTCCCAAGTACGTTGATCCCATGCCTTCCTTCGTGGGCCAGCGTGTCACAAACACCTCTTTTAATGTCAAGATGCTCGAGTTCCAGCAAAAAGCTTTGCCGGAGAGCATCTATGCCGGACTGCCTGCGCCTTTTAACGCCGGCACCTTCGTCTGGGGCTACAAGGTCGATGGCAGCCCCGCACACTGGCCCGGCTTCACCGTTGAGGCGAAGCAGGGGACTCCGACGACAATCAAGTATACGAATAGTCTGCCCTTTCCGAACAGCTCTCAGCTTGAGTCGCTCTTAACCATCGATCAGACGATCCACTGGGCCGACCCACAGCATACCGGCAGCTCGACGCAGCCCTATCACGGCACCATCCCCACGACGGTCCACCTGCATGGCGCCGAGGTGCCCTCCGCCTTCGATGGCGTGCCCGACTCCTGGTTCACCCAGGATGGCATCCACGGCAAGGGCTATAATACTTTGAGTTCGACCACCGGCAACGCTGCTATTTATCAGTATCCGAACACGCAACCGGCGACGATGCTCTGGTTCCACGACCACGCCCTGGGTCTAACCCGCATCAACGTCTTCTCCGGCCTGGCCACCGCCTATTTGCTGCGCGATCAGTTCGATACCGGACAGGCGAACAACCCGCTGGGCTTACCGGCAGGCAACTTCGAGCAGGAGCTGATCATTCAGGACCGGATGTTCGATACCAACGGCCAGCTGCTCTTCCCCGATGGCACGCCCGCCGATAATCCCAGCGGCCTCAATGGCACTCCGCCTAACCCGGGCGCGCATCCCTGGTGGATCCCTGAGTTCTTCGGTGATGTCATGTTTGTCAACGGCAAGTCCTGGCCCTTCCTCAATGTCGAGCCACGCCGCTACCGCTTCCGCTTCCTCAACGCCTGCAACGCGCGCTTCTTGCAGATGCAGTTGCTCGACTCCACCACGAACGCCGCCGGCCCCATCATCTGGCAGATCGGCACCGATGGCGGCCTGCTCGACCATCCCGCCAAGCTCGATGACCCGGCCAACCCCAACTCGCCGCAGTTGTTCATCGCTCCCAGCGAGCGCGCCGATGTCATCATCGACTTCGCCGGGCTCTCGGGTCGCACCTTCACCCTGGTCAATACCGCGGTGTTCCCCTTCCCCAGCGGAGGACCCCCCGACCCCAACGTCGATGGCCAGGTCATGCAGTTCCGTGTCAGCCTGCCCCTCTCCAGTCGCGACACCACCTTCAACCCGGCTAACGGCGGCTCACTGCGTGGTGGGCGCAACCAGGAACCGGCGATTGTACGGCTGGCTAACCCGGCCACCGGCACCCTGGCCGCAGGGGTCCAGCCCTCCCTGACCCGCCAGTTGATCCTGCTGGAGGTCGAAGGACCCGGCGGTCCCTTCGAGGTCACGCTCAACAACTCGCACTGGGATGGCTTGCGCGAAGGCACCAGCACGCCCCTGCCCGGCTCTCAACCCGATCAGCAAGGCCAGGGCCTGCATATCACCGAACTGCCTCGGGTGGGTTCGACTGAAGTCTGGGAGATCACCAACACCACCCAGGATGCGCATCCCATCCACATCCATCTGATCCAGTTCCAACTGATCAACCGGCAGAATGTCGATATCACCAGCTTCCGCGCGCTCTACGACTCGCAGTTCCCCGGTGGCACCTTCCCCGGCTTCTTGCCCGATGGCACCATCGGTCCGGTCACCTATGCCCCTGGCACCTTCATCCAGGGCTATGGCCCGCCCAACGACTACAACAAGCCCAACGCGGCAGGCGCCCTGGGCGGCAACCCGGATGTGACTCCCTTCTTGCAGGGCGCGCCCATCCCCCCTGATCCTAACGAGGCGGGCTGGAAAGACACGCTCAAGATGTTCCCGGGCCAGGTTACCCGCATCGCCATCCGCTGGTCGCCCACCGAAGTTGAAATCGACGATGTAGCCCCCGGACAGAATAAGTTTGCCTTCGACCCGACCAAAGGGCCAGGCTATGTCTGGCACTGTCACATCCTCGATCACGAGGACAACGAGATGATGCGTCCTTACGCCACTACTCCCTAACGAGGACAGCACAAGGGCTGCAACTCAGCAATGGGGACCATCCAATCGGATGGTCCCTCGTTATTGCTCATACCACGTTTATATGAAAGAGCTACCGCTTGATCTTGAGAGTGTTAATAAAATTCGCAGCCAGCTCCTCGTATGGCTCTGCATAATATTCTTCGACTCGTCCGGCATCACAGAGCGAAGTCAGAACAGGATCAATCGGCAAATGCCCCAGCAGGGGAGCTCCTGTTAAAGCTACCAGTTCCGTGCCATTGCTGGGGCCGAAGATCTCGTATCGCTCCCCGTCAGGGGTCTGGAAGTAGGACATATTCTCCACAACGCCCACAATCACCCCTTTGAGTTGACGAACCATATTGACACACTTCATCACGATCATAGTCGCAAGCATTTGCGGCGATGAAACAATCACGATGCCATCCACAGGCAGCGACTGCATCACCGTCATAGGAGCATCCGAAGTGCCGGGAGGCAGATCGACCAGCAAGAAATCCAGTGGCCCCCAATCAACATCGCTATAGAATTGCTTGATTGCACTGGATATCATCGGCCCACGCCATACCACAGGGTCGCTCTCTTTTTCAAGAAACATATTCATCGACATCACTTTGATGCCATTCTTACTGGTAAGCGGCTCAATGCCATCATTGGCAGACTTGGTAGGCTGCCCCTTTGTGCCAAACATACGAGCAATGCTGGGGCCGGTGATATCGCCATCAAGAATACCAACGCGCTGACCCTGGCGACGCAGCGATACGGCAAGCAGCCCCGTCACCAGCGATTTGCCAACGCCACCTTTGCCGCTCATAATCGCAATAACTTGCTTGATCTTACGATCAGGAGCGCCAGAGGCCATCGAGAGAGGAACGCCTCGCCCGACGGGAGCCTTCTTTGGCGCAACCGATATGGGCTCACCATTAATCACCGCGTTCAAATCTTTCAGTAGTTGTTCGAGCTTCTCTGGGGGAAATCGATGGGTGCGAGCCCCACCTGCCACACTTTCGCGAGAGCCGACAGCACAAGCCGTACAGGGAAGGCCATGTCCATGAAACACCTTCACCGTTGCAGGATACCTGGTCACCACATCATGAATAACCATGTCTGCTGTAATCGTCTCCGTCATGTATCGTATCCTCATCAGCAACACAGCAATTGTTGCGTGCTGCACTCCTTTTTGTGATAGTAAACCGTTCGAAAATAAAAGTTTTAATTCCGACCCTGGCACTCAGATATTATAGCACACATGGTAGGGATGTGACCATATACGCGAGAGCAGTTTTCCACTAGCAGAATATCAGAAAGCCTTCTTTAGCATACAGAAGGGGCAACTGTAACCTGTAACCGGTCAACTGGATTTTTTGCCTTTTCTGTGCTACATTGTGGGCAAACTCAGCAAGTATATGGGAGTATAGCACACTATGGCAGAGCTAGTATGGGGCGGCAAGCATTGCCCGCACTTTGTCCATTCGATTGACGGTCAAAAACCTGCTAACTCCTACCAGCTTTTCACCGACTCACACTATACGCCTTCCTCTAGCGGGGCAGTCACTCCCCCGCCAATCCCCTGCGAGAACTGGGTCAACCGCCTGATCTTTGGCGATAGACATGAAGCCCTCTGCGCATTACTGGCCGACTTTAGCGCATCGGTGGACCTCATTTACATCGATCCGCCCTTTATGACAGGCCGCACCTTCAACTATGGCGCAGAACTGGCCTACAGCGATGTCTGGCACGACGGCCTGGATGGCTATCTTCAGTGGCTATATGAAACGCTAATGTTGCTACATGCCCTGCTCGCTACCGATGGGAGCCTCTATATTCACCTGGATTGGCGCGTTGTCCATTATGCTAAAATCATTCTGGATGAAATTTTCGGGGGCTCTCCACAGACCAATGGCCCCGGCTTCAAAAACGAAATTATCTGGCATTACCAGTCGGGAGGACGCTCGCAAAAACGTTATGCGCGCAAACATGACTCCATTTTGCTTTACACGAAGTCCGCTCGCTATTGCTTCCATGCCGAGCGCATCGGCGAGAGGCGCGGTTCCCATAAACGCAATCATATGCGCAAAGCAGTCGCAGACACCGGCCACATTTCCTGGACCATTCGCTCCTCCGGTCGCATTTATAGCTATCACGAAGATACGCTGATGTCACCCGCCGATGTATGGAGCGATATCAGCCACCTGCATCAAAAAGATCCTGAACGGACTGGCTACGCCACCCAGAAGCCCGAAGCCCTGCTTGAACGTGTGCTTCTTGCTTCGTCAGAGGAGAATGATCTTGTGCTCGATTGTTTTTGTGGCAGCGGCGTTACGCCAGCAGTAGCCGAACGGCTCGGCAGACGCTGGATCGCCTGTGATAACAGCACGCTGGCTATCGAGACCACTCGCGAGCGCCTGCTCGCGAAAACGCTCCAACGACCCTTTATTGTCCAACATGCCACCAAAACATTGTCTTAGGTTTTTCACAGCATCAACTGATCTCTAATGCCTGATCTGCCGTGATGCAATTAAGATTGCGTCGTGGGATGCTCCGACTCTTCGGCGGCTTTGCGCATGCGGAACTCATGCACACCCTTTTTGAGCGTGCCTAGCGCGAGAGTGGCACAGGTGGGGCGGGTCATGACCAGTTCGCGACCGAGCTGCTCTATCAGGTCTTCAAAGCTCATCGCCTCGATCTCTTGCGCCGTCATCCCCTCGGTGATTTCGGTGACATAGGAGGCCGCAGCCCGGCTGATAGTGCAGCCCTCACCCTCCCAGTTGACGGCTTCGAGCTTGCCATCCTCACCAAAGCGGGCGTGCATCGTAATAACATCAGCGCAGCCGGGATTGCCCCCACTTAAACTGACATCGGCATGTTCCAATGGGCCGTTGTTGCGCGGATTTTCATAGTGATCCATTAAAAATTCAATTGCTTCCTGACGATCCATATATCTTTGTTCTCCAATGGCATTAGCATCCCCGGTAAGGGCCGTAAGGGCGGGGCTTGCCCCCACCCCTTACCCGCTTGCCCCTGCCCCACACCCTCACCAGCGCTGGCTCCAGGCTATTTCTCGATGGGAGCCTTTACGACGTTGCCCCATTCGGTCCAGGAGCCATCATAATTACGAACACGCGGATAGCCGAGTAATTGTGTCAGGACGAACCAGGTGTGAGCGGAACGCTCGCCGATACGACAGTAAGCAACAACGTCTTTATCGGGAGTGACGTCCTTGCCACCATAGATTTGACGCAGTTCCTCGGCAGATTTGAAGGTGCCGTCGCCGTTAGCGGCAGTCGCCCAGGGGATGTTCTTAGCTCCAGGGATATGGCCGCCGCGCTGCGCGCCCTCTTGTGGGTAGTTGACCATGTGGATCAACTCGCCTGTGTACTCCTGCGGCGAGCGCACATCAACCAGACGGCGCTCCGGGTTCTTCAGCCCGCTCAGCACGTCATCGCGATAAGCACGGATCGTCTCATCGGCGGGTTGTGCGTGATAGCGGGTCGGCTCGAAATGCGGAACCTCTTTGGTCATTGGGCGCTTTTCGGCCTCCCATTTGGTGCGTCCGCCGTTCATGATCTTCATCTTCTTATGACCATACATGGCGAACAGCCAGAAAGAATAACAGGCATACCAATTATTCTTATCGCCATAAAAGACTACTGTGGTATCATTGCTGATGCCCCAGCGGCTCATGAGCTGCTCAAAGCCCTGCTGATCGATAAAGTCGCGGGCAAGCCTATCCTGCACATCGACGTGCCAGTCAAGTTTGACAGCACCGGGGATATGACCGATCTCGTAAAGCAACACATCTTCATCGGCCTCGATTAGCCGGATTGAAGCATCGTTAAGGTGCTGAGCAACCCAATCCGTTTCCACCAGCACTTCTGGATGAGCATAACCTGTTCCTGTGCCACCAGTTCTGGCGGTCTCTGTTCCAGACATGTAAATCCTCCCAATCACGTACTTCGATTCCGCGTTCTGTAGGGGCAACCGCAAGGGATCGCCCCTACAGAACGCGGCATATCAAGGTATGATGTATCCACAGACCACGCTGTGGAAAATAGATCTGGTGTTCTTGGAGCTACCCGATTCAGGAACCCCTACCAGGTATTTCACCTCCGCACTCGTAGGAGCCGGGCTTGCCCCTGCCCTCGTTGGAGCGCGGAAACCTTCCAAGCTACAACAAAAATTGTATGGTTTATATTCTACCTCGCAACTCGGAATTAGACAAGTGTTTTTGAGCTCCCTTTGCTCATTAACAATAATCGTTCCGCTAATGCCGTATTGCGCCAGGCTACGCGGTCGTTCCTGACCGCCAGTTCCAACGCATACGGCTGCCCGACGAGGACGCAGAAGCGCCTGGCGCGGGTGATGGCGGTATAGAGAAGGTTGCGCTGTAAAAGCATGCGGTGCTCCTTAACCAGGGGGATGACGATGGCGGGGTATTCGCTGCCCTGACTTTTATGGACGGTGACGGCATAGGCCAGGACCAGCTCGTCCAATTCGTGAAAATCGTAATCTACAAGCAGCGGTCCGGCCTCCTCTTGAAATTCAACTTTGAGGGTGGAGTTCTCTTTGTCGATGCGGCGAATCCAGCCGACGTCGCCGTTAAAGACACCTTTATCATAATCGTTGCGCATCTGCATGACTTTATCGCCGACGCGAAAGATGCGATCTCCCCATTCGACCTGGGCAAACGAGACTGGATTGAGAGCGTCCTGGAGCTTCTCGTTGAGAATGCTCACGCCGACCGGTCCCCGGTACATAGGCGAGATTACCTGGATATCAGCCATCGGATTGAAACGATAGCGCGCAGGCAGGCGACGCTGTACCAGATCAAGCACCAACCGCTGCACCCGCATGGGCTCTTCCTCCGCTATAAAGAAGAAGTCGCTGCTGGCCTCGACCTTTGTGGATGGCACCTGCCCGGCGTTAATGCGGTGCGCATTGACAATAATCTTGCTCTGTTGCGCCTGACGGAACAGCTCGGTCAGCCGCACGGTGGCGATGGTTTCGCTGCGCAACAGGTCACGCAGAGCGTTGCCGGGGCCGACGGAAGGGAGTTGGTCCGCGTCACCGACGAGCAGGAGATGAGATTCGCGCGGTAGAGCTTTGAGCAGGTGATAGAAGAGGAGGATATCCACCATCGAAAATTCATCGACGATGACAAACTGGTAGGGCAGCGGGTTCTCTTCGTTACGCTGATAGCTGCTATCGTGCGGAGCAAACTCAAGCAGCCGGTGCAGCGTCTTTGCTTGCGCGCCTGTGGCTTCGGTAAGGCGTTTGGCGGCGCGGCCAGTCGGTGCGGCCAGAGCAAAATCAATTTTGCGCGTTCTCAGCAGCATCAACAGTGCCCGAATTGAGGTCGATTTGCCGGTGCCGGGGCCTCCGGTGAGGATGCAGACTTTCTGGCTATACGCCATCATTACTGCTTCCTGCTGCCTCTCCGTCAAATGCATATTGCGCTTCTGTTTGAGCAGTTCAAAAACCCGTTCCCACTGCTGCTGCGAGGTGGGAGGCAAGCTGCTCGGAGAATGTTGCAAGAGGCGCAAGAGGCGAGCTGAGCCACTTTCGGCATACCAGAACGGGGCAAAATAAATGCGCTCCTGTGGCTCCCGCTCTTCTTCTTCGTCGTCAAGCGGCCCCTCGGCTTCAGCATCGTGGTGAGATGGGGAAGGAGGCAGGGACGCGGGAGCAAACAATTGCGCGGGAGCTTCGATAAAGACATCGCTCTCGGTTGAAAGTTGCTCCATCGCCGTCTGTAATGCCTCTGGCGGCGCCTTCAAGATCTCGGAGGCGCGGCTCACCAGGTTATCGCGCAACAGGAAGCAGTGCCCATCGTCGTTAGCAGCCTGAGTCAGCACATATTTCAGCCCCGCCGCCAGACGCGGGATGCTATCGTGTGGCAGGCCAAGTTTAACAGCGATATCGTCGGCGGTGCGAAAGCCGATGCCATGAACATCCTTCTCCAGTTGATAGGGGTTTTCGCGAATGATCTTGATCGATTCCTTACCATATTGTTTATAGACGCGCGTGGCAACGTTGATCGAGACATCATGCGATTGCAAAAAGAGGTGCAGCTCTTTGATCTCGCTCTGCTCAGCCCAGGTTTTGATGATCTGGTCGCGATCCTTCGCGCCGATCCCCTTGACCTCGCTCAGGCGTTCCGGCTGCTGCTCAATGATTGCCAGAGTTTGCTCGCCAAAGTGGTCAACAATCAACTTTGCTTTCTTGGGTCCGATACCTTTGATCAGGCCAGAGCTGAGGTACCGCACCATGCCTTCGGTGGAGGCAGGCAGGCGCTGGATAAAGCTGGCAACGTGCAACTGGCGACCGTAACGCGGATCACTTTCCCACTCGCCCTCCACCCTGAGCAGCTCACCCACATGGATGCCCGGCATCGTTCCAACGATGGTCGTCAGATCATCGCGAAACAGCCTCCCGCTATCATTCAAGCGAAAGCGTGCAACGGTATAATGATTATCTTCGTTACGAAAGACGATACTTTCAACAGAACCTTCGAGTGTCGGCATACCAATCTATTCCAGAAATATAACCGGATATCGGAAAATAGTACCAGTCCATATTAACACAGTTCCACACGCGACGGTAGGGGCAACCCTCGCGCCTGGGCTTTTCCGTTGTCCTCTCCTCTGACTTCTGCCGCCTGGGGTCGCGCCCCGAACGGGGCGCAGGGCAGGAGGAGAGAGGTGCAGGGCGAAGCCCCGCGAGCATGACGAAAACTGAAAAGCCCTGCCCTCGGGCGGGAACCTTCGCGGTTGCCCTGCGGCAATGCAAATTTCCTTGCTGAACAGGAAAAAGGGGGGGGATGAGCAAAATTTGCTTAAAAGAGGTTATAATAGAGGATAGAACTAGTAGAATTTGTTAGTCAAGGATCTATTTATTTATGACATCACCACAGAGTAACGAGGCGAAAAAAGAGCAGGTCCAGGATTATTTTAGCCGGACAGCAGCAAGCTATGTTTCCAGTTTCTCCCATCGGACAGGCGAGGACCTTGACCGACTGATCGAACTGGGAGAATGGAACGCGCAACAACAGGCCCTCGATATCGCCACAGGAGGCGGACATACTGCTCTCGCCGTCGCGCCACATGTGGCGCAGGTGACGGTCACTGACCTGACGCCAACCATGCTGGAGAAGGCGCGGGCCTATATCCTCTCGCAGGGAATCACCAATGCACAGTTCCAGGTGGCTGACGCGGAGCGGCTCCCATTCTCCGATGCCAGCTTTGACCGCGTCACCTGCCGCATCGCTCCACATCATTTCCCCGATATTGCCAGAGCAGTCCGTGAAGTGGCTCGCGTCCTGAAGCCCAACGGACTCTTCCTGCTGATTGATTGCATGGCTCCCAGCGATCCAGAGCTGGATCGCTTCGACAATACCATTGAGAAGTTGCGCGACCCATCACATGGGCGCTCCTGTACGGTAGAAGAATGGCAGCAGTTTTTTGCGCAGACAGGGCTGCGGATCGAGCACACGGAGTTTTTCCGCAAGGTCCATCACTACGACGACTGGACTGCTCGCTCCCAGCTTCCTGCCGAGGAGAAGACGGCGTTAGCACACTATATTCTGGGAAGCCACCCCCGTATACAGCGTTACTTTGAAGTTACCGTGAGATCAGACGGAGCCCTGGAGAGCTTCACCAATGATTTCCTTCTCCTGAAAGGACGCAAGGCGTAAGGATGGTATCAGAGGCACCAGCACCAGAAGGCCCGGATTGCTTTTTTATGCCATAGTGAATAAAATTTAGGGAGCCATAGAGAAGCAAGCAGGCTTATTAGAGCATATGGGCTAATTGGTTGTTAGTCTACACAAGCCAGGTTATAATGTTTATACTATAACATCACAGTCAATGCTCAATACATGTAGCATTCTGGGCTTATAGATCATTGCCAGCCGAGAGCAGATAGGCAGTTGCGATGAACAGTAAAATCACCTACCGCCAGCAATACACGCGCTGCGGGAAACAACGCTGCCGCAAATGCAGGGAAGGCGCGGGACATGGACCGTACTGGTACGCCTACTGGAGCGAGAAGGGGCGTACTGTTAGCAAATACATTGGTTCTCGTCTTCCTGAACATATTGAGGCCGCGCGCCAATCTTCAGAAGAGATCGAAAAAGAGCATACCCTTACTGTGGCAAAAGTAGATCCAAACAGCTCTTCCCCTCTCCTACGCGTTTATTTGCTTGGTCAATTTCGAATCGAACGCTACATTGAGGGTGAGTGGAAGGCGGTTGACAACCGCACCTGGCACCGCAGGCGCGCGCGGGCGCTCCTGGGTTGTCTGCTGAGCATCTCCGGGCGCAGGTTGGGTCGAGAACAAATTATGGAGCTGCTCTGGCCCGATCTCGACATTGATGTGGCTGCAAATCGTTTAAATGGAGCTGTACACGAACTGCGCCAGATCCTTGAGCCAGATATTGCACGCCCAGCCTATTCGCGGCTGCTGCGCCTCGAACGCGAAGTGCTTGAGCTGGCCGATAGCTCTTTTATCTGGGTCGATGCCGAAGAGTTTGAGCATCTCCTCAAAGAAGCCCATGCCTGCACCGATCCTAAACAGGTCGAGAGCTTGCTTGAAGCGGCTGCATCCCTCTATCATGGGAGCTATCTGCTGGAAGAGCTCTATTCGGAGTGGGCCACGCCGCGACGCGATGCGCTTCATCGTGCCTGGGTAGGTCTGCTGCTCGACCTGGCGGATATGCGCGCCGAGCAAGGAGCTTATGTGAGCGCCATCGAGATCCTCGACCGCCTGCGCATCGCCGACCCCACCAACGAAACGGCTCTGCAACGCCTGATGATTCTGCTGACCCATCTTGATCGGCGGGGTGAGGCACTTCAGGTCTACCGCCAGTACGCCTCGACGCTTAAACGCGACTACGAGGGTGAGCCGCTGCCGGAAACGCGCGAACTCTACGAATCGCTACGCCAGGGACAGATACCCACAATGTATACCGTCAAAAAATCGACGGGGCAACTTGCTCAACTGGCCGAAACCCCATCTGAAAAAGAGAGCAGTCAACCAGAGCCGGCGTCCGCCACAGCGACTCAACCATCTTCATTGCAGGAGGTTTCGTTCGCCCGTCCGGCATTGCAATTGGGACGCCATAATCAGAGCCCGCTCGTTGGTCGAGAGCGCGAGCTACAGACGATGCAGAATATCATGCTCTCCGTGGAAGGGCTACGCACGGCTCGCTTCCCGTCCTCTGGCGACCCTGCCCATCATGCATTACAACCACCTTCTCCCGCTACAACAGCCCGTCTACTGCACTTTTTGCTGCTCAAGGGCGAGTCCGGCATCGGCAAGACACGCCTGGCCGAAGAGCTCAGCCTTGAGGCGTACACACGCGGCTGGGCTGTTGCCTGGAGCAGATCGTACGAGCAAGAAGGAACCATTCCCTATCATCTCTGGACGGAGTTGTTGCGCACCCTCTTCCAGGGAACCTCTACCTTTGAAAATCTGCTTCATATTGTAGCGCCCTCTGGGGAGACAAACGTTCCCCTGGTCTCGCCGCTCAAGCTTGAGCGTCTCAGTACGCTCCTGCCAGAGCTGGTGGCCCATGCCGCTCACACTTCTTCTGGCAGAGCTACGCCGCCCGTGCCACATGAGCAGGAACGGCTTCACCTGTGGGAGGGAACGCTGGGATTGCTAAGCGCACTAAGCAAGCTGCATCCTCTGCTGCTGGTGCTTGATGATCTCCACTGGGCCGATGACAGCAGCATCGAGCTACTGACTTATCTGACCCATCATATCCAGGATCAACGCATTCTTATTCTCGGCACCTGTCGCGACGGAGAGCTCTCGCAGCAGCATAAACTGCATACTCTGATTGCCGATCTACGCCGCGAGCAGGCCATCACGGCTCTTTCTATCCATCCGCTGACGAACTCGCAGATCGGCTCCCTGCTCTCACACCTGCCGCAAGATGTGGTCCAGAGCATTCAAGAGCAGGCAGCAGGTAATCCCTTCTTCGCCGAAGAGCTGGCTCGCTACATTAGAGCAACCTATCACGAGCACGAGCCGACCGACGAGAAAGAGGCCCGCCTCCTTTCCTCAGTCAAGGAGCTGAGCCAGCATACGCAGCGAGAGCCAACTCGCCCCCATCGCTCATTGCCGGAAGCGATAGAAGCGGTACTGGAGCGTCGCTTGAGCCGACTGAGCGGCGGCTGCCAGGTGCTATTGAGCAAGGCAGCGGTCCTGGGTGGCTCCTTCGAGTTGAGCCAGTTGCTCCCGCTTGCCGGGGATCAGAGCGAGGATACCGTTGTTGATCTGCTCGAAGAGGCACTGCGGGCCGGACTGCTTACTGAAGAGGGCACAGGCGCTCATATTATCTATCATTTCTGGCATCCGCTGATCATTAAACATCTCTACGAGCATATTTCCGCCGCTCGACGAGCGCAACTGCACCGCAGAGTCGCGGAAGCAATTAAAGCGGCCAATCCGACTGCGCCGGAGAAAGTGGCGGCGGCCATCGTCTATCACCTGAGCAGGGGCGGGGGCGATTCCGCACAGATTTCCCACTATGCCGAACTCGCTGGCAACCAGGCATATACGATGGGAGCGTACACAGAAGCTCAGCAATACTATCTGCAGGCGATCCAGGCGGTTGCGGGCGATGAACTGCGCACCCACGAAGAGGCTGCTATGTATAGCCAGATTCTTAGCATCACGCCCCACCTGCTCTCCCGTATTGCGCGCGCTAATCCTCTGCGCATCTGTCGCATCCTGGAACGTATTGCCGAGTGCAGCGTGATCCAGGGAACCTTTGAAGATGCGCAACACCTCTATACCTGCGCGCTCGATCTGCGTACAAGCAAAGATTTTCAACAACAAACGGGTATCCACGACGATGAGCATAAATTGCGCCAGGAGGCGCAACTCCAGGGGCTGATCTGGCGCGAGTTGGGCAATACCTGGCGGCTAACCGGCGACTACGCCAGAGCCTATGAATGCTATGGTCACGGCAAAGAGGTGATGTACCGGGTCGGCGTAACGAGCGGCCCTGCCTGGGCTGGCCTACAACTCCAATATGGCGAGATGTATCGTCTGGAGGGCAACTACCAGGAGGCGCGCAGTTGCATTCAGGAGGCGTTAGCGATGCTTGAATGCTTTGTGCCATCGGCAGCAACATCCTCTTTAGAGGCAACAGCGAACCGTGCCAGGCTCGAAGCTTTATTGCCCGATAACGAGGCGAGCCTCTCACCCCGCGAACTACAAACGCGGACGGAGCGAGCGCTACTGGGAGATCCGCTGGAGATAGGCTACGCCCATGAGCGGCTGGGGATCATTGCTGCCAGCCTGAGCCAGCTCAATGAGGCGCTGACGCATATGCGCACAGCCCTGACCTTCTATGAGAAAAGTGAGCTGGTTTCGGAGATGGCCCGAGTTTGTAGCAACCTGGGAGGGATCTACCTTCTCAAGGGCGAGCTTGACCTGGCGCGCCGCTATACCCACCGCTCCCTTGAGCTGGCCGAGCGCTGCGGTGATATCCCTAATATGGCCTTCGTGATGCTGAATCTGGGCGACCTGGAGCACCGCTCTGGCAACCTGCTGGAGTCGGAAGAGTGGTTCAAACGCAGTCTGGCTATCGCTGAACGCATCAATGATCGCGAGCGCATGAGCTGGTGCCACGTCGATCTGGCCGCCGTGCAACAAAATCTGGGCAAGCTGAATGAGGCTGCAACCAATATTCGACAGGCCATCTCGATTGGACGCGAGATTAAAAGCACACGCTGCATCCGTTACGCGCTGCTGGGCCTGGGCGACCTGCGACTGACGGGAGCCATTATTACCTGCCAGTTCCACTCAGGCGAGCACCAGAATCAACAGGGTGAGCACATCACTCCTCCTTGCCAGCGTCTGCTCCACCGCGCTCAAGCGACGTTACAGCGTGCCATTTCCCTTGACGGGCTGGAGCGAGAGAGCATCATTGAGGGCAGGCATCTGCTGGCAACCGCCTACTTCCTGCTTGGCGATCTGGAGGACGCGCAGCAACTGGCCCTCCAGGTTTTGAAGGATTTAGAGGAGTACGAGGCCATTCGAACGGTCGGACGCACCTATCGCCTGCTGGGACGCATTTTAGCTGCTCAGAAACACTTCGACGAAGCCATTGAGTACTACAAAAAAGCCTTGCAGATATTCCTTGAGCGCGGATTACGCCTGGACTACGCCCGCGCGCTGCATGGCTACGGCGTGACGCTCATCTTCCAGGGCCAGTCCGTACCCACAGTCGCGGGCAATCAGTCAACTCCCAGCACACAATACCGGGCCGGTCTCGACAGCCTGCACGAGGCGCACGCTATCTTTTCCATCTGCCGCGCCTCCATCGACGTCACCTGGGTCGAACATGTGCTCTCGCAGTACGAATCGCACTTTGTCGTACAACGCTAAAACATGCGCACCTCATCGCGCACCTCTATCAATCAAAAAGGGGGATTGCCGATTGGCGCCCCCCCCTTTTATAGATCGTCACACTTTAGCGTGGTCCCGCGTTACGCACCTCTTCGGAGGGAAGCGTAAACTGGGTGAAGTTCTTTTTGAAGCGTTCAGCAAGCTCCCTCGCCTGACGATCATAGGCATCGGTATCGGCCCAGGTATTGCGCGGGAGCAGCACCTGGACCGGCACGTCGGGGCAGGAGGTCGGGATGCGCAGGCCGAAGACCGGATCGACCACCATCTCCGCCTGCTCGATTGCGCCACTGATCGCCGCCCGCACCATCGCGCGCGTATAGTTGATGTTAATGCGCTCGCCGGTCCCATAGGGACCACCGGTCCAGCCCGTATTGATCAGGTAGCAGCGCACATTATGCTTCTCGATCCGCTCGCGCAATAGATTGGCATACTCACCAGGCCGCAAGGGCAGGAAGGCCGCGCCAAAGCACGAGCTGAACGTTGCCTGCGGCGTCGTCACACCCGCTTCCGTCCCCGCCAGCTTGCTCGTATAGCCCGACAGGAAGTAGTACATCGCCTGTTCTGTTGTCAGCTTTGAGATGGGAGGAAGGACACCAAAGGAATCGGCGGAGAGGAAAATGATCGCTTTGGGATGGCCTGCCATGCCGGATTCAACCACATTATCGATGTAGTCCACGGGATAGGCCGCGCGGGTATTTTCTGTGATCGAATCGTCGCTATAGTCGGGCACGCGCGTCTTCTCGTCAAGCACCACATTCTCGTAGACCGCGCCGAAGCGGACGGCGTTCCAGATCTGCGGCTCGTACTTCTGCGACAGGTTAATGCATTTAGCGTAGCAGCCACCCTCGAAATTAAAGACGCCATTATCGCCCCAGCCATGTTCGTCGTCGCCGATCAAGCGGCGCTCGGGATCGGCTGAAAGGCTGGTCTTGCCGGTGCCGGAGAGGCCAAAGAAGAGCGCGACATCATTAGCGGGTCCCACATTGGCCGAGCAGTGCATTGAGAGCACGCCTTCCTCCGGCAGAATAAAGTTCAGCACGGTAAAAATCGACTTCTTCATCTCACCGGCGTACCTGGTGCCTGCGATCAACACCAGCCGCTCCTCGAAGTCGAGAATGATCGCGGTCTCCGAACGCGTCCCATGAGTGCGCGGATTCGTATGAAAGTTGGGGACGCAGAGAATCGTAAAGCCAGGACGCTCGCTACTCAGATCGCCCTCATTGGCGCGCAAGAAGAGCTGGCGCGCAAACAGGTTATGCCAGGCCATCTCCGTGATTACCTGGATCGGCATGCGATAGCGTGGGTCCGCGCCCGCTGCCGCATCCAGCACATAGACATCGCGCCCCTGTAAATAGTCGGCCAGGCTGCGCCGCATCACCTCAAAGGTCTCGGGGCTCATCGGGTGGTTATTCTCGCCCCACCAGATTTTCGCGCTCGACTCTTCGTTAGAAACAACAAATTTATCTTTCGGCGAGCGCCCGGTATGCGGCGTCGTAACGGCGGCAAATGCTCCGTTAGCAGCTAAAATACCTTCATTGCGTGCTAAAGCATGCTCAACAAGAACTGCGGGAGAAAGATTCCAGTGAATATTGCCTAAATTTACCAACCCATAATCTTCCAGGGCCTTCCTGCTCATCATCATTGTCATAGATATATCTCCTTTGGGGTCTCTCTTCCGGTCGCGTTGACGCAACGACGATGCTGTCTATACTCTCTCATAGAGTATACCGCAACGCGCCTATCCCCTAACTACCGTTAGTCTATCAGACTTCAAGGCGTAGCGCAAGCCGACGCATCTACATGGACGCATAAACTAAGCATCGTCAATCATTTTAAGCAGCCGTCTTACCGTCTAATAACTACGCGGCATACTCATCTCTGTGGTTGAAAGGGGGTAAAAATGAGAAGGTTTTAGTTATGGGTAGGGTAAAAAAGCTGTATGTGACAACTGGTATCGGGTGATACCAGTTGTTTTGTTTAATTTTGCGAAGTCGCACAGAAAAGTCAAAGGTTCAGTTCTTCTCCCAACCTTTTTCCAATACCTCTTCGGCATACCCATCAAGTCTGGTCGCAACCCATTCACATTCAGGCACTCCCGTCCTGTCTCCTATTGTTTCAAAAATGCCTTGCGCCCGATTCACTTCCGCTTTTCCCTGCCGAAGAAGCTGCTCGACCGTAGTGCGATCAGTGTTGGCTCCGTCTCCGTTTTGCATACTGATCAGTTCCTCTAGCTTCTCTTTTGCCCGCATCAGGTAGAGGTGCGCGCCATACGCCTCGGCAGTATAGGCAGGGTTGCGGGGAACAAGGAAAAGCCCGCCAGTATCCAGCCGCACCACCTGCTGATGGGAACGGGCTAGCAGTTCGGTGGTAGCATGCACGTCCAGGAAAGTGAGGGCCAGATAACGCAGCGGCGGAATATAAAACCAGGACTCAACTGGAATGGGCTGATTATCAAGCAGCTCCTGCCCTCCCGAGTAGTGGAGATCCAAAAGGGCATCATTATTGCTCAGGTCGCGATCACGATAGCCGAAGGCGAAGAGTGGGTCCACGATCTCACACAGCAACTGGCTCCATTCTACAAAGGACCGGTAAACATCCATGTAGGAGTCGCGGGGATAATCAGGACCGCGGTCTCGGATTACCTCAGCCTCTGCGGTAGCTATGCTGAATTGCACCCAGTCCAGGTATGGATTAAGGGTAAAATCGAATGAGAGGTAGCACCAGCACACATCATTGTTGCAGGTCAGGATGCCTCCTCCAGCCAGGATCATACTCTCAACACAATTCTGTAACGAGCCGATGAATTCGCCATTATCCGAAACAGGGACCCCTAGAGACTCAACCGTCAGGTTTTTGCGCAGTAAAGTTGGCAAATCGGGCGTGAGACGGCCATCTGCCGCAAGCTGCCCTTCCCATGTCAACGAGTCATTAGGGAAGTGTTGGAAGCTTAGCCCATGCTCCCAGAGCTGCCGTAGGACATTTATAACCCATACAGCATCTCGGCGGCAACGAGGGAGCAGCATTTCGAATGTTAAATCATCAGTTGATTTGCTCATAATGGCTCCTTACTTAACAGTCCAGTGGCGGCATCACGACCACATTGTTAGCCCCAAGAATCGATCTGGCAAGCGCAACAGTTGCATCCAACTGCTGCTGCTGATTTGGCGTTATGGGTGAGGCGGGAGTCTGCACATAAAACATCGCACGCGCGGGAGGCTTGCGTAAAGCCGCTTCCTGTTTCAAGGCCCTGAGCTGATCAGCAAAGCCTTTCTTACTTATTTTATTTGCCTGCCCAACCTCAATAAGCCAGGGTGGCTGATAGTTCGTCATGATATCAATATCGCCCGTTTTAGGCTTTCCATTTTCCAATATAGGATTACCAGCAGCATCCCTCCATGTATATTTGACACCATAGCCGGCAATATTCGTCGGACCGATCATCATAATAGCATGTACCAGGGCTTCAGCCTCAATACGTACATTTATATCACTACTGGTCAAATTTTGCAGAACGCTGCTGAAGAGATTCCAGTTGTCCAGGATTTGCTCCATCTGTTTGATGGAATAGTGGCAGGCCAGATAGGCCACGATGCCTGCGGTCAAGCCTTGCTTCACCAGCTTCTTAAACTCGTCCCATATCCTCTGCGCCTTTTGCTCGAATTCTTTAGGTAGAGCCGAACCATCGGGCAATACCCATTGAGGATAAGCAATCGAAGTAGCATGCTGATGCTGGTAAATCAACTCCCTGATCTCATAGACCGCGAAGTTGATCAGCGTGGCGGCGGCCCAGATTGCGGCGTCGGCGAGGATTAAGTCGCCGATAAAACTCAGTTCGGCAGCGATCAAGCCGACATCGACCACCGCCTCGCCACCCCCAATGACAACCCCTCCCAATCCTCCAACCTCAATGGTAATCACACCCCCCAATATAGCAACAATGATCTCAAGCACGAGGATGATAACATCAACGATAGCAAGTCCAATGGCGACTCCAGCGATGATCTCAAGGCCGACGATAAACGCCTGGTCGATAGCAGCCTGCGCCTGATTGTACTGCTGCAATATGCCGCCATCCCCCCCGCCGGAGGAGCCGCTCGGATTCATAGGCGCAGTCATGGTATTGACGGAGGTCTGCACTACCTGGAAATGCGTGTCAAGCGCGGTGGCGAAATCTCCTTGTAACCCCTGTGAGCCGCTACTGCCTGTACGCAACGCAGTGAGCTTCTGCTGCACCTGCGTGATGGTATTCTGATGCAACGCCCCGACAGATTGCGAGACCTGGGTATGCATCCGCACCTGCTGAATCATCGGATCGGTCACACGCTTGACCTGCTTCTGTGCAAATGCCTGTGGTCCTTCGCTAAGAATGCCGAAGGCCATCTCCTCTAGCGCCTGAACTGGATTGACGCCATGTCCACTGGCGATACCCACGAGGCGGGGCAGAAAGGTAAAAGGGTTCTCGCCGATGGAGACAATAAACTGGACGAATTGGGGTAGTGAGGCAAAAGATGGCACGCCCAACGTGCCAAGATGACTCACGACATCTTCCATTGTGTGAAAAACCATACTGCCTGCGTGTTCAACATCATTCCAGAGGTTGCCAAGATCATCAAAAAGGCCCATACTCTGCTCCTGATTGCGGAATATCTGCTCTTTACATCTGCTATTCTTGACTCTTTCTTGCTAGAGCCGGTTGTCTGAAGAAGTCTATGGCGAGAACGAATCCTTATAAGCCCATGAACAGGCTAGTGATAGCTCCCAAAGAGCTGTTTGATCCCTTCATCGAAGGTGATGGCGTTGATAGAGCCGTTCTCAAGGGCATCAGCCAGAGCGTAAAGCGATTCGTAGTTTTTCGCCATTTGTTGATGCCACGCATGAATATGGTCCATAAGCGCCGGCCCTCCTGAGACACCTTTGCTAAGGGCTCCGGTAAGGTTGGTAAGCGAGTGGGGAGCGTTGTTATAGAGGATCAGATGCTGCTGCCATTGCGCATCGAGTAGCGCACGAATTTCTTGCGCGGTCTGCTTCATAGCTGCTGTAGGATAGGTAATCACATCAGTCATAAGTTGTTCCCCTTCTTCCTTAAAAGCAAACAAATGACTTTTTAGTCGTTAAACAACGTTATCATGCGTTAAATAGTTCCACAGATACTGTGAGGAACCTTCGCTGGTATAACCTATTGGCTGTATTTAAAGTTTATATTGTCGAAATTATATCATACGATCACGACCAGAGGTAGGGGCAGGTCTTGCACCTGCCCCTACGCGATTGCGACCGGGTGCTGCAAGTAAATGCCTACATAAATGCGCAGATAGCCGCCATCGTCGTCGGGATAGATGCTTGTATGGGTATTGCAGTGATCGCATTCGTAACTGGCAATAGGGGCAGGATTGGTAATGCCGTCGTGCATGGCGTCGATATTCATCGTTCCCCCATTGCCGGGGCCGAAGAGGACGCCAATAATTCCAGCATTAGCGAAGTCCGAGACGTGACTTAGAATATATTCGGGGCGATTATCCTGGTAATGGCCCTGAGTATTATTCATGGTATCAAAATACTGATTGCCCATCGGCACCTGCCACATGATCGCGCGCCGTCGCGTCTGCTGGCAGAGCCTCCCCATAAAATCGAGGTAGCGTGCGAAGTTGGGGAAGGTGAGGTTATAGCGGTCCCACCACGAGCGACCGCCGGGCTGAGCGGAATCGTGGTCGGCCACATCGTTCGAGAGCAGATCCCAACTCGAAACGCCGGCAGGATTGCCAACCAGCCCGACGCTGTTCAAGAAGTTGGCCTCCTGTTGCGCCAACGCCGCGACGTCGAGCGATGATCGGGTATCACTCCCAATATCGGTATTGGTAGCCCAGAGAGAGGCGTGAAGGGCCAAAATGGCGTTGCTGGCGTAGATATCGCGCAGATGCAGCAAGGCCCAGCTAAAGCCCTGAGCGGTATTGGGGAAGCCAGCGACGGCGGCATACCCTGACGAAGCGACGCTGGCAGGAACACTGGCGGCGCTACGAGAGCCATCCGCCTGCTCCAGAAAACCCCACAGATCAGGCTCAACGACCACCAGCACCGGCCTGCCAAAAGCCTTGATTTTCTGCAACAGCAGCGCCCAGTTGGCAAAGTAAGCCGCCATCGTGGCAGGATCGGTGAGGTTGGCATGGTCCTGCTGGCTATCATGACCGCCACAGTACGAGCCTAGCTGAGGGCCGTTGGACTGACACAATTCATAGTAGACAAAGGTGGGGATATAGCCATGTTGCGCGCTCTCTTGCATATAGAACGTCGCGAACTGGCCCGCGGGCTGATTCCACGTCTCCCAGCCATGTCCGGTATTGACGCCACCAGAGAGATACTGGTAACGGAAGGTAAATGCGGCCCCATTGGTCTGACGCATACCATCAAGTGCAGCAACGGCTCCCGGGGCATTCATCACGCCAAAGCTAAAATAGCGCGGAAACCCTGCCGGAATGCCGCCCACTCCCCCCACAGGCGCGCTCGCTCCGCCGGGAGTAACTGCCGCCGTTGGCTTTGCCGGCAGCGTCCCCCCCGCGTAGTGCGAGAGAGAGACGGGGCTGCCGGTCGGCGTCAAATAATTGTATGGCAGATTGGCATAGGAATCTCCCGAGGACGAGCCGCAGGAGGAAATCAACAGCACAAGCCCCATGAAGATCAGCGCAACCACCGTTTTGCGGTACGACGAGAATCGGCGCATGCTTGCCCCCTACCCAGATTATTTGCAACATATCGTATACATTGAGACGAAATGCTCCGCCATAGTATAACAAAATTTTGATATTTATCGTACCGCTTTTAGGATATTTGGGTGGAGCCCAGGTCTTTGTTTTTAAGCATAGCCAGAGCGGCAGGAACAGCCCCTATGCTCCAGAGAGCGCAGATGAGATATTTGAGTATATCCTGGAAAACGAGATTGTGTATAGGAAAGATGACGATGGTAAGCGGGCTGGTAAGGGCAAAGGCCCAGGCAGCCCATATGGGTACGATTCGCAGCCGACCAAGCATGAAGCCAATGAGCACGGCGCTGAGCAGGTGGCCGATAACGTAGATGAGCAGGAAGGTCGTCATGACAACGTCGCCGTTGAAGCGCGTCCAGAGCGCAGCAAACTGTGGGGTGCTGCCGACCAGGTTAATATCGTAAGCTAGAGAGTCGAGGCCCATGAGCGCGGCCCAGGGAATCCAGCCAACCAGGGAGAGGGCGGCAGAGATGGTTGCCAGCCAGGGAGCGCGCCGCATGCCCAGCAACGACATGCCCAGATAGCCCAGCGGCAGGAAGAAGGAGGCCGCGACGGCGCCAATGAAGTGCAGCGTGTTGCCGGTCGAACCAGCAACTGCGGCGTCGATGAGAGGCTGGCGCTGGTTTCCCTCCCAGGAGACGAGGTAGAGCGAGATGCTCAGCGACGCGAGAATGATGCAGGCCGCCAGACTCACGCGCTGAAAGGTGAAAGCAGTAGACACAGATGCCTGCTCTGCATAAGATGTAGAATGTTTCATCATAGTTATTCCCTCCATTAGAATGAATTCTCCGGTATTTAAGTGCATATGGTAGCGCGCCCACATATTCATCGTGTGGGCGAGTAGAGGAATATTGCATCAAGAGAACAATAGCTTATCCTTCCAGGCTGCCCGGGTTATCCCCCTGGCTATTCCAGCGTTGCATGGCGCGAGCAAAATCTTCGGTAGCCTGAGGTCCGGCCACTTCCAGCCCCTGCCAAAATTTCTCGCGGTCGGAGCCGCGGTAGCCCATAAATTCGGCGTAGAAGCCTGTCAAGCGTTCCCCTGAACGGCGACGCTCGCGTATCGAGAGCGAATATTTGAGAAAAAACTCAAGCGTTGGAGCATCAGTCCAGTCCGAACGAAAGAGCACGCGCCCGCTGCGTCCAATCACATAGGTCATATTGGGCAAGGCTCCATACATTCTGTGGCCGGTTCCAATCAGGTCATCCACCAGGATCGGGCGCTCTATATGAAGGGCCTCCTTGAATGCTCGTGCATGAGCCAGCTTCTGCTCCATACTGCGATGCGGCCCGTAGTGCTCGCCAGGGTGAGCCTCTCGCGCATACACAAAGACGAAGTTAAAACCCTTTGGCCCATACTCTTTTGCCATTGGTTCTAGCATTGGCGCCGCCAATGAGCAATATGGTCAGGTGTATGAACCAAACTCGATCACCAGGTCTTGCTCCCGCCAGTAATCGCTCAATTTTGCCTGCGCCCCCGTTTCCGCCAGGGTAACCGAAAAATCGGGAGCCTGCGACCCTATTTGCAGCAACGTGCGGAAGCTGAGAAAATCTTCTTTGCCTTCAAAGACACTATAGTTATACGCCTCAATTTCATGCTGATCCGTCATAGCCGAGTATCTCCTCATACTGTTTTCTACCATGCTGATAATACGTATAGCTCATTTTTAAGCATAGACTTTTGTTTGGCATAAATCAAGGAGGCGGGGGATTGCGCATGACAAATTTTGCCTTGACAATGTAAGCAGAAGCGTGGTAGCATTTTATCGAAAACTATCATTTTAGAAAGATCAACATATGTTACTCACTTTAGGTTTCATACAACTTGCGCCAGTTTGCCGCGTAGGCGATCTCGCCGGGCTTACGTGGCAGGAACAGGCACCAATCCTTCGATGCAGTTGCCTCCCCTGACTAGAGGGGCAACACCCTTCAAACGCATCTTTTAAAACGCTCTGTTTCCCCATCTCTTAGCCGTCTGGCACGTATCGCCGGGTACAGCCGTCGTGGCGGGTATATTATTGCCCACAACGCGCCGGCGCCGCTCCTTGCTGTCTCTTGCGAGCCCCGTACCCTTTATTTCCAAAGATTTATTTAGCCGTCATTACTGTTCGCCCTCGATAAAGGAGCTGAGCCTTATGTCAACAATACAACAGGATTCATCGGAGCTACAGGCCGCCGTCAAACCTAAGCGGGCCATCCCATTATGGCGCAACCAGGATTTCCTGCTGCTACTGAGCGGGCAGGCGGTATCGTCCATTGGGACACAGATTTCGCAGCTTGCTTTTCCGCTTCTGATCCTGGCTATCACGCATTCACCCGCTCAGACCGGGTTAATCACCGCTCTTCGCGGTCTGGCCTATGCCCTCTTCAGCCTGCCGGCAGGCGCGCTTGCTGATCGCTGGAACCGCAAACGCGTGATGATCCTGTGCGATACAGGGCGAGCCATTGCGCTTGGCAGCATTCCTTTCGCCTTTGCTCTAGGCGTCTTGACCATCACCCAGCTCTACTTCGTCACCCTCATCGAGGGCATCCTTTTTGTTTTTTTCCAGATGGCGGAATCCACAGCCATCCCGCATATCGTATCCAGGGAACAGATCCCAGCGGCCAACGGGCATAATGAGGTCATATTCTCCAGCGCCTTGATGCTTGGCCCCTCCATCGGAGGCGGGCTGTACGGTATCTCCAGCATGCTGCCATTTCTGGGCGATGCGCTATCATACACAGCCTCGGTCGTCTCCCTCTGCTTCATCAAGGCTCAGTTTCAGGAAGAGCGAACGATAGCGCCGCTGAACTTGTGGGGAGAAGTTAAAGAGGGGCTGGTATGGCTCTGGCATCATCCTCTGCTCCGCTTTATTGCCATCCTCACCGGAGGGCTGACTACTCCCTGCGTCGGCTATGGCCTGATCATGATCGTCCTGGCGCAGGGCATGCACGCCTCGCCTGCCACCATTGGCCTGATCTTCGCGGGCGGGGGAGCTGGCAGCATTCTGGGTGCGCTACTGGCAAGTCCGCTGCAAAATCGTTTTGGCTTCGCACGGGTGATGATCGGTGCGACCTGGTTCTGGGCGCTGTCCTGGCTACTTTACGCCGTCGCGCCCAACCCGCTGCTTCTGGGCATCGTCAACGGCCTCAGCTACAGCGTCGTTCCGCTTTACATGGTCGTGCAGTATAGCTACCGCATGACCATCATTCCCGATCATCTGCGGGGGCGCGTTAACAGCGTCTTCCGCCTGATCGCCTTCGGCAGCCAGCCGCTAGGCTTTGCCCTCACCGGCATCCTGCTCCAGACTATCGGACCGGTCATGTCGGTAATCGTGCTCTTCATCCCGCAATTTATTCTTGCCATCGCCGTGACGTTTAACAGGCATGTTCGGGAAGCACGACCGATTAAGGAGTTATGATATAATTAAGGGCGTAGGAGGAAAAGTTGTCATGGAGGAGGATTTGTCATGAAGGAATTGAATAGACACGACATCACATCGTTGCTTCAGGAGCTAGGAGCCGAGCTAGAAAAGAAGTTTAGCGAGCCTGTACAGGTAATGCTTATTGGCGGGGCTTATATGATCCTGACATTGCACAACCGGCAAAGCACCGAAGATATAGACATCTACCCGCTAAACATTCCTGATTCAACCCGGCCCGATAAGCAAACCAAACACTTTTACGCCGCTATACGCGAGATCGCTCGTCGTCATGGGTTGCCACGAAAATGGCTCAACGATGTGTCATTCAGCCTGCTTGGTGGACTTAGCCCACAATCAATGGAATTGTGGACAACCTACGGCATGCTCCAGATTTTCTGGCCGCCTCGCGACTTTATCTTAGCCTTGAAACTGTTCGCAGATAGACGAAAAGACCGCCCCGACATCGAGGCATTACTTCACGACCTTGACATCACTACACGAGAGCAAGCTCAGGCTATCCTGGATCGCTACATTGAAAGCCGATTTCAGCGGGAATATCGCGTCCATCTAACGCTAGACACATGGTTCCCATAAATCAAATATATGCTACAATGATAAAAGAGGAAATCCGAGTTGAGGAATTGGAAGAGAAGCAATGTTTACTAACACGCCGCAGACAATGAGGCTAACATACCAGGAGATCTGCCAGGATATGCTGGATGCACAGAAACCAAATCCCTGGGTGCCTCTTGGCAACTTCATGAACAGTTGGTATGACTACCACAAAAACAAGCGCAAAATGCTCGTAAAAGAACCGCTGGAGATGCCGGAGAAGCCTACACTCGAACAACTTCAGTGGGCTGTGTTTTGCGCCGCCTCCGTCGAATACTTCTGCCATAAATACAATATCCCCTGTCCAAAGTGGGTTTTTGATCCTGTTTACGAACGGCTTCCTGAGCCCTGGTATGACTCTCCTCATGCACATCTGGAGGAGATTCGTGAACGGCTAAGGGAGGAATCACCAGAGCCATTTAAGCGGCGGAACATCTTTGTGAGCAAGCGGATCTACGCCAACAAGTACGAAATTGCGGAAGATCTGGCTGAGAGACGCACTGCATGATAGAGTTGCCATATACTATCTGCTTCTGTTGCTATCAACAACATGTGTTGATGCTTTACCGAACATTTCCTCCAAATGCTCAGCTTTGGAATGGCCTGGGCGGGAAGATCAAAACAGGTGAAACTCCATTAGCCTCAGTTCATAGAGAAATGCGAGAAGAAGCGGGCCTTTCTTAACCACCCATCTTAGAAGCCAGAATACCTTATGAATACTTTTGTGAGTACGAACGTGAAAATTCCTCGACTGAAACCTTTCGACAGTTAGTGATTCGCTTACTGCCTGCTCACATAGTATTGAGTGGATGTCAAGAGTAACGCATTAGATACTTTTAAAAGCTATTTCATTAATATACTGCTTTAACTCTTCTGCAATTAACTGCACGGCAGGAGCGTTCATCAACGTATCATGCGTGCCAGGCATTACACATATACGCACTGGTCGATCAGAGTATGCCTCCCAGCCATAGGCTGGTCGAAAGTACATTTGCTCAAGCTCGTCGGAAAGGGGCTTGGGGTTATCAGAGGTGGCAACATCAGCTTGAAAGAAGGTAATTGGCCCTGGAAACACGCCGGGCCGGTAGCTCTGGATCATCTGCCTGTCGGCTCGCGTGCGCTGGAGAAAGCGTTCAACCCAGGGGAAGATCTCCTCTGGAAGAGCTATCTGTTGCTGCTGCATCTGTTGCAGAATATAGCGGATCTGCGCGGCGCTGTCCAGCTTACTTAACTTCTCGAATGAGAGCGATAGCTCCTTACCCGCCTCATTCGCTTGCTGTTGCGCAAAACGCGCCAGCGCCACACTTTCATCAACATCTATCAGTTCGCTGAGAAGCGGGGGAGGCTGCGTATCAAACATTGCCAGCAGCACAATACGTTGCCCCTGCTGATACAGTTGGCGGGCCATTTCAAATGCCATCAACCCGCCAAAAGACCAGCCACTCAGCAAATATGGCCCCTCCGGCTGAACGGTACGCAAAGCTGCAACGTAAAAGGCGGCCATTTCTTCGAGACGGGAGAACGCCGGGACGGCTTCATCAGAGTAAAGGCGCAGGTCCTCTACCCCATAAACGGTCAATTCGCGGCCCAGGTGTCGTACCAGGTCCCGGTAGCAGAGCACGCTTCCGCCTCCCGGATGCACACAGAATAATGACAGCCGCTCGCTTCCTTGCTGCAACAACACGATAGGAGAACGCGGCGCTTGTTGGAAGCTTTGACGGATCTTTCGAGCCAGAGCTTCAATTGTTCCCTCCTGAAAGAGGTACGAGAGCGGCAGTTTATGCTGATACTGGCGCTGAATATGGGCCATCAAGCGTACGGCTAGAAACGAGTTCCCGCCCAGATCAAAGAAATTATCCATGATGCCAACGGGATTGATTGCCAGGATTTTTTGCCAGAGCTGCACCAGCCACGCTTCCAGATGATCTCGTGGCACAACCGATTGCTTTTGTAACTCTGGCCTCTGCGCAGCAATAGCCGTGAGTGCCTGATAATCAACTTTGCCGTTCGGCGTCAAGGGCAACGCAGCCAGCGTAATATAGGCTGAGGGCAGCATATACTCGGGGAGCAACTCCCTCAGATACCCTCGCCATTGCTCGTTGGTAGGGGCCACTCCCGCGATCTCCCACGATGAATCGGGGAGCCACGGAGCTACCGGTTGCCCTGCGTCGTCTTGCTCAGGGCCGGGGCGAGCCCTGCCCCCACGTTTATAGACAAGGTAAGCAACCAGCCGTTTCTGGCCTGGCTGATCTGCGCAAACATGCACCACGGCATCACGTATCGCCGGATGTTGCCTGAGAGCGTTTTCGATTTCTCCCGGTTCTATCCGAAAGCCATGCAGCTTGATCTGCCGGTCGCACCGCCCCAGGTACTCGATAGTGCCGTTGCGACGATAGCGTACCAGATCGCCGGTTCTGTAAAGGCGCGCCCCCGGTTCGGCAGCGAAGGGATGGGGGACAAAGCGTTCGGCGGTGATGGCGGGTCGGTTTAAGTAGCCGCGCGCCAGACCGCTGCCGCCAATATAGAGTTCACCAGGCACCCCGACCGGCACCGGTTGCCAGTACTGATCCAGGATATAGACCTGAGTATTAGCTAAGGGACGTCCGATAAGCGTCTGACCGTCTGCGAGCTGGATCTGGTGCTGCATCGACCAGACCGTTGTTTCGGTCGGTCCATAGAAATTATACAGAGGACAGCGCGCCTGCAATAACTGAGTCGCCAGCCCCCAGGGCAATGCTTCCGCGCCACAGATCAACGTCATAGATGGGTGCATCTCCAGCAGGCCCGCCTCCAATAGCAACGACCACATCGTCGGCGTCGCCTGCATACAGGTGACGCCATAGCGACGCAGCAGCGTCAACAGCAAGCCCGGTTCAAGCACGCTCTCACGATCAAACAGCACTTCTTGCGCGCCGCAGATGAGCGGTAAGAACAGCTCTGGTACCGACATATCAAAGGAGCAGGAGGCCAGCGCCGCAATTACTGCGTTTTCATTCACAGCCAGATCATTGCACATCGCGCTCAACAGGTTACAAACTGCGGCGTGAGTAATCTGCACGCCTTTAGGCTGCCCGGTCGAGCCTGATGTGTAGATGATATAAGCCAGATTCTCAGGCTTCGCCCCGCTCTCAGGAGGCATATCGTCAGGATAGGACGCAAGCAGGGACCATAGGTTCTCCAGGCAAACGATACGCCTTCGGGAAGCTGGCAAAGACGCTTGAAGATGCTGCCGGGTGATAATGATAGGGGCCTGCGTATCCTCTAGCATATATGAGAGCCGTTGAGGTGGGGTACGCAGGTCAAATGGGACATATGTGCCGCCGGCCTTTAAAATGCCCAGAATGCTCACCAGGAGCGCGGAAGAACGTTCAAGGTAGAGTGCAACTGGCACCTCCGGGCCGACTTGAAGACCCCGCAGAAAATGAGCCAGCCGGTTGGCTTGCTGGTCGATCTGGCGATAAGTGAGCGTTTGCTCAGTCGAGACCAGCGCAGCCGCATCAGGAGTACGAGTTACCTGTTGTTCGAACAGGTGATGCAAACAGAACGGCGCTGGTAAGAATTGCTGCTCCTGATTCCAGTTGATCACGATCTCCTGATACTCATACTGTGTTAAAAGCCGCATATGCACGATATGTTGTCCCGGATCTGCTAGCGTTTGCGTCAACAACTCGCGAAAATGTTCAACAAAACGCTGCATCGTTCGCGGCGCAAAAAGATCCGAATTATATTCAACCGAACCAACCAGTAGGGGCAATCCTTTTTCGTTGCCCTCTACACTCTCTTCAAGGGCAAGCGTCAAATCAAAACGTGTGGTTTTATGCTCTCCAAGCAGGCGTGATTGCACCTGTAGATTGGGCAAGGCCAGCGTCGAGGGAGGCAGGTTTTGCAGCACAAACATGACTTGAAAGAGCGGATTATGGCTCAGACTCCGCTCAATTTGTAGCTCTTCTACCAGTTTTTCAAAAGGCATCTCCTGGTGCGCAAAAGCATCCAATGTAACCTCTTTTACCTGTTTGAGCAGTTCACGGAATGTCTGGGAGCCATTGAGTTGTGCGCGCAACACGAGCGTATTGGCAAAGTAGCCAATCAGTTCTTCAAGTTCTGGGTACTTGCGCCCGGCCATAGGCGAGCCGACCAGAATATCCTCCTGACCGCTATAGCGATAGAGCACCGCCTGGAAGGTTGCCAGCAGCCACATGAAGGGCGTCACGCCCTCTTTGACACACTGTACCTTCAATTGAGCTAATAGAGGTGACGGCAGCGTGAAAAAAATTTGTCTGCCTCGATAACTCTGGATAGATGGCCGGGGATAGTCGGTGGGCAGTTCTAACAGAGCTGGAGCAGACGAGAGACGCTGCTTCCAATAGGTTAGCTGGGTAAGAAATTGCTCGCTTTTGAGCCATTCCTGCTGCCAGTAAGCATAATCGGTGAACTGGATTGGCAAATCTGCAAAAGGCGATGGTTTCCCAGTGACAAATGCGCGGTAAAGGGTTGCCAGTTCTTGCACCAGGATTGCCACGGACCAGCCATCAGAGACAATATGATGCATGGTGAGAAAAAGTACATACTCTTCCTCGCTCAGGGCAATAAGCCAGGCTCGTAGCAGAGGTCCCTGGCCCAACACAAATGGCTGTTCGGCCTCCTGCGTTGCCAGATGATGTAGCAACAATTCGCGTTCTTGTGAGGAGCATGCGCGCAGGTCTATTTCAGGTATATATGTCCAGGCATGCGGCAGTATTAGCTGAACGGGCTCTTCGTCTATGATCACAAAACGGGTTCGCAAAATGTTATGACGTTTGAGCAGTTCATTATAGCTCCGTTCCAGGACAGAAAAAGAGAGCGGTCCTCGCAGGTGAAAGGCTTCGAACATGGTGTAGAAAGCGCTATTTGGCTGCAACTGGTCCAGAAACCACATTCTTTTTTGAGCAAACGAGAGAGGAGCATGCCCTGGATTATTTATACGCTTGATGGTATGCGCCGCTGCCGCAGCAATGCCTTTTTCTTCTAGCAACGCTTGCAGCAAGAGGCGTCTTTCTTCTGTGAGTTTCGTGGTGCGCCTGGCCGAATCGCTCATCTATTGCCCCTCATTCAAAAAATTCCTGGTATGTAACATGGAGCGTACTTCATCATCTGAAAGCTCTATCACCATTTTAAAGACGAGCGCAATTTTCTCCAGACGCTCCCGCTGCTCGTCATCCTGGCAAAGTACCGCAATCAGTTCGGCGATGGTCGGATGCTCTAAAAATGTACGTAATGGAAGCTCGACCTGTAGATCGACGCGCAGTCTGGAAACGACCTGCATAGCGGAAAGAGAATGCCCTCCCAGCGCAAAAAAGTTATCCAGGGTGCCAATCTCCTCGCGTTGCAACACATCGCTCCAGATATCAGCTATGAGCTGCTCCAACGGCGTTGCCGGCGCCAGAAACGCGACCGGCCTGCGAGGCGCTATCTCATCCGGCAACGGAAGGGCGGCGCGATCAATCTTTCCCTGCACCGTGAGAGGAAGCTTCTCAAGCAGGATATAGGCGACGGGAAGCATGTAATCCGGCAAATTGGCGCCTAAAAACGACCGCAAATCGTCTTCGTCGAATGTATATCCTGGTCGAAGCGAGAGATACGCGATCAGTTGCCTCTCGCCAGCGCGCATTTCCCTGCACACCACCATACCATCCTGCACTGATGGATGCCGCATCACCTGCGCCGCCACTTCTGCCGGTTCGATCCGAAAACCGCGTATTTTCACCTGCTGGTCAACGCGCCCCAGAAATTCTAGCTCGCCACATGGTAATAAACGGGCCATGTCTCCGGTTTTGTACAGACGCATTCCAGGTTCGGACCTTTCTCCCCGACAGAACTCTTCAATCTCCGTAGGGACCTGATTTATCGCGTCCGATTGATCGCCTTCCTCCCCCAAAATCGTTGCACCATCCATTGCCTCAGTATGGAGGAGAGAACGCAGCGAAACGTTTTCTGCTGAAGGCGAGGCGCCGAGTGCGAGTTTGGGAGAGGAAGGCGCTGAAGCGGACGCGCTGAAGCGGGTCCCTACGGGGGCATTTCCTACGTCATTTGTTACATTGCATAGGCTGATTCCTACGAAGGGATGGGGAAGAAAACGCTCGGCTGTCAGATCGGGAGCATGGAGATAGCCACGCGCCAGGCCGGGGCTGCCGATGTACAACTCTCCAGCGACCCCCTCTGGCACAGGCTGCATAAAAGCGTCCAGCACATAAAGCTGTGTATAGGCTATGGGGCGGCCTATTGGGATGGCGCTTGTATACTCTCTATCGCCTGACACTTGATATATACAGCAGCCAACGCTTGCCTCTGTCGGTCCATACTCATTGATGAATTTGCTCTCAGGTTTTTGACGCTGCCAGGGCGACAGTAATTCGGCTGTAAGCGCCTCTCCGCCAATAACAAACATCTGAGAATGCAGTTTTTTATCAGCAGCCGTGGCTGGCTCCGCATCGAGAAGCTGATTGAGCAGCATGAGATGAGCCGGTGTGAGTTTAAGCGGGCTGCAAGATCGCTCGTAGAGGAGAGGCATCAAGTCTTCAACAGTGCAATGTTCGGCGAGCAGTATAACGGGCTTTCCCACAATTAATGCAGGAAAGATGCTCGTCACAGTAAGATCAAAGCCAGGCGAGGTATGGAAAGGAGAGCCATCGCTTTCCGCGACTGCATAAGCCTCCGCCGCCCAGGTCACGTAGTTAACCAGGCCCGTATGTGGTACCATCACGCCCTTTGGCTCGCCGCTGGAACCGGAGGTATAGATGATATACGCCAGATTTTCAGGCTGCACCGCGCTCGTAGGAGCTGTCTCTCCCTGAAAACGCGCAAGCTGCGGCCATACTTGTTCCACATAGATGGTATGCAGCGGAGTATCCGGCAAGGACGGCTGTAATGATTCCTGGGTAAAAAGTATCGTGGCCTGCGCATCCTCTAGCATCCTGCTCAGCCGCTGAGGCGGGGTACGTGTGTCAAATGGCACATACGCGCCACCTGCTTTTAAGATGCCTAACATGCAAATGATCAAAGCAGGCGAACGTTCGAGGTAGATCGCGACAGGCACATCTGGGCCGACTTGCATTGCCCGCAAAAAATGGGCTAGCTGATTGGCCTGTTGATCAAGTTGCTGATAGGTAAGGGTGAGTTCAGGCGAGATCAAAGCTGGAGCGTCGGGAGTACGTGCCACCTGTTCTGCAAAAAGCTGATGAAGGCACGCTCGCTGGGGTAAAAGCGCCTGGGGCTGGTTCCAGTTGACAAGTATCTTTTGCAGTTCGTCCGCCGACAGAAAACTCTGCGCTGCATGATCCTGATGAGGATCATCCACCATCGTCCGCAACACCTGGCGATAGCAATAGGCCAGAGCCTCGCACTGAGCTTTGCTGAAACGCGTCGCATCAAGATCAAGCTGGAGCGAGAGCCGGTCATGCAATGGATCAAGCATAAAGCTGGCACTGACGGCGAAATTGTTTTTTTCCGATCTTTTCGTATCCAGTATAACGAAGTCCTGCTGCCGGGCAAGATGGGCGACGGCGTGGAAGTGCAGGTAAGTAAACAGGGTCTCGAACAGTATTGCGCCCCCTGCATCACGCTGGATTGCCGCCAGAGGATAATGGCGGAACGGCAGCAGTTCTATCTCGGTCAAAAATGTTGTTTTGACCAGGTGAGACCAGGAGCAGTGCTGCAATTGTTGCCGTAAAGGCACGACATTGAGGAACAGGCCACGAACCTGCTCTCCATCTTCTCGCTCCAGTCGGCCTTCGCTGGTCAAGCCGGTGAGAACATCGCTCTGGCCGCTCATCACGCTCATCACTTTCACATGAGCAGCCAGCAGCACGCTTTTCAGTGGAACCGAGACTTCTGCGGCTAAGCTCCGCAATCCTTGATAGATATCACGCGGGACGGCATATTCAAGGGAATAACATTGCTGGTCGGATACATCTGATGAAGCCTTGTCTGCTAGCTGGTTAAAGCCATACCCTTGAAGCTTCTGCTGCCAGTAGCGGCGATGCGCTTCCGACTGCAATACCTGGCGTTCGTACGCGACAAAATCGCTGAATGAGGCAGCCAGGGGAGCCGGTTGAGGCAGATTTTGACCACGCAGGAACGCGCTGTGCAGATCGAATATTTCTGCCAGGGTGGACATCAGGCTCCAGCCATCAAGGATAGCGTGATTTTCCGTCAGAGTGAACTGAAACGAGCTTTCACTGCGGCGGTGGATGTGGAAGCGCAATAACGGAGGCCCAGACAGATCAAAAAGCCTCCGTTCCTCTTCGGCTATAAATTGAGCAATACGTTTTTCCTGCTCGTCTTCAGCGAGATCACTCAGATCGTCGTATGTTATTGGGAAGTTGATCGACTGATGCACGAGTTGGAGCGGCTCGCTAAAGGTCGTCAGATCAAAGGAGGTGCGTAGAATAGCATGACGCTCTGCCACCTGTTGTACAGCCTGTCGCAAGCCCTCTCTATCAAACGGCGCTTTGATGTGCAGACTGAAAACGTTGTGGTAAAGAGGAGCGTCCGGGTGCAATTGCATATGGTAGAGCATACCCGCTTGCAACATTGTTAGAGGATAAGCATCAACCAATCCAGGCGGCAGTTTAGCGCGGTCCTGGTCGCTGAGCAGACTGAAAGCCGGGCAGCCGTTAGGGATAGGGCAATCGCCAGGGATTGCCCCTACCTGTAGCACGCGGTTCAGTGCATACACCGTCTGTTGCTGGAAAAGCTGTTGTAACGAGAAGTGCAGGCCGCGCTGTCTGGCTCGCGCCAGCACCTGGATGCTGCGAATGGAGTCGCCACCGAGCGCGAAGAAGTTATCATACAGCCCCACGCGCTCAGCACCCAGCACTTGCTGCCATATCTCCGCCAGTATCTGCTCATTGATTGTTTGTGGCGCTACAAAAGGCTGATCACTGGCAGCAAGCTGGCGCTCGGGCGCAGGCAACGCTTGATAATCGATTTTATTATTGGCCGTCATAGGCAAGCGTTCCAGCACCACATAGGCCACAGGAAGCATATAATCAGGAAGGCGGGCACTTAAATAGTTGCGCATCTGTTGCGCTGTTACCTGTGCTTCATCTCCAGGAGAGATTACGAGGTATGCCACCAGGTGACGCTCTGTGCTATCTGTTCCTGCCACCCGCACAACTGCCTCACGAACGGCAGGATGCTGGCACAATACCTGCTCGATCTCGCCCAATTCAATGCGAAAGCCGCGAATTTTCACCTGATGATCTACACGTCCCTGGTAGATCAACTCGCCCGAAGGCAGGAGACGAGCAAGATCACCGCTTTTGTAGAGACGAGCCCCGGGCTCGGACGCGCGGTAGCTCCCCGCTTCATCGTGGGAGCCCGCTTCATCGTGGGAGATTCCTACAAATGGATTGGGAACAAAACGTTCGGCGGTCAGGTCGGGTAAATGCAGATAGCCGCGTGCCAGTCCAGCCCCTCCTACGTATATCTCGCCTATCACGCCTATGGGGACCGGCTGCATATAGGGATCGAGCAGGTAAATTTGCATGTTATTGAGAGGCTGACCAAGCGGGCTGTGGGACGGCGACAGCAAGTCTTGTTGTTGCAAGCGGCGTTGCGTTACATGGACGGTGGTTTCTGTAATACCGTACATATTGACCAGGGCCGGGCCATGCTCTCCCCAGCTCTCAAACCAGGGATGCAAGCTGCCAACATTGGCGGCTTCTCCACCCAGAATCACCAGACGCAGGGCAGTGATTCTAGCGGCTGCCTGTATATCGACATAGAGCAATAATTGACGCAACGCTGAGGGAGTCTGGTTCAGGATCGTGATACCTTGCTGAAGGAGCAAGGCCCACAATTCCTGGGGGGAGCGCGTCACCCAGTATGGCACAATCACCAGGCGGCCTCCTGAAAGCAGCGCCCCCCAGATTTCCCAGACGGAGAAATCGAAGGCCGGAGAATGAAAAAGCGTCCAGGCGTCGTCAGGACCAAAGGCAAAAGAAGCTTGCGTTTCGAGCAAGAGATTCAAGAGTTGGGCGTGCGCCACCTGCACCCCTTTGGGCGTTCCGGTCGAACCCGATGTATAGATACAATATGCCAGATTTTGAGCGGTAATGCGACAGGGAAGATTGGTAGCAGGCAGAGCCATTAACGCCGTATACAGATCATCAAGACAGAAGACATGGACGCATTCGTGAGGCAGCAATTCAAGCAGAGCGCGCTGCGAAAGTACTAGCGATGCTCCACAATCCTGGATGATGAAAGCCAGCCGTTCTGCAGGGGAAGCAACATCCAGGGGAACGTAGACGCCGCCAGCTTTGAGCACGGCCAGCATGGAGATGATGATATCGACAGAACGCTCAAAAAAGAGAGCGACCGGAATTTCAGGCCCGATGCCAGATTGAGCCAGCAGGCGCGCCAGTTGATTGGCACGCTCGTTGAGTTGCGCATAAGTGACCATCTCCTGCTCGTATGTGAGGGCAAGGGCGTCAGGGGAGCGCACCGCCTGAGCCTCAAAAAGCTGAACGATGCTTTGATAACGGATCTTTTGCGCCTGCACATCGGGCTTTTGCTTGCTTACAAGTAAAGCCACCTCTTGCGGACTCAGCAGTGAGAAGTCTCGAATGTGCTGCTCTGGATGCGCCAGCATGATAGTTAAAATTCGCTGAAAATGTTGCAGCAGACGCGAGATGGTTGCGGGCGCGAAGAGATCGGTATTGTATTCAACAGTCGCAGTCAGGCCATTTTTGCTTTCAACCACAAACAGGGTGAGAGCAAACTTGGCCGTCCCCGTATCAATGGCGACCGGACGCAGTACCAGCTTACCCAGGTCGATGCTCTGCGCTTCTATCCTTTCATAAGAGAACATCACCTGAAAGATGGGGGAGCTATTTTGCCTGCGCGCAAGCCGCAAGCTTTCTACCAGCTTTTCAAACGGGATATCCTGATAGCTATAGGCTTCCAACGTACTGGTGTACACACGGGCCAGCAGTTCCAGGAACGAGGGATTGCCTGCCAGTTCCGTTCGAATAGCGATAGTATTGACAAAGCAGCCCAGGAGTTGCTCCAGTTCCTGATGAATCCGCCCAGAGACTGGCGAGCCCACAATAATCGTGCTTTGCTCGGTATAGCGATGGAGCAAAAGTTGAAAAGCTGCCAGCAGCACCATGAAAGGCGTCAGATTTTGTTGCTTACTGAAGGCACGCAATTGCTCGACCAGGGCATATGGGATCTCTTGAGTAAGTAATGCTCCTCGAAAGGTTGCCTCCATCGGCGGCGGATAGTCCGTTGGCAACTCAAGGAGCGGGATATCTGTTGTCAAATAATGCTGCCAGGCAGTAATGCGCGTCTCAAGCTGAGGATCTTGCAGCATCTGGCGCTGCCAGTAAGCATAATCGGCATATTGGAGCGGCAATGCGGGTAGTAAGGGGATACCTCCCGCTGCATAGGCTTGATAGTTTGCCGCCACCTCTTTGAGTAGTAGGGCAACCGCCTCTCCATCGACAATACTATGATGCATTGCCAGTAACAAGAGATGAGCGTCATGCTTCAGACGAACGAGCATTGTGCATAATAAAGGGCCTGTCGCCAGATTAAAGGGCTTTCTGGCCTGATCGGTGATAAGAGCCATAGCCGTTGCCATACGCTTCTCTTCGGCAATTGCATCAAGGTCAATCACAGGAATGAAGTGGTAAGAGGGCGCATGGATCACAGGCGCGCAGTCTTCATTTGCCAGCACAAAGGTTGTACGCAAGACATCATGACGCCGGATCACTTGATTGAGGCTCTGTTCTAGCAGAGCAATGTTTAAGGCCCCATCAATAGCATAGACGGTGGGTATAGTATAAAGAGCCTGCCCGGTTTGTAGCTGTTCGAGCAGCCAGAAGCGCCTTTGTGAGAAAGAGGCCAACGGAGGCATCGCTTCAGCTCTGCTGGCTGAAGATGCCACGATGGAAGAAGAGGCTGTATCATCCTCTTCCTCAAGCAGGTAAGCAAGCAGTTCCAGCTTTTCATGGAACGAGGGGGCATCAAGCGGTTGTGGGCTAGAATGATGTTCCGCCATATCCTTACGAGTTCCTTTCTATTCCGAGCGACAACGCCGCTACCGGCCCTGCTATTCCGAGGGTCAACGCTGCTCCCGCGGCTAGCTTCGCTCAGACCCTCGGAACGGAAGCGTCTAGCTCCGCTCAGTCGCTCGGAAAGGCATTCCTTTTGCTTTGTAATAGCTGATGAAATTCGTTTTCCGTCATACCTTCGATGCGCTGGAACGTGCGAGCGATTTTCTCAGTGTGCCCAGGTTTTGTTTCATGCGTCAATAGAAATTGCGCAAATTCAGCAATGGTGGGGTGTTCGAAAAAACTGCGTAAGGAAAGGTCAGCAGAAAAGATGCTGCGCAGCCGTGCCATCACGCGCGTCGCCAGCAGTGAGTGCCCTCCTAAAGAGAAAAAGCTCTCATGAATGCCTAACTGAGCTGGATCTAGCTCAAGCGCCCCCGCCCAGATGCGAGCAATGACCTGTTCGGTGGCGGAACGAGGAGCGATAAAAACGTCGTTTTCCCGCTGCTGACCGCGCTCAGGTTCTGGCAGCGCAGCATAATCGATCTTACCGTTCGCGTTAAGCGGCAAACCGGGTAGTTGGACAAAGTGAGAGGGGAGCATATACGCAGGCAACTGCTCTTTGAGGATATGGATCAGCTTATCAATCTCAAGCTGCTGCTGAGGCTGGGGCACAATGTAAGCCACAAGAGAGGCATCATTGTTCTGAGATAGCTTACTCGTCACAACAGCCTCGCGTACAACCTGTTGTTGTCTCAATATTTTTTCAACCTCACCTGGTTCGATACGAAAGCCTCGTATTTTGACCTGTTGATCGACACGACCGCAATATTCAAGGCTGCCATCAGGCAGGATGCGAGCAAGATCGCCCGTTTTATAGAGCCGCGCACCAGGTTGGCAGGATGCGGGGGAAGGCGATACATCGCCCGAGGACGCGCTGTAGCTCCCCGCTTCATCGTGGGAGGTCCCTACGAAGGGATGCGGGAGGTAGCATTCGGCGGTACGGCGCGGATCGTACAGGTAGCCGCGTCCAACGCCGACGCCCCCGCAATATACTTCGCCTATCACGCCCGGGGGAACCGGCTGCATTTCGTGATCTAATACATACACCTGCATGTTAGCAATGGCGCGGCCAATTGGCACAGTAGTAAGCCCCTGCTGCAAAAGAGCTGGCAACACATAATGCGTCACATCATCCGAGCACTCGGTTGGACCATAAGCGTTCATCACCTGCATATGTGGATAGAGCAGGCGCCATTGCAGGCCAAGATCGGCCCGCAGCGCCTCTCCTGTGAGCAGGAGCCAGCGCAAGGAGGAAAGGTACGATTGCTGCTGCCGACCCTGCACAAGCTCATCCAGCATAGCACGCAATAGCGATGGCACCGTTTCAAGGACGGTAATCTCGTTTTGTTGTATGTGCTGCAACAGCCGTGTGGGGTCGTGAGCAGTTTCGTCGGCAATGATATGCACACATCCCCCGACCAGCAGAGGCGCGAGCAATTGCCAGACCGAAATATCAAAACACTGGGACGCGGTCTGCGCCACTATATCGCGCTCAGTAAGGCTCAGATCGGCAATTTTCGCATAGAGGTGGTTAAGCATGCCTCGCTGCTCAATCATTGCCCCTTTGGGCACGCCCGTCGAGCCTGAGGTGTAAATCACATAGGCCAGGTGATTTTGACTATATGAAATCCTGACTAACAGGTGAGCTTCTGGCTGCTGTTGAGATTGGGCAAGAAGAGCTTCAATCGCAATTACCGGCGGCAGGATTTGCCGCGCCACCGTCTCGGTTGCGAGGCTTGCTGCATGTTTGTGATCGACCAGCAGTAGCGCGGCCCGGCTCTGCGCGATAAGCTGCTGCTGGCGCTGAGAGGGAGCGCGTGGGTCCAGAGGCAAATAGGCTGCTCCCAATCGAAACAATGCCAGGATGGCAATCAGGAAATTGGCGCTGCGTTCGGCGAGGAGCGCCACAATGGCCTCCGGCCCGATGTTATATGCTCTCAGAGAGCTTGCCAATTGCCGGCTGGCCTGCTCCAACTCGCGATACGTTATCTGCTGTTCGGCATAGATGACGACAAGAGCCTCTGGCGTTCGCTCGGCCTGCTTGCTAAAGAGCTGATAGAAGTTTTCTTCCGGTAATGGCGCTGCATCATGCTGTGCTGCGCTTAGCAACTGGTCCCGTTCAGCGTTGGATAGTAAAGGGAGCCGGGTAACTGCTTGCTCCGGGTGGAGTATGATCTCTGAAAGCAATGTTCGCAGATAGCCTAACATACGAGTGATAGTTGCTTCTGTAAAAAGATCGGTGCGGTACTCCACCGTCAGGGCCAATCCCTGCTCTGATTCCGCAATAGAAAATGCCAGGTCCAGCTTCACTTTGCTAACATTGACTTCAATACCATGAATGGTGAGATCAAGCAAACTGTGACTCTGCCGGGAAAGGTTGCGAACGTCGAGCAGGTCATTCTGGAAGGCGACCTCCACTTGAAACAGAGGATGGTAGCCTGGAGCAGGTTCTCTATGAAGGGTCTTGAAATTCCGATCAACAACGCCGTTCTCACGGCCTGTAGCTCCCCGCTTCATCGTGGGAGCGCTCAGTTGATCGGAATGGAGGCCCTGCACAATCTGTTCAAAAGGCACATCCGCGTGCGTCAACGCTGCCAGCGACACATTATGCACTCTGGCGAGCAATTGCTTGAAGGTAGGCGATCCTGAGAGATCCGTGCGTAACGGGAGCATGTTGGCAAATAAACCAACAGTCTGTTCAAATTCAATGCGCGGACGGCCCAGGTAAGGTACGCCGACAACGATATCGTCTTGCCCACTCATGCGGTAGAGCAGAAGCTTGATGGCTGCCAATAAAGTCACAAAGAGCGTAACATGCTCGCTCTGACTCAAAGCCTGAAGCTGATCAACAAGTTCGCGTGCCAATACTATTGACTGCTGCGAACCGGCGAGCTCAGTACTGGCCGTTCGCGGATAATCGGTGGGAAGGGCAAGGAGAGGCGGAGCGTTCTGCAATTGCCGCTGCCAATAGGCGAGCTGCTGTTCAAATCGCTCACCTTGCAACCAGAGACGTTGCCACCTGGCATAATGCCTGTACTGCACATTGAGCGGCGTCAGCGGTGATGATTCTCCACGGGAAAAGGCTGTATAGAGCGTCAGCAACTCTTCAAAAAGAATGCCAATGGACCAGCCATCACAGATAATATGATGCATTGTCAGGAGGAGAATATACTCCCGCGCTTGCATTTGCAGCAGCAGCACGCGTAAAAGCGGCGCCTCAGCCAACTTAAATGGCCGGCGGGCTTCCGCCTGAAGAAGCTGTTGAGCCTGGATTTCGCGAGCATCCTGGTATTGTTGTAGATCCTGCTGCTTGAGCGTAATTGTTAATGTTGGCAAAACAACTTGTCGGGGCTCTTCTTGCGCGATGAAAGTGGTACGCAAACTTTCGTGGCGTTCGATCAGTGCATTCAGACTGCGTTCCAGCGCAGCAATATCGAGCGGTCCACCCAGACGAACCGCAACGGAAAGATTGTACTGTTCACTGCCTGGCTGAAGTTGATCAAGGAACCAGAGGCGCTGCTGATGAAATGAGAGCGGCAGGCTAATCTCCTGTTCAGTACTTCTGTTGTGGTCGTTTTCAAGAATGGATGCAAGCATTTCCTGTCCCTCCTCCTCCCGACATTGCAGCAGGTATTCGGCCAGAGTCGCCAGAGTCGGACATTCGAAAACAGCCGATAGCGGGCAATTGATATGCAACATCTGAAGGATGCGCGAAACAAGCCGGATCGCCAGTAGCGAATGACCGCCCGAAGTGAAAAAATTATCGTGGCGACCGATCTGTGGCACAGAGAGCAGGTCGCACCAGATTGCGGCGAGGGCAACTTCCATTGGCGTTTGTGGAGCTATATAGGTAGTTTGTACCATAGAGAAATCATCGTGAGCCAGGTGAGTAAGTGTCTGACGATCTAGCTTACCATTAGGTGTAAGCGGCAACGCATCTAGAGGAACGATGTGAGCTGGTATCATATAGTATGGCAGGCGCCCTACCAGATACTGATATAATTTTACCACATCAAGAGTGCTTTTACAAGTGGGCACCACATAGGCCATCAGATATTTTTCCTGTTGTCCAGCTCTGGCAACAACCACAGCTTCACGTACCCGGGGATGTTCAGTCAGGGCAGCTTCGATCTCTCCCAGTTCGATACGAAAGCCACGTATTTTTACCTGCAAATCGGCGCGCCCCAGCACTTCCAGATTACCGTTGTGGTGAGCGCGCACGAGATCGCCGGTACGATAGAGTCGCGCGCCTGGCTCGCCTCCGAACGGATCGGGCACGAAATGCTCCGCCGTGAGAGCTGGCCGATGTAAATAGCCACAGGCGAGCAGCGGGCCGCCGATGTAAAGCTCTCCGATGACGCCAGGAGGGACTGGTTCGTCATAATTATCCAGCACATAATAAGTTCTGTTTGGTAAAGGCGAACCAATGGGTATACTGGTAAGCGACGACTCATCGGGCGGCTGAGCCGTAACGGCAAAAACAGAAGTGGTAATTGTTGCCTCGGTTGGACCATAGGCGTTGAGGAGACGAACTCGGGCTGACGCTGGCATCTGGAACCAGAGTCGCATCATTTCCGGCACCACTTTATCGCCACCAGCAATCACCAGTTTGAGCGTAGTGAGCGGCTCGTCATACGCATCGAGGGCGATCATATCACCAACCCACTGATGCCAGTATGCCGTTGGTAGGTTCACCACCGTCAGCGCCATAGCTGCAATTTGCCGCGTCAAGTCATGGCTATGCCAAAGATCCGTATCTTTGAGCACGAGTGTAGCGCCGCTGATAAGGGGAGTAAGCGTCTGCTCAAGCGAAACATCGAAGGCCGATGTCGCAAAGAGGAGAACGCGCTCTCCCTGACAGGTGCCAAACGTTTTTTGCATGGTCAGCAGATGGTTGGCCGCTGCTCGCTGAGTTACGTACACCCCCTTTGGCTTGCCAGTGGTACCAGAGGTATAAATAATATACGCCAGCAATTGCTGATCGGGTTGCCAGGTCAGATTTTCATCACATTGTAAGGCCAGCTCCCGGGTGAAAGCTTCCGCATCGATGACAAGGGCCATTGCGCTATCATTGGGAAGCTGTGGATAAAGCTCTTTTTGCGTCAGTAAAATAGCTATTGCACAGTCCTGCAAAAGAAACGATAGACGTTCTGGAGGATCAGCGGGATCAAGGGGTACGTATATTCCTCCAACTTTTAAGATAGCCAGCAGAGCAGTGACCAGTGCTGGCGAGCGTTCCAGATGAGTTCCGACGGGCGTCCCTGGCGACACACCTTGCTGACGCAGGTAACGAGCGAGCTGATTAGCACGGCGATTCAGTTCAAGATAAGTTAACGCTGCATCTTGTGATACCAGCGCGATACTCTCTGGAGTGCGAGCTACCTGAGTTTCAAAAAGCAGGGGAATAGTCTGCGCATAGAGAGGGTGGAGCGGCTTATTCCACCGCATCAGCAACTCGACACGCTCAATCTCGCTAAGCATGGACACCTGGCTAAGGCGTTGTTCGGGCCCGGTAAGCAGTGCCTGGATGATACGTTGCCAGTGTGCTAGCAATTGCTGCATGCTGCTTGCATCCCAAAGATCGCTATTATAGATAAGTTGTCCATCAAGCCCCTGTTCATGCTCATTGAGCACAAATGTCAGGTCGAATTTTGCCCGATCATTCCAGATAGGAATGGGTGCAATGTGTATGCCGTCCACTTCCTTGATAGCCTCTGCCGCCTGTTGCAAAGAGCTATGCTGCAAGTCCAGTACAACCTGAAAAAACGGACTTTGTCCCTGGAGCCGTTGCACATGCATCTCTTCAACAAGTTTCTCGAATGGCATGTCTTGATGGACGTAAGCCGCTAACGCAACCGCGCGTACCTGCTGCATTATTGCGTGCAATGTAGGGTTACCCGTCAGATTAATGCGCAGAGCGAGCATATTCACAAACAGACCAAAAACCGCCTCTAGCTCGGGAGTTGTACGTCCGGCAACCGGCGTACCAATCACGACCTCATCCTGGCGACTATAACGCGCTAAGGTAATAGCCAGCGCAGTCAGCAGCAACATAAACAGGGTGATGCCTTCCTGCTTTATGGCTATATGAATATCATGCGTCTGAGCTGCCGAAAACTGGAATGGCAGGCGTTGAGCCTGGTACCCTGCCCTCGGTTGACGTGGATGATCGATGGGGAGTTCTAAAAGAGCTGGAGAGTCTGCAAGGTGCTTTTTCCAGTAAGACAGCAGCGTTTCAAGCGTATTTCCTGCAAAGTGCTGGCGTTGCCAGAGAAGATAATCTCCATACTGGATTATCGGCTCTGGCAACGGGTCGAGCCGACCTTGAGATAGTGCAGGATATATGGCGGCGAGATCGTGCATAAAGAGGCCAAGCGACCAGCTATCACAAATAATATGATGCAGGACGATAAACAAAATATGTTCTTCCGAGCTCAAATGCAGCAGCGTTGCTTTCCAGAGCACATTATCTGTCATCGTAAATGTCTGCTGTGTCTGCTGCTGCATCCAGTTTAACACCACACTTTCACGCTGCGCCACGGGCATATCTGAGCACTCGACCTGTGAGAGCGTTATATTACAGTTGTCTGGAGAATGGATCACCTGCTGAACATCTCCGTCCACCATCGTAAACGTTGTGCGCAAGATTTCGTGGCGACGCGCTATTTCATGCAACACCAACTGCAAGATCTCCCGGTTGAGTCGGCCCGTCAGGCGTAACGCTAGCGTCTCATTATAGACAGGATTCTCTGGTTCGAGCTGTTGCAGGAACCAGAGACGCCGCTGAGCAAAAGAGAGCGGCAGAATATTTTCCCCCGCGCGTTTGGGAATGGCTTGCCGGTCATCCTCCTGGCTGCTTCTGCGTTGCAGCCGCTGTGCCAGGAGTTCCTTTTTGTGCGCGGAAAGCCCTTCCCTTCTCTTATGAAACTCTTGTTTTGAGTACATAGCTGATTCTCGCCCCGACATTTTCCGCATCGCTAACAATGCACAACGTTCCTTATATTCCCCCATTCCTTTACTCATGGCCGATAAGTGATGGAGATGGAAGGAGACCTTTCTGTAGTAAGAACGACAGATAGACGTGTATTAGTTGTTCATTAATAGACGGATACGGCGTCATATCTGCCAGCCCTGCGCGCGTATTTGTCGCCATAAACATTGTGTGCAAGCCAGTTGTGCTTTCTTCCTCAGAGGTCTGTGTCTCTGGGAAGAACGTGAGGATGGGAGCAAACGCGTGTTCCGGCATCTCCTGGATCGCTTGCTGCACGCGCGCCCTCCATTCATTATACGGGGGACGCTCCAGTTGGTAGCCGAAAGAGCGCGCATATGCGACAAGCTCAGTCAGAGTGGCCGGAACGGGGTTGAAGAGATGGAATACCTTCCCCGGAATGGCTGCATGCTGCGAGAGATGCACAATCGCCTGACTCAGGTAATCAACCGGGGTCATATCAATATATTCCTTAACATCAGGCACGCAGCCTAGCTGAATGCACCCTCTTATGATGCGACACAGGTAATCATCAGGGTTCCAGACTCCAGTGCTGGTGTGACCACTGATCCTTCCAGGTCGATAGATGCAAACTGGAATGCCGCGTTCAAGGGCTTGCTGGACTAATTTTTCCGCGTTCCATTTACTCTGAGCGTAGCCGGTCATCATATATTCTCGCTGTGCGTCTAAAGAGACCTGCTCACCTATGAGCGTCTCCTCATCAGTGTCGGAAGTGGCAAGGACAGAAATGGTAGAGACATAATGAACAGGCTTGAGCGACGCTGTACATGCCAGCCGTAGCACCTCCTGAGTTCCCAGCACGTTGGCGTCTCTCAGGACAGGGTAAGGAGCAACGATATTGACGCTGGCGCCATTATGATAGATCATCTGGACCTGCCCAGCCAGTTGATAAAACTCTTGCACTGAAAGACCAAACAGAGGAGAGCCCAGATCACCGGGAACCGGCACGATCCTGCTTGCATCAATAGTCTCCTGCCATAGCTGATAGGCGTTTAGTTGTCGATATAACCTTCTACGTCCCTGTTCCATAGAGTCAGCACGCACAAGACAATAGATAGTGGCCCGAGTCTGCTGGAGCAGTTCAAACAGGAGGTGCGCGCCCAGGAAGCCAGTTGCTCCCGTGAGGAAAATGCCGGTGCAGGAGCTTAGCTGATAATGCGCTGAGAGTTGCAAATCACCGGCTCCGATAGCAGGATCAAGTACGGCATCCTCATACCAGGCTCGCTCATCGCTAACTGTGGCGCTCGTTATATTTCCGGCCAGAAATTCATCAACCATTCGGGCCATGCCTGCCAACGTTGAAGCCTCAAAGACGTTTCGCAGCGAAAACTCTATCGAGAACCGTTCCCGTAGTTGCATCGCCAGGCGCATTGCCAGTAGCGAATGACCGCCGATGACAAAGAAATCATCCTCAACGCTGACCTGTTCCAGCCCCAGCAACTGCGACCAGATCGCGACCAGTTGCTCCTCGGTCGCGGTGCGCGGCGCTATCAGCTCTCCTTGATGGGCAACCTGTCCCTGTTCAGGTGCAGGCAAGGCGCGCCGGTCCAGCTTGCCATTGGTGGTCAACGGTAAACGCTCCAACGCAACAAAGGCCGCCGGTACCATGTACGCCGGTAACTGCTCGTGCAGATAGGCCCTGATCTCACTGAACTCCGGTAGCGTCTGCTGCGACGAGACCAGATAAGCCACTAAGCGCGGTTCAGTCTGCTCGTCCTGCCGCACGATGACCGCTGCCTCCTGGATGGCCGGATGTTGCAACAGCACACTTTCGATCTCCCCCAACTCGACGCGATACCCTCGCAGCTTGACCTGATGATCGACCCGACCCAGAAACTCCAGCACCCCATCGGCCCGATACCGTGCCAGATCCCCCGTCTTGTACAGCCTGCTCCCTGGCATCCCTCCATAGGGATCAGGAAGGAACCGCTCTGCCGTCAACTCGGGCCGCTGCACATACCCCCGCGCCACCCCTCGCCCTCCAATGTAAAGCTCCCCTGGCACGCCAACGGGTACCGGACGCAGATGTTGATCGAGCACATAGAGCGTGGTATTGGCTATCGGGCGTCCTATGGGCAACTCCCCGCTGCTGGCGTCCTGGGCTACCACCTCGTAGATACAGCAACCCACCACCGTCTCGGTCGGCCCATACTCATTGATCAGCCGGGTCCCAGGAGCCGAGCGACGCCAGGGCTCCACGCTTTGCGCTCGTAACGCTTCTCCGCCGATGATCAGTGCATGAGCTGAGGCGGCCAGTTCCCGTGCCTCCAGGAGCTGATTGAGCAGGTCCAGGTGCGCCGGCGTGATCTTGAGCAAGCTGAATTGCCGTCCCTGACGCATGGTCTCTGCCAGGTGCTCCACGGCTCGCTCCTCGGGCAGCAGCACCACCGGCTTGCCACACAGCAGCGCCGGGAACAGCGCGGTCACCGTCAAATCGAAGGCCAGCGAGGAATGCACCACCGAGCCATTGCCCTCTGCGACCTGATAGCACTCGCTGGCCCAGCTCAGGTAGTTGAACAAGCCTTGCTGCGAGATCATTACCCCTTTGGGCGTCCCGGTGGAGCCGGAGGTGTAGATCACATACGCCAACTGCTCAGCCGAGGTACGGCAGACGGGATCGCTCACGCGTTGCTGTGCAATGGTTGAAGCTTCTAGCCGGGGACAGAGGCACTGCACAGGCGCAGGCACCCGCTCACACAACTGCTCATCGGCCAGCACGAGCGTGAGCCCTGCATTCTCGACAATATAGGCGATGCGTCCCGGCGGATAAGCCGGATCAAGAGGCACATATGCTCCCCCGGCCTTCCAGATCGCCAAGAGGGAAATGATCAACTCCACCGACCGCTCCATATAGACCCCTACCAGCACCTCTGGTCCCACCCCACAGGCTTGCAGGTGATGGGCAAGCTGGTTGGCCCGTTCGTTGAGATCCCGATAGGAGAGGGCTTGCCCTTCAAAGAACAGCGCCGTGGCCTGTGGCGTTCGCGCTGCCTGCGCCTCGATGTGTAGATGAACCACAGGCTGCTCTGGTAGTGGATGGGCTGTGGCGTTCCACGCTGTCACCAGTTGATGATACTCCTGCGGACTCAGCAACGAGAGCTCACTGAGACGACGCTGCGGCTGGACGCTCATCACCTGCAACACCCGCTGCCACTGCTGGCAGAAGCGTTCTATCGTGCTGGCTTGCCACAGGTCACTGTTATACTCAAAGCATCCGATAAGCTGGCCCTGCTGCTCTTCTACTTGCAGCGTCAGGTCCACTTTCGCTCCCCCGTTGCTGATGGGCAGGGAAGTGATCGTCACCTCGCTTTGTGTGAACACCTCGTTGGTCCGGTTCTGCAGGACGAACATCACCTGGAAGAGGGGGTTGCGTCCCATCACCTGGACAGGCCGCAGCGCCTCAACCAGGTGCTCAAAGGGCAGGTCTTGATGGGCATAGGCTCCCAGCGCCACCGCACGGACCCGTTGAAGCAACTCAGCCACAGTCGGGTTATCGCGCAGATCGATACGCAACGCTAAAGTGTTGACAAACAAGCCGAGCATCTGCTCCCACTGAGCCTGAGTCCGACCTGCGATGGGCGAGCCAATGACCAGGTCCTCCTGGTGGCTGTACTGAGCCAGCACCAGCGAGAAGCTGGCGAGCAGCAACATAAAGAGCGTCACCCCTTCCTGCTGCGCTCGCGTATAGAGAGATTCAGCGAACTCGTTGGAGAGGACAAAGGGGACCTGCCCTCCTCGATGCGAGGGCATCGGGGGACGCGGATAGTCGGTGGGCAGGTCCAGCAAGTCGGGCGCTCCCGCTAACTGCTCGCGCCAATAATCGAGCAGGTGTTGCTGCTGCGCTCTTTGCAGCCATTGCCGTTGCCAGAGGGCGTAGTCGGCATAGTGCCACACGGGCGCGGCTGGCACCGCTTCCAGCGTGCCAGTGAGGAAGCCGTGATAGAGGCTGAGCAGTTCCTTGAAGAACAGCTCGGCGGACCACGCATCGGTGATCATGTGATGTTGGACCAGCAAGAATAGATGCACCTGCTCCTCAATCGGGTAAAGGAATGTGCGCAGGAGTGGTCCTTCGTGCAGGTTGAAGGGAGTGCTCGCTTCCCGACTCATGTGCGCCTGCGCTTCCTGCTCACGGGCTACTGGCGTTTTGCTGTACAAGAGAACTTCTCGTAGCGGAAGTTCCAGATGCTCATGAATGACCTGCACCGGCTCACCTGCCACCGTCTCAAAGCTGGTTCGCAGCACCTCGTGACGCGTCATGATTGCATTGAGAGCAGCTTGCAGCGCCATCTTCTGCAATGGTCCGTTAATACAGAAAGCCAGGGCGACGATATAAGACGCTTTGTTGGTCAGGAGTTGATCCAGGAGCCAGAGGCGCTGCTGGGCAAACGAAAGCGGCAGATGCTCGGGACGCGGCACGAGTTGGAGTGGGCTCGAAGCCGAGGCTTGATCTTGACACAGGGTATCAATAGTAGCAGCCAGCTCTGCCAGGGTGTCGATCTCAAAGATGCGCCGTAACGGCAACTTGACCTGGAAGCTCTGCTGAATGCGGAAGAGCAGCCGCGTTGCCAGCAGCGAATGGCCGCCGATGACGAAGAAATTGTCCGTCACGCTGACCTGTTCCAGCCCCAGCAACTGCGACCAGATCGCGACCAGTTGTTCCTCGGTCACAGTGCGCGGCGCTATCAGCTCTCCTTGATGGGCAACCTGTCCCTGTTCAGGTGCAGGCAAGGCGCGCCGGTCCAGCTTGCCATTGGTGGTCAACGGTAAACGCTCCAACGCAACAAAGGCCGCCGGTACCATGTACGCCGGTAACTGCTCGTGCAGATAGGCCCTGATCTCACTGAACTCCGGTAGCGTCTGCTGCGACGAGACCAGATAAGCCACTAAGCGCGGTTCAGTCTGCTCGTCCTGCCGCACGATGACCGCTGCCTCCTGGATGGCCGGATGTTGCAACAGCACACTTTCGATCTCCCCCAACTCGACGCGATACCCTCGCAGCTTGACCTGATGATCGACCCGACCCAGAAACTCCAGCACCCCATCGGCCCGATACCGTGCCAGATCCCCCGTCTTGTACAGCCTGCTCCCTGGCATCCCTCCATAGGGATCAGGAAGGAACCGCTCTGCCGTCAACTCGGGCCGCTGCACATACCCCCGCGCCACCCCTCGCCCTCCAATGTAAAGCTCCCCTGGCACGCCAACGGGTACCGGACGCAGATGTTGATCGAGCACATAGAGCGTGGTATTGGCTATCGGGCGTCCTATGGGCAACTCCCCGCTGCTGGCGTCCTGGGCTACCACCTCGTAGATACAGCAACCCACCACCGTCTCGGTCGGCCCATACTCATTGATCAGCCGGGTCCCAGGAGCCGAGCGACGCCAGGGCTCCACGCTTTGCGCTCGTAACGCTTCTCCGCCGATGATCAGTGCATGAGCTGAGGCGGCCAGTTCCCGTGCCTCCAGGAGCTGATTGAGCAGGTCCAGGTGCGCCGGCGTGATCTTGAGCAAGCTGAATTGCCGTCCCTGACGCATGGTCTCTGCCAGGTGCTCCACGGCTCGCTCCTCGGGCAGCAGCACCACCGGCTTGCCACACAGCAGCGCCGGGAACAGCGCGGTCACCGTCAAATCGAAGGCCAGCGAGGAATGCACCACCGAGCCATTGCCCTCTGCGACCTGATAGCACTCGCTGGCCCAGCTCAGGTAGTTGAACAAGCCTTGCTGCGAGATCATTACCCCTTTGGGCGTCCCGGTGGAGCCGGAGGTATAAATGACATACGCCAACTGCTCAGCCGTGGTGCGGCAGACGGGATTGTCTGTACGCTGTCGTGCAATGGTTGAAGCTTCTAGCCGGGGGCAGAGGCACTGCACAGGCGCAGGCACCCGCTCACACAACTGCTCATCGGTCAGAATAAGGGTAAGACCCGCATTCTCGACAATATAGGCGATGCGTCCCGGCGGATAAGCCGGATCGAGGGGCACATACGCTCCCCCGGCCTTCCAGATCGCCAAGAGGGAGACGATCAGTTCCACCGACCGCTCCATATAGACCCCCACCAGCACTTCTGGTTCCACCCCACAGCTTTGCAGGTGATGGGCAAGCTGATTGGCCCACTCGTTGAGATCGCGATAGGTCAGAGATTGCTCTTCAAAGAGCAGCGCCGTGGCCTGTGGCGTTCGCGCTGCCTGCGCCTCGATGTGTAGATGAACGATGGGCTGCTCTGGTAGTGGAGCGCTGGTCGCATTCCACTGTTCCAGCAATTGACGCTGCTCACCGTCTTGCAAAAGTGGAAGCAGGCTTAGACGCTGGCGTGATGGGACAGTAACCAGCACTTGCAGGAGATACTGCCACTGAGCAAGGAAACGCTCAATCGTACACAGTTTCCACAGATCGCTGCTGTACTCAAAAAAGCCTGAGAGTTGCGAACCCTGCTCTTTAACCAGCAAGGTTAAATCGAGCTTGGTGCTGCCATTATCTATAGACAACGGAGTAATCGTTGTTCCGTTTGGCAAACTGGTTGGCACCTCCTGGCTATGCAGGACGAACATGGCCTGGAAGAGGGGGTTGCGTCCCATCGCCTGGGCAGGCTGAAGCGCCTCAACCAGGTGCTCAAAAGGCAGGTCTTGATGCGCGTAGGCATCCAGCGCGACCGCACGTACCCGCTGCAAGAGCTCAGCCACTGTTGGATCGTTACGCAGATCGATACGCAACGCTAAGGTGTTGACAAACAATCCTAGAAGCTCTTCGGCATCTGGATGAGTCCGACCCGCGATGGGAGAGCCAATGACCAGGTCCTCCTGCTGGCTGTACTGAGCCAGCACCAGCGAGAAGCTGGCGAGCAGCAGCATAAAGAGCGTCACCCCTTCCTGCTGCGCACGCTCATAGAGCGCCTCGCTCAGTTCTTTTGAGAGGACAAAGGGGACCTGCCCTCCTCGATGTGAGGGCATCGGGGGACGCGGATAGTCGGTGGGTAGTTCTAGCAAGTCGGGCGCTCCCGCTAACTGCTCGCGCCAATAATCGAGCAGGCGCTGCTGCTGTGCTCCTTGCAGCCAGTGGCGCTGCCAGAGGGCGTAGTCGGCATAATGCCATGCGGGAGCGGCTGGCACCGCTTCCAGCGTGCCGCTAACATAGCCGTGATAGAGGCTGAGCAGTTCCTTGAAGAACAACTCGGATGACCAGGCATCGGTGATCATGTGGTGCTGGACCAGCAAGAATAGATGCACCTGCTCCTCAATCGGGTAAAGGAATGTGCGCAGGAGTGGTCCTTCGTGCAGGTTGAAAGGTGCGCTCGCTTCTCGACTCATGTGCGCCTGCGCTTCCCGCTCGCGGGCCGCTGGCGTCTCGCCGTGCAAGGAAACCTCTCGGAGAGGCAGTTCCAGATGCTCATGAATGATCTGCACTGGTTCACCCTCTACCGTGTCAAAGCTAGTTCGCAGCACTTCATGACGCGACAGAATCGCGCTGAGGGCTGCCTGCAACGCTGCTTTATGCAATGGTCCGTTGATACGCATTGCCAGCGAGACTATGTATGCAGTGTCAGCCTCAACGAGCTGATCGAGGAACCAGAGGCGCTGCTGGGCAAACGAAAGTGGGAGGTGTTCGGGGCGTGGCATTGAGCGCAAGGCATCATAAAACTGCTGATTTTGCATTTGCTGCTGCGAGTCGATAACGCCTTCTGTCTGTCGTCGGGCATCGATATCAGCAGCTATATCCGCTAGAGTCTCGATCTCGAAGATACGCCGTAATGGCAACTCAACCTGGAAGCTCTGCTGAATGCGGAAGAGCAGCCGCGTTGCCAGCAGCGAATGACCGCCGATGACGAAGAAATTGTCCGTCACGCTGATGTGTTCCAGCCCCAACAACTGCGAGCAGATCGTTACCAGTTGCTCCTCGGTCGCAGTGCGCGGCGCGACCAGTTCTCCCTGATGGACCACCTGTCCCTGTTCAGGTGCAGGCAAGGCGCGCCGGTCCAGTTTGCCATTAGGCGTCAATGGAAAGCTTTCCAACTCGACAAACACTGCTGGCACCATGTGCGCTGGCAACTCGTTTTGTAGAAACCTGCGGATCTCGCTAAGCTCCAGGGCAGGAGTGAGGAGGGCAGGGGCGAGCCCTGCCCCTACTGGGGACCCCGGACCATCGTAGTCGGTAGGGGCCATCCCTTGCGGTTGCCCGCTAGCAGGGACCAGATAGGCGACCAGGCGAGGTTCAATCTGGCCGTCCTGCTGCACGATGATCGCAGCTTCCTGGATGGCGGGATGTCGTCGCAGCACGCTTTCGATCTCCCCCAGTTCAACGCGCATGCCTCGCAGCTTGACCTGTCCGTCGATGCGCCCCAGATACTCCAGCACTCCATCAGAACGATAGCGCGCCAGATCGCCCGTTTTGTAGAGCCGAGCCCCCGGCTTAGACGCGCTGTGGCTCCCCGATTCATCGTGGGAGCTCCCTACGTAGGGATGCGGTACGAAGCGGTCAGCCGTCAGCGCAGGCTGCCCTAAGTAGCCCCGCGCTAAACCGATGCCGCCGATGTAGACCTCCCCAATTACCCCCACAGGCACCAGCCGCAAATGGCGATCCAGCAGCAGAATCTCCGTATTGAAAACAGGACGGCCTATCGGCACTTGCTGGTCGTCACTATCGGGCTCAGCGAACCACGCCGTCGAAGTCACCGATGTTTCTGTTGGTCCGTAGTGATTATGTACACGAGTATGCAAGAGGGAAGAGAAGCGGTTCAGCAGTTGCGGAGAGAGCACTTCGCCGCCCGAGACGATGTAGCGCAAGGATTGGCACTGCTCCACTTCCGGTTCATCAAGCAATAACTGCAACATTGAGGGCACAAAATGCGTCAGACTGATCTGCTGTTCGCGCATGATTTTCACCAGGTAGGCGCTATCACGATGACCCTCCGGGCGCGCGATCACCTGCGTTGCTCCCACCATCAGCGGCGTGAACAGCTCCACCGCCGCCGCGTCAAAATTCGCCGGCGTTTTGAGCAGTACGCGGTCCTGCGCAGTAATTTGTGCTGCCTCTATCTGCCAGTGCAGGTAGTTATAGATGCTCTGGTGCGCATTGATCGAACCTTTAGGCGTGCCCGTGGAACCAGAGGTGTAGAGCACATACATTGCATTGGTTACTGTCCCATACCACGGCAGATTCTCGCGGCTCTGCGCCTCCAGAGAGGCATCACTATCAACATACAACACTCGCCCGTTATACGCTGGAAGCTGCAAGCGCAACGACTCCAGGGAGAGCAAAACAGGTGCGGCGCTATCCTGGAGCATATAGGCGATGCGCTCCGGCGGATAGCTCGGGTCCAGAGGCACATATGCCCCACCGGCTTTGAGGATCGCCACTATAGAGAGCATCTGCTCTACCGACCGCTCCATATAGACCCCTACCAGCACCTCCGGTCCCACTCCGCAGGCTTGCAAGCGACGGGCGAGCTGGTTGGCGCGTTCGTTCAACTCAGCATACGTCAACGATAGTTTCTCAGAGACCAGCGCAACGGCGTCGGGAGCGCGCTCTACCTGTTCTTGCAGGCGAAGATGGAAGAATGGTTGCGCGGGCAAAGGGTGAGCGGTAGCATTCCATTCTTGCAGTAACTGGTGGCGCTCCTGATCGTCCAGCAGCGCAATCTGGCTGAGACGCCGCTGCAAGTCCTGAACCATCGCTTGCAGGATACGCAGCCAACGATCCAGAAAACGCTGCATGGTCGCTGCATCCCATAGATCGCCATTATATTCGAGTTCCCCGCTTAACTCCTGCCCTTTCTCTTGCAACAAAAGCGTCAGCTCAAACTTGACGCGACCATTATCCACATTAAAAGGAGTGAATGTCAGGTGCTTTATTTGTTGCGACTCAGGTAGATGTTGTAATCCTAGCGTGACCTGAAAGAATGGGCTATGGGAAAGTGAACGCTGGGGATGCAGTTCCTCCACCAACTTTTCAAAGGGCAGGTCCTGATGGGCATAGGCGTCCAGCGCTACGGCGCGTACACGGCGCAGGAGTTGCTGAATCGTTGGATCGCCTGAAAGATCGGCACGGATGACCAGCGTATTCAAGAATAAGCCAAACAGCTCCTCCAGGCCGTCGTGAGCGCGTCCGGCGATAGGTGTGCCGATAGCAATATCTTCCTGACCGCTATAGCGTTCTAGCAGGATGGCAAGTGCGGTGGCAAGCAGCATAAACAGTGTCATCCCCTCGCGCTGCGCCAGGGCGTTTAATGCCTGGCGCAGGGAATGGGGAATATGAATAGCCAGTCGTCCACCTTGATAACTGGGAACAGGAGGACGAGGACGATCAGTGGGCAGCTCCAGCATGGGAGGAATGCCAGCCAGTTGCTTGCGCCAATATGCGAGCTGCTGCTCCTGGACGGGTCCCTGGAGCCATTGGCGCTGCCAGAGCACATAATCAGCGTATTGGAAGGGCAGCTCAGGCAAAGCGATCTGTTCGCCCTGGCAGGCTGCCGCATAGCATACTGCCAGATCGCGCATAAACAGGCTGATCGACCAGCCATCGCAAATCAGGTGATGCACAACGACGACCATAACGTGCTGCGTCGGGCTGACCCGCAAAAGGAGCATGCGCCAGAGCACGCCATCGGTCAAATGAAAAGGCTCTTGGGCATACTGTCGGGCGCACCGCTGTATCTCTTCTTCTCGCCGGGCAAGAGGAATTGCCTGAAAATCGATCAGGGGGAAACCAGCATCAGCAGGTAGACCAGGCTCTATGTGCTGCACAACCTGTCCTTCGCAACGCGCAAAAGTCGTTCGCAGCAACTCGTGTCGCTGCACAACTGCATCGATAGCAGAAGCAAGCGCGGGCAAGTCGAGCGAACCGGACATGCGCATCGCGATAAGTTCGTTATAGAATGGATTATCAGGCTCCAGTTCCTGAATGAACCAGAGGCGCTCTTGAGCAAAAGAGAGAGGGATCAGGGCCTCAGGAGAACGCTTGCTGATACTTGGAATCGCTGGCGGCGCGTCCTCAATCTCCACACGTTTCAAACGTTTTTGTAACAAAGCCTGTTTGCCAGCAGAAAGTTCGGCTCGCCTTTTGAGCAGATCTTCTCGTACGCTCATAGTATCTATTGGCCCTTTCCCTCACTATAATCACCAGCACCCAGCAAAGTTTACCTCGGGTCTGGTGGCAAGTAGCGTGTGTATAATTTTTTATGTAAAACGCGATTCCCTTACGCGAGAATCGTGACAAGCATGATGCGAAACCTGTAAAAAGGATACAGAGCGGACGGTAAACTGTCATGTCCCCACCGTCGTATTTTTGCTACGCCTCCAGTAGAACATGGCGATTAAGAAGACATCCCCGCACCGCATACGCAACGTTAAGCTCTTCTTAGTTTATATTTAATAATATACCTGTACAATTGAGATAAGCGGAAATTTTTTGCATCCATTAATAGACCTGAATTGCCTGTTTTTGAGCATAAAGCCTATTTTGAAGTACTATATCGAACGTTTTAAATTAAATATTATAATTCATAACCCAAAAATAATTTTTGTATCGTTTCTCTGATGAAGAAACTAACGTCGGGATAGTGCGAAACGCTATCTAAGCGCCAAGTTCTTTTTTAATAAGGAGGAAGACTTTATGATCGTGCCATCCCAATCGCCCATTAGTGAAAGTATTGCATCACTTAAAAGACAAGATCGTTCTATGATTAACGGCGTGCGCGATATCACTAAATTGGAAGAACTACAGTACCTCTCCCATTTACTCGAATTGAGCCAGATTCTCAATGGGGAGACTCAGATATGCGTTGAGCGGCTGTGTCGGGAAGTAGAGAACATGACACAGAAGCGCGTTCAACTTTGTCTTGATTACCAGCGCCAGAAGAGTTATGAAGACATTATCACTACTGCTGCTTCTTTCCCATTGCAATTCAGACATTATGTCTACGGTACATTACGTGTTGCATACGACATAAATTACCCGACTGAACCGGCGATATCCCTGTCCATAGCGCGATTATTGGCACAAACCTGTAGTTGGATGCTTTATACGTTGGAACAATCTGCTTTTGTGCAGGGACAGTGCCGGGAGCTGGACTATCAGATTCATGGCCCACTGACAAAACGCGAGCGCGAGGTGCTCTCTCTCATGTTCCGCGGCTGTAACCAGCAGACTATTGCCGAGATCCTCTTCATTTCGCCTTCAACGGTCAGGAAGCATCGCCAGCACATTTACAGCCAGTTGGGAGTTCATTGTGAGCGTGACGCCCTGTTAGCTGCCTATTGCTCTGGCATGTTCTCTCTCATAGAGGATAACCCACTGTAACGTGTGTCGCGGTAATCGTTTTTATCAGGCCAGGACAACGGAGTTCGGGCATGGGGCAATGGCAGCCTCGCCAAAAGAGGAAGAAAAAATACGCTTTGAGGGGCGCGCATAATCAGCTTTTCCCATGTATCCTTCTTGGGGACACAAACCCATCAGGCATGGACTTGCTTAATGACCAAACAGAAAACTTGTTGTGGAGGTAGAACAGTGACTATACAAGTCGTCGGCGTTGTTGGGGCCGGTGTGATGGGCATTGGAGTGGCGCATAACCTTGCTCAAGCAGGGTACCGCGTCATTCTCGTTGACCTCTCGCATGACATCCTGACCCACGCCAGCCAGGAGATTACCAATAATCTGCGCTTGCAGCGTATGTGGAGCAAAACCCGGGATCAGGAGAGCATCAGCGCTATCGTAGAACGAATCACTTTTACGCCCGACTATGATCGTCTGGCAGAGGCTGACTTTGTGATTGAAAATGCAACTGAGCAATGGGAGATCAAGAAAGTCATCCATGCTCGCCTCGACAGCATTTGCCCTGAGCACTGCATTTTCGCGGCCAATACTTCAGCCATCTCTATTACGCGTATTGGCTCGGTCACGCAGCGACCTTCACAGGTTATCGGGACGCACTTTATGAATCCCGTGCCGATGAAAACAATGGTTGAGGTTATTCGCGGCCACCATACTTCGGACGAGACGATTGCCACAACAAAGGCTTTACTGGCTACAATGGGCAAAGAGTGCGTGGTGGTCAATGATATGCCCGGCTTCGTCTCCAACCGCATCTCGCATCTTTTGATGAATGAAGCGGCCTTTATCGTTCAAGATCAGGTTGCCACAGCGAGAGAGGTTGATGAGATTTTCACTAAGGGCTATGGGCATGCGATGGGACCGCTGCAAACCGCCGATTTAATCGGTCTGGACACGGTGGTGGACACCTTGCATGTGCTGTATCAGAGCTATCAGGACCCGAAGTTTCGCTGTTGCCCCTTGCTACAAAAGATGGTCGATGCTGGCCTGTATGGTCGCAAAAGCGGACAGGGATTCTACACCTATAAGTAAACCAGTTCATAGATACATAAGGAAGGAAGCTTCACCAATGGACGAGATTAAGAGCAAAATCAGAACATTTCTCGCAGGTTTTATTACCAACGTCACGTTGCAGGATACTCAGGACATTTTCGCCCTCGGCTTTGTCAACTCGTTGTTTGCGATGCAACTGGTCCTTTTTGTGGAGAAAGAATTTGGCATTACGGTCGAAAATGAGGACCTGAATATTGATAATTTCAGGTCAATCAGTGCTATTACGCAGCTTATCGAGCAGAAAACAGCCGGGCAGCAAGTTGCCAGCTCATAAGAAACTGAGGCAGTACCGGCGTAGACAGGACAGGTAACAGAGAGGATATCCAGGAAGAACGACATGGATATGGAGCTTACGCCTCAACAGAAGGCAAGCCAGGCGCAATTCAGGACATTTGTACAGGCGGAAGTCATGCCAATTGCGGACCGCTACGATCAGGAGGAACGCACTCCTCCTGATCTGATCCAAAAAGTGGCCGCGCAAGGCTATCTCGGAGCGATCATTCCGCCTGCTTTTGGGGGCATGGGGCTGGATATGGTCTCCTTTGGTCTCCTCAACGAAGAAGTTGGACGCGGCTGCTCATCGCTGCGCAGCCTGCTCACCGTTCATAATATGGTCGCCTCAGCCATCCTGCGCTGGGGAAATAAGCAGCAGCAAGAATGTTATCTCCCCCGATTGGCCCGTGGAGAGATGATTGCCGCCTTTGGTTTAAGCGAACCCAATACCGGCAGCGACGCCAAAAGTATTGAGACGCAGGCCATACCGTCAGATAATGGCTATCGCCTGCAAGGCCGTAAAAAGTGGATCACGTATGGGCAGATCGCCGATCTCTTTCTGATCTTTGCCCAGTGCCAGGATAGCGTCTCCGCTTTCCTGGTAGAACGCCAGACGTCGGGTCTCGCGACCGAACCCATCACGGGCATACTGGGAACCAGAGCCTCCATGCTGGCAGAGGTTTTTCTCAACGATTGCGCGATTGCCCGCACACAATTGCTGGGAGGCAAGGGCTTTGGTCTGGCTTCGGTGGCGACCTCGGCCTTAGACATCGGACGATATACCGTCGCCTGGGGCTGCGTTGGCATCGCACAAGCCTGCCTTGATGCCTGCTTACGCTATACGAGCGAACGCCGCCAGTTCGGCACATACCTCAAAGAACATCAATTAATTCGGCAGATGATTACCGACATGATTACCAACACCAAAGCTGCTCGTTTACTCTGCTTACACGCGGGATACTTGAAGGATCAGGGCGATCCGCGCACGATTATGGAAACCTGGGTCGCCAAGTACTTCGCCTCGACCGCTGCGACCAGAGCCGCCAACGACGCCGTACAGATTCACGGAGCCAACGGCTGTAGCAGTGATTATTCCGTCCAGCGCTACATGCGCGATTCCAGGGTCATGGAACTGATCGAGGGCAGCACCCAGATCCAACAAATCACGATTGCCGGATACGGTTATGTTGTTTCAATCCCCTCAAGTGGGTCAAGAGAGCTATAAACTCCTGGTTGCCTCTCTTGAGGAAAGTATAGATATCGCACCCGAAGATGTCAAGTGGAAATGCCATCAGCATCTTAGGGAGAAAGGACCCACTCGATGACCAACCAGCTTGTTGGTAGTGCTAATACTTCCCAGACCAAGCGCCAGACGGTGAAATGCGTGGTCTGGGATCTGGATAACACGCTCTGGGATGGGGTGCTGCTGGAAGATGAGCACGTTACTTTACGCCAGGAAGTCGTAGAAGTAATCAAAACGCTCGATAGCCGTGGCATTCTCCATTCTATCGCGAGCAAAAATGATCATGATCTGGCAATGGAAAAGCTCCGGTCATTTAGCCTGGCGGACTACTTCCTCTATCCGCAGATCAACTGGAATGCCAAATCTGCCTCGATAAAGGAAATCGCGCAATCACTCAATATCACCCTGGACACCTTTGCCTTCGTGGACGACCAGCCTTTTGAGCGCGATGAAGTCGGCGCAGTGCTGTCGGAAGTCCTTTGCATTGATGCAACGGACGCACACACGCTTCCAGAACTGCCCGTCATGATGCCGCGCTTTATCACCAGCGATTCTCGCAACAGGCGAGCAATGTACCTGAGCGATTTGCAAAGGAATCAGGCCGAGAAAGACTTTACGGGGCCGAGCGAGGAGTTTCTGGCATCATTGCAGATGGTCTTTAGCATCATGCCCTGCGGGGAAGAGGATCTGCAACGAGCAGAAGAACTTACCGTGCGCACACATCAGTTAAATACGACTGGCTATACTTACTCTTATGAGGAGCTTAATGCCTTCCGCCTCTCTCAGCAACACAAGCTTCTGGTTGCCAGTCTGGATGACAAATACGGCAGCTATGGCAAGATCGGCCTGGCCCTGGTGGAATGCAACACAGACATCTGGATAATCAAGTTGCTCTTGATGTCTTGCCGGGTCATGTCAAGGGGAGTGGGAACGATCCTGATTAACCATATCATGAGCATGGCGAAAGCTGCTGGCGCCCGCTTGCAGGCGGAGTTTGTCTCCAATAACCGCAATCGTATGATGCTGGTCACTTACAAGTTCGGGGGCTTCAAGGAAATCGCACAAGATGGGGAGCGGATGGTACTTGAGAACGACCTCTCTACGATTCAACCATTTCCTGCATATGTCAAAGTCCATACGCAGCAATAGCCGCGGATAATGAAAGGACCCGATTATGCTCAGGCTCTTCGGCAGGATCATCTATCATATGCGATGGCTGATCCTGCTTATCACGCTGGTAGCAGCCGCTTTCGCTACCTATTATGGTATAGGCGCGTTAGATAAATTACAAGGAATAAGTAACATTACTGATCCTGGCAGCGAATCAGTTCATGCACAAAATATTCTCGGGCAAAAGCTGGGCAACAACAACTCAACCGATGTGCTGCTCCTGCTCAGGGACGAGCGCCTACACGCCGATGATCCAGCCTTCGAAAGTGCTGCCACTCAGTTGTATAACAGGATCAAAGACCGTCCTGAGATCGCTCGCATTGGCTGGTATTACAGTGATAAAAATCCCTCTCTGCTCTCACGCGATAAGCACGAAATGCTGATGACGATCACGTTTGCCAGCAACACCGATCCGAAGTCCGATTATAACTCTATTGCGCCCTTGCTCTCTTCGCCGACGCTTCAGGTCTATGTAGGAGGCTGGATCGCGTCCGATGAGCAATTTAACCAACAGATCAACGAAGACCTGGTCCGTGCTGTGATGATCTCGCTGCCGATCCTGGCGCTGCTGCTCTTCTTCATCTTTGGCGGCCTGGTTGCCGGAAGCCTTCCTCTGCTGATTGGCATCATCGCCACCATCGGCTCTTTTGCCATCCTGCGCGTGCTGGTAAATTTCATGGAAGTTTCCGATATCGCCACCCATGTGGTTGCTTTCGTCAGCCTGGGCCTGGCAATCGATTACTCGCTGTTCATGGTCACGCGTTTTCGCGAGGAGATGGAGCGTTGCCACAATGATGTCTCCAGAGCGTTAAGCCGCACAATGGCGACGGCAGGTCGTACGATCCTTTTCTCCGGCCTTACAGTTGGAACGAGCCTGCTTTGCTTGCTGCTCTTCCCAGAAGTGATCCTGCGCAGCGTTGGGCTGGCAGCAATCGCCTCCGCGCTCGTCGCCGTGTTTGCTTCCTTAACCATTTTAATGGCCCTGCTCGCCCTCTTAGGAACCCGCGTTAATGCGCTCTCCTGGCGTGGCCTCCTGCGCCGCAAAAATGCGAAAGCGCAGCAGCAACAGGGGCTATGGTACCGGCTGGCTCAATTCGCGATGCGGCGCGCCATTTTCGTCGCTCCCCTGCTGATTGGCCTGATCCTGCTACTGGGTTCGCCATTCTTACAGGCTCAGTTCTCAACGCCAGACGAACGATCTTTACCAGCCGACAAATCGGCCCGCATCGTTATTGAGCACCTGAAACAAAATTTTGCCAACGCCGGGCATTCCAGCTTTGAGATCGCGGTTATCACAGCGGGCGATGCGCTCTCTGCCGACAATCTGGCTCTGCTCGACACCTATGTGCAAAAGCTCAAGGCGCTGCCAGACGTGCAAACCGTAACAAGCCTCGTGAGCCTGGACCCCAGGCTGACGTTAAGCGATTATCAAAAACTCTACGCCAACCCGGCGGCCAATCCACAAATCGCTTCCGCAGCCAGTCAACTGGCTAATGGGAACGTCACCGAGATTATCGTAACGAGCGCCTTCACCGATCATGCGCCAGAGGCGCGAGACCAGACCCGCACCATACGAGCGGTACCTGTTCCTTCTGGTCTGACACGCCTGGTAACAGGTACGGCGGCACTGGATGCCGACCTGCTCGCCAGCCTGCAAGCAAACATCCCAGGCGCGTTGGCAATCATGTTCGGCTCAATTTTCCTGCTGCTGTTCCTTTTTACAGGCTCCCTGGTGATGCCGATCAAGGCTATTGTGCTCAATATCCTCTCGCTCTCGGCAACCTTCGGCGCGCTCGTCTGGATCTTCCAGCAGGGTCATTTGCAGAATCTGCTGGACTTTCAGTCGGTGGGCAGCCTCGACAGCTCGCAGACGGTGCTCATCTTTGCCATTGCCTTCGGGCTCTCTATGGATTATGAGGTTTTCTTGCTCAGCCGCATCAAAGAGCAGTTCGACCTGACCGGCAATAATCGCGAGGCGGTGCCTCTGGGTTTACAACGTACCGGCTGGCTGATTACCAGCGCGGCCTTACTGCTGGCTATCGTGACCGGCGCTTTCACGGTTTCGAAGATCGTCTTTTTAAAGGAAATCGGGCTTGGCATTGCCCTGGCTGCTCTGATGGATGCCTCGCTCATACGCTGTCTCCTGGTTCCGGCTATGATGCGTCTGCTGGGCGCTGCCAACTGGTGGGCTCCCAGGCCGTTGAAGCTCATCTGGCAATACATCGGTCTCAAAGAGACGCTTGAAGAGGTTCCTGACCTGACGGACGACGTACATCTGCCTTCTCCACAGGAAGGAAAAACTCCCGTCGGTCCAGCGAGTCGCTAGCCTTCTCTACAGCCGATCTTAGACATCGGTGTGATCCTTGCAACCAGCTGTAGGGGCAGAGCTTGCCTCTGCCCTGCTAGCGACGCGACATTATTAATCGTGTACCAGGAGGAATTTTATGGCAGTTATAGTGGATACGACAAAAGATATTCCCGCCATCAAGATAGCACATCTCTGTAAAAGCTATCGTCAACGGCATAATAAAACAATACATGCCGTGCAGGATCTTAGCCTCTCCATTCCACAGGGGCAAATTCTGGGCTTTCTGGGGGCCAATGGAGCAGGCAAAACGACCACCATCAAGATGATCTGTGGCCTGATCATCCCATCTTCGGGCAGCGTTCAGGTCAACGGTTACAACCTGGCCCGCGAGCATAGCGCGGTGATGCGCCAGATCGGGGCCGTTCTGGAGGGGACGCGCAACGTCTACTGGCGCCTCTCTCCCTGGCAAAATCTGCGCTACTTCGGGCATCTCAAAGGTTATCGGGGAAAAGAGCTGAGAACGCGGGCGGAACAATTGCTGCGCGAGCTTGATCTCTGGGAGCGGCGAGACGATCCGATCCGCATGTTTTCGCGCGGAATGCAGCAGAAAGTTGCCATTGCTTGCGCTCTGATCTCCGATCCTCCTATTGTCCTGCTTGACGAACCAACGCTCGGCTTAGATATACAGGCAGCACGTACGGTAAAAGAGTGGATTCATCGGCTGGCCCGCGAGCGGGGCAAAACTGTGGTGCTCACCACGCACCAGCTCGATATGGCGCAGGAACTGTGCGATTACGTGGCGATTATGCGTAAAGGGCAATTGATAACGCATCTTCCCCTGGAAAACCTGTTACATCACTTTCACCAGGAACGCTACCAGATCCGCATAAAAGGTCTGATTCCCGAGGGGCAAAAAGAACAGTTTGACCCGTTAAAGATAGAGGTGGATGGCGGTGAAACAACGCTTGCCGGAGCGGTTGCAGACCAGGAGCAACTTCAATCTATGCTTGGTCTGCTCCACGCTCTCCAACTGCCCCTTCTTTCAGTTGAACGTTGCGAGCCCGATCTGGAAGAGGTCTTTATGCGCTTGATGGAAGAACGGCAGCCAGTGGCTGGCTATCAAATGTCGATGAGGAGTTAACGATGGAATTTGCTGCGTTGGCTATATGGAATGAAATACAGAAACGCCTCTTGATTTTCTGGGATTATCGGTTCAACCTGATTGCTCAACTGGTGACGGTCTGCTTGATTTTTATCGGGGCCGGCTTCCTGTTCGGCGGGGGACAATTTAACCCCGCGCAACTGGCTTCTCTGCTGCTCGCTTATATCGGCTGGTTTTACGCCCGGATTGTGATTTTAAGCACCGGCTCGGACCTGGTCACGGAGGCTCAGGCCGGCACGCTGGAGCAGATGTATATGAGTCCGGCTCCGGCCTCGCTGCTCCTGTTCGGTCGCATGCTCGCCTTGCTCATCTCGACCACATTTCTGGTCGTGCCCGTCGCTATCCTGCTGGTCCTTTTGTTGAAGATCCCTGTACCGCTGCGCTGGGAAGGGCTGCCCGTATTATTGTTAACGCTGATCGGCCTTTTTGGCTTTACCCTGATCCTGAGCGGGGTTGGTCTGGTCTTCAAACAAACAGAGGCGCTGGCAGACCTGATCCAAAATCTGCTGCTCTTTCTCACCGGCGTCTTCCTTCCCGTCGAACGCTTTCCCGCGTGGCTTGGGGCCATCGCTCGCATCTTCCCTATCACGCAGGGAAATATCGTGCTGCGCGATGTGATGCTCAAGCAACAATCGTTAGCCAGCGCCTGGAGCGATGGCAGCCTGATCTTGCTCACTGTACACACCATTCTTTACGTATGCATCGGCCTGCTCATCTTCAAGTGGTGTGAGCATATTGCCAAACAGGCGGGTTCTCTAGGGCAGTACTAGCGACAAAATCACAAGCCATAACATTTCCATACATACGTCGCGTTAGCACGCGTGGCGGTGGGTCGTTGTTGCTAACACACCATTGCGCTTCTGGTGATTGAAGGGGAGCAAAAGAAATGCGCGCGCAGGGGCAAAAAAAATACGAATACTGACGGATGACAAAGCACAGCGGGATTCCGTATGCTTGTCCAGGAAAATGAAATTTTCACGCATAACACTGTGTCAAGTGCTCTCTGGCGATAACATAGTTGATCGGAGTTCAGAATAATGGGAAACAATCAATCGGTCCAGCTTGTTGAGGCGACTACGCTTGTAGACTTATTACGCTGGCGGGTCCAGCAAACTCCCCACCAGCAAGTGTATACATTTCTTTTACATGGCGATCAAGAAGAAGCTAGCCTGACATATGCACAACTAGATCAGCAGGCCCGGATGGTTGCGGCCCACCTCCAACATATTGGGGCAGAAGGCCAGCGAGCGCTCCTGCTTTATCCGCCCGGGCTAGAATATATTGCAGCATTCGTCGGCTGTCTCTATGCAGGAGTTACAGCCATCCCGGCATATCCTCCCACGACTGCCCGCCTCATTCCGCGCATCATTACCATTTTAGAAAATGCACAATCGCAAATGGTGCTGACATGTACTGCCGCGCTGGCAGCCATCCAGCGCGGCTTTGACCAGGTTCCAGGACTGCAAAAACTGCAATGGATCAATACCGACACATTAGGTACTCGGGCCGACGAATGGAGACAGCCAGAACTCAGCGGCGAAACGCTGGCATTTTTACAATATACCTCTGGCTCTACGTCAATGCCTAAAGGCGTCATGCTCACCCATAATAATCTGCTGAGCAATCTCCGTTTGATGCAGCATATGGGCGAAGTTTCTTCACAAGACCATTTCGTCACCTGGCTACCTCCCTATCACGATATGGGCCTTATCGGCTGCTTGCTGGAGCCACTGTACGCCGGTTGTTCAGCTACGTTAATGTCACCGGTAGTCTTCCTGCAACGTCCCTTGCGCTGGCTGCAAGCTGTTACGCGCAAACATGGAACGATTGGCGGGGGGCCGAATTTCGCTTATGATCTCTGCCTGCGCAAAATCACGCCTGAGCAGCGCGCCACCCTGGACCTGAGTAGCTGGCGCATCGCATTTTCGGGTGCCGAACCGATACGCTCCGAAACGATGAAACGCTTTACCGCAACGTTCGCTGACTGCGGCTTCAGACCCGAGTGTTTCTATCCCTGCTACGGCATGGCCGAAACCACGCTGATGATTACCGGCCACAATCATGCAAAATTACCATTACACCAGCCATTCCAGAAAGCGGCGCTGGAGCAGCATCGCGTCGTTCCAACGCCATGTGCAGACGATAAATCTTCTACCCTGGTAGGCTGCGGTTGGGTCGGCCCGGGCCTGTCGGTGGTCATCGCTCATCCTGAGCATATGACCAGATGTCAAGAGGACGAGATTGGCGAGGTCTGGGTGACAGGAGGCAGCGTAGCGCGGGGATACTGGAACAGTCCGACAGAGACAAAGCGAGCTTTCGACGCGTACTTGCAAGATACTGGCGAAGGTCCGTTTCTGCGCACCGGCGATCTGGGCTTCTTCTATAATGGAGAGCTGTTCGTCACGGGTCGTCTTAAAGACGTGATTATCCTTCATGGCTATAACTACTATCCTCAGGATATCGAATACACTGTTGAGGAGAGCCACCCTGCCATCAGAACGGGCTGTTGTGCGGCTTTCACCGTCGATGTTGATAATGAAGAGCGGCTGGTCATCGTTGCAGAGATCGATCCTCGCTACGAGCCAGAGCGCAACAATGCTGACAACTCAACGCGCGAATCGTCTGCGCGTAAGCTCGTAGCGCCCCAGGAGGTGAAAAGCGCCATTCGTCAGGCGATCTCCACGTTCCACGATTTACCGGTTTACCAGGTGGTGCTGGTAAACCCTGGAATAGTGCCTAAAACGTCCAGCGGCAAAATCCAGCGTTACGCCTGTCGGGCGGCATTTTTAGCAGCAAGCCTGGGAGTATGGGATGAGTAAGATTACACAAACTTTACCACCGCTTGAGCTTGAGCTTGAGCCTGTTTCGTCTCTGACCGACAGGCTCTATCCAGAGTCCGGCAGCATAGCGACGCCTTCTCGCACGCCGAGGCCGGGAACGGAAGAAATCAGAGCGTGGCTGATGCGGCATCTGGCTGAACGCCTGGAGATGCGACCATCCGAGATCGATATCCACAAGCCCTTTTTTGAGTATGGCTTAGGCTCTATCGAAGCGGTCGGCCTATCGGGCGATATGGAAGCCTGGCTTGGTCGCGATCTATCGCCGACGCTGCTTTATGACTACTCGACGATAGATACGCTTGCCCATTATCTTGCAGGCGAAGAGACCGTAAGCGACGTTTTCTCTTTCGACGACTCTTATAGCTTCCAGAGCATGGCTGAGCCAATCGCTATCGTTGGCATTGGCTGCCGTTTCCCAGGCGACGCCCATTCGCCCGCAGATTTCTGGCGTCTGCTCAAAGAGGGCCGGCTCGCAATCTCTGAGGTTTCGGCGGATCGCTGGGATATCAACGCCTACTACGATCCTGACCCCGACGCTCCTGGCAAAATGTATACCCGGCATGGCGGCTTCCTTAAAGATTTGACACAGTTCGACGCCGCGTTTTTCGGGATCTCTCCCCGCGAAGCCGTGCGCATGGACCCACAGCAGCGTTTGCTGGCGGAAGTCTCCTGGGAGGCGCTAGAAAACGCTGGCCTGCCAGCTTCTACCCTGGCAGGAAGCAAAACCGGCGTCTTCATCGGCATGATGAATAATCTCGAATACGCTCTGCTGCAAATGCAACAGGGAGAGATCGCGCACGCTGACGATCCGTACTTCAGCATGGGCAGCGCCTCTAGCGTGGCGGCAGGCAGGCTTTCCTACCTGCTCGACCTGCAAGGGCCAACGATGACGGTCGATACCGCCTGTTCTTCATCGCTTGTCTGCGTCCACCTGGCCTGCCAGAGTTTGCGCAATGGGGAGTGCAACCTGGCACTGGTCGGGGGCGTTAACGTGATCCTTTTGCCCGAGAATATGGTAAACGCCTGTAAGATGCGCATGCTATCGCCGGATGGGCGCTGTAAAACGTTTGACGCTGGTGCCGACGGCTTTGCCCTGGGCGAAGGTTGCGGCATCGTAGTGCTCAAACGGCTTTCGGAGGCGCTACAGGATAAAAACCCTGTCCTTGCCATCATTCGTGGCTCAGCCGTCAACCAGGATGGTCAGAGCAATGGTCTGACCGCGCCCAATAAGCTGGCGCAGGAAGCGGTGATCCGTCAGGCTTTAAGCGTCGCCAATGTCAGACCGGAGCAGGTAAGCTACGTTGAGGCGCACGGCTCCGGCACATCGCTTGGCGATCCCATCGAAATAGGTGCGCTGACCAGCGTGCTCTATGAAAATCGCTCTCCCAATAATCCGCTCGTCGTCGGGTCAGTGAAAACAAACATCGGGCACCTGGCCGGAGCCGCAGGCATTGCCGGGCTGATTAAAACAGTTCTGGCGCTCCAGCATAAGGAGATTCCTGCCCACTTGAACTTGCAGGAGATCAATCCGCATATCAGGCAGCAAGATCACCAGGTTTTCATTCCTCGCGAAACGATGCCCTGGCAAGTGCCACAAGGGCCGCGTATCGCTGGCGTTAGCTCGTTTGGCTGGTCTGGCACCAACGCCCACGTCATCTTAGAAGAGGCTGTGCTTGAGCAGGATTTCTCCGCTGCCGCCACGCCCTGGCAGCTATTCGTGGTCTCGGCCAGGACCGAGAGCGCCCTGGATATGCAGACACAGCAACTCACAACCTATATCAAGGAGCATCCATCAACCAATCTGGCGGACATTGCGTACTCCTATCAGACGAGTCGCAGCGCGCTGACACATCGCCGCGCCATCGTTGGTAAAGACGCAGCAGACGTCTTGCGCACACTGGAAAATCGCGATCCGCTACGGACCTTCAACGGCGCTTACCAATCCAGCCCAGCCGTGACGTTTATGTTCCCGGGACTGGGAGACCATTACGCCAATATGGGATGGCAGCTCTATCAATCGGAGCCTGTATTCCGCCAGGCGATTGACGAGTGCGCCGAAATCCTGCTACCGCTACTCCAACGAGATATCCGCGATCTGCTCTATCCAGATCGTGAGCAGATACAGACAGACGAGTATCATATTAACGAATTCGCAACGCTAACAGGATCGGCTCCTGATCTGAGGCAAATGCTCAAACGGGATACAGGGCGCGAGTCTGCAACGGGAAATGAGCTTTATCAGACGCAATTTGCGCATCCGGTCCTTTTCGCCGTTGAATATGCCCTGGCTCAACTCTGGCTCTCATGGGGAGTACGACCGCAGGCGATGATCGGCTATAGCCTGGGTGAATATGTGGCGGTCTGCCTCGCCGGAGTGCTGGATCTGCACGATGTTTTGCACCTGGTAGCTTTGCGCGCGCGTCTGATTCAGGCATTGCCCGCCGGCTCGATGATGGCTGTGGCGCTCCCAGAAGAGCAGGCACTACCGCTACTCGGTCCTGAACTCTCTCTAGCGGCGGTCAATGGGCCGCGGATGTGCGTTGTGGGAGGGCTGGCGGAGGCGGTGCAAAGCCTGGAACGCTCGCTTTTAGAGCAGGGTATTGCCTGCCAGCGTTTGCAGACGTCGCACGCTTTCCATACAGCGATGATGCGCCCACTGGTACAACCGCTGACCGAGCTTGTCTCCGACTTTGAGCTGCATGTACCGCAAATACCGTTCATCTCCAATGTCACCGGCACATGGATCACCGCCGCACAGGTGTTAGATCCAGGCTACTGGGCACGCCATATGTGCGAAACGATCCGCCTGGCAGATGGACTCGACGAGCTATGGCATAGCTCCAGCAATATTCTGCTGGAGGTCGGCCCCGGGCAGTTTATCAGCAGTCTGGCGATACAGCATCCTGCCAGTAAGGAGAGCACCCACAAGCTTTTCCTGCGCTCGCTGCGCCACGCCTATGAGAAATGCGCCGACCGGGAGCTGCTGTTAAGTTCTGTGGGCCAGTTCTGGACGGCGGGCGGGACGATAGATTGGCGCGGTATGCATACCCATGAGCAGCGCCAGCTCCTGTCTCTTCCCACCTATCCTTTTGAGCGTCAAGCGTACTGGATTGGGAGCAAAAAAGAGCGACCCAGGCCGTCAGTACAGCCTACCCAACGCCGGGATGCGAAGCTTGCAGATATGGTTGATTGGTTCCACGTACCGGTCTGGAAACGTTCTGCCCCGCTATCAGTAGCACAGACAACCGCTCGCCTGGCGCAAAGCGTCTGCTGGCTGATCTTCGCGGATACTTGCGGCATCGGTGCCAGAGTGGCCGAAGATTTATACATTCATGGGCAGCATGTTGTGTTTGTGAACAGGGGCGAGGCGTTCCGCAAAGTGGATGATGATACGTATACGATCCGCCCGGCAACGTTGAGCGATTACGATGCCCTGTTCAAGCAGCTCGCATCGCTTAATCGGCTACCCGAACACATTATCCATATGTGGAACGTGACAGGCGGGCGTCACACAGCCCTTACGGCTGCCGACCTGGAGACAGCTCAACAACCAGGCTTTTATAGTCTGCTCTGTCTGGCTCAGGCACTGGGTAATCTCCATCCCGGCCCCACAGCCATCCAGCTTGAGGTGCTTTCCAGTGGGCTGCATGAGGTGATAGGCGCGGATCAGGACTGGCCGGAAAAAGCAACGCTACTTGGTCCCAGCAAGGTCATCCCGAGGGAATATCCATACATCCGTTGTCGCAATATTGATTTGCCCACGCGAGCGGCGACGCCTCAACAGCAGAAAAAACTGGCACAGCAACTTGTGCAGGAATTTTGCTGCGATACAGCAGAAGAGATGGTAGCTTATCGCAACGGACATCGCTGGACACAAACATTCGAGCCGGTACGCCTTGATCCCGCAAGCAATAGCGCACCTTTACGCGAACAAGGCGTTTACATTATCACAGGTGGCATGGGAGGACTGGGAGGCGCGTTAGCGGAATACCTGGCACGAACGGTTCGAGCGCGCCTGGTCCTCGTCGGACGCACACCGCTGCCGGAGCGCGAGCAGTGGGCAGCCTGGCTTGCAGCGCATGACGAACAAGATAGTACCAGCCAGAAAATTCGCCATATACAGAACTTAGAGTGTTTAGGAGCTGAAGTTTTGCCGGCCTGTGCAGACGTAGCCAATCTAGCAGAAATGCAGCAGGTTATCAACGCCATTCATGACGAGTTTGGCCTGGTGCGAGGCGTGATCCATGCAGCAGGCAATCCGGGGCAGGGGTTGATCCAGCTCAAAACAACCGCGCAAGTGGAGGCAGTGTTCGCGCCTAAATTGCAAGGCACGCTCGTGCTGAACGAAGTACTGCGCGAAGATCCCTTAGACTTTATCGTCCTTTACTCTTCCAGCAATGCCGTTACCGGTGGCTTCGGCGAAGTTGATTATTGCGCTGCCAACGCCTTCCTGGACGCATTCGCGCATTATAAAGCTGCCCGCGTCCCCTATCCGGTAATAGCCGTCAACTGGGGGCCGTGGCAGTGGGATGTCTGGCAACAAAAGGCATTCGCCGCCATGCCGCAAGTCTATACGCGCATCAAAGAACTCAGGCAACAGTACGGCATAACCTTTGCCGAAGGCGAAGAGGCATGGCAGCGCATGCTCTTCGCACCCGCGCCCCAATTCATGGTTCTACCGCAGGGTTTGCAGACGGCGTTTGAGCACGCCAACGCGCTGGCATCCCTGACGTTCCTGAGCGATGAGGAGGTGCAAGGCGAGGCTAAACCTTTAGCCGCGCGCCCCCAGTTGCGCACGCCGTATGTGGCGCCGCGCAATGACAACGAGCGGAAAATGGCGGCCATCTGGCAAGAGGCGCTGGGAATCGAGCATATCGGCATGCATGACCACTTCTTCGAGCTAGGAGGCAATTCGTTAATCGGCATGCTCTTGATCTCCCAGATCAAAAAGACTTTCGAGATAGAACTTTCAGCCGCCAGCCTCTTCGAGGGACCTACGGTCAGCACGTTGCTTGCCCTGATGTATCCTTCACAAAACGAGCAGACGGTTCAGGAAAGCGATAGCACGCGAGGGAAGTTGCGTAGAGAGAGACTGAAAAAACAGAGGCGTAGCATATAAGTTGATGGAGAAGAGATAACCAATCATGATTGATGCAAACACGTTCAACGATGCTGAGGGCACAGATATTGCCATCATTGGGCTCGCCGGGCGCTTCCCCGGCGCCCATAATGTCGATCAGTTCTGGCAAAATCTTTGCGCCGGTGTGGAATCTATTACCAGGTTTTCCGATGAAGAATTGCTTAACGCCGGAATCGATCCCGCCCTGCTGAATGATCCCAATTATGTCAAGGCAGGCGCGATTATCGACGATATCGATCTGTTTGATGCGGTTTTCTTTGGTCTGACGCCAAAGGAAGCACAAATCATGGACCCTCAGCATCGTTTGTTTATAGAAACGGCCTGGCAGGCTCTTGAAGATGCCGGCTATGATCCAGAAGCGTACCAGAAATCCATCGGCTTATATGCTGGCTCCGCGATCAGTACTTACCTGTTGAACAACATCTACCCCAATAGCGAGGTTGTAGAGACGGTAGGCACGATTCAAGCCGCCTTAGGGAATGACAAAGACTCGCTGACAACGCGCGTCGCCTACCTGCTGAACTTAACCGGTCCTTGTTACTCGGTACAAACCTATTGCTCGACTTCGCTGGTGGCGGTCAGCATCGCCTGTTCCAGCCTGCTCAATGGCGAGTGCGATATGGCGCTCGCGGGCGGCGTGGCGCTCTCCGTTCCCCAGAGAGCCGGTTACTACTACCAGGAGGGGGGAATCGCTTCTCCCGATGCGCGCTGTCGCGCCTTTGACGCTGAAGCAAACGGCGCCCCTCTAGGCAACGGCGTTGGCATCGTGGTCCTGAAGCGGCTGGAAGATGCTCTTGATGATGGAGACCATATCTACGCGGTGATCAAAGGATCGGCGATCAATAATGATGGCTCGATCAAAGCTGGCTTTACTGCTCCCGGTGTGCGGGGACAGTCCGGGGTGATCCTGGAAGCGCTCGCCAACGCCGACATTGAAGCCGATAGTATCGATTACATTGAAGCTCACGGCACGGGGACGCCTCTGGGTGACGCGATAGAGCTTGCGGCGCTGATCAAATCATTTCGTAAGAGCACCGATAGAAAGCAATTCTGCGCGCTAGGCTCCGTCAAAACCAACGTTGGACATCTGGACCGTGCCGCGGGTGTGACCGGCCTGATTAAAACGTCTTTGTCTCTCAAGCATAAACTTATTCCGCCTAGCCTGAATTTTCGTGCCCCCAATACGCAAGTTGATCTGGAAAATAGTCCTTTTTATGTCAATACGCAGCTTAGCGAGTGGAAGAGTAACGGCAAACCGCGGCGAGCTGGCGTAAGCGCCTTCGGACTCGGAGGGACCAATGCACATGTGATCGTCGATGAGGCGCCGGCTATCGCTTCTGCGCCCTCGCGCCGTTCGCGCCATCTCTTATTGCTCTCGGCCAAATCGGAGGCGGCACTGGATGCGGCAACGGAGAATTTAAGGACGCATTTACAGGAACATCCTGACCTGAACCTCGCCGACGTTGCTTACACCCTGCAAGTCGGGCGCAGAGCTTTTGCCCACCGTCGCATGGTCGTGTGTAGCAGCACGAAGGATGCGCAACGCGCTCTGCATGCTTCCGCTTCACCTTCTCTCACCAGCCACGCACTAAAAGACATGGACCGCCCAATGGCCTGGATGTTCGCCGGCGTGGGCGAGCAGTATGTCGGCATGGGCCGCGACCTCTATGAGCAGGAAACGGTCTTCCGCCAGACGGTCGATCAGTGCTGCAAGCTGGCCCTGCAACACG